>Ga0335075_10016925_pt1 | contig 10863 bp, 8 predicted proteins | sample Lox_Sample_24_FD_206723 | JGI IMG/M metagenome (GOLD analysis project Ga0335075, IMG submission 206723) | Soil microbial communities from Loxahatchee National Wildlife Refuge, Florida, United States - Lox_Sample_2.4 | ecosystem: Environmental > Terrestrial > Soil > Wetlands | place: USA: Florida... | reverse complement strand
CTTGTCGACAGCGCCCCCGTCACGGTGCTCCGGGTACCGGACGTGGCGATGGCCCAAGCAGCCGGGACCATTCTGGAATTCGCTGGCGCGACAGTCTCCATTGCCGACCCGGCCAGCTAGCCCGGGTGACCAGGGCGTGCGATCCGATTACCCATGTTTTCGCTGGCCGTCGGCTCGCCTACGTCGCGTACCGGTCTGAGTGTCGGGCAAGCCCCAGAAGATTTCAGAGCTGCTTCACTGTTCGGACACCTTGGAGATTCTGCTTCTTCGTGCGCTTTTGTCAGCCTCTGTGTATGAAACGAAACACGCGTGCGTTCGTGTCGCTCGCCGTGGCCGGCGCGCTGGCCACCTCCATCCCAGCGGCGCTGACCGCAGCGGGCGCGGGCGCCGCGGTCACACCCTCCTCGGCGACCGCCGGGCAGTCCGGCTCGGGCACCGTTCCGCAGATCACGGTCACGACGAACTCCCTCACCTACGACAACACGAGCAAGGCGCCGACACAGGCCGCCGTGCTGGCCGCGGCGGGCGTGACCGCCACCTGTGGCCAGCCGGTCATCGCTGACTTCCGCGCCATCAATTTCCACGTCACGGGCTATTACACCGCGACGGTCACTGACACCTGCGACGGCTCCGCGGCCGCACCGCAGACGATCACCATCGCGGTCGTTCACCCGGTACCGGCGGGCACGTACACGCCGCTCCCGCTCGGCGACCCGAACCTCACCGAGACCCGTACCACCATGACACTGGCGAAGGGAGTCACCCTCACGCACATTGTGCGCGGCACCACCCCGGCGAACCCGAACGACATCAACACCACGCTGGAAGGCCCCTGGATCGTCAACGTCGTGACGATCAACCCGAAGCAGGCCAAGGGCCACCTGGAGATCGTCCGCGGCCAGTACCTGACTGACCGGGAGACGGTGGGCCAGTTCGTGGCCCAGGCACATGGCCTGACCGGGATCAACGCGTCGTTCTTCGACATCGACGATAATTACGGCGTGCCCGTCGGCCTGACCATCGACAACGGCAAGCTCGTCGGCAACCCCGACGGTGAACAGGACGCCAACGGAGTGCCCACCGGCCTGTTCACCGGCCCGGTCGTCGACTCGAGGACCAACAAGCTGGTCCTCAACGGCACCTACAGCTGGTCCGGGACGGTCGAGAACGTCAAGACCGGGCAGAGCCTCGCCCTCACGGAAATCGACAAGGACACCTTCGTGCCGTCCGCGTGCGCGAGCATGATCGACCAGACCCAGTGCACGGTCGCCGGCGACCTCGTGCATTTCGACCCCGTCTGGGGCGCCGAGACCCCCACGGGTTACGGCGTGGAGGTCGTGCTCGACAAGCAGGGCGACGTCGTCGCCACCAAGACCACCCGCGGCGTCGCGCTGAAGCCCGGGCAGACCTCGATCCAGGCGACCGGCAGCGACGCCGCGGCCCTGCTCAACCTCGTCAAGGGCGGCGGCCGTCTCAAGACGACGCTGAAGCTGTTCAACAACGGCGTCCAGGTGGACCTCACCCCGGGCATGCAGGCGGCCACCGGCAGCGAGATCCTGGTGAGCGACGGCGTGAACCAGAACCCCGAGCCGGACGGCGACACCGGAGGCAGCCGCAACCCGGAAACCTCTATCGCGACCACCAAGAACGGCGACATCATCCTGTTCACGGTCGAAGGGCGCGCCACTACAAGCGTCGGCGTGAACTTCCCCGAGGAGTCCGCGGCCCTGATGGACCTCGAGGCCTACAACGCGGAAGGCCTCGACGGCGGCGGGTCGACCCAACTGGTCGCCGACGGCCAGTACGTGACCACGTCGTCGGACGGAACCGAGCGGCCCGACGGCGACGCCCTCGTCTGGGTACCGTAGCAGCGAGCCGTTGACCGTTCTGTGCTGGCCGAGTCCGCTGAGGACCCGGCCAGCACAGCTCCGTTCCTAACGCCACCGGGTCAGCCTCCGCACCCGGCCCAGCCCGCTGACCGGGGACCAGGCCCGCGCCCTCCGCGGCGCCCGCCCCGCCGGGCCGCCACCGCGAGTCGACCCGGTGGCTGCGGTACTTCGCTGCTGTACCGGAAGGCGACTCGTTGCCGTTGACCGCGGGCCGGGTCGTTCGCTTTGTCAGTCGGCTGAGAACCGTTCCCAGGTGCTCATGCTGTGGCGGCATCGGTTCATCCCGGATCGCCGGGGCCGGGAGCTGCCCGGCGAGCCGGCTGGTAGCGACACGGACACAGTCCCGGCGCATCAGTCGGTCGGCAGCAACAATCAGCGCGTGTGGTCCGCTCGATCGAATCCGGGAGACGCAGGCCGGACGATGATGACAGCCCGGCAGGCACGGGCGTGCCGGTCGGCTATTGGGCCGCCGGCGACTGGGTTACGCGCCGGGAAGCGGAGCGGGCCCGTGCCAGCCGTTGGCGTACCAGTCATAGACAAGCGCGCCGTCGGTATCGATGAACGTGAGGTTGGGCCTGCTGGCGGCGGTACCGGTTCCCGGGGCATAGTTAAGGGCAGAGCCGCGAACGGCGCTGCCGCCGGTGAGCTTTGGGCCTTCCCAACCGGAGCGGGAGCGGTAGTCGGTGGCGACCCGGCCGTCGGACTCAATGAAGTAGACCGACGTCCCGTCCCCGCTCCATACGATCGGGCTCCCGGCCCGGGGGCTGCCGGGGAGAAGGGAAGGTCCGTGCCAGCTGGAGGAGGCGGCGGAGTAGCTGTCGTAGACGAGTTTGCCTTTTGCACTGACGAACGCAGTGGCCGGTGGGATGTCGCCGTCGCCGGTGAAGATGGCCAGGCCGGAGTCGGCTTCCGCGGCGCCGCCGACCGGCGCTGAGGCCTGCCAGCCTGCCCCGTGAGCGTAGTAGTCGTTGACTACGTACCCATGGGACAGGAAGAAGATGTTGCCCCCGGTGTCCACGAGCGGGGAGCCGTCCTGCGGGGTTCCTGGCAGCGCATCCGGGCCATCCCAGGCGGTGGCGTAATGGTCGTAGACCAGCCTGCCGCTGGTGTTGACGAAGACGACGGCCGACTGGTTGCTGGCCCCGTCGCTTTGGGCGAGGGCCAGGCCGGAGCCGGCTTCGGCGGCGCCGCCGACCGGGTAGGGGCCTTGCCAGCTGGAGCCGGAGAGGTAGTCGTTGACGACGTCGCCGTTCGGTTCAAAGAAGAAGACGCGCCTCTCGTCCGGGCTGAGTACGAGCGGGGAGCCTCGCCGTAGGGTTCCTGGCAGCACGTCGGGGCCATGCCAGCCGGAGGTATAGGAGTCATACCTAATCTGCCCGCTGCTGGTGGCGAACACAACCGCCTGACCAGCGGGATCCTCCGAGAACAAGGATGCGATGGGTACGGTCGGAGACGGCGCGATCGTCCCCTTGGCATCGACATTCGCGGAGCCGCCGTGCGGCTGGGCCGCGAGCACGCCGCCGATGATGGCGGCCACGGCGGCGGCTGCTGCTACGGCGGCGATGACGGCGCGGATGCGGGTAAGGTCACGGAGCGGCGAATCCTGGGGTGAGACCGGCGTCGGTTCGTCTTCGCGGGGCCTCGTCTCGGCGTCCGGCTCCCAGCCCTGCGACTCGCCGAAACCTGAGGGGGGCGCGGGCCACGTCACGGTCTGGAAGGACTTTGTTATCCCTGCCGGCGTCGCCAGCTCGCCTGGCACCTGGCCCAACAGCGCGCGGGCCTGGTCGACTGTGGCGCGCTCGGCTGGGTTCCGTTGCAGCAGGCTGGTGATGGCGGCAGCGAGGCGTTCGTCGCAGTGCGGGACGGGCAGTCCGTCAAGGAGGATGGCGCGCAGCGTGCCACCGGTGGTGCCGCGGTCGAACGGGCCGTGCCCGTCCGCGGCGTAATACAGCGTGGCGCCCAGTGACCACAGATCGACAGAGGGCGTGATCGGGTCCGACTCGAACAGTTCGGGCGCCACGTAGGCATGGGTGCCCACGACGCCGCTGCGGGTCAGTCGAGTGTCACCGACAACGTAAGCGATGCCGAAGTCGGTGAGCTTCACCTGGTCGCCGGGCGCGATCATGATGTTCTCTGGCTTGATGTCCCGGTGCACGATGCCGAGCGCGTGCGCCGCAGCCAGCACATCGAGCAGTTGCCTGCCGAACTCCGCTACCCGCGGCGCGGGCAACGCGCCGTCGCGCGCGATCAGCTCAGCCAGGGTGGGACCCTCGATGAATTCCATGATCAGGTAGACGGCGCCGTCAACCGCGTCGGAAAGCACGTCGTACAGGGTGACCGCGTTCGGATGGCGGATGCGGGCGGCGCTGCGGGCCTCTTGCTGTGCCCGCCGCTGGTACAGCTCACAGTCCGCCTCGGGCAATCCAATCGGCGGGCGCAACTCTTTCACCGCGAGCTCGCGGCCGAGTTCGGTGTCCTCGGCCAGCCACACGACGCCCATCCCGCCATGGCCGAGCTCGCGCACCAGCCGGTACCTGCCCGCCACCAGCCTTTCCTGTGACGCCTGCGGGCCGCCGGCTGACATGTGCGAGCGGTCTGTACTGTCAGGCATCAATATTCCCTGCCATGTTAATCAGCTACATATGAGGAGTGCGCGTTAGCGGTACATGAATGATAACAAGGGAGGTGTGGCGGTGTACTTACTACGCAAGCGCTCGGAACCCCGAGTGCCACCATGATCCGACGCCATGAGACGCCACGAAGAGATACGCGCCGGAGTTCCGGCGGCGCGTCGTTCGGTTTCGGATCGGCAGGCGCGGGCGTAGGCCCATCCGTCGAGCAAGGTGAGATCGCGGCTGACCATCAGCATGGATGGCAGTGATTTGCGGTGGCCGCCAAAGGGCCTGGTACCCGTACTGAACTGCTCCTTCGAGGTTTCCTTGGCGGGCAGCTGAGACTCCGAGAGTGATTCGTGCTTCGGCTAGCCGCATTGGTGCTCGTCCGGTTCCGTCGAAGTCGGTGCTCTTGTGGATCACCTCGTTGGCGAGGATGGATGCTATCCGGTCTTCGCCCAGGTGCCGGTAGCAGTCCATCGCGTAGAAGTCGAACTTGGTCGGGTCGACAACGAAGTGGTGATCGAGGTTGTCTGGGTAGGGGGGAAGCGCTGCCCTATGAGCGCTGATCGCCGGTGGCGCGCTTTTCGTGGGGGACCGGTGGGCGGGTGACAGGGATGACCTCTATGAGGCCGTCCAGTCCGGTGAAGTCGGCGGGGTTGGTGGTGTACAGCGGCAGTCGTTCGGCAATGGCCGTGGCGGCGATCATGAGGTCTACGGCCCTGCCTCGCGGCTTGCGTCCTGCCGCGATGACGGCGGCGGTGACGCGCCCGTAGATGCGTGCGGCCTCGGCGTCGAACGGCACCGGGTCGAACTCGCTCTCGGCGCGCTGCAGGATTTCCAGGCGCCGGGCGCGCTCGGCGTGCCCGGCGTACATGTCCTGTTCGTCATTGCGCCGGACCTCGTGCGGCCCGGCGGACAGCTCTGCCAGGGTGATGGCGCTGATGGCCATCTCGTCGGGCAATTCGGCCGCGAACTCTTCACGCGGGACAAAACGGCGCCGCCGTCGCAGCGGGATGAGTTCCCCGATCCGGTGCCCGTCCCTGGTGACGGTGAAGGACTGCCCGTGCTCGACGGCGTCCATGATCTCCCGCGACCTCGACCGCGTGGCGGCGATAGCGCCGGCCAGGGCCTGCACCCGAAGGTCGCCGAACCGGAGTGCGGGTGCTTTCCTGCCATCCTCGGCGGGAACCGCGGAACTGGGCGGCCCGAAGGCTATGGCTGCCTGCTGAACGGATGTTCGGAGAATGAGCGTGACTGGCAATAAATGAGAGCGGGCGACGGGAATCGAACCCGCATGACCAGCTTGGAAGGCTGGGGCTCTACCATTGAGCTACGCCCGCGCGATCTGACCGGCGCTGTCCGCGCCGGAAGGTCGTCATCGGTAGGGTACCGGTTCCGGCGTGGTCCCCGCACCGTGGTCACGCCAGGGTGCGACCGGCGGAAGACTCGTCGGAACGCTCGTCGGCACACCGCCCGCGGACTCGAGGGGCGATACCGGGCTGACCAGGAGCTACCGCGACAAACCGCCAAGCGGATCCAGGGCCGGTCCGAGAGCGGCCCCCTGATCGTGAACTGCGACCCGCTGCCGTCATCGTTTCCATCCCGTGATCGAATGGACCGGTGCGACAATCGCTTCACGGCCGCGCCGGCCAAGCTGGCTGAGACTAGCCGAGACTGGCTGAGAGCGGACGAAGCGCGGGGAACATACGCAGCACGAGACTCAACCCATAGGGAGAAGAGCACGACATGGTCGCCCAAGCGACAGCGCAGATCGGCGTCACCGGACTTGGCGTGATGGGCCGCAACCTCGCCCGCAACTTCGCTCGCCACGGCTACGTGACGGCCCTGCACAACCGCACCACGTCGCGAGTCGATGAGGTCATCGAGAACTTTGGCCATGAGGGCACCTTCGTTCCCACGCACAGCGCGCAAGAGTTCGTCGCCGCCCTCGAGCGCCCCCGCCGCCTCGTCATCATGGTGAACGCCGGCCGGGCCACCGACGCGGTGATCGACGAATTCGCCCCGCTCCTCGAACCCGGCGACATGATCATCGACGGCGGCAACGCGCACTTCAAGGACACCCGCCGCCGCGAAGCGACGCTAAAACAGCGCGGCATCCACTTCGTCGGCATGGGCGTCTCCGGCGGCGAGGAAGGCGCGCTCAACGGCCCCTCGATCATGCCCGGCGGGTCAACCGAGTCCTACGAAAGCCTCGGCCCCATGCTCGAGACGATCGCCGCGCAGGTCGACGGCACGCCGTGCTGCACGCACGTCGGCCCGGACGGGGCCGGCCACTTCGTCAAGATGGTGCACAACGGCATCGAGTACGCCGATATGCAGCTCATCGGCGAAGCGTATGACCTGCTCCGGCACGCGGCCGGCATGGAGCCCGCCCAGATCGCGGAGACGTTCCGTACCTGGAACCAAGGCCGCCTCGACTCGTACCTGATCCAGATCACCGCCGAGGTGCTCGCGCACACCGACGCGGCGACCGGAAAGCCCTTTATCGACATCGTCCTCGACCAGGCCGAACAGAAGGGCACCGGCCGCTGGACGGTTCAGGACGCCCTCGACCTCGGCACTCCGGTCAGCGGCATCGCGGAGGCGGTGTTCGCCAGGTCGCTGTCCGGCCACGCCGAACTGCGCGCCGCCGCCCGCCAGCTTCCCGGCCCGGGCCGCCAGCCAGCCAAGGACCCGAGCTTCGCCGACCAGGTGGAGCAGGCGCTCTACGCTTCCAAGGTCGTCTCATACGCCCAGGGCTGGAACATGATCGCCGCGGGCAGCGAGGAATACGGCTGGAACATCGACCTGGGCAAGATGGCGGTCATCTGGCGCGGCGGCTGCATTATCCGCGCCGTGTTCCTCGACCGGATCCGGGCCGCCTACGCGAGCAACCCGCAGCTTCCGACGCTGCTGTCCGACCCGGATTTCGGCAAGGAGGTCGCCGGGGCGCAGGACGCCTGGCGCGAGGTGGTCGCCACCGCGGTCCGGCTCGGCATCCCGGTGCCCGGCTTCTCCGCCGCGCTTGCCTACTACGACGCGCTGCGTGCCGAACGCCTGCCCGCCGCCCTCATCCAGGGCCTGCGCGACTACTTCGGGGCGCACACATACCGGCGAACCGACCGCGAGGGTGTTTTCCACACGCTCTGGGGCGAGGACCGCTCGGAGGTTTCCCGCTTATTTATCCGGAACGAGCGGTGGTTCCTCCCTCGCGCCAGCGACCCCGCCCGTTCAGGTGGCCCCGCCGTTCATCGGAATCGCGCGGAACAATCGGTAGCCTTTGCCCGTGACTGAAGCGGAGCCCCAATGGTGCGAGCACGGTCCCGGCCAGCATGACGGCGGCGTTCCGTCGCACGCCACCGCGCCGGCCGGATCGCGGGCGTGGCTGCTGATCGAGCACTACGGGCTGTGGGCGGAGCGGGCGGCGCAAACCGCGCTGCCGGCTCCGCTCGCCAAGCTCGCCGTCGGCGCGGACGAGCGTGGCATCCGGGTGCAGTTGATCCGGCGGCCGGGCCGCCGCGGCGAGGGCGGCGGCGGTCGCGTCTTCGCCGGGTGGACCGTGGGCGCGGCGCCGTGGCTGGTGGAAACCGACGGTGACCTCGACCCGGCCGCGCTCGCCGCGGGGGAGCGCGTCACCGGGACGCCGGTGAACAGGCTGTACCTGGTGTGCACCCATGCCCGCCGGGACCGGTGCTGCGGGCGGTTCGGCGCGCCGCTGGCCCGTGCGCTCGCGGCTGCCTACCCGGACGAGGTCTGGGAGAGCACGCACGTGGGCGGTCACAAGTTCGCGGCCAACCTGGTGCTGCTGCCGCACGGCCTGTACTACGGGCCGGCCGACCTGGCGACCGCCACCGGCGCGATCGGCGCTTACCAGCGCGGCGAGGTCATCGCGCACCGGTACCGTGGCCGGGCCGGTCAGGAAACCGCGGTCCAGGAGGCCGAGTACGCGAGGCTGGCTAAAGCGGGCCAGATGGCGGTAAAAGCCCTTATGCCAGAAACAAGCTGACTGTTACGATCACGGCACCCAGGAACCGGGAGGCCCCGATGCCCGAGGTGACCGAGAAAAAAGACCGCCCGCGCGGGGTGGACGGCACGGTCTGGATGCTGGAGCGCGCGCAGGACCTTTTCTCCGTGGTCGTGGGGGTGCTGCTCGCCGGGCTGGCCGCCGTCGTGCTGCTGCTTGGAGTCTTCGACTTCTTCCGCGAAGTACTGAACGGGCCGGTTGAAACCGCCGCGATCAACCTGCTCAACCGGGTGCTGCTCGTGCTGATCCTGGTCGAGATCATGCACACGGTCGTGCTGTCACTGCGGGCGCACCACCTCGTTGCCCAGCCGCTGCTCGCGGTCGGGCTGGTGGCGGTGATCCGGAAGATCCTGTTCGTGCTCAGCAGCGAGGAGCCCGCAAGCACGTCGGAACTGGCGCTGCTTATCGCCATGATCGCGGTCTTCGTCGCCGCGCTGATCCTAGTGTCGCGATACGACCGTACCGATACTGGAGGGTCCCTGGGACAGGATCAGGGACGCTAGACTCACCCACACACGGGCTGCGGCGCAGCTTGGCTAGCGCGCGTGCTTTGGGTGCGCCGGGGCGTCTTATCAAATCCGCCTGGGGCTGCCGCGTTAACGTGGGTGTTCGATGCGCGCCGGTGCGGGAAGCCAACGATGCGTTAGGTTCCTTGTTAGAGAAGCCGGGATGCGCTGAGGCTGTGGTGCCTGGTGCAGACTGCTGTCGGGCAGGCGCGTTATGGACGATGGCGGCGATGGCGGCGGGCTGCTCTGCGACCATGCCGTGGGTGCCGTCGACCTTCGTGACGGTGAGATTCGGGTTCGCCGCGGCCGCGGCCATCAGGTCGCGTTCGACGCCGCGGCGACCGGCGGGGCGGACAGACAGAATGTGTAGCGCGTCCTCACTGCCCCGGAGGTATTCACCGGGGCAGTGAGGAGATCGGCGTGTGAGTACCGCCGGTCACGCCGCGTCTAGGGCTGCTGCCGAACCGCTGGCCAGGCGTTAGGAGCTGGAGTTCCGTCGCAGCAAGACCGAGCTTCCAAGTCAGCTGAAACGATCCGGTGCAAGGTGGTCGATCGAGCGGTTTGTCTTGCCGTCGATGATGAGGTCGGCGGCGATGTCACCGATTACGGGCGACATCTTGAATCCGTGCCCGGAAAAGCCGGCGAGGACGATGACTCGGTCGGTGCCCGGGAGTGCGCCTACGAGGCCGTGCCCGTCAGGTGTGTATCCATCCATGTAGGTACTGACCCGGATTGGGTCCGGATAAAGGTCGGGTAGCAGACGGGCGACGGCGTCCCGGACCGGCTCCAGGTCCGCGGCGGCTACTGTCCGGTTCAGCTTGTCGGGGTCGGGAACCGGGCTGTGGGTGATCTTGCTGCCAATCTTCACGCCGGCCCCGTCGACGCTGGGCATCCCCGACATGTCGATGTCGTCGGTGGAGCGGCGGATGAAGATGGGGAAACGTTCGTGGTTAAACAGCTCAGGCTGGCGCGCTGCGTACCAGGTCAAGACGATCCTCTGCAGCTGGATCCGGGATGCGAGCTGCGGCAGTAGCCGCCCGGACCAGGCGCCAGCTGCCACCACGACCCGGTTGAAACGCCGCTCCTCGCCGCCTGCGCGCACGGTCACGCCTGAATTATCCGGTTCGATGGCCTCGATGCGGGTGTAGCGTTCCACGGTTGCGCCGGCTCGCTCCGCCGACGCGGCGGCGAGCAGGACTGCGAGCTCGGGGCGGAGAAACCCTGCCTGCCTGTCAAGGACTGTGATCTCGTTGTCGCGTATCCGGTGCTGCGGGTACCGGTCGCGCGCGGCGGGTGCGTCGAGGATCTCATGCGAGAGCCCGAATGTGCGGATGCTCTCGAGGAGGTTGTTGATGGCAGGTGAACCGGGCTCGCCGATCATGAGGCCGCCGTTGAGGGTGAGTAGTCGCCGGCCGCTTTCTGCCTCGAGCTCTCGCCAGAGCGTGAACGCTTCTTGCAGCAGCGGCACGTACTGCGGGCCCTCCAGATAGGCGGTCCGGAAGATCCTCGTCTCGCCTCCGGCGGCGGACTGGTCGTGGCCGGGTGCGAGCTGTTCCAGCCCTACAGCGTGAATGCCGCGGCGGGCAAGGCGCCACAGTGTCATCGCGCCCATAGTGCCCGTGCCAAGGACACCGACGTCGGCTTGGGTACCTGTCATGTGTTGTCACCTTCGTTCCGGCCTGGGGTCAGGGCAAGGTCATTTCGAGATTCGGCGTCGGCGGTGCCGGTGAAGCGGTCTGCGCTGAATGGGCGAAGGTCATAGGCTGTCCCGCCTTCGGCGGCAAGCTGGGCGGCGATCTCTCCCAGGCCGGCGGCGTGCTTGAAGCCGT
>Ga0335075_10016923_pt1 | contig 10863 bp, 11 predicted proteins | sample Lox_Sample_24_FD_206723 | JGI IMG/M metagenome (GOLD analysis project Ga0335075, IMG submission 206723) | Soil microbial communities from Loxahatchee National Wildlife Refuge, Florida, United States - Lox_Sample_2.4 | ecosystem: Environmental > Terrestrial > Soil > Wetlands | place: USA... | reverse complement strand
CCATGCCATGCCATGCCACGCCTTTCCAGGCGACCATTGTGATTCCCAACTGTCAACATTATGAGACTCGGACAAATGCTTAACAAGGTCAGTGGGTTACCTCGCATAGCAGTCCTCTTCATCACTTACTAGCATCAATCTGCTGTATCTGCGGCAGCGTCAACCGGACTTTATTCCTATACAACGCCGGCTGCCTCAACTGCAACGGGTTCCCCTCAAAATAAACGGTCGTCAAATGCTCCTTATCCTTCAACTCCCTCTCGACCTCTGCAAAATCCGCTATCTTATTATAGCTCGCCCATAGCTCGGCCAACTCTGTCAAATGACCGATGCCAGCGAGGCTGGAGATGGTGTTGTTGCTGATGTCTAGCACGCGTAGCTTCAGGTTGTACTCCAGGCCGGAGAGAGAGCTCAGCGCGTTGTGTGAGATGTAGAGCTCTTCGAGGGCGCTGAGAGAGGAGAGGCCTGTGATGGATCGGATGCGGTTGGATTGGATGGAGAGGATTTTGAGGGAGGAGAGGGAGGAGAGGCCGGTGAGTTCGGTGATTTTGTTCTTGCCTAGCCATAATTCTTCGAGGCCTATCAGAGTGTCTAGATTTTGGATCTCACGGATTCGGTTTGCGGCTAGCTCGAGGTTGCGAAGCTTCGTCAGGCCGTCCAGACCTTCGATTGTGGTGATTTTATTCTGGACGAAGTAGAGGTCTGTTAGCTCTTTTAGGTGGTTGATCTTTTTGACGTGCTTGATCTTATTGAAGCTTAGGTCCAGAACGGTAAGGTTTGTAAGGTCTTCGAGTCCTTTGATGTGGGCTATGAGGTTATCGTAGAGGTCGAGTTCTTGGACCGATGCTGCCATGCAGGATAAACCCTCGATTTCTTGGATGGTGTTTTGGCGGAGGCATAGTCTCACGACTTGTTTAAATCTTTCTAAACGTAAGGCGGGAATCGAAGAAACGCGTGAATGTACACAGTCTATTTGGTCTGTGTCGGATTCGTAGTCATCGAGCAAATCTGTTGACGAGAAAGTTTCTAAGCCACGCCCTCGGACTAATGGCGAAGCGCATATCATGAGACATACCTTCGTCGGCACTTATTTCCTCCCCTGGTATAACGTGCTCCTCATCAGAGTACTCCGGATCTGATATCGCTTCAGGGTTTTGTAATACGGGTGTTCGGTCGACGCGTAGCTTGCCGTCCCAGCCCTTGCTGTCCGTTGGTGTAAGGTGGGGTTTTCCCCCACCATTCGAGCCGTCACCGGGAGGTGTGTTTTCTTTCTCCATCTGGACGAACCCCTTTGGAATTGTAAAGCTTGATGGGCTTCGTCTGAAAGTCTCCAGTTCTGAGTTGATAATGTTTATTATGTAAAGACGGGAGCATTATTTGGCAGTGCAAAAGCAGTTGATCGAGATGGGAAACCTGTGGACGGGTAAACTTCAAGCGAATCTGCGTCATGCGTCACTAGTCTGAACACACGAGGCTACGCGGCGACTCACTCATTTAACATCTACTCTGTACCTTTTTGATGCAATGTGTAGGTCGCCGAATGGTCAGGTATAGACCTAGGCTTAAACCTTACATCTTCCGGCTGAACGCCACATCTCTACGCCCGTCAATAGTAGCAGGGCCATTCTCAAATTATCCTTACCACAAGATCTCTAATCGCCGGACTACCATTAATGTCTCACCATTTCTACTGCCACCCCTGGTATTCAGCGGGTTGGTCCTGGCCCTTTGGACCTGGAAATGTTCTATGATGATTCTTTTCCGAAACAAAATTATTTATATGCCAGGCCTGCCCCCAAGTGCTCGGCGAGAGAAGATATCAGATTACATCAACCAGTGCGGAGGTGTAATGTGGCAGGAAGTCAAAATTGTTAGCACAGATAAGACACAGCTGGCCCTTTGCATGGTCAGCATACAGAGTCTTAGAGAGGTTTTAGTGGCTTCAAGACCCACTCCAGTTACATTTGTATTTTCAAGGTCACAGAATCCTTTGTCAATAAATCATGGCAGTCATCAATCTGACCATAGTAGGGAATGCTTCATCTCTGCCTCCGTGGCTCCCATTCCTCTCTCCGGTCCTACGAGCTCTTAGAGATGCTGAATCAAAGTCTCAGGACTCGAAGATCCACAGCCAGGTCGGAAAGTCAGGAATCGGTGCATCAATTCGCTACATCATGGTATGTGTCAGCTACCGTGGCTATTGGACGTCCAAAGGCCGACCGTCAGAGAGTGGCATCTCCAAGGACGCTGTTGCAGCACCGGAATGGATAACATCACAGCCCAGAAATAATTTGACCAGTCGTGTTCCAGTAATTCTATGTGGCCAGAGTATCGGTACTGGAATCGCTACTAACATTGCTGCGAATCACCAACTTCTCCCAAGAGAGGTTGACATTAAGCTGCTAATCCTAGAGACTCCTTTTACAAACATTCGGGATATGCTTGTTACCATCTATCCTCAGAAATGGCTTCCTTACAGATATCTACGGCCCTTCCTATGGAATCATCTTGACAGTTGGCGTGCTTTGGAGCAGATATCAAAATCCTCAATATCTCTGCCTAAGGTTGTTATATTAGAAGCTGAAAAGGACGAGCTCGTACCAAAATCCCATGGCGATGCACTTGAGAAAAGATGTATTGATCTGGGCTTGGACGTCAAACGGCACGTGATCAGAGGGGCGTTGCATACGGAAGTTAAGAGTCGTACGGAAGGGCGTACGACTACGGGGGAAGCCATCCGGGTCGTCGGTAATTCTGTGGGTCATTAATAGGGGGTCGCGCCGAAACTTGAATTTAGGTTCGTTTCCTAGCTCCTGGCTCCTTAATCTGACACACGGTATGATACTCTGAATGATTTGCTCCGAAAAGCAAAGAATGACGACGATCAAGCTTTAGTAAGAAAAAGGGGTTGAAATCCGTCGGGACGGTACTAGTAGCCTTAACCGATTTTCGTTAGCGGCTTGAGCTTCAAATTATTTCCGAGCAGGCATCGTAGGCTCCCGTCTCGACTTCGAACAACACAACAAACGAGAAAATCCTCTCAACGATGAGTGACAGCATCAATTCGGTATGGCAGGTGTGTCTTAGATCTCTTTATTCTATTCATTCACCGAGACCCCCAAGGAATTATGTACTCGTTGGGGTGGCGATCTTTTCTGCACAGACCCTCTTGACTCACAGTAAGGTCGTGCATGGCACATCCCTTGAATGCAACCAACCTCATCACTTTTCATTTCTTCTGCCGTCGCACTATTCACTCGCTTGCACTGTGTTAGGTCTAAGCCTGTGGGTAATCCTGGCTTGTGGGATTCGGGGAACACGGTGACTCGAGCCAGACAAGTCACATGTAATGTCACCTGAGTTCGTGTAGAGTGGCTGCAGCGAAACCCCTGCCTAACGCGTCTCCCGCCCATTTTCCTTCTGCTTCCGCGTTCTGGCCCCGTCACATAGGCAACCAAGCATCTATCCCCCATATATACCTCAGCTCCCTCCCACCCAAATTGCTCCAAATGTTTGCGAAAACCTCAGGACACTTTGAAATCTTACCTTTGATAATTTTCTGTTCCTTTCGACAAAACGGCTTGAGAAACAGATCTTACCAGTCAAACTTGACATCGATCGTCTGACATCTTCAGAACGATCGATATCGATATCATGTTCAGTCGACGACCAAGTCAGTCTCAGTCAGAGAGTTTCACAAGAAGAGGAAAAACTGCGAAATCGAAAAGGTCATTCAGAGAGCATGCAGTATCAAAAACCAGACCTGAGAGATCACACAAAGGAACCGGCCTCGAGCCTCCATCACTGGGAAGGTAAAAACATCACACCCATCATTATTCCACGGTCGCTCACAATATCAAGCACTTTGACTTCATCGATAATTACATTAGTCGTCGGGCGAGAACAGAGACTCTTCGCCGCCCACGAAGATGTCCTAAGTCGATCGCCGTTCTTCCAAGCAGCTTGTAGAGGACAGTTTATGGAAGCCCAATCTAAACGCATCACGCTGCCCGACGAAGAACCCGAAATCTTCTCATCAGTTCTCGAATATCTCTACAAAGGGGACTATTATCCACGACTGGTGCATAACAAGCGACGAAACACGTGGGAACTCGAGACTGGAAACGAGGAAGGCCATGGAGCTGTCGAGTCAACCGTTTACCATCATGGTGTCGATGGCGAGCTCCTCAAGGATACAGTGATCTACTGCACGGCTGAGAAGTATGGACTTGAAGAGCTCAAGAGGGTAGCCTTGCGAAAGCAGGGTCTCCAGTCCGGCATACAATGCAGCACGATCCTAGCTTCCGCCCGTTATGCATACGCCAACACACCCGACAACGACTCAAAATTGAGGGCGCACTACTTGGCGCTCATCATTCGAAGTCGAGGAACGTTCAAGCGCAGCGGGACCATGCAGTTGGAGATGCATGCGGGGGGTAGTCAACTATTCTTCGACCTCTTCGTTGCCTTATGCAACCACGTTGACGATGTCGCTAGTGCTGCGTGAGTTCATCCCATACTTAAGCACGATAGAACGAATCACTAATAGGGCTTTATAGGAATTCGCCACGTAGTTTGCGTCACACCTAGTTACATCGTTATATCAGTCCATGTGACCTTCAATTTTCTACAGTCACTGATCAAAATTTTGATGAACATGTGCTCTTTAATTTATTTTTTACGACACTAGTATGGCGTTATGGCGATTAAGAATGGGATGTAACACTACTCTTCGTACTGACTTGAGGCAGAGTCCTCCTTGCTATATTTTTGTGGTTTTTGCGTTGGGCTCTCATTGGGATAAAGGTTGCTGCGATATTACGATTCAAAACTACGGTTCAGAGAACAACAGATCTGTATTATTTTCTCAGAAGCAGCAAGCTTCCAGGCAACGTCACAAAACAAGAATAGCATTATTTCTCTCTATACCAAATCTCTCTTGTAATCTCTTCATTTAAATAAATGCCTTTGCAATATGTATTCTAGAAAGTGAGCCTCCTGTAGGAAGACGCAACGTTTAAGTGCTTGCATTAGCGGCGCTCCGCAACCAATAAGCGCAACGCAACAAAAAGCAACCTTCCCCAAAAGTCTAGAATAATAAGGCTTGCAGACTACTAATCTAAACTATTCGTCAATGCTTGGACCTTCCGCACCCCCGAGGCATATCTAGTGCAGGGAAGTCTGTAGCAGGCATAGTGTGTGAGTCACGCCCCCCCGGCGCCCGTGGCTGGGCAGCGATATGGGGCTATGGGCTTCGGTCGGGCCAGACCAAGGGTCTCAAGGATAGGATAGGATAAGGGCTTGTCACACACTACTACGATTATGATAACCATGGGCCGATTAGAATAGAGACATTTCATGCGGGACTTTTCGGGACCTCTTTTTTCACATGCTTGATTGGCCATCATCCCGCTGCTGTGCTGCTATTGGTCTTCTCCCATACAAAGCAAGGCGGTATCGGCTTCTGGGCTCTCGAGACCCCCAACCTCTGACTCGATGCTCTGTCTTAGGACTGGATGCCATGATGCTGCACTATATAGTGCGGGACTTTCTAGACTGGACGCCAAGAGTGATATGTACCTGCTGCTGTTGCAACGCCATGTTCATTTGCCGTGTTTCCTACCACGGCGACGTGCGTGAGGCGGCCGGTGGCTTATACACCCGTCCCGGGGAATGCTCCGCCCTTGCTCAAGACCACGATCCCACGCTCCCTGGAAATGTAGCCCTTCATCAGGCTCTAAAACACCAGTCAGTCAATTTTGACTCATGCGCCGCAAGCGAGGGTGCGATAAGAAGAGCCTAAGGCCCAGCAGGCATTCAGAATGAGTAGGCAGAAAAGAGTACGAAAGGTATACACGTACTTTGTAGATCATGTTCGCCAGTAGGCATTCGACTTCGTCATTGTCCATTCGCTCTTTGCTGCCGATGCTGATGGCCGCGCCAAACTCGGCAACTGGTATTCTAGTCCGCCTGACGGGGGCTGATGTGCTGTCTTTTGCCTCCTCGAAGCCTCCTGCGATGAACACTTTGCGCAATAGGTTGCGTAAGGCAATATCTCGGCCGCGCTCGAGGGTGAGGTAGATACGTCGCTTTACGAATTCGTCTTCTCCCGCCACAAGTGCGCTATCGAATCCGGAAAGGTCGCCGCGTTTGATACATCTAGACAAGGGAAGAAACAGCTTCTGTAAACGGGGATAAGGTGCCAGAAGAGCTTGCGTAGGTAGTGTGTGGGTTGTTAGGAGGTGACACGGGATGAGGTACGTAAGGATGAGCCTTTCAACGAGGACTGTTAGCCTTGTGCGTGCAAAATGACCGTGACAAAATAACCCCTGTCAATGGATTGAGTGAAACATACTCTTTGTTTCGCTGTGCATGAATGTGACACAATTTCCAAGCTTCTGTAAGATTCTCCTCAGCCTGTAAAGCTCATCAGTTAAAGCTAAAGCAAAGTAGAACAACTGTCAATGACTCACCTGTACATAGTTCTCTTCCAAGAATAGAATGACACCAACGTAGTATTTAAAAGTGACTTGGTGGGCCTTTGGGAATGCGTCGAGTTCCGGCATATCTCCTCGGCCTGCCTGAAGGGCTCTGAGAATGTTCTTTGAGAGAGAAACGGAATTAAGCTTGAAATAGGTCTTGAAAAGAAGGTTGACAATATTGTAGATGCCCCACTTTCTTGATTCCTCGAGAGGTGCTCTAAACCGGGTTTCAGCTATATCACGAATAAAATTAGTACTATAGATATACCTGTCACTAATACAGAGCTGGAATATCCGATTTAACACTCTTGCGGCGTCTTCAAGCTTTTCGTTTTTCCCAGCTTCCGGATTGAAATCATCCTGGAAGCCTCCGCCGAACACAACCTTGTTGCCCGTTTCCTGGTCTGCTTTGATGGCAAAGATCCGTAGATACTTTCCTGTGACATAGAGACATGGTACCGTCCATGCTTCGAATCCGCCACTGCTATAGCCACGGATCAATGCATTGCTCATTTCCTTCCAAGCCTCGTATACCGAGGTCCATGATGCCTACAGGCTTGGTCAGTTACAATTCATTACGTAACAGGGACATAAACTAGAACGCACAAGGAAAGCTTGCATTTTAAATATCTTTAATGCGGAAGAGTATTCTGCTTTCGAGTGTCCGCGAACAGAAATAGAAATAGAGAAAGACAGAACAGACGGACTTCCCAGCTGCTAGGTATATCAGCTGCCGTATGCATTCATACCTGTGAATTTGTCCTCCTGGCTTCTTCAATCCTGAGAATTTCTCCAATAGCCTTCCAGTAGGCGACATAAACTTCGACCCAAGAGTTACCTTCCTCCGTTGAGAGCTTCAGAGATGTTGTACTATCGTATAGCACATTATAGCGAATGTCTTTCTGGACATTCGCAGCGTTCGTACTTCTGTAAAACTCATACAAAAGATCTGGTAGATTGGGAGGCGCCACTGGCGTGAGGGTCTCTGAGAGCTGGTAGCCTTTACCTGTCAAGTAGGCATCTCGGAAAAGACCAAAGACTATGTCCATAACGGCTGCTGGTCTGTGTGAGGTTATGAGATCCGGTGAAAGATGCCTCTACTTTGATCGGTCTTGATCGTCTATATCACGTAGAAAACGCGAGACCAACTGGTAATTCGGGGCAAGATTTGTAGCCCTTCAACGTAACAGAGCATATCATGAGAAAAAGCGTCACCGAATTTCCACGAGAAGTTGGCTATTTTTTCCACCAGAGAGGATTAGAAACATTTCAAAGGATGAATTCACTCTAGACGTCATAATCCTCTCAAGGGAACAATCTAATGAGGCTCTGCGGCTGGGCTGGCTTGTTTCGGCTCGCTAAATGTCTTGGCGAAAAGAGGGTTGAGCTAGTTCCTAACCCTACAATTTTGGAAAAGTCGCGAGCAGCAACGACGTTGATCAGAGGAACTTTTGATCAGCGACAACACACGATAACATATTCGGCCAACATTCAAGGTGAGTCTTCTAAGGCTTAATTGGCTTTTAATTTGACACAGAATTGCTGACTTCATTACAGATGGGTAAGCTTCATATATTTCATTACTTCAGATCGGTCGATATGGAGGATACATCTCGGGACAACAGGAAGCCCCAGGAGCGAGTGTGGGGGTGTACAACTTGCAATCAGCAGGAGTTCGAATACGAGATCGAGGGATAGTGGCAATGGGTGAACGGTCTGGTGTATAATGTCTACTGCCAACCTCAGGACAATGCAGCGTCACATCAATCTTTCCGCAGCGATGCGAGTATTCGAATGAAGCAATAAGGCAGGACAGGCTCATGAGCAGGTTCTTGGAAATCCACGCCCTGATTTTCGTCATGATAATAAACGGCCGTCTGCAACAGTTATGCAACTATCGAGAGGAAAAGTGGTACTTGGGGATGAATAGCTAACACAATATCTCACCAGGTCGTCTTACAGAATACCAGGTCATTGGCCGCCATCTGCCGACCGAGGCTAATCCGACACCCAAGCTCTACCGGATGCGCATATTCGCACCCAACACTGTGGTTGCAAAGTCTCGGTTCTGGTACTTCTTGATGAAGCTCCGAAAGGTCAAGAAGGCCAACGGTGAAATCGTCAGCCTCAATGTGGTTAGTGAATTATGGTAGCTCAGCATGGCTTCTAGATACTAACGAATATGCCCAGATCCATGAGAAACGCCCATTAAAGGTCAAGAATTTCGGCATCTGGCTCAGATATGATTCGCGTTCCGGCACACACAACATGTACAAGGAATACCGGGAGATGTCAAGAACAGATGCTGTTGAAGCCTTGTACCAAGATATGGCTGCAAGACATCGATCCCGTTTCCGGTCAATTCACGTACGTTGCAACAGCTCCACAAGTACCTGCTGGCCATTCTTGTGTCCTAACAAATTCTATACAGATTCTAAAGGTTGTCGAACTTGAGAAGACGGATGAAGTTAAGCGCCCATATATCAAGCAACTCCTCACCAAGAACCTGAAATTCCCTCTACCTCACCGTGTTTCTAAGGCATCTGGCACGAAACTCTTCGCAAGCAAACGTCCATCTACTTTCTATTGATCTTTTCACGGCAATGGATGGGCTGTTAAGGGTTGAGGAAGACTTGCAATGCATATCGGTTGTCATCATAGCCTTTGCTGGAGGTGCAGGATCATGAGAATCAATGCAAACAGCATATTGAAACATTCGAAGCGAAAATTTAATCTGTGAAATGGTTCCTTTTGTGACAGGCACCAGGTTTTCAATATGCTGGTGATAGCTGCAGTATGTGGCAGGCAAATATAGGATATCTTCACCTGCTAGCCATTACTCCCAAATTTCTTTCCTCGAATAATGGACACATTACGGCCAACAATGACAGTTCCAAATGGTCATGTCTGTGAACGAACAATGAGACAGACTTTGTCTGCAAGTTTGAAAACCGGGCCTTCCCCCATCCAGACGCTTCATCCTCCAGATACAATGGTATCATATGCGCAAGTCCCACTAATTCCATCCACAACTCTCCCTTAACCCGTATCAGACTCTTCCTAACTGTATCTGCGAATCTCCCTTAGTCTTGTTAGCTCTATACAAATCTCTTTGTAATTCATGCTCAGAGCCAAATCACATCTAGAAATGTATATATCCCTGTTGATTAAAGGGGGAGAGGAGAATCCGTGCCTCGTGTAACTCAGCATCTAAAGATCAAGTTTTCAAGATATCCCAATCTTTCAACGCCTGGATAACATCATCAACCCACTCTTCAGGACGATAGAAAGGACTTGTCGGATGTAACTTCCGCCCTAGATGGTCCAACTGTCGCCATGGCGCCGTTATTTACTCGCAAACGCCCTTGGCATTCCAAAGCTGGGTAGATGCCATTGTTTCAATAAGCTCTTTACCCATATAGCCGCGAAGGTCTTGTGGGCCGATGTGCTTCTTGATTTGGATTTGGATTCCTCCGAGAAGGTCGCCGGTGACGTGTATGATGCAGTCGTCTGGGTCGTTGTTGATTTCGATGAAGAGAACGTAGTGGCTGCGAGCTGCGCTGAAGACGTAACTGACTTTATAAGCATTGTAGGACATTTTGGTTGCTGCTAGTATAGTAGACAAATGGGCAAGGAACAAGTGGTTGTTGTATAAGGTGGCTAGGGTGTATAAAAATAAGTATTCATAAACGAGACGAGTTTGAAGAAAGGCTTGGAAGTATAACGTGTCACCATATCTCCTTACATATATTAAATAATAGCTAATTCACTCTACGATAACACTTGTTTCCATTGACTCAAAGTCCTGAAATGCATCAGAATCACGGGTGTTACACGACATCCGCCCACTCGATTCCCATTCCCATTCCCATTCTCGCATCTGCAATGTTTTAGACTAGAAGCTCTGGAAACTTTATTGAGTTCTGCAAATTCCTTGTCAAGGCACCTCGCCAAGGCACTGACGAGAGATAGACAGTATTCTGCTCGAGATGGACAGCGAAAAGGCCTGAAAGACAATGAAAATCTTGACGACAAAAGGATATCGATAAAAAGTTTCGTGTTGACAAGAGAAAGAGCTTTGACCAAAGAAAGCACTCGAAATCATGCAGGATTTCGACCGTAAATGGATTTGATAAAATATCGATCACGGAGATATCAGCAAGATCTCCATGGCAAAAAGATATTGACGACAGCAGAGGCATAATTATAGCGTTTCAAGGCCTCAAGACACTCGACACAGCTGACATTATGAGCTTTTCATTTCAACTATACTTATCATGCTTATTCTTAACCTTAATAAGCAGTAAAGTTTCGTGATAATCTCCCTCCCTGCGAGCTTTCTTTAGCCTCCTAACCTCGTCATCCTCCAGTCGCCGTCCCA
>Ga0335075_10016922_pt1 | contig 10864 bp, 12 predicted proteins | sample Lox_Sample_24_FD_206723 | JGI IMG/M metagenome (GOLD analysis project Ga0335075, IMG submission 206723) | Soil microbial communities from Loxahatchee National Wildlife Refuge, Florida, United States - Lox_Sample_2.4 | ecosystem: Environmental > Terrestrial > Soil > Wetlands | place: USA... | reverse complement strand
TCTCCGTCTGGGTGCCGAGCGTTGCAGTCACCGCTGCCATCACCGTGTAGGAGACGTCGGTGGTCGTCAGCGTGTAGCTCGATGTGGTCTGACCCGAAATCGGTGCGCACGCCCGGCCGTTCGTGTTGCAGCGAAGCCAGGTGTACGTCGTCGACGCGGGCGTCTCCGACCAGGTGGGAGCCTGGACGGAGATCGACGTCCCGACGATCGGACTGCCGGTGAGCGCCGGCTGCGCGGCGGGCACGAGCTTCGCGGTCGCCGCGGCGACGAGACCGGTGACCGGTGCGTACGCCGGCGTGCTCGCGTTCGAGTCCTTGGCGTTCACGGTGAGGCCGAGCGAGTGGCCGACATCCTTGGCGACCTCGGTGTACGTGGACTTCGTCGCGCCGTGGATCGAGCTGCAGTGCGCCGCATTCTGGTCGCAGCGATACCACTGGAACGTGTAGGTGACCGTCCCGGTCCCGGTCCAGCTGCCCGGAAGCCCGGTGAGCTTCTTGCCTACTTGCAGCGTGCCGGCGACGGTCGGGCCGGCGGTCACGGATGGGCCGGCCGCCGCAGCGCCGGCTCCGCGGGCACCCAGGGTCGCCAGCAGGACGGCGAGAAGCGCAGCCCCTGCTCCGCGGATCAGCATCGAACCCATCTCAGCACTCTTCGCTAAGCCGTCCCTAAGTCTTGCCAGGATAGTGCGATGCGCGAGCTCGACGAACGCATTGAGCGCGCACTGCGCGCACGGGCCGTGCGGTACACGCCGCGCGCGGGTGGCTACTCCACAGCCGACCGCTTCGCCGTCGAGCTCGACGACGGAAGAAGCGTGTTCGTCAAGTCGGCGACTGCTCCGAATCTCGCCGCCTGGCTGCGCCGCGAGCACGAGGTCTACGCGGCGCTGGCCGGCCCCTTCCTGCCGCGCCTCGAAGGCTTCGACGACGATGGCGAACGCGTCGTCCTCGTGCTCGAGGACTTGAGCGACGCCGACTGGTCGGTGCGCTGGGACGATGCGCGGGTCGCCGCCGTTTGCGACGCCTTGGCGGCGATTGGCGCCAGCGTGCCGCCGCCGAACACGCCGCGGGCGCGCGACGCGCATCCCGACTTGTGGCAGCGCTGGGACGCGGTCGCCGCCGAGCCCGGTCCCTTTCTCTCGCTCGGTCTGCGCGACGCGGCGTGGCTCGATCGCGCCTTGCCGCACATCCTCGCCGCAGTCACGGACGCGACGGGCGAAGGCGGCGCACTCTGCCATCTCGACGTGCGCAGCGACAACATGTGCTTCCGCGACGGCGCGGCCGTCCTCGTCGACTGGAACTGGTGCTGCCTTGGCGACCCCCGTCTCGACGCCGTCGCCTGGGCGCCGAGCGTGGCAGTCGAGGGCGGGCCGCCGCCATGGGAGATCGTCCCCGAGGCGGGCGACCTCGTCGCGCTCGTGAGCGGCGTCTGGGCGGCGGTCGCCGGTCTGCCGCCGCCGGAGACCGCTCCGACCGTCCGCGACCTGCAGCGGCGCCAGCTCGCGGTCGCCCTCGAGTGGCTCGACCGCGAGCTTCTTCGTTAGGCGAACCGCTCGAGCTCGCCCGCGTGCAGGCCGACCTCGCCCGCTTCGATCGCGGCCTTGACGCGCCGTGCGAGATCGTGCGCCTCGTCTTCCTCGTCGGGGCTGAGCGAGGTCGTGATCGAGGCGACGAGGCCTTTGCCTTCGTGCAGCTGAAGATCGACGTTCGTGACCTGCGAGTGCTCGATGTAGGCGTCCTCCGGCACGCCCACCCACACGGTGACGGTGCCGCCGCCGGGGAGCGACGCGTGCTCGACCGCAGGGGTGTGGCGCAGGCTCACGTGCCCACCGTACAACGTCCGGCGTGCCGACGATGCTCCTCCGATGACTCCCGAACGGGTCGTCGACCTGCGTGCGCGCACGATCCTGCGCATCCTCGGGATCCTTCTGGTCGTCGCGATCACGCTCGAGGTCGTGTGGATCGCGCGGCACGTGATCGCGTGGATGGTGATCGCGCTGTTCCTGGCCCTCGCGCTCGACCCGCTGGTCGGCCTGATTCAACGCCGCACCGGTCTCGCCCGCGGCCTCGCGATCGCCGTCGCCTACCTGATCGTGCTGATCGTCGTCGTTGCGGTCGGCGCGACGTTCGTGCCGAGGCTCATCCACGAGGTCAACGGGTTCGTCGATGCGCTTCCGAACTACGTGCACGACTTGACGCACGGCCGTGGCCGGCTTGGCTTCCTCGAGCGCAAGTACCACGTCGTCGAGAAGGTGCGCGCTCAGGTCAAGAACGGCGGCGCGAAGAAGGTGCTCGGCCTGTCGGGCGCCGCACTCACCATCACGAAGAGCGTCATCTCGATCATCGCCGCGACGATCACGATCATCTTCCTGACCTTCTTCCTGCTGCTCGAAGGCGGCGACTGGATCGAGCGCGTCTACGCCCTGTTCCCGGAGGAGTCGCAACCGCGGTGGCGTCGCGTCGGCCACGACATCTATCGCACGGTCGGCGGCTACGTCACCGGCAACATTTTGATCAGCCTCATCGCAGGCGCCGGGATCACGATCGTCCTCCTGATCATGGGCGTGCCGTACGCGGCCGCGCTCGGGCTACTCGTCGCCGTGCTCGATCTGATCCCGCTCGCGGGCGCGACTGTCGCCGGCGTGATCGTCTGCCTCGTCGCGTTCCTCCATTCGATCCCGGCAGGGATCGTCGTTCTCGTGTTCTTCGTCGTCTACCAGCAGCTCGAGAACCACTTCCTGCAGCCCGTCATCTACGGCCGGACCGTGCAGCTGTCGCCGCTCGCCGTGCTCGTCTCGGTGCTCGTCGGAGCCGAGCTTGCGGGCATCCTCGGCGCCCTCGCGGCGATTCCGGTGGCCGGTGCGCTGCAAGTGGTCGTACGCGATCAGCTTGCGGCCCGACGCGGCCTCGTCCTGCCTCCGGCTGCCGCCGAAGAGTAGGACTTTCAGGTCGTAAAGATCCTCCGAACGGCCCATGCAGTCCGGGCCGGAGCCGTCGATTCTGTCCAGGTGCTGAGGACCCTCGCTGCGGTGGGCGCCGCACTCGCACTTGCGGCCGTCATCGCCCCCATCGGGACGTCTGCGACTGCGCAGCCTCGCGTCACGCTCTCCGCGCTCGAAACCGGCGTGCTCGAGCAGCTGAACGACATTCGCGTCGCGCACGGCCTCGTGCCGCTGAAGCTCAGCCCTGCGCTGACCGCCTCGGCGACGCAGCACACCGAAGAGATGGGTACGGACGGGTACTTCCAGCACAGCTCCGCCGACGGCACGGTCTTCTGGAAGCGGATCGAGCACTGGTATCCCGAGGCTGACTACAGCTACTGGTCGGTCGGCGAGAACCTGCTCTGGTCGTCGCCGGACGTGAACGCGCCGGCGGCGCTCCAGCTCTGGATGAACTCCCCCGAGCACCGCGCGAACATCCTCGCGCCCAGGTGGCGTGAGATCGGAGTGTCGGCGGTCCACTTCGCCGCGGCCGGCGGCACCTATAACGGCCTGCCGGTGACGATCATCACCACGGACTTCGGCGTCCGGCACTAGCGGCTCGGCGCGCTAGCGTGTCTCGCGCGCGCCCGTAGCTCAGTGGAAGAGCGGCGGCCTTCTAAGCCGTTGGTCGGGGGTTCGAATCCTCCCGGGCGCATGCCGCGTTTTCCCCACGCCCGAGACGGCCATCTTCTTCTCGAGATACGACCGAGGAGGATCGAATGGCAGATAAGAAACTGCAGGGGAAGACGGTCGCGATCATCGCGGCGGACATGGTCGAGCAGGTCGAGCTCGAGGAGCCGCGCAAGGCACTCGAGGAGGCCGGCGCCGAGACGCACCTCATCTCGCTGAAGCCCGGCGAGATCCAGGGCTTCAACCACTTCGATCCGGCCGACAAGTTCAAGGTCGACAAGGCGATCGAAGAAGTCGACGCGTCGGACTACGACGCGCTGCTCATTCCCGGCGGCGTCGGCAACCCCGATCAGCTGCGCGGCGACGAGAACGTCGTGTCGTTCGTGCGCGACTTCTTCGAGTCCGGCAAGCCGGTCGCGGCGATCTGCCACGGCCCGTGGGTGCTCGTGGAGGCGGGCGTCGTGAAGGGCCGCAAGGTCACGTCGTGGCCGACGCTCCAGACCGACATCCGCAACGCGGGGGGTAACTGGGTCGACGAGGAGGTCGTCGTCGATCAGGGCCTCGTGACGAGCCGCAAGCCGGACGACATCCCCGCGTTCAACAAGAAGATGATCGAGGAGTTCTGCGAGGGGAAGCACAGCGAGCAGCGCGAGAAGACCGAGGCCGCGCGCTGAGCCGCGCTGCGCTGCTCGATCTCGACGGCACGCTCGTCGACGCGAACTACCAGCATGCGTTCGCGTGGTACCGCGCGTTTCGCCGTCACGACATCGTCGTGCCGATGTGGCGGGTGCACCGCCACATCGGCATGGGCGGCGACCAGCTCGTCAAAGCGGTCGCGGGTGACGACGTCGAGCAGCGTCTCGGCGACTCGCTGCGCGACGCGTCGACGGAGGAGTTCGAGAAGCTGCGTGACGAGTGCCTGCCGCTCGAAGGCGCACACGACCTCGTCGTCGAGCTGAAGCGCCGCGGCCACGTCGTCGTGCTCGCGTCGTCGTCAAATGAGGACGACCTCGATCACTTCCTCGGCGAGCTCGGGGTGCGTGACGTCGTCGACGGCTGGACGACCGCCGACGACGTCGAGCGCACGAAGCCGCATCCGGACGTGATCCACGCCGCGCTCGCGAAGGCGGGAACGCGCGACGCCGTGATGGTCGGTGACTCGCGCTGGGACATCGAAGCTGCGGCGACCGCCGACCTCGAGACGGTGTGCGTGATCACCGGTGGCTGGTCGGAGCAGGAGTTGCGCGACCATGGCGCGGTCGCGGTATTCGACTCGCTCGTGGAACTGCGCGAAGGCCTGGATTCCACGCCGCTACGATGAGCGGCGCACGGTGGCGGTAGCTCAGTTGGTAGAGCCCCGGGTTGTGGTCCCGGTGGTCGCGGGTTCGAGTCCCGTTCGCCACCCTCGCTACTCTTTGCTCGGCTCGGCCCCGTAGCTCAGAGGACAGAGCGGGAGCCTTCGAAGCTCCGTGCGCAGGTTCGATTCCTGCCGGGGCCACTGCTTGACGGACGTCGTCAAAGGGGATGTGCGGCGAAGAAGCTCCACATCACCGCGTTGGCGCTGACCGCGTCCGACTGCGGTCCAAGCAGCGCCGTGTAGCGGCGCGGGAGAGTCGGGCCGCCGGGCCATTCGTGTCCCTCGCCGCTGATCGTGTAGAGCTCGACGCGGGCGCCGCTGCGACAGCTGCCGTAGGTCGTCTCGGTCACACCGCTCGCCGGCTTGCCCGTGGACGGCTTCGCTCCGCAGCCGTCGTGTGCGGCCCAGCGTTTCGCCGCGGTCGGAACGCTGTAGCCCCAGTACTTCTGGCCGCCGCCGTTGTAGGGATCGACGGGATCGGCGGTGCCATGGAACGAGACGACCGGAACAGCCCGCGTCCCTGTGCAGGGCGTGGGCAACCGCAGACCGCTGACGGGCGCGACGGCCGCGAACGTCCCGGTTGCTGCGCAACCGAGCTGGCTCGTCATGCGCGCGCCGCCGGAGAAGCCGGTCGCGTAGACCCGCAGCGGGTCGATGCAGTAGCGAGCGCGCAACTGGGTCACGAGCTGAACGAGGAACGCGACGTCGTTCGGGGCACCGGCGGGAACCTTGCCGCCGCCGATCAGCGGCTCGTTCGGGACGTTCCAGTCGAAGCCGCTCCCGTCGGTGATCGCCCCCTGCGGGTACGCGACGATGAAGGTGTCGGCGTCGGCGGTCGCATCCATACCGGTGAACGCTTCCTGCGCCGCTGCGGTCGAACCGCTGCCGTGCAGGTTGAGCACGAGCGGCACGGCCTTCCCTCTGTAGCCGGACGGGACGTGGACGATGGCCGTTCGCGTCCGGCCGCCGATCTGGAGGGACAGCGTGGTCGTGCCGGGCTTCGCGGTCGCGCAGCTTCCCGGCCGCGGCGTCGCGGCATGGCTCACCTGCACTGCGCAGGCAGCGAGCGTCGCGATGAGCGCAAGGCCTGCCCCGGCGCGCACGGGGAACACGGGAGCACTATCGCACGGATCCGCGACGGACGATCGAACGTAGAAGAAGCATGAGGCTCGTCACGCTCGCCGTCGCCGCGGTCACTGCACCCAGCGCTCAGGCGAAGGGGAGCATCGCGATGCGGCTCGGCGACTCGACGCCGGCCGGCCTGGATGCCCTGGGTGCAGGTCCACCGCTAGCGCCCGTACTCTGTCTCCGACACGCGCGGGCGTGGCGGAACTGGCAGACGCGCCAGGCTTAGGACCTGGTGGGCTTCGGCCCGTGGGGGTTCAAGTCCCTCCGCCCGCATCCCTCCAGCGGCGTTTCAATCGGGGTCAGACCCCGCCTGTCCGCTTCGGTCCCAAATCCCGCAACGTGCCGACGATTCGCGCGTGTTGTGGACGAACTGTCACACGTGCGTGACGAATGACGCGTCGTAACGCGCCATGTACGGGGTCAGACCCCGTCTGAAACGGTCAGGTCTATGGGAGCGCCGTGTAGACGTCGTCGAGCGGCGCGCGCTCCTTGCCCGGCGGGTTGCTTGCCGGCGGGCCGAGGTACACCAGCGCGACGAGCGTCTCGTTCTCGGCCAAGCCGACGAGCGTGCGCACCGGCTCCTCGCGGAAGCAGTTCGGCGAGCGCCAGTACGACGCGAGCCCACGCTCGGTGGCGCCGAGCAGCATCACGTAGGCGGCGCAGCCGGCGGCGAGCAGATCCTCCTCCGCCAGGACGGGATCCTCCGACAAGACTGCGGTCACGAGCACGAGCGTTGGCGCGCGCCGCAGCTTGAGCGTCTCGTTCTCGCCGACGAGCTCCTCGATCCGGGCGCGCGTCTCCGGTCCGAGCAGGCGGAAGCGCCACGGGTTCGTCAGCTTGTGGTTCGGCGCGAACCGCGCCAGGGTGACGAGCTCGCGGACGACGGCTTCGTCGACCGCCTCCGGCCCGTACTGCTTGTGCGTCCGGCGCGCCCGGATGGCGGTGTCGACGTCCACGGCCCAGCAAGGTACATACCTGGTTCAATGCCCCGACCGATGTCCACTCAGGTCGAGGAGCTCCCGGAGAACAAGGTCAAGCTGACGGTCGACGTGCCGGCGCGCGAGGTGCACCACGCCGTCGAGCACGCCGCGTCCGACCTTGCAGCTTCCGTTCGCATCCCCGGCTTCCGCAAGGGCAAGGTGCCGATGCCGCTGCTCGTGCAGCGCGTCGGCAAAGACCGCATCTACGCCGAGGCGGTCGAGAGTCACATCGGCGGCTGGTTCTGGAACGCGGCCGCCCGCGCGCGTGTGAATCCGGTCGCGATGCCGGAGTACGACTACGAGCTCCCGGTGAGCGACAAGGACGACTGGAGCTTCTCGGCGACCGTCGAGGTGCAGCCGAAGCCGGAGCCGGCCGACTGGACGACGCTCGAAGTGCCGAAGGCCGAGGTCGAGGTGCCGGAGGAGGCGCTGCAGGCCGAGCTCGAGCTGCTGCAGCGCACCGTCGCCGAGCTCGTGCCCGTCGACAGCCGGCCGGCACAGGACGGCGACGTCGCCGTCGTCGACCTCGTCGCCGAGGACGGGACGGCGCAGCGCGACTACGTCGTCGAGCTCGGCTCCGAACGGCTCGTCGAGGAGATCGAGAACGGCCTGCGCGGCCTCTCACCCGGCGAGAGCCGCGAAATCGCCTACGAGCTCGGCGACGGCACACCCCGCAAGGCGACGGTGGAGCTGAAGGAGCTGAAGGAGCGCGTCCTGCCGCCGCTCGACGACGAGCTCGCGAAAGCCGCGACCGAGTTCGACACGCTCGCGGCGCTGCGTTCCGACACCGAGAGTCGCCTCCGTGCGCAGATCGACGACGAGATCGAAGGCGCCTTCCGCGCCGCCGCGATCGACGCGCTCGTCCAGGCCACGAACTACATCGCCGTCGGCCCGCTGGTCGAGCAGCGCACGCGCGAGCTGCTGAACGGCCTCGCGCACAGCCTGGAGACGCGCGGCATCGATGCGGGGAGCTACCTGCAGCTCACAGGCCAGTCACCGGAGGTGCTCGAGCAGCGCCTGCGCGCCGAGGCATCGCTGTCGGTCTCGCGCGAGCTGGTGCTCGAAGCTGTCGCCGACAAGCTCGGGATCGAGGTCACCGACGACGAGATCCGGGAGGAGCTGCGTGCCGCCGGTGAGAACGACGAGGACATCGAAGAGTTCGTTGAGCAGGGCGGCGCCGACCGCGTGCGCGACGACATCCGCCTCAAGCGCGCGCTCGACCGGATCGCCGCGGAGGTGAAGCCGATCGCGCCCGAGCTGCACGAGGCGCGCGAATCGATCTGGACGCCGGAGAAGGAGCAACCGGCTGAGACCCCGAAACTCTGGACCCCAGGCACGTGAAGGAGCTGAGCATCAGATGAGCCCGTTGATTCCCATGGTGGTCGAGCAGACCTCGCGCGGCGAGCGCGCCTTCGACATCTACTCGCGTCTGCTCGCCGAGCGCATCGTCTTTCTCGGCACGCCCGTGGACGACCAGATCGCGAACCTGATCATCGCCCAGCTCCTGCACCTCGAGTCCGAGGATCCCGACAAGGACATCTCGCTCTACATCAACTCGCCGGGCGGCTCCGTGTACGCAGGTCTCGCGATCTACGACACGATGCAGTTCATCAAGCCGGACATCCAGACGATCTGCGTCGGGATTGCGATGAGCATGGGCTCGCTGCTCCTCGCGGGCGGCACGAAAGGGAAGCGCATGTCCCTGCCGAACTCACGGATTCTGATCCACCAGGTGTCCGGCGGCTTCCAGGGCCAGGGCACCGATATCGAGATCCAGGCCCGCGAGGTGATCGGCCTCAAGCGGCGCCTGGAGGAGATCTACACCCACCACACCGGCAAGACCCAGGAAGAGATTTCGCGCGACATGGAGAGGGACTTCTTCTTGAGCCCGCAGGAAGCAGTGGACTACGGGATCATCGATACGGTCATCACCCACCGCGACCAGGCGCGGGCTGAGGCCGCTTAACGAATCGGCACTAGCCGTTTCGGGGAAATCGGGGTAAAAGGAGTCTGGGATGGCGCGCGCAAGCGAAGGCAACGAGCAGCTTCTCTGCAGCTTCTGCGGCAAGTCGCAGCGGCAGGTCAAGAAGCTCATCGCCGGTCCCGGCGTCTACATCTGCGACGAGTGCATCGATCTCTGCAACGAGATCATCGACGAGGAGCTGACCACCCCGAGCTCGCTCGACCTCGACAACCTGCCGCGCCCGATGGAGATCCACGGTGCGCTCAACGACTACGTCGTGTCGCAGGAAGAGGCGAAGCGGACGCTCGCGGTCGCCGTCTACAACCACTACAAGCGCGTCCAGATGGGGACGGAGGACGGCGACGTCGAGCTGCAGAAGTCGAACATCCTGCTGCTCGGTCCGACCGGGTGCGGGAAGACGCATCTCGCGCAGACGCTCGCGCGCATTCTCAACGTGCCGTTCGCGATCGCCGATGCGACAGCGCTCACCGAGGCCGGCTACGTCGGTGAGGACGTCGAGAACATCCTCCTGAAGTTGATCCAGGCTGCCGACTTCGACATCAAGAAGGCGGAGACGGGGATCATCTACATCGACGAGGTCGACAAGATCGCGCGCAAGGCGGACAACCCGTCGATCACGCGCGACGTCTCCGGCGAGGGCGTGCAGCAGGCCCTGCTGAAGATCCTCGAAGGCACGGTTGCCTCGGTGCCGCCGCAGGGCGGCCGCAAGCATCCGCACCAGGAGTTCCTGTCGATCGACACGACGAACATCCTGTTCATCTGCGGCGGTGCGTTCGCCGGCCTCGACAAGATCATCGCCAAGCGCATCGGCAAGAACGCCGTCGGCTTCGGGCGCGAGATCTCGTCGAAGCGCGACGCGGAGAGCGCCGAGCTGCTCGCCGACGTGATGCCGGAGGACCTCCTCAACTTCGGGCTGATTCCCGAGTTCATCGGCCGCCTGCCGGTGCTGTCCGCCGTGCACCAGCTGAAGCGCGAGGACCTCGTGCAGATCCTGACCGAGCCGAAGAACGCGCTCACGAAGCAGTACCAGCGCTTCTTCAACTACGACGACATCGATCTCGTGTTCACCGACGACGCGCTGTGGTCGATCGCCGACAAGGCGCTCGAGCGCGAGACCGGTGCTCGCGGCCTTCGCTCGATCATCGAGAACGCGCTGCTCGACGTGATGTTCGAGCTGCCGTCGCGGAAGGACGTCTCCAAGTGCGTGATCACGAAGGAGACGATCGAGAAGGGGCTCAAACCGACGCTCGTGACGAGCGCGGGCGCGGACTCCGAGCCCGAAGAGCCCGCGGCCGAGTCGGCCTAGTCGGCCGATGCAGGTCGGCGACACGTTCGGTCCTTCGAGCTGGGTCGAGATCCTGCAGGCCCGTATCGACCAGTTCGCCGAGGCGACCGGCGATCACCAGTGGATCCATGTCGATCCGGAGCGCGCCAAGGCTGGGCCTTTCGGCTCGACGATCGCCCACGGCTACCTGACGCTGTCCCTGCTCCCGACAGCGTCGTTCGAGGTCGTGCCGCAGGAGGGGAAGATGGGCATCAACTACGGTGTGAACAAGGTGCGCTTTCCGGCACCGGTTCCGGTCGGCTCACGTGTCCGCGCCACGTTCGAGGTGGTCGACGTCGAGGAGCACGACTGGGGCGCTCAGGTGACGATGAAGGCGACGGTCGAGCGCGAGGGCGGCGACAAGCCGGTCTGCGTCGCCGAGACCGTCTCGCGGCACTACCGCTAGCGGCGGCTCAGTCGAGCTCGTGATCCCGTTCGCACGGGTCCGGGCAGGTGCACTCCGCGAGCTCCCACTGCGCCTGCG
>Ga0335075_10016921_pt1 | contig 10864 bp, 14 predicted proteins | sample Lox_Sample_24_FD_206723 | JGI IMG/M metagenome (GOLD analysis project Ga0335075, IMG submission 206723) | Soil microbial communities from Loxahatchee National Wildlife Refuge, Florida, United States - Lox_Sample_2.4 | ecosystem: Environmental > Terrestrial > Soil > Wetlands | place: USA... | reverse complement strand
ATTCAGAGTTGCGACCTGAAGGCCAGCAATCACTCTACGACGGGCCCGGAGGTTGTTCGGGGCCACGGACAAACTAGGCGTCCCGGGCGAGCCACGGTTTACAGTAAACGCCGATGTTTTCGATCTCTCAAATTCAATCGCCCTCTTGTGACAATACATGTTCAAGCTCTATAATCGTTTTGAGCATTGATCAAACTTTGTTGTGCATGATTTCAATACCTTAGCCCGTTGCAAAGCAAGTCTATACTTGTTAGTATTTGGTAAAGCTGAACCATAAAAATTTTCAGGATAACCTGTCAGAACACGCTATATCGTCCAAGTAAGAATTCAAAATGCTTGAATCGTGCAGAGGTTCGTTGCATGGTTGTTGAGAGGGCTTGAGCTTCGAAAAGCCCCCCGTGGTTTCGCTCGCTTAGCGGGACGGCACCCCCCCCTCACAAGTTGGTTTCGGGGCGTTAGTCTCAATCGCACTTTCCTTTTTTCTAGGGTGAGCCGCGGGTCAGCGGCTTTTTTCTCGTATGAACAACGATAAGGTCGAGAAACACATCAAGGTCGGTGTGATCTACTCGTAGGATGCTGAGATCTTGGTAACGGCAGATCGCTCATCTTTCCACCAAGGCAACGAACATCTGAAGCACACTAGCATCAAATAGTACCTTGAAGCCGTTGTTCCACATGAATACAGTGCATAAATGTCGCATAAGATCGAAGCAGGAAATTGCGCTGTACTCGTGTCGACTATTCTCCGAATTTCGATTGGGACAAGGATTCCGGGGCTCGGCACCCCGGCTAAACCCACATGAGAGAGGCGCAATTGGAAGTAGGTCCTTTCATCTGGGATCATGTATGGGTATGGGATGGTTTAGTCATTGAAACCAGCGCAAGACGAAGGGTGGTCGATGCGTAAAACCCTGTCTGTGATAGCACCATGAATGCAAGAGTGCACAACATTGCTGCTAAATCATCCCGACTCGAAAGCCGTGCTGTAAAAAGCCCATGACTTTTCTTGAATGCCGGATTGCCATTGTTTTTTCGATCTTCGGAGAAAGCGCACCGAAGAGAAATGAAGGCCGAGAAACGGAGCGCCGTTGCGAAGCAAACCACGACCAAACATTAGCATCTCCACCGAGCTAGTGACACCAGTCGGTGGATCTGGGCGGTGGCTGACACGAGGTTGATCGGCCGGGATGTGCAGGCATTAGCTAGATCATTTTTCCTGCGAGGGTGACTGGCATGGGGATTGCTCCACGCGACCAACAGGGGGTTGTAAAGTGGCACCCACGAGGAGAGATTCCCAGCATGGATCTGGGCACAGGATCCTCTCATTTGCCCCTTCACTGTGATCTTCCTGGTCCTTCGGCTATCCATCCTGCACTCACCAACCGTCTCTAGGGCAAAGCATTCCAACCCTAGACGGCAACCGCCCACCTTTTTTTCCATCAACCGTTGCTCCCTGAACCCTCGAGGCCAAATCGCCCCACAGACCTGAAATGACACCCAACTTGCCTGCCCGGGATGCTACCCGTCCACAGGGAAGGAGCGTGACTTGTTGCAAAACCTTTCCCGCCTGATATGCATAGCATTCTCCTTCTCGCTTCCTTCTGCCGTTGTTCACTGATTTTCCATTCCAAGTTGCTCTCTCTTTCACTGTACTGGCCATGATTTTATTTGTTTTGAGAGGTAATCCATGAAAAACTGACCGTTACGGAGGGTGGGCCCGAACCGTGCATTTCGACCGCGTTTTACGACATCGTTCATTGCCAGAAAGCTTCACATTCACATTCACATTCACCTTCACACTCAAACCGGATTTAACTCCCCCACTTAAAACTGAGCCATTGTACAGAGGCAGAAACACCAGCCTTGATTTCGTGGCTCTTCACTCTTGCCGCGCTGATGGTCGCATGCCGGTTTGCGATTTGGCTTGCGTAATGTTATGGCACTGACGTTGTCGCCTATTTCCCTTACACATCAATATCCCTCGAACATACCATATTCACCACATCTGAGAATGTCGCAACCCTCATCTCCCGACGATCCCAAGATCTCCTTGCCTGGCATATCCAGCTTGATTGAAGCAGCGAATGGGGCAGCCGAGCACCGTAAGAGACCGACTTTCTGGCTTTGTCACAAACCGAGCTCACCTGCATAGCTATCGACAGGTCGCCTCGAGACTCGCGGTCGCAAAAGATGGGTGCACAGACACCCACTTACGGAGAGCGACCAATGACAGTAAGTACCATGATCATTTGCAAAATCGGCCATCACAAAAGTCCGGGCCCATGGGGAGTAAAAGCAAGCCCTGACTTTTTTGTTTGACAGTATCCATCATCACCCTCAGCAACCGCAATTTCATACCATCCCTACCACACAAATTCCTCGGCAGGCAATCAACATGACCCGTATGCGCAGAGACAGATGAACTACCCACCTGTTCCGAACACTGGGGCCTGGTTACCATCTCACGACCCTCATCAGCCTGCCTATCCCTCCCCAAGCGGTTCGCCTACTCTATCTTCCTCGCAGCACCACGGCGCACCAAGTGATACATCCTCCTACTCTACGCTCTCCCAACAGCGGTCTCTACCAAGCAACTTTCCACCGCCCTATCTGGTCGATCCTTCTCCACACACGATATCACAGGCAACGCCCGCATGGCAGCATCACCATTATTTCCCACCGTCTGCTTCGAACTCATATCCGCAGGCACAGGAACGATACGTTTGCCCCACCTGCAACAAGCCTTTCTCACGGCCCAGCTCGCTAAAAATCCACACATATTCACACACGGGCGAGAAGCCGTACAAATGCAAGCATGAAGGCTGCGGGAAATACTTTAGTGTTAGGAGCAACATGAAGAGGCACGAAAAGGGTTGTCATGGAGATACAGGCAGTCCAGGAGGAGTCAGTCCAGGCGGATTATGACGGAAGAAGACCCTTGCAGAGCTTGTTGATACTGGTGGGAATCAAGTAAGAATGGTATGTGGTTTATGGCGCTTGCATCGAGTTGTTTCATCATTTGGTGCCGGTCTTCTATATTGCATACATGCGGCGCTAGCGTTTCAGCTGGTGACGGAAGACGAATTAACGACGACTTCAATGGCACTTTGTATATTGCATGGGCTCTCAGGGTCATCAGTCCGTTAGAAAGAGAGCTGTTCATATCAGCGGAAAGACAGAATTTTGCAGTTGTTGGCAGAGGCGACGTGTTCTCATAAGGCTATCCTCCGACCTTCTAGCTGAAATGTGAGGATATCAGATTCTGCATACGGTTGGTGCAAAAATGAGACGCTCCACACTTCGCCAGGCCCTTGCCAGCCTTTTGCAGCAAATCCTATTCTCATCACAAATTTTCTGGCCAAACTGACGCCCACACAAAGAGGCTTGCTCTGAGAAGTCTCCCAGGAGCTTTCACTTTTGCCATTGGAAATGCACAAGGCGCTACCCTCGTCTACGTTTTGTTCAAGAGATCTCGACCTTGGTTCTACTCCCAACTTTGTTGCTGTCATGAACAGCCGTCTGTCTTACTCTGATGCTACAGTTACTTCTCCATCTTCTGCTCTAACAGCGCGAGTATTCATCCTAATTCCGCCAACGCCCGTCAACAATCTCTCGGCTAACGTGCTACGACTCGTGCTCTTGCTTTCCGCTACAGGAATTGCAGCGCATTACAGCTGCCCTAAGACTTCTGATTAAAACTCCGCCACCGAATACTTCCATTCAGTGGCTCCATGGCCTGCTGGAGCTAGGTAAACCCGGCAAAGACGCCTTCACTCCCCAAGGTCAGGGATATCTACTGTGTTGAGTCGCTGGCTGGACGTCATTGAGACCCAGCTAGATGGCTGAACAAGATGACCTAGATATTTCACATCTTTTGACATCCGATCACCATTTCCCGAGAGCCCAAGCGACGGAAAGTTCGCTGTCTGGGCGTGGCCAGCAGGCAGTGAAGGGGTGTTATGAAGTATAGTTTCAGGAAGTCTGTCAACTTCAAGAACAGGCAAACATCCAGCACTCTTCTGTCTCTGATACATCACCGACTTTCCCTCCCTCCCTAACATCCTCCCAATTCTCCCACTCCTCTGCGCTGCAGGCAAGTGCTATTTTCGAAAAGACTCTCAGTCATCATCCTCCCGCATCGACCTCCATCACTTTGTTGAACTTCGCCATCATTCCGACCAAACGCGCAAGCATATTCTTCACACTGCCTCGGAAATGCCTCAATATGAAGAACCACGTGCTCTAATGGTCCTCTGTGCACTTCCCGTTAGGTGAAGCATGTTCTTTATTCGATGTATTCGAGACAGGCAGCTGTGGTGCCACCCCCTGCATGCATTCCAAAACCTTGACAGGCATCAATATTCAGTCCACTCTTAACATCGGCTGATTGAATACTCTGAAAATCTTCATTCCCCTTCGCTTCGCAAGCTCCGTGGAAAGCACTCACTCAACCGTCTCTGGAGTGCAACTGATGCATTTCTGTCGTAGGCCGCTATGAATGGTGCTCCAGGCTCTCGAAACCGTGATACTCGTTGAACGCTTTAGTTACTTCCTCGATGTCATGTCCATGAGCCTAGGAAGGCCGAGATTGTCGGTACCGACGAGGACGCCGAGATGCTTTGTCATTGTCCGTCATCCGTCCGTTAGTTCGACCATGCAAGCGTGGCCTTTTGGTAGTGCGATAATTGTCGGAAGGGCATTGGATCGGTAGAGCACACGATAGTGTGCCAAAGGCCATGTATGGCAGGGAAGTGGGATACTCGTTCACCACAAGAATTGCCAACAGCGTCTTGCTCTAGATCTGCCCACGCAGAACAGGGGCATACGCCAGTGTCCACACGGTACCATACTCGTTGAATGGACAGTCTGCGCGAGTAGATGGTGGCGAGCATGCTGATGTACTCGTTCTACCAATAGCCAGGGAGACAACTTAAAGCTTGTTATGATATCGACCCCTTTCCTATTCCTCTCTTCGCGAGTAAGATGAGAACATACCATGGGGAGGTGAGAAATATATGCCAAAGGGCTGGTCAGAAAATTGGGCAAGCACGGAAACAAGGGAAAGGCAGAAATCTAGAGACATGTTGTGGGGAAAGGTTCAATTGGTTGTTGCCTATTTGCTCTCTGTATGTGCTACGTAGCTCTCTAACAGAAAGATATCTGGCCCACTCATCAGGGGTAATTACCATGTGGTTCCACCGCAATGACACGTCCAACAAGTACTTGCTCCTAACGCTTGGAGAAATCGGCCTAGCTCGAAGTGAGAATGCGGCTGTGTGCTTGCCAACTCCGGTCACCGCATCGAATGGTCACATCTCAAAGAGCACCATCTCCCAAATAGCTGTAAACAAATTTAGCCTTGGCCGGCACGAATGGTAGGGTAAACGCGATAGAACCTGCTGAGTAGCGTTTCGCGGCTGTGTAAATGTAAGTCTCGAATAGCTTCTGGGTGGTTCGTCAAGAGCAAGAGTGATGGCCAAGCTTGCCGGATGACCAGGCCGAAACATTGGACAAGGTGGGTGGTGTTGGCATGGGAGACAACATCTATCCCGTCATAGAGTAGAGGGCTTGAAGTCTTCTCCACAGGACAATTTTGGCATGTTATCTGGATTCTTCTTGCAATATCTTACGTGTCAAGGTCCCTCAAACCTCACGCTGCTTATGAATAGCGCTTAGGCAGTTGACTATAACCTTCCTTCCTCCCAGGCTTTCCATTTCGTTTTGTGCTTCCAGGGCATCAAAAACAACACCGGCGGTTGAATTGCTACGTCAACATCGTATCACTTCGCCGGCGGCACTATGTACTTCAGCGTGACACTAAGGATTTAACTGTGGTCCAAGCGGTGCTTAGGTACAAGTTTTTAGGATTCTCGAAAACACTTTCGTAAACCTGCCCATATTAAGGGACGCTGAAAGTACATTACCCGCTTGCCGTCGAGGCCAGCTCGTTCGGCTTGACAGATGCAGAGCTTTCCACATTGGCGTAATAAAGGCCAAACCAATCAACGCTAGGTATGATGCCCACACCAGCGCGCCAACAACGTCGTGGAGCGTTGTAACAGCAGGTGAGGCTGAGGAACCGGCATCTAAACAGAAGGGAGATCAAGTTGCGAAGAAACAACAGGGGGTCTCGGTTTCGGGCCTGATCCGTCTCCTCGACCCTATCCTGAATCTAATTAGTCCGGCTAAACGGTGCGCCAAAACGTCGATCTGAGACGCGCTACCTGGCGCGATGCTCTTTCCGGCATACATTGCGAGCTGCGAGAGGCCCCCAAGCAATGGGCTTCGAAGCTTGATTGATTGATCGACAGGCCGAGCTCCGCAGGGCTATGCTAAGTATATGCCTCAACCATGTCATGCTCGATCCTTTTGCTTTGCCAATCCCATGTGGCACTTTGCTATATCTACCGCGGCATCTTCTCGTGTCTCGTGCTCGTGCTTCAATTTTAAGGAGATAATCTCTCGTTACACTGGAACCCTTCTCATTCTCCTTGAAAGCAATAAGTGTCAGCATGGAGAAGAGAGCGCTGTTTGGAAACGCCACCTGCCCTCTGCCCAAAGATGAAGCAGACCTCAAGCTTGTCGGTGAGCCAATTGTCGGAAGCCTGACCTTCCAACACATCATCCTCATCATCAGCATTGGTTGTGCCGGAGCGTCAGCCGTCCTGTCTCTCTGGCTGATCTTGAAACATCTCCATCGCTATACCCAACCCATGCAGCAGCGCCAAATCATTCGCATCATTTTCACGCCGGTGGTCTTCGCTGTGTTGTCCGCGTTAGCCATCCTCGACTACAACGCCGCCATTTACCTCATTCCTCTGCGCGACCTTTATGAAACTTTCGCCCTGGCGAGTCTCTTCCTCCTGTTCACTGCATATGTAGCACCAGATGAGGACACCCGAGAGTCGTTCTTTTTCAACCTAGAGAATCGAAAGAAGCGAGGTAGTATGTTCTCGAGATCCAAGGAGTACGATGTTATCCCAGGAGGCTGCTTGACGTGGTTCAAGGTTTGCGACGACCCCGTCGCCGTTTTGAATCTGATTGCTGACACTGCACAAAGAGCAAATGGGTCGCCATTTTCGGTTACTGCATCGTGATGGTCATTACAACCGCCACACAGGAAATAACGCAAGCGGTGGGCGTCTATTGTCAAACCTCCTTAAGCCCTAAATTTGCACAAATTTGGGTACGTGGTGAATCTTCTAAACGGACAAGCAATGGCCGCAAAGTTGACTAACCGACCAGATCATCGTCATCGAGAACGTTGCCGTCACAGTCGCCATCACCAGTGTCATACAATACTACACTCGCCTCTACGATTCAATGGTTGTACACAAACCACTAGCCAAGCTAATCAGCTTCAAGCTCATCGTCTTTGTTAACTTCATTCAAAGTGTACGTACCAGCTTCTCCAACTGCTCGTTATTCAACACTCCCTATTACAGGGGCTGAGATTTTGCTTTTAGCTCCTCTTCAGCCTCCTCACGGGCGAACATGTTCTGAAAGGAACTCACAAAGTGACTGGCAAGGATCTCTCGATCGGGATTCCAGCGCTCCTTGTCGCCTTCGAGCAAGTCCTTTTCAGCATTGGGTTTCATTATTCCTTCAGATCCCGAGAGTACCACGAGTCTGAAAAGCCCTCCACGAGGCGGATTAGCACATTCCGAGCTGCGGCCCATGCGTTTAATCCTTACGACCTCCTCTACGGAATGGCCCATGCGGTCACACTGGCTGTTAGTGGAGTTGGGCCGCGAGAAAACGGCCAGTGGGGAAAGACGAAACGAGGGACGTATGGAAAGTTGCCTGGGCAAGACAATGTGCATCTGGAGCCTCTAAGTGGTAGGGTAGAGCGTGGAAGGACTAATGGTGGCTATGGCAACGGAGGGTTTCCAGGAGAAGAAAGCCAGCCATATCTTGCACCGCAGAGTTACCAACGACCAAGGAGCGCGAGCCAGACATATCGGCCACCACCGGAGTACGATAATGTTCCGGACTCGGAAGTGGCGGGTCTGTACCCGTCGCACGTCCATTCACACTCGCGAGGTCCGTCGATGGACGCGACTTCGGCTAGGGAGATGCTTTGAGGTCTTTCTTTTGCAGCCATGGGAGTATGAATTGTCTTTATCTCGACCTGGTGACACTTTCTAGACTTGGCGTTTAGCACGTTGTACTGTACAACAGCAATACGGTAGAGTGCTACATTTTGTCCCAAAGTAAATCAACAGCTGCCCCACAAAGATTGCTACAGTTCATGGAAAGAAGATACTCCTTCAGCTAACCCGCACCAAAGGCTCAAAAAAGGGAGGGTTGAAGAAGAAAGGGGGTCAAGCCAATGCGGAGGAGCTGGAGAAGCGGAGTCAAGAGAAAGAGCGGGCAACGGAGTTCTCTGTAGGGAAGCTGGGGACCGAAGAATGCAAGATGCCAGCAAGTCCAACATTTCGGCGTGAAGAAGGCGGAGAAGTCAAGTTCCAAAGTTAAAGAGCTTGGTTGGGAGCATACGAAATCCTGGGAAATGAAACCCGTTACGTGCTCGAATGCTCCTATTTCCCGCTGTCCTTTTGACTTCTATCTTTCGTTCGAGACATTGTCGAACAGTTCCTCTTGTCCCCTACTTATATCTTCGCCGCTGCCAGAATAGGACCTCCAATTCTTTCCTGGACAAGAATCACTCCTTCCAGGCCATCGTCCATTCTCCCAAGCGACATGACACCGGCGTCATTCCCGTCGCCCTTGACAACTCCCACTTTCTGAATGGACTTCACCACATTTTTGTGTGGCAGGACTTCATTCCTGTTCTCGCCACTCTTGATGACCACATTGACTTCCGAAGGGTCGTATCGCACCTCCCAGACATCGAGATCATGGCCCAAGCCGGCGGCAGGGTTCCGCCAAGACACAGTGACGATGAGATCTTCCTCGCTGTTTCTATGGCTGTCGTAAGCAAGTGCGATCGTGACGGCAGGAGCCAGTTGGCCTGCTCCGCCCTCTTTCAGCACTTTTTCTAGGCCCGCTTTCGTGTTTCCGACGCCGGAGGCGCGCCCGTTGACAATCACTTGCGGTGTAAATGCGTTTCGAAGGCCGAGACCTCTGACGTAGTCGCGCTGCCGGCTGTCAAAGGCACTATTGCCGAAGGTGTCCTTCCAGCCAAGGTAATCCCAGTATGTCACGTGGTAAGTCAAGAAGATGGTGTCTGGCAGTAGCGGCGTTGCGGAGGAGGTCGCGCGGAGAAGGTTTGCGTTTGTAGGTGGACAGCTGTTGCAGCCTTGTGACTGGAAGAGTTCCACGACAGAGAGCGGACGGTTGGTGTTCGAGTCAGCTTGTTCCCCGGGAAAGGATGTTTGACATGTGTCCACTGCCTTGTCTTCGGTCATTGGCTCTGCCGCTTGCCGAAAATTAGGAGAAGAGCATACAGGGGTCTGAGACGAGCGGAAATTGTGAAGAAAGGACTTCATGACGACAACAGAGAGTGATACGCGAGGTGCTGCAGTTCAATGGGACATGGAAATAGCAATGGGCTCGTCCACCTTTTTATCTCGAGCCTTATACAGATTTCTAAGTCTGCAACTTACATGGGAATCAGATTAGGAATCATTGTTCTGGGCGATGGCTGTGCTGGACAGGGGCTGATAGTTCATAGCGGCTCGCGTGAGATGAATATGTCGTTGTTGTTCAGCTTAGTCAAAATTGTGCAGTCGTCAGAGAAGAGCAGACATCTCTTCCAGATTCTTCTGCGCAGAGCCAGTCACTCTGTTGGATACTTGGAAAGGCAGCTGGCTTAATTTCGGCCGCGCCAAGCCCCCCGCGCTTTTTCGCTTGGGGCTTTTGCAACTTGGATTTCTCACATCGGACTTGATTAGAAAGCGATGATGAGAATCTTGGGCAGATGTCACCATTAACGTAGCACAGAGACATTTCGTCCCAAACACAAGATATGAGTTTGGAAACAATTCATTTCATCGAGCCCTCTAATCATATCCATGTTACCGGCACAATGCCAGCGTCAACCCATAACTCCATCTAAGATGTCTCCAGAATGGAGCATCCTTCGAAAAATTCCCATCAGCCCAGACATGCATCACTTGAAATCTAAATTTTCTGCAATGTTATCATCCTAGAACCGTCTTGCTTTCCTCCAATTTCCCCATGAAGACTGCGATTCTTCAGGCCCCTGTGCCCATGCGTTGCCATACGTGGTGTAATGTGCAGTGTCCGGCGCTGAATCGGTCGGCGCTGGCCAGGGCCTGCCCCATGTCGTTGACCAAAGCGTCTGCTGTGATGTCGACCAAGCCGATTGTTGTAATAGCCATGTGTTTGAATCTGTGGACCACTCAGCAGCACTAGCGTCAGGCCAAAGATGAAGTGTATGTGTATGAGGTTGTGAACGTGAGGGGTGTCAAGTATGATGGGGAAATCGTGGTTGAGAGCGAGGTCGTGTATGAAGATGTCGAGGAGGAAAGCGAAGTGGTATATGAAGCAGGAGCTGTGTATGATGAAGGACTTGTGGCGGTCAGGGAAGGGGTATATGAAGTCGGAGTCGTGTAGGACGAAGTAGTTATCGCGGTAAGGGAAGTAGTGGTGGAGGAAAGGGAAGTCGTCGATGAGACTGAAGTCGTGGACGAGATTGAGCTCCTGGATGCGGTAGGCGCTGAGCCAGATGCCGAATAGACCCTAAGAGAATTAACAGACCAGTATGCATTTGTGAAAGCGGGTGGGTTATTTTGAACGTATGCTTCGCACGTTGATGCAAGCGGAGAGCACACTGCGTCGGTATTCCATACACTACCTGCCCAGTCACCACAAAATGTCGTATCGAAGACCTAGATGGTAAATTGTTAGCAGCTAGTCAACATGTTCGAAATAGTCA
>Ga0335075_10016920_pt1 | contig 10864 bp, 12 predicted proteins | sample Lox_Sample_24_FD_206723 | JGI IMG/M metagenome (GOLD analysis project Ga0335075, IMG submission 206723) | Soil microbial communities from Loxahatchee National Wildlife Refuge, Florida, United States - Lox_Sample_2.4 | ecosystem: Environmental > Terrestrial > Soil > Wetlands | place: USA... | reverse complement strand
CTCGACCGAGCGGAAGCAGACCGAGCCCGAGCCGGTCGGGGTGAACCCGGTCGCCGCCTGGAGCTGGATCGCCGCCGACGGCAGCGCGAACAGGTCGTCGAGCTTCGGCTGAACCGGCTTGGTCCGGCCGAGGAGCACGTCGAAGAAGCCCACTACTTCAGGCCCTTGGCGCCCGGGGTCGTGTCGTTGAGCTGGCGCTGGAGCTTCGCGAGCTGGGCGATGCGCTTGTCCAGGCTCGGGTGGGTGGAGAACAGGTTGGCCAGCTTGTCGCCGCCGTCGCCGTGCAGCGACATCGCCGGCGCGAAGTAGAACGCGCTCATCGGCGCGGCCTTGCGCAGGTCCTCGTTCGGGATCCTGGACATCGAGGTGCTGACCTTCGTCAGCGCGGACGCCAGGGCGCTGGGCTGGCCGGTGAGCAGCGCGCCGCTGCGGTCGGCGGCCAGCTCCCGGTACCGGGACAGCATCCTGATGAGCACGAAGCTGATCGCGTAGACGACGATCGAGACGAGCATGATCAGCGGGATCAGCAGGGCCGCGTTGCCGTTGTTGCCGCCTCGCCGGCCGCCGCCGAAGAGCTCGGAGTAGAAGGCGAACCTGACCAGCAGCCCGGCCACGATCCCGAGCAGGCCGGCCACGGTCATCACCTGGACGTCCTTGTGCGCCACGTGGCTGAGCTCGTGGGCCAGGACGCCCTCGAGCTCGTCCCTGGTCAGCCCGAGCCCGAGCATTCCCTGGGTGACGCACAGGACCGAGTTCTTGCTGTTCCGGCCGGTCGCGAACGCGTTCGCCATGCGGGTGGGGGCGATCGCCACGCGGGGCTTGTCCATGTCAGCCAGCGCGCACAGCCGGTCCACGATGCCGTGCAGCTCGGGCGCCTGCTGCGGGGTGACCACCTGGGCGCCGGCCGCCGCCAGGGCCACCTTGTCGCTGTAGAAGAGCGAGATGATCGCGGCGCCGCCGCCGAACACAATCGCCACGAACACGATCAGCCCGGCCGACTGCTTGGTGGCCGCCAAAATGCCGATGAGCGCGGCCACGAACCCGACGAAGACCAGCCCAAGCAGGAACATCGTCGCCGTCATCCGCGCGGTCAGACCCCGGTCCGGGGCATACCGCGTACGGGTCGCCATGACCTACCTCCGAATCCCGCCAGGCCTCGACCCGGGTCGCTTTTGTCCCGGTCCGCCTGGTCCTTCAGTGTCAAGCTATCTCAATAACGCTCGGGGCAGGCTCAAGGCTTCCACCGAGGCGGCTGAAAGAGGCCGCGATCATTGCGCCTACGGCGAAGTGGCGCATCGGCGCATGGCAGACAGGACGTGCAAGCCGGCGGGCCGCGGAGAACTACGGCGCCGTCGGGTCGCCGTGGATCGTCCCGTCGGTCAGCAGCTTGCGGACCTCGTCGATGGTGGCGTCCGAGAACGGCAGGATGTAGTCGGCGGTCACGAACTCGTCGTCGGGGACCGGCACGCCGTCCTCGCGGACGAGCTTCACCGCGGCGCCGAGCGCCATCTTGAACACGGCCTCGTCCCCGGCGTGCACGGCCGCGTCCACGTCCTTGTCCAGCACCGTCAGCTTGGCCGACGAGGCGTCGTCGAGGCGGAACTGCCCCTCGCCGAGGATTCTGACGATCACGCGCCATCACCCGCCTGCGGCTGCTGCGCGGCCGGCACGTCGTCGGCCGAGGTCGACTCGCCGCCGTCGCCGTTCGCCTCGATCTGCCGGGGGGCGTTGTTGGCGATCTCGCGCTTCATCGCGGCGAGCTGGTCGTCGACTCCGGCCGTCGCGCCGAGCTTGTCCAGTTCGGCCTGGATGTAGTCGGCGCCGCCGCCGACGTGGTCCTCGAGCGCGCCGGAGGCGAGCAGCTCGTCGATCGCGCCCGCTCGCGCCTGCATCTGCGCGGTCTTGTCCTCGGCCCGCTGGATGGCCAGGCCGACGTCGCCCATGTCCTCCGAGATCCCGGAGAAGGCCTCGTTGATGCGGGTCTGCGCCTCGGCGGCGGTGTACGTCGCCTTGATGGTCTCCTTCCTGGTTCGGAAGGCCTGCACCTTGGCGTCGAGCCGCTGCGAGGCGACGGTCAGCTTCTCCTCTTGGTCCTGCAGCTGGGTGTACTGGGCCTGCAGATCGTCGTACTGCTGCTCCAGCTGCCCCCGGGCCTGCAGCGCCGCCCTGGCCAGATCCTCGCGGCCCTGCTCGAGCGCGGTCTTGGCCTGGGTGGTGCGCTTCGCGATCTCTTTCTGCAGCGAGGTCATCTGCAGCTCAACCCGCTTGCGCGAGGTGGCGACGTCCGCGACACCGCGTCGTACCCGGGTCAGCATCTCAACCTGCTGCTTGTACGAGTAGTCCAGGGTCTCGCGAGGGTCTTCCATCCGGTCCAGCGCCTTGTCGGCCTTGGCCCGGAATATCAGCGAGACTCGCTTCATCACGCTCATAGACGCGGCCGTCCCCTTCATTTCACCTGAGCGCCGCCACCGAGCGGCCGCAAGGCCACCGGGCGACGGCTAAATTATGCCGCCGGCTAACCGCAATCAACCCTACGCGCTGCTGCGAGCGGTAGCCACTTATACCTGCCTGTATCCCCGGTTCGGCTCGGGGTAATAACGAACCGGGCGAGCAGGAGCAGAGGGATGCCCCGGCTGATGCTCCGAGCGCACGGCCGCAGCCGTTAAGCTAAGGCCGTGTTCCGACGTAGCAGCGCCGGCGCGACCGAAGGCCAGGCCCAGGATTCCCAGGGTACTCAAGCCCCGGAAGCTCCGGCCAAGAGCAAGCCGCCCGCGCAGACGGGCAAGGGCCGGCCGACGCCCAAGCGCAGCGAGGCCGAGGCCAACCGGTACCGGTCCCTGAGCGGGTCGACCACCAGCGGCCGCGGCCCCCGGCCCACCGCCACCGCCGGGCGCAAGCTCACCCCGGAGGAGAAGGAAAAGGCGCGGGCGCAGGCCAGGAACGACCGGACCAAGACGATGCAGGCGATGCGGCGCGGCGAGGAGTGGGCGCTCCAGCCCCGCGACCGCGGCCCGGTGAAGAAGCTCGCCAGGGACTACGTGGACGCGCACCGGCGGCCGAGCGAGTTCTACATGTACGCACTGATTGTCCTGGTCATCTCGCTGGTGGCGGGCAAGTCGCACAAGGCGCTCAACGCCGACCTGGAGTACCTGCTGCTCGCGATCATCGCGGTCATCATCGTGGACGCGATCCTGCTCCGCCGGTCGATCAACAAGCTGGTGGCGCAGCGGCTGCCGGGTGAGTCGACGCGCGGAATCACGTTCTACGCCATCATGCGCGCCCTGCAGCTGCGGCGCTTCCGCAACCCCGCGCCGAGGATCAAGCCCGGCGACTCGTTCTAGGCCGAGCGGGGGCGGGCCGACCGGCTCGGCCGGGTCCCTCAGCCCTCGGGATGAAGGGACATCGGGCCGTACTCCTTGCGGGTGTCGTCGAAGAGCGTGACCTGATCCACCCCGTCGTCGACGAGCTCGTGCCAGTTCTCGCCCAGCCAGCTTTCCGCGTCCCCCTGGCTGGCGAAGATCGTCTCCTGCTGGCCCGCGCCGGCCACCACCGCGCCGTCCGTCTTCTCGTACCGCCACGTCCAGGGCATCGTGCCACGCCTCCCGTCTCACTGCAGCATCATGCTGTCGCGTCAAGCGAGGGTAACACTCGCCGACCGCGCTGGCCGCCTGACCCGGCACCCCCCTCCTGCATGATGGGTCGGCTCAGGCGGCTAGCGCGGTCCGCGCGCGGGCGTCAGGCGCAGAACAGCACCGCCCAGACCGCCTTGCCTCGGCCTGCGACCGGGGACCAGCCCCAGACGTCGCTCAGCGCGTCTACCATCTGCAGCCCACGGCCCGACTCCTCGACCGAGGCCGGCGCCTTGAGCACGGGCGCCGAGTCGCTCGGGTCGAGCACGGCGCAGATCACCTCGCCGTTGCGGCGCAGCAGCCGCAGCCCCAGGTTGTCGGCCGGGTGCCTGCGCGGAGACGGCACGGCGGCGACGGCGGCCGCGTGGGTGACCGCGTTGGCGACGAACTCCCCCACGATGGCCTCCGCGTCCTCGGCCAGGAAAGCCAGCCCCCAGTCGCGCAGGGTGGATCTGGTCAGGCGACGGGCCGCGCGCGCGGACTGCGGTCCGCGCGACAGCGGGCAGCCGACCACGGTCGGCGAGTCCCACCAGTCGGCTGGCATCCGCATCATCCGCGGCCGGCGGGCGGCCGGCTCAGGTCGAGATACAACGTGAAGCGGCTCGCCGGCGGCAGCGCGTACTCGCGTGCGAGTAGGCAGCTGGCTCAAGCTCATGGCAACCCCGAGGAGCGTCCAGCGTCGTCCGGGTGATCGACGCGCTACACATCTTGCCGCAAAGCTCATGCAGCCGCAAGGCCAGATGCACGTGCATTTTGCCGTGCAGCTAGCGTCGTGCTCTTGCACCGCGCATTTGTGCAGCCACCACAAGCACCACGATGGCGATCGTCACCCAGAGTCCATACTTGGATATTTCCTGCGCCACGTCGATCGCGCTCTGGCCGAGCGCCCAGCCCAGGCCGGCCAGCAGCCCGACCCAGCCGAGCGAGCCGATCGCGTCGAGAATGAGGAACGTCACCCAGCTCATGCCGGTCCAGCCGGCCGCCGCGTAGACGAGCGCGTTCGGGATCGGCAGGAACGGCGAGAGCACCACCGCGGGCCAGGTGAGCCAGCGCCCGGAGCGGTTGACCCGGGCGACGAACTTCTGGCTTCGCTTGCCCCGGCCGGAGAAGAGCTGGATCACCCGCTCGCCCCACAGCCGCCCGGCCCACCAGTAGATGATGTCGAACTTCATCGTGCCGATGATCCCGAGGATGAGCAGCACGGCCAGCGAGCCGTGGCCCTTGCTGGCGAACGCGGCGGCCGAGACGATCGCCTCGGTGGAGCCGTTCAGCACCACCGAGACGAGCGGATGGGTGCCGACCAGGCTCGCGCGGAACGGCAGCAGGGCCAGGTAGAAGATCCCGCTGAGCGTGATCGCCCCCCAGCAGGCGATGTCCACCCGGCGCGGCTTGCCCTGCCAGGGCAGGTTCGCGTTGCTCCACGGGTCCTTGGCCGATTCCTCGGCCCGCGGTTGCTGCGCGGGGTCGGCCGGGGCCTGCGCCTCGGCAGGCGTTGGCACCTCCGCCGCCCCTGTCGGCTCCTCGCTCACGCGCCCCACGTTATCCGCTGCTCGGATGGGACCGGACACGCGAGAACCCCGCCGACGTTCGGAAAAGCGAAGATCAAGATCGCTTTGTCCGAACGGTCGCGGGGTTCCTCGTAACGGCCGGGCGCGAGCCGGCAGCCGGCTAGCGCTTCTCCATCGCGACGAAGTCGCGCTCGGCCGGGCCGGTGTAGACCTGACGCGGGCGGGCGATCTTGGTCGCCGGGTCGTGCAGCATCTCCTTGTAGTGCGCGAGCCAGCCGGGCAGCCGGCCGATCGCGAACAGCACGGTGAACATGTCGGTCGGGAAGCCCATCGCGCGGTAGATCAGGCCGGTGTAGAAGTCGACGTTCGGGTAGAGCTTGCGGCTGATGAAGTAGTCGTCCTTCAGCGCCACTTCCTCGAGCTGCATGGCCAGGTCGAGCAGGTGGTCGTTGGGCGCGAGCTTGGGCAGCAGCCGGTCGGCGGCCGCCTTGACGATGCGGGCGCGCGGGTCGTAGTTCTTGTAGACCCGGTGGCCGAAGCCCATCAGCTTGACGCCGGCTTCCTTGTTCTTCACCCGGGTGACGTAGGAGCTCACGTCGCCGCCCTGCTCGCGGATGTCCTCGAGCATGTCGAGGACGGCCGCGTTGGCGCCGCCGTGCAGCGGGCCGGACAGCGCGTGCACCCCGGCCGAGATGCTGGCGAACACGTTCGCCTCGCTCGACCCGACGACCCGGACGGTGGAGGTGGAGCAGTTCTGCTCGTGGTCGGCGTGCAGCACGAACAGCATGTCCAGGGCCTTGGCGACCTCCGGGTCGACCCGGTAGTCCTCGGCCGGGAGGCCGAAGGTCATCCGCAGGAAGTTCTCGGTCAGGGTCAGCGAGTTGTCCGGGTACAGGTACGGCTGGCCGATCGAGCGCTTGTAGAAGTACGCGCCCAGCGTCGGCAGCTTCGCCAGCAGCCGGATCATGGACAGGTCGACGTCCGCCTCGTTGTGCGGGTCCAGGTGACCCGGGTAGAAGCTGGACAGCGCCGACACCGCCGAGGACAGCACCGCCATCGGGTGCGCGGTGCGAGGGAAGGCGCTGAAGAACGTCTTGAAGTCCTCGTCGAGCAGGGTGTGGTGGGTGACCTTCTCGGTGAAGTCGGCCAGCTCGTCGGCGGTGGGCAGGGCCCCGTAGAACAGCAGGTAGCTGACCTCGAGGAAGCTCGACTTCTCGGCCAGCTGCTCGATCGGGTAGCCCCGGTAGCGGAGGATCCCGGCGTCCCCGTCGATGTAGGTGATGTCGGAGGAACACGAGGCGGTGTTGACGAAGCCGGGGTCGAGGGTGACCATGCCGGTCGTCGACAGCACCTTCGTCACCTCGATCCCGTCGGATCCCTCGGTGGCGTTCTTGACGGGCAGGTCGAGCTCAGCGCCGTCGTTGTAGTGCAGCTCAACTGTGCTATTGGCGACCGATGCTTCAGGCATTCGCGGTCCCTTTCACGTTCTGTTACGGGACGCGTACATGGATGTACGGCTGGGATCGCCGGCCGTGGCACCGCCCCGTTGGGGTCCAGAGGTCTATACCCAAACGCTAGTCTCCTGCATGCTTAGGTGAAACCAGGAGGACGTAGGACAACGATCACACTGGTGTCCCGGGGTACGGAGGGCGCCTCCCTCGGCCCCGCCGGGCCGGCCTTACGATGCTGGCATGAGGTTCGCGATTGGCATTCCGCAGCTCTACCCGGACGGATCGTTCTCCCCCTCGGACTTCAAGTCGTATCTCGCGCGGGCCGAGGAACTCGGGGTCTACGAGAGCGCGTGGACGCTGGAGATGGTTCTCGGCGCCGCGCCGCAGCTCGCGCCGCTTGAGGTGATGACGTACGCGGCGGCGTGCACCTCGACCCTCCGGCTGGGCTGCACCGTGTTCGTGACCACCCTGCACACCCCCGTGCACCTGGCCAAGTCGCTGGCGTCGCTCGACCAGCTGTCGGGCGGCCGGCTGGAGGTCGGGATCGGGTCCGGCGGGCCGCGGCGGCCGTTCGCCGCGTTCGGGATGTCGGCCGACCGGTGGCTGCCGCGCTTCACCGAGGGCGTGGCGCTGATGAAGGCGCTCTGGACGGAGCCGTCGGTGACCTTCGACGGGGAGTTCTGGCAGCTCAAGGACGCCGCGATGGAGCCTAAGCCCTATCAGAAGCCGTACCCTCGGCTCTGGTTCGGCGGCTCGGCGGCGACGGCGGTGCGGCGCGGCGTGGGGTTGTGCGACGGGTTCTTCGGCGCGGGGTCATCGGCCACGTCCGCGTTCGCGTCGCAGGTCTCGGTGGTCCGCGAGACGCTCGCGGGCGAGCCGGCCGGGCGCCGGGTGGGCTTCGGCCCCGGTCAGTTCCCGATCGCCAAGCGGGTCTACCTCGGCGTCGACCCGTCGTCCGGCGCCCGGGCCCGCGACCGGATGAACGACGCGCTCGCGAGCGTGTACGGCGCCCGGGTGCCCGCGATCGAGTCCGCGGCGGTGGCAGGCACGGTGGCGGAGTGCGTGGAGGGCGTCCGGGCGGTGATCGAGGCGGGGGCGGAGATGATCCTTTTCACGCCGCTCTACGACAACGTCGCGCACATGGAGCTGATCGCCGACCAGATCATCCCGGCCCTGAGATAGACCGTCGGGGACGATTCTCGCCCGGCGGCCGGGGTGTTAGCGTGAACCCGACGCTGCCGGAAGGAGCTTGGCGATGTCCGCTGGTAAATATGCCCTGCTCGTGGTCGACATGCAGAACGGGTTCTGTCATCCCGACGGGTCGTTCCCGCGGATCGGGCGCGGCCTGCAGGACGCGATGGAGGCCGTCGCCAACGCCGCCGTGGCGGTCGGCCAGGCGCGCCGGGCCGGCGTTCCGGTCGTGTTCACCAGGCACGTGTACCGGCCGGGGCGTCCCGACGAGGGGCCGGCGCTGATCGGGAACAGCCCGGAGCTGGCCGGGGTGGCCGGGCTGGCGGCGGGGAGCTGGGACGCCGAGGTGTGCGCGGAGCTCGGCTGCGGCCCCGACGACCTGGTGGTGGACAAGGTCCGCTTCGACGCGTTCCAGTGGACCTCGCTCGAGCCGCTGCTGCGCGGTCTCGGCGTCGGCGCGCTGATGATCTGCGGCGTCGTGACCAACATCTGCGTGGAGACGACCGCGCGCTCGGCGTTCATGCGGGACTTCCCGGTCACGCTGCTTGCGGACTGCTGCGCGGCCAAGACCCGCCGTCTGCACGACCTGTCGATCGAGGTGCTCAGCAGCTACCAGCTGGCCGAGATCGCCACCGTGACGGGCGGCTTCGACGCGGGCAGCCCGGTCGGCAGCCGGGGCCGCCTGCCGTCCCCCGTTCTCGCGCCCGCCTAGCGGCGGGCCGCCCTGGCCTGCCGGGTCAGCGCGGCCTGCGGGGCCAGCCGGGCGAGCAGCCGCCAGCCGAGGAGGAACAGGGCCAGGAAGGCGAGCGCGACGACGATGAAGGCGAGGGCGGTGCCCTGGCCCGAGACCACCCGCAGGATCATGCCCAGCGCCACCGTGCACAGCCAGATGGCGAGGCCCTCGGGGCGGATCGCCAGCGGGCGGCGCCAGCCGCGGGCCGCCAGCCAGCCGACGCCGAGCCCGGCCAGGAAGGGCCAGGAGGTTGACGCGATGCCGGCCAGGCTCTCGCCCTTGGTGTGGCTGGCCCGGCCGATGATCACGAAGATGAGCACGCAGGCGATGTCGAGCACCACCGCTAGCCTGGCCGAACGCATAGCGGACAGCTTAGCGGCAGCCCCGCGCCCCGTGGCTGCGGCCGGCGGCGGTGATCGGCGTTCGGTATGACCGGGTTTGGGCGGGCGGACGGCCCCCGACCGGGCACAACGGCAATCACGGTCGTCGAATTCTGTGCCTGGAGCGCATCGCCTTTTCCGGTAATCGGACGATGATGGATAGATGGGTACCTGGGTGCTGCGCCTGGCCAACGACGGTCAGGGCCCGCGGCTCGCGGTGAAGGACTGCATCGACGTGGCGGGCGTGCCGACCACGGCGGGGTGCCCCGTCGTGGCCGAGATGGCCGAGCCCGCCGAGATCGACGCGGCGGTGGTCGCGTCCGCCCGCGAGGGCGGTGCGCGGATCGTCGGCAAGACCGGGCTGACCGAGCTGTGCTGGTCCGCTAACGGGGTGAACCACTGGTCGGGCACGCCGGTGAACCCGCGCGATCCCAGGCGGCTGCCCGGCGGGTCGTCGTCGGGGTCGGCGGTGGCGGTCGCGACCGGGGAGGCCGACGTCGGCTTCGGCACCGACACCGGCGGCTCGGTGCGGATCCCGGCCGCCTGCTGCGGGATCACCGGGCTGAAGACCGCGTACGGCCGGATCTCGGTGAAGGGCGTCTACCCGCTCGCCCCGTCGCTGGACACCGTCGGCGCCCTGGGCGCGGACATGGCCGCCGTCGAGCTCGGGATGCGTCTGCTCGAGCCCGCGTTCACCGCCCCGCCCGCGCCCGCCGCCCTGGTGGCCGGCCGCCTGGCCGCGGCCGGCGTCGATGGCGGGGTCGACCCCGCCATCGACGCCGCCGTCGACCGGGCCCTGGCCGCGGCGGGCGTGGCGGTGACCCCGCTCCCCCCGCTCGACGTCGGCGAGCTGCTCGACGCGGCCGGGGTGCTCATCGATTCCGAGGGGTTCCGGGTCAACGCCTACCTGATGCAGTACCTGAAGCAGCTCAGCCCGCACGTCCGCCGGAACCTGGAGCGCGGCGCGCGGCTCGGGCGCGGGGACCGCGCCGCCGCCGAACGGATCAGGGCCGCGACGCGCGACACCCTGGAGTCGCTGCTGGCCGATTTCCCGGTGCTGGTGCTGCCGACGCTGGTGGCCGCCCCTCCGCTGCTCGGCTCGCGCGGCTTCGCGCTCACCGCCCTGACCGTGCCCGCCAGCCTGGCCGGGTTGCCCGCGCTGTCGCTGCCGGTGCCCGCATCCGCCGACGCGATCGCGTCTATGCAGGTCATCGGGCATTCCGAGGAGCAGGTGGTGGCGTTCGGGCGGGTAATCGAGGCCGCCGTCCGAGGGTGAGTTCGGCCAGAGAGCCGCCCGCGCGGCGGCGGCCGCTGTTAAGCTTCCGGTCACGCTCGCGATGCTTGCGATGGCTGGCATCCGGGGTGCGGCGTACGGCAGGTCGGGGTCAAGCCCGCCCGCTTCCTGACGGCGGACTGGACAGTGGGTTTGAACTTATGCGGTTTGAGTACGCTGCAGCCCCGGAGACGCGCACGCTTGCGGCGTTGCGCGACTCCTACGGGCTGTTCATCGGGGGCTCGTTCGCAGCCGGGGCATCGGTGTTCAAGACGGTCTCGCCGGCCACCGAGGAAGTCCTGGCCGAGGTGACGCACGGGGCCACCGAGGACGTGGACCGGGCGGTCCTCGCCGCCCGGCAGGCCTATGAGCGGGTCTGGTCGGCGATGCCGGGACGGGCTCGGTCCAGGTACCTGTTCGCGATCGCGCGGCTCATCAGGGAGCGGGCGGGCGAGCTCGCCTTCCTCGAGACGCTCGACGGCGGCAGGCCGATCAGGCAGACCCGCGAGGTGGACGTCCCGCTGGCGGCCGCGCACTTCTTCTACCACGCGGGCTGGGCCGACAAATTGGGCTACGCCGGGTTCGGGCCGTCGCCCCGGCCGCTCGGCGTGGTCGGCCAGGTCATCTCCTGGAGCTCGCCCCTGCTGATGCTCGCGTGGCAGATCGCGCCCGCCCTGGCCTGCGGGAACACCGTCATCC
>Ga0335075_10016919_pt1 | contig 10865 bp, 10 predicted proteins | sample Lox_Sample_24_FD_206723 | JGI IMG/M metagenome (GOLD analysis project Ga0335075, IMG submission 206723) | Soil microbial communities from Loxahatchee National Wildlife Refuge, Florida, United States - Lox_Sample_2.4 | ecosystem: Environmental > Terrestrial > Soil > Wetlands | place: USA... | reverse complement strand
AGGTGCGCGCACCAAGGTCCGACCGCCAGCCATAGAATCCTTCGATCGCGGCCCGGCCCACCAGTGGCTGCCCGGGTCCGGCATGGAAGATTCCCTCCTCGGTGAATCTCTCGGCGACCCCGGCGCCGCCCTTCAGATCGACCTCATGCCAGTAGTCGACGGCGTTTTGCTGCAGGACCAGGGTTTCCAGCACGCGCTGTTCGGGTGTCAACGGACTTCTCCTTGAATGCGCCGCTCAGGCGCCCAGTTCGCGACCCGCGGTCTCATGGGTCCCCTGCCACCACAGCAACGCCACCAGCAGCGACGACAGCCCGAAGATCAGGAATACCGGAATCACCGACCCGGTTGCCTGCAACAGGCCGCCCACCAGCAACGGCGTCAGCATCGAGGCCGCGCGCGCCAGGCTGCTGGAGGTGCCGGTCGCGAGCGACCGGATCCGGGTGTCGTAGATCTCCGTCGTATACGGCCAGAGGATCATCGAACTGATGGAAATGCCGATCTGTCCGATGATGGCCAGCGCCACCACCAGCATCCAGTTGGCGCGGGGAACGAGCAGCAGCCCCAGCAGCGCGATACCCCCGATCGCCGTGCCGAAGATGGCCGGTGGCCGCCGCCCGGTGCGATCGATGGTCTGGCGCAGCAGCATGGGCAGCAGGAAGATGCTCACCGCGACGATGGTGTTGTACGAAAGAGCCTTGGCGACCGGGATGTTGAAGATCCGCACATACAGCGAGGGCACCCAGTTGAGCAGCCCGAAGGAGACGAGAGAGGTGAGAAACCACAACGCCGCCGTGATCGAGAACTTGCGCCGCACGCCGGCGGCGAACAGTTCGCGCGCCGGCACGCCGTGCGCCGGGCCCGTCGGGCCCTGAGCCACCTCCAGCGGCGCGCTGCTGATGACGCTGCCGAGCCGGCGCAGCGCGTCGGCCGCCGCCGCATGCCGTCCGCGGCCCGCCAGCCAGCGCGGTGATTCGGGCAGCGCGTACAGGAACGGCACGGCCACCAGCGGTATGACTCCGAGCGCGAATATCACCCGCCAGCCGTAGCGGGGCACGATCCAGGCACTCAGCAACGAGGCGAGGCCGAATCCGGCGAGCATCAGGAACTGGAAGGTACCGAAGAATCTGCCGCGGGTCGCCGTCGGCGCGACTTCATTCACGTAGCAGATGGCCGCCGGCAGGGCCCCGCCGATGGCCATGCCCTGTACCAGGCGCAGCGCCATGAGCACCCGCGGACCGTTGGCCATCGCGCAGGCCACGGCGAGCAGGCCCATCACGATGACCAGCCAGCGTACGACGGGCAGCCGGCCGCGTCGCTGCGCTACGGCACCGAACAGGATCGCCCCGAGAAACTGTCCGGCGTAGCCGGCCGAAATCAACCAGCCGGAGGCGAGCGCGGACAGATGCCATTCAGCACCGATCGAGGGCAGGGTATAGGCGATGACGACGCTGTCCCAGCTGTCGAACAGCATCGGGAAACCGAGAAAGTAGGGCACCCAGCTGCGCAGGCTCCAGCTGCCGGCGCCGTTCAGCGCCGTGCCGACCCACCCGAGGCCGCCGGGCTCGCCTGCCATTCCTTCAGCCATCCCGCCCCCTCGAAGAGCCGGCTCCGCCCCAGACCCTGGCTCGCGTTTCGCTGATCAAAACATATTTCCGATTGCCAACACAAGGCGCAGGGCGGCGCCCCCGGACTACAGGTTCAGCGCCGCCGAAATCTCCGCGGCGGCCTCCCGGATCGCATTGATCATCGCCCGGGAGGGCCGGCGCGGGATGAACTGGATCGAGCCGACCAGTGAGATCATCGCCACCAGCTCGCCGCGGTGATCGCGGATCGGAGCGCTGATGGCGTTGATGCCCAGCACCGTCTCCTCCGGGGCCGACGCCCAGCCTTGCCTGCCGACGCGCTCGAGGTCGGCCTGCAGGGCCTTGAGGTCGGTGAGGGTCTTCTCGGTGAATCGCCCGTAGGGGCGTCCCGGGAGACGTTTGCGGCGCACCAGCCGGTCGGCGAGCAGCAGCTTGCCTGCCGCCGTCGAATGCAGCGGCATGGGCATGTGCGTACGCATGGCGATGCCGAAGAAGGAACTGCCCGGCAGGGATTCGACGATCGAGGCGCTGTCGCCGTACACCAGGGACAGGTTGACCGAATGTCCGAACCGGTCGCGCAGGCGCACCATCGAGGCGCGGGCGAGCTTCAGCAGATTGTTGGCCGGCGTGAGTCCGGCGGTGTATCCGAGCGCGATGAGGCGCGGGCCGGCCGCGTACCGCTCCGAGCCGGAGTCCTGCGTCGCATAACCCATCGACACCAGCGTGCGCAGATGGCGGAAGACCCGGGCCTTGGTGGTGCCGAGCGCCCGCGACAGCCCGGTGACACCGACCGACTCCTGCTTCGCGAGTTGCTCGAGTATCGACAGCACCACCCTGATGGCCATGACGCCGCCGGCCGTCGCCGCGGCACCCTGCTTGCGTCCGCGTCGGGCCGGCGGAGTCATGCGAAGTAGAACCGGTAGGCGGACTCACCGAGCGCCCGCCGCGTGGCCTCATCCGGCACCGCGTAGTGCAGATCCTCCACCACGCTGCGATAGGTGGCGGCATGTTCGTGACCGACGAAGGGGGAATCGCTGCCCCACAGCAGCTTTTCGGTTCCGAACCGGCTGAGCAGGTCCTGGGTGTACTGCGCCGGCAGATCACGGTCGGGACGCCGGAAGCCGCTGGCCAGCTTGATCCAGACATTGCCGGCCTCCATGAGCCGCAGCATGTCCTGGTAGCTTCGCGCCTGCAGTCGTGGCCCCGGATCGTGCCAGCCGAAATGATCGATCACCAGCCGCACTCCCGTTCCGGCCAGAGCCCGGGCGACGCCGGTCATCCGGGACCCTTCGATGTTCAGGTGCAGGTGCATTCCAAGGTCCCGCAGCCGCCGGCAGAAGCGCTGGAAGATCTCGCCGCGGATGTCGGGCAGCGGGTCGAGCATGAACCACTGCAGGCGGCAGCCCACGATGCCGTCGGCGCGCATTGCCGCGAGCGTGTACGGATCGACGGCGGGATCGAGAATGGCGGTGCCGCGCAGGTTGCCGTATCGGCGCAGCGAGCGGATGGTGTAGTCATTGTAGGTGCCGAACAGGCTGGCCGCGGCGACCACGCCGTAGCGTACTCCCGCATCGTGCATGTCCGCGAGGAACTGCTCGGCGGTGTAGACGTAGGCAGGCCTGGTCCAGGCATTGGCTGCGAACGGCATGTCCGCTTCCCAGATATGCGCGTGACTGTCCACCAGCGGCCCCTGCAGCGCTGCAGTCGCCACGTCACGATCCTGCCAGCGCCGCGCCGTACAGGCGCACGGCGTTGCCTCCGAGGAAGGCAGCGCATTCATCCGGTCCGAGCAGTTGCGCCGCCTGCCGCAGCCGCGCCACTTTCTGCGCATACGGGGCCGGGCTCTGCCCCACGTCCGACCCCCACAGCAGCCGGCCTGCGCCAACGCGGTCCGCGAGCACCCGCACGAAACGCGCGGCATCCAGCCGTGCTTCATGGAGGCGGTCGAAATTGATGTCCGTGATCTTGAAGTGCACGTTCGGCAGGGCGCCCAGCTCCGACAGGTGCTCCGCGATGCCGAAGTCCGGGCCCGCCGGGATCGAATAGTCGTGGCCGTGGGCCTCGCCCCATTTCTTTTCGGGGGTCGAGGCGTGCGGCAGTCCCACGTGATCAATGAGGATCGGTAGGTCGGCGAAGCGGCGTGCGACGCGCAGCAGCGCGGCACGTCCCGCGACGTTGTTGAGCCGGTACAGGATCACGGTGACCGGCAGCCGCAGTTTCGAGGCCGCGGCCCACAATCCCAGTACCGGCTCGCTGTCGAGCCAATCCGTGTCGTGCGCCGTCAGGGTGGGGGCAACCAGCCGCAGGCCCGCGAGCCGGTGCGTCGCGGCGAGTGCCTCGAGCTTCCGTGGCGCATCGGGCTCCTGTGCGTCGAGGACGACGACCGGCGCGAGCCGGTGCCCATATCGCGCGGCGGCATCCAGGACGTAGCGATTGTCGTAACCGTAGAGCGTCGCGCGCTGCACGAGACAGGCGCGCGCGATGCCGCACGCATCCATCTGGACCATGAGATCCTCGACCGGGAACACCACCGGGCTGACCGGAGGCACCGCGCCGCCGCGCAGCGTGCCGTAGGGAAAGCTCTTCCGATCGGGTGAAAGGACATGAGCGTGCGTATCGAAGATCATGCTTCACCCTTATACTGCGCGGCACACGGCCGTGTCATTCGTGCGCTGAATCAAAGGCGGAAACTGCGGTGGCGAGAATCCCTTATCCCGATGTCGGCACGTTGCCCGAAACGATGCGCAGGATGCTCGCCGGCACACCGCTCAACATCGTGCGCATGGGCGCGCATGCGTCACCCACGCTGTTCGAGGCCCAGGGGCGTCTGGGCTATGCCGTCGCGGATCCCGCGGTGCTCGCGCCGCGGCTGCGCGAGACCGCGATCCTGCGCGTCGCGCACCTGAGCAACAGCCGCTACGAGCTGCATCATCACATTCCGCTCGCCACCGCGGCCGGACTGTCGACCGCCGAACTGACGGCGATCGGGAACCGCCGGTATGGGGATCTGGATCCGCTGCTGGCGGCGATCTGCCGTTTCGTCGACGAAATCGTCATCTCGGTCGGGGTGACGGATGCGACGCTCGCGGCGCTGCGCGCGCAGGTATCCAACCAGGTCCTCGTCAACCTGGTGCTCACCGTCGGCTGCTACATGTCGATCGCGCGGCTGATCGCGGTAACGGGCATCGAACCGGATGAGGCGTCCCTGACGCACCTGTCGAGCGGACTACAGGACCCTTCGGCCTAGGCCCGGGTCGCCTTCACCGCCTCCGCCGCGGCACGGCCGAACAGCGTCGTGTCATTGCTCACCATCACCAGCGAGAATCCCATGTCGAGATAGGCGCGGGCCTCGGTGGGTGAGCCGGCGGCCACCCCCGAGAGCACTCCGGCTTCCTGCGTCGCCCGCAAGACCCGGGCGGTCAATTGCTGTACTTCGGGTGACGCGGCGGGTTTGCCACTGGAGAGGAACAGGTCCCCGTGGCCGATGAAGATGCCATTGACGTGCTCGAGGGCGGCGAATTCGGCGGCGGCCTCGAGCGTCGCCCAGTCCTCGAGCTGCACCATCCGCAGGCACTGGCCGTCGCCGCGTGCCAGGTATTCGGGCACCGATCCCAGGCCCCAGCGGCCTGCCCGGGAGGTGAATCCGAGACCGCGCTCGCCCTTGGGGCTGAAGACCATCCTGCGGGTCAGTGCCGCAGCGACATCGGTTCCCGTGACCCGCGGGACCAGCAGACCGTCGGCGCCCCCATCCAGCAGCGGCTGGATGCTCGAGCCGGTGTGATCCGGCAGCCGCACCAGCGCCGCCATTCCCGTGGCCTGCGCGGCGAATACCAGCTCGTACGCCCGATTCAGCGCGTGCGGTGCATGCTCCATGTCGATCACGACGAAATCGAATCCAGCGTGTCCGAGCAGTTCGACGGTCTCGAGCGAGGGGAGCTTGACCCAGGTGCCGATCATGCCGCGCGCTCTGGCGCGGGCGGTCTCGATGAATCTATCCATGGTGCCGGGCAACCACCTTCACTCGATCGGCGGACACGACCTGCGTCGGGGAGGCGGCGGCCGCCGCGGAATGCCGGGGAATGGCCGCTCCCGCCAGCAGCGCCAGGGACAGCCCTGCAAGAAAAGTGGTGCGATGTAACATGATCCACCTCTTCCTGTTATTTCCAGAAATTACCGCCGGGGGAGCTGCTGCAGTGCCGGGCAGAGCAGGGGGCCGTAGGACATCGGCCCGATCGCGGCCGTTGCCGAAATGCTAAGCTTTGGACTCAAGAAAAACGAGTCCTTCGTGCCGCACCCGCAAATGCCCCCGGCTCGTGTTCGCGATGCCACGGTGTCGTTCTCGCTGTTCAGCGGGGACTGGATGAACCGCGGGTTCGCACTGCTGGGAGCGCCCGAGTCCGGACGCCTCCGCGTCTTCAAGCGCTGCGTCATCGTCGTTGCCCTGACCTGGATCCCGGTGGCCCTGCTGGCAGCGTATGGGGGGCTCGCGGGCGGGGCCGTGGCCACGACGAATTTCCTGGCCGATTTCGCCGCCCACATCCAGTTCCTGATCGCCATGCCGCTGTTCATGCTCGCCGAGCCGATCGCCGATGCGAGTACCCGGGACTCGGCACGCCAGTTCGTCTCCTGCGGAATCATCCGGCCCGAGGATCACCGGCGTCTGTACAGGCTGCACGCGCGCATCAGGCTGCTGCGACAGTCGGCGGTGCCGGATCTGGTCTGCATCGTCATCGCCTACACGCTGTCCCTGGTCATCCTGGTGCCGGAGTTCGCATCGCACCCGCTGCCGACCTGGCACGTGAAGGACTACCCGCACTGGCGTACGCTCACCGGGGCCGGCGCCTGGGAGTTCCTGGTGGCGCTGCCGCTGCTGAACTACACCTGGCTGCGATTCATCTGGAAGATCCTGGTGTGGACCTTCTATCTCTACCGGGTCAGCCTGCTGCGCCTGGAACTGCATCCCACGCATCCGGACCTGACGGGAGGCATCGGTTTCATCAGCTACGCGCAGAGCCGGTTCGCGGTCTTCATCCTGGCGTACGGCGTCAGCAACATAGCGGCAACCGTCGGCTACGAGATCGTGGTCCTGCACTACCGGCTGACCACCATGACGGTGTGGGGGCCGCTGGTGGGCTTCGCGATCGGAGCGCCGCTGTTGTTCACCCTGCCGCTGCTGATGTTCACCGAGCAGCTGTACCGCAGCAAGCGACACGCCCTGGCACTGTATCGCGAGCGGGTCACCGAGCACAGCCGCCGGGTCGAGAAGCACTGGCTCGGCGCCGAGCGGGGCACCGAGTCGGCCACCGAGGAAGTGCGGGAACTGGCCGAACTGTCAACCCTCGGCACGATGTTTACGCGCATCGAGACCATGCGCGTGGTGCCCTTCGACCTGCGCTCCTTCGGGCAGCTCATCGGCTCATCCTTCGGCTCGATCGCGGTGATCCTGCCGATCCTGCACGTCAATGGCGACGTCACGGGCATCTTCGGGGCCATCGCCAAACTGCTGGGGCATGTGGGTGGTCACTAGGACGGCACGGCCGCCTGCCGGACTATGCCTTGAGAGCCCGCGCGATGAAGGAGCGCGGCACACGGGTGCGGGGGACGTCCCCCTCGAACCATTCGCGCACGTCCTGGTCGAGGCCGATGCCGTGCATGAAGTTGTACAGCGCCTTCCGCAGGGCCGTCCCGAGGGCGTCATGGTCGACGCCCGTCGCATCGGTGAAGCCGATGTCGTTGCAGGCGAAGGTGATGCGGGGCGCAGGCGCCAGCGTCACGCCGTACTGCTGCGGGTTCTTGCCGACCGGCGAATGGACGGTGCAGCTGAAACGGTGGAAGAACCCTGACTGGATGCAGCCCGCGGCGAACAGCTGGCGGACGTACTCGAGGGCATCGACGGTGTCCTGGATCGTCTGGGTCGGAAACCCGTACATCAGGTAGGCATGCACCAGGATGCCGGCATCGGAGAAGGCACGCGTGACCCGTGCCACCTGTTCCACCGACACGCCCTTCTGCATGAGCGTCAGCAGCCGGTCGGACGCCACCTCGAGCCCCCCCGTGACGGCGATGCAGCCGCTCGCGGCGAGCAGTCGGCACAGCTGCGCGTTGAAGGACTTCTCGAAGCGGATGTTGCCCCACCAGGTGATTTCCAGCTTGCGCTCGAGCAGCGCCTGGGCCAGTGACTTGAGGGCCCTGGGCGGCGCGGCCTCGTCCACGAAATGGAATCCCGTCTGTCCGGTCTCCGCGACGAGGGCCTCGATCCGATTCAGCAGCACGTCGGTCGCGGCCAGGTCGTAGCGCGAAATGTAGTCGAGGTCCACGTCGCAGAAGCTGCACTTCTTCCAGTAACAGCCGTGGGCGACGGTGAGCTTGTTCCAGCGGCCGTCGGACCACAGGCGGTGCATCGGATTGAGCATGTCGAGCAACGACAGGTAGTCCCCGAGCGGCAACCCCACGTAGCTGGGCGTGCCGCTCGCGGAGAACGGAATGTCCGGTTCCCGGGCGTCGACGTAGCCGCGCTCGCGCGTGTACGTGCGCACCAGGCCCCCGATGGACCTGAGGCCCTGGAGGTGTTCGATGAGCGCGAGCAGCGGACGCTCGCCCGCATCCAGCGTCACGAAGTCGAAGTAGTCGAACACCCGTGGCTCGTCCATCGAGCGCAGTTCGGTATTGCAGTAGCCACCACCGAGCACGGTCACGATCGCGGGCCGGGCCCGCTTGATGGCCTGGGCGATGCGGAATGCCCCGTACACGTTGCCGGGGAAGGGCGCCGTCAGCAGCACCAGGGTCGGCGCGTACCGTGCGAGAGTCTTGCGGGTCAGTTCATCCAGGATCTGGTCCACCAGCGTGTCCGGGGCGAGCAACGCCGCCTGCAGCTGGTCGAAGGTCGGCTGACTCGCCGCGAGGGACTCGGCGTAACGCACGAACTCGAATCGCGGATCGACCGCATCGCGAATCACGTCCGCCAGGTCGTTCAGGTACAGCGTGGCGATGTGCTTGGCGCGGTCCTGCAGCCCGAGCGCCCCGAAGGCCCAATCGAGCGCATCGGCGCCGCCTGCCGGAATCAGGTACTGATCGAGGGACAGGAACCGGGGACCTTCGGGAAGGAAGTTCCGCGAGGCGATGCGGTGCGCCAGGTTCGGATCGCGGCCCTGCAGGAACCGGATGGTCGTGGCGATGGTGCCGCGGTAGCCGTCGAAATGCTCCGCGAAGAACCGCACCCCGGCAGTGCGTTGCTTCGGGGACAGTTGCTGGACCTGACGGTGGATGGCATCGAGGCCGGCGGTCGAAAGCAGTTCCAGTGCCAGGCCGATCGAAAGATCGGCCTGCTCGGCGTGAAAGCCGCGGGGTCGCAGGAAACCGGTGAGATACGCCGTCGAGGGATACGGCGTATTCAGCTGCGTCATGGGCGGAATGATCGAGAGGATTCGCAGGGCAGAACTCATGTCCGACTGAACCGGTTTCTTGCTAACATTCTGTAGTGATTCCTGCAGCATAACCAATCGGGGGGTCTATGAAGACAAGCTCCTTGCGGCCCGTGACCGCCACGTTGCTGGGTGTCCTGGGTATTGCAGCCGGCGCGGCACGCGCCGATGTGACCATCGTGCGCACCACATCGGTCGATGGCGCCGGGAGCATGTCCTTCGCCAACATGACCGGCACCAGCACCACCATCATCTCCGGCAGTCGCTCACGTACCGAGAACGATGTCAAGATGCAGTCGAAGCTGGTGGGATTCCTCGCCCGCAACGCCCTCGGTCCGAGCGCGGACATCGTGTTGCTGGATGATGACAGGATCCTGCATCTGAACCTCAACAAGAAGGAATACACCGAGACCAGCTTCGAGCAGCAGCGCGCGCAGTTGCGCAAGGCGATGGAGCAGGGGAGCGACTCGCAGAAGAGCAAACAGCAGCCTTCCGCCGTCGACACCTCCAAGTGCGTGTGGCTGCCGCCGAAGGTTTCGGTCAACCGCACCGGCGAGAAGGCCCAGTTCGCGGGCTTCGATTCGGAGCGGACGGTGATCACGGCGGCCCAGCCCTGCCAGGACAAGGACACCGGGTCGATCTGCGAAGTCGCCCTGATCCTCGATGAGTGGTTGTCGGGGGACTTTTCCGACAGCGCCGAGGTCCGCAAGTACTACAGCGCCTACGCGGCCAGGATGGGAATGGATGCGGCCGGCATGCAGGACGCATCGGAGCGCGCCCGCGCGATGTTCAGCCAGTACAAGGACATCTGGTCGCAGGTGGCGACGAAGATGCAGGGAATGAAGGGCTACCCGGTGCGCAGCGGCTTCACGCTGGCGCTCGGGGGCGCCCAGTGCAAGGATCCGAAGGCCCAGCCGAACCAGGCAAACGGCGCCGATGACAGCCAGGACTCCTCGGGCGGCCTTGCCGGTGCCGTGGCCGGCAGGCTCGGCGGGCTGTTCCACAGGAAGAGCGATGCGGATTCTTCCGCGCCGCGTGCCACCAGCAGCGGCGCGCCGGTGCCACTGCCGCCGGGTGATGTGGCGCTGATGACGGTATCCTCGCAGCTGGTTTCGGTATCGGCCGACAGCGTGGGTGCCGACGTATTCGCAGTGCCGGCGGGTTTCAGGAAACTGGAAGCGAAAGCCGAATGAGCGAGTCATCCGGGTACGTACCGCCGAAGGTCTGGGTCTGGGACAAGGAAAACGGCGGCCGCTTCGCCAACATCAACCGGCCGGTATCCGGGGCGACCCATGAGAAGGCATTGCCGGTGGGTCGGCATCCGCTGCAGCTGTATTCCCTGGCGACTCCCAACGGACAGAAGGTCACCATCCTGCTGGAGGAACTGCTCGCCCGCGGCCATGCCGGCGCGGAGTACGATGCCTGGCTGATCCGGATCGGGGATGGCGAACAGTTCGGCAGCGGCTTCGTGGCCGTGAATCCCAACTCGAAGATTCCCGCGCTGATGGATCGCAGCGGACCCGAGCCCATCCGGGTGTTCGAGTCCGGCGCGATCCTGCTGTACCTTGCGGAGAAGTTCAAAGCCTTCCTGCCCACCCGGCCCGCAGAGCGCGCCGAATGCCTGTCGTGGCTGTTCTGGCAGATGGGCAGCGCTCCCTATCTGGGCGGCGGATTCGGCCACTTCTACGCCTACGCCCCCGTCAAGATCGAATACGCCATCAACCGCTTCGCCATGGAGACGAAGCGCCTGCTGGACGTGCTCGATAAGCACCTCGCCGAGCACGAGTACCTTGTGGGCAGCGAGTACACCATAGCCGACATGGCCATCTGGCCCTGGTATGCCAGCCTGGTGAAGGGCTGG
>Ga0335075_10016918_pt1 | contig 10865 bp, 7 predicted proteins | sample Lox_Sample_24_FD_206723 | JGI IMG/M metagenome (GOLD analysis project Ga0335075, IMG submission 206723) | Soil microbial communities from Loxahatchee National Wildlife Refuge, Florida, United States - Lox_Sample_2.4 | ecosystem: Environmental > Terrestrial > Soil > Wetlands | place: USA: Florida... | reverse complement strand
AACTCGGAGACGTCAACGTCAACCCGATGCCGCTGTTCCACACGGCCGGCTGCGTGATGAGCGTGCTCGGCACGCTGTCGGTCCGCGGCACCCTCGTCCTGCCGCCCGCCTTCGACCCCGCGCTGCAACTGCGGCTTCTCGAAGAGGAACAGGGGACATCGATGATTGGCGTCCCGACGATGCTGATCGCGATGCTCGACGCGGCTGAATTCCGCTCAACCCACCTGTCGGGCCTGCGCCGCGTTATCTGCGGCGGCGCGGTCGTGCCGGCGGAGCTGGTGCGCCGGGTCGAACGCGAGACCCCCGCTCTGTTTAGCATCGTGTTCGCGCAAACCGAGTCCAGCCCGGTCATCACGCAGACCTCCCCGCACGACAGCGCCGAGGACCGCGCGGAAACCCTCGGCCGGCCGCTGCCGCACACCGCGGTCCGCATCGTGAATCCCGGGACCGGACGGACGCTGCCCGTCGGGGAAACGGGAGAACTGCTCACCAGGGGCTACGAAGTGATGCTCGGCTACAATGACGATCCCGCCGCCACCGCAGCCGCGATCGACTCCGACGGCTGGCTGCACACCGGTGACCTCGCGGCAATGGACGAGCGCGGCTACTTCCGCATCGACGGCCGGCTGAAGGAAATGATCATCCGCGGCGGGGAGAACATCTATCCCCGGGAGATCGAGGCGGTGCTGTTCGGCCACCCCGACGTGGCGGACGCCGCGGTCGTGGGCATCCCCGACGAGCGCTGGGGAGAGCAGGTGGCCGCGTTCGTCCGGCCCGCCGCCGGGCGCACCCCTGACCCGGCCGCCCTGTTCGCTTATGTCCGGGCCCGGCTGGCCCCCTTCAAGACGCCCCGGTTCTGGGCGGTTGTCGACCAATTCCCGCTCACCGGCTCGGCGAAAGTACAGAAGTTCCGGCTCCAGAGTGAGTTCGCGGACCAGCTCAGGCCGGTACCCCAGGACACCGCCGCCAGCGCCAGGACCTGACCCCAGGGCAAAATGTCCGGCGTTTCCGGCACGGGAGCCGGAAACGCCGGACGTCCATTACCTGCACACGAGGCACCTGGCACAGAACTGCCTCGGAAAGGAGGGCGTATGCGCACAAGCGAGTCGGCGGGGGTGCCGCCCCGGGCAGAAAACGATTCCGACCGGGTCTCGCTAGACCTGCTTATCGTCTTGAGCGCCAAGCGCCTCGCGCTTGGCGCCGACGCGGCGGCGACGAAATTCATTGACGGCGGGCAAATCGATGATCCAGCCCGAGAGAAAGAAATCCTCGACTGGGTGGCGGGCGTGCCCGGCAGCATTGGCGGGGGTGCCACTGGCGTGGCGTTCTTCCGGGATCAGATCATGGCCAACAAGATCATCCAGCGGGGCTTGGAGCAGCACTGGCGCGAGAAGCCAGCGGACTTCCCGGTGCGATGGCGCCACCCGACCGAGGAGAACCGGCCCAAGTTCGACGTCATCAACAGGCCCATGCTGTTGCTGCTGCCGTTCGTCCCGCGCCTGTCCCTCGAGGACTTGGCCGAGGTCGAGGACCGGGTCGATCTCAAGCTCGGCGCTATCGAGTCCCTCCGGCCGCTTGGCGAGGTCCGCCGGGCGGCCGCCCGCGTGGCGACGCGCTCCCTGGGCCCGGCCGATTGAACACGCTCGGCACTGCATGAAAGGAGGACTGGGCGGCCCTGCGGGAGCGGTTCGGCATCGCCGGCGCGGGGTCGGCCATCGTCAAGCTCTCGGGGGAAGCCCGCGCTGTGGCCGATCAGAGCATGGCCGCCCGCCACCTGGACCGCGGGTTGCGGGTCGGGCCGGTCCCCGCCGGGCGGGCAGGCGAATGGGGGCAGGCGATGCGGCTGGGATTCGGGGGGCGGCGGCCTGCCGTTCATCCTTCAGGGTGGAGGTCCTGAACGAGCCTGGGAATCTCGGTGGCGGCGATTGCCTCTACCTGGCCCGGGTCGACCCGGTGGTAGTGGTGCGCGAGCACGACCCGCAGGCCGAATTTTCGGCCCGCCGGCCGAGACGACGTCCACAGTGTGGCCGAGCAGCGCCTCAAGCTCGCGCGACATGCGCATCAGATCGAATAGGGAGCTGTCCTCATCGAAGTCGACGAGCAGGTCGATGTCGCCGTCGGGCCTGTCGTCGCCTCCCGCCGCGGAGCCGAAGAGACGGACCCTGCTGGCGTGATGGCGGGAGGCTCCCGTGAGGCGCATCACCGTGAGCGCGTGTTCCCATAACGTTCCCAACTTGCCCGTGAATGGCCGCCACCGCCCGCTGACAAGGAGTTCCGTATCGCACCCCACCGTGCGTTAGCGCTGGTGGCGGAGGCGGACGGGAATCGAACCCGCCAGCGACGCGGCACGCCGCTCACTGGTTTTGAAGACCAGGGGGACCACCAGGAACCCAGACGCCTCCGCGCATGACTCTACTAACACCGTTGAGGTGCAGGAATAATCGAGGTCACTGAGCGAAGGAGAAACGAGTGAGCGCAGGCGACAACGAGGGCAACCCCTGGCTGACCGACGCCGTCCTGTACCAGATCTACCCGCAGAGTTTCGCGGACTCTGACGGTGACGGGATCGGGGATCTTCGCGGCATCGCGGAGCACCTGGATTACCTGGCCTGGCTCGGGGTCACGGCGGTGTGGCTCAATCCCTGCTTCGTCTCGCCGATGCGCGACGCCGGCTACGACGTCGCCGACTACCTCGCGATCGCCCCGCGCTACGGAGACGACAACGACCTGGCCGAGCTGGCCCGGCAGGCCCGCGCGCGCGGCATCAGGCTGCTGCTAGACCTGGTGCCTGGACACACCTCGGACACCCACCCGTGGTTCGTGGCGTCAGCGGACGACCCGGGCGATCACCGCTATATCTGGGCCCCCGACGGCGCTGACGGCCGACTGCCAGAGGGGTTCGTCCGTTCTCCCGGCACCCGCCCGGGTGGCTACCGGCCGAACTTCTTCGACTTCCAGCCCGCGCTGAACTTCGGCTACGCCCGACAGCAGGCGGACGAGCCCTGGCGGCAGGACGTGGCGGCCGACGGGCCGCGGGCCAACCGCGCGGCGCTGCGCACGATCATGGACCACTGGCTGCGGCTGGGCGTGTCCGGGTTCCGGGTCGATATGGCCTACTCGCTGGTAAAGGACGACCCGGGCCGCGCAGAGACCGCCCGGCTGTGGCGGGAGGTGCGCGCCTGGCTTGACCGGACGCACCCGGACGCGGTGCTGCTGTCCGAGTGGGGCGACCCGGCCGTGGCCGTGCCGGCGGGGTTCAACGCCGACTTCTTCCTGCACTTCGGCGGCCCGACCAACGGCGGTCCGCTGCGCTCGCTGTGGAGCAACGGCATCTCGACCGAATACGCGGAATGGGCGGCCGATTCGTGCTACTTCGACGCCGACGGCCGGGGCACCGCCCGGGTGTTCCTGACCGCGTACGCCGATGCGCTGGCCGCGATCGGAGAGCCGGGGCACATCGCGCTGCCCTCCTCCAACCACGACTTCGCCCGCCTGCAGGCCGGGCCGCGCACCCCCCGGCAGCTGCCGCCCGCGTTCGCGTTCCTGCTGACCTTCCCGACCCTGCCTGCCATTTACTACGGCGACGAGATCGGCATGCGCCATCTACCCGGCCTCCCGGACATCGAGGGCAGCGTCATGCGCTCCGGCTACAACCGGGCCGGGGCGCGCACCCCCATGCAGTGGGACTCGGGCCCCAACGCCGGATTCTCAGCCGCTCCGGCCGCCCGCCTCTACCTGCCGGTCGATCCCGACCCGGCCCGCCCCACCGTGGCCGGGCAGCGCGCCGACCAGGACTCGCTGCTGCGCACGGTCAGGGAACTGATCGCGCTGCGGCGCGCCCATCCCGAACTCGGGCCCGGCGGCAGCCTGGAGATCCTGTCCGACGGGTACCCCCTGGTCTACCTGCGCGGCGGCCGTTTCCTCGTGGTGGTCAACCCCAGTGACCGCGACCGGGTCGTGCCGCACGGCCGTCCCGAACTGTCCGAAGCGACGCCGGTGCGGCACGACGGAGTCAAGCTGGACCAGGAGGCGATCACCGCCGGCCCGTTCTCCTACGGGATCTTCCAGCTCTAAGCCGGTCCCCGACCAGTGGAAGGCGGTGCCGAGGAGGTATTCTCCTCCGTCTCCGTCTCCGTCTCCGTCTCCGTCTCCGACGCCGAAAAGGACGGCGTTTAAAAATAACTTAGATGGCCGTCAAGGATTCTGTGTTGTTCGTAAGATACGTTTAATAATTTCTTCCGCCTAATAGTGAGACCGGACACATAAGCAGTCCTCTGAATTCCCCGGCGTCGGGCCGCCTGGCTGGTCTAACGTAGGCCACCAAGAACGAACGGCGGGAGGGAGGCGGGTCGAGTGCAGAGCGGTCGTCGGTCCGCATGGCAACGCGTAGTCCAGGCCAGTGGCGTGGCCAGGATCGCCGTCCAGCTCGCCGTGCCGGTGGCGCTGGGCCTGGTGATCGGCCTGGTGCTCGCGTTCCAGGCGGGCTCGAGCAACTCGGGTACCGTCCAGCCGCCTCTCGGCGCTCCGGTCAGCCCGAGTCTGTCGGCCAATGCGCTCGCCTTGCAGACGACCGCCCCGGCCGCGACCTCGACGACCAACGCCAACTGCGACATCATCGTTCCGGCCGACCCGCTGAGCGCGCGCGGGCTGGCCACCCCCTACCAGCTCACCGGCGTCGACGGGATGACGCCGGCCGAGTCCGGGTGCCGGATGAGCAACGCGGTCAAGCTGGGGGCCTTCGTCCAGGCCACGATTCTGAACCCGGCGACCGGGGCGCTGTCGGTCTACGACCCGCTCGTGGTCACGCGGGGTACCCGGCCGGCCGTGAAGCCGACGATCCCGACGATCCCGGCCAACGCGGTCGTGACGATCGACTTCGGGTTCAACGGCAAGGACCTGTTCCCGGTGGGGGCGACGTCGGCCACGCTCGCGCAGGCCGGCTGCGTGAGCGGCCAGCCGGGGTCGGCCTTCGGGCAGGTGTCGTTCTGCAACGGGATCAACTTCTTCAGCGCGGTGCGGAAGGACGAGCGGGAGGGGCTGCTCAAGGTGCCGTCCCCGGGCGCCTCGGACAGGATCATCCCGTCCGGCGGCGACATCGGCACCGGCCGGGCGTGCCCGGTCACCCGCAACTTCGAGGTGGTCTCCGACCAGGCCTCGGCCAACAACGTGACCACCGAGTACCTGCTCAACCCGCTCACCGGCCAGACGGCGCAGGACACCACCTCGAACGCGGGCAACATCGCGGGCGCGACGCTGCTGTTCAGCCACAGTGACAACACCATGCTTGACCAGTTCCTCGACCCGGTCCTCGGCTGCACCCCGTTCCAGGCGCCCGACCTGGCCAACAACGACGAGCCGGCCAGTTCCCAGGTGTTGGACGAGATACTGGCGGGCGCCGACCAGCCGAAGATCGCGGCGCTGGTGCCGGAGAACGACCAGGTGGTGCGCGGCCCCGACGGCGGGCTCGACGCGGCCAAGACCGACCTGTACCGGGAGGAGCTGGGCCAGCCGCCGGTCGGCGCCCAGGCCAGCGCGTCCAGCGACCCGGAGTCGTACTGCCAGAACATCGTCGACATCCAGACGCCGTTCCTGGCCGCCAACCGGGCACTGCTCGCGGCCGGCCAGTCGCCGGTGACGGCGGCCGGCGACAACCTCCTCGCCTTCATGGCCAGCCGGCTGTCCATGTCCTTCGCCAACCTCGGCTGCCAGCGCTTCGGCCTGACGAATCCCGTCACGGTCACCAGGAACGGCGCGGGCACGGCGGTCGGGGCGACCTTTAACACCACGCCGCAGAAGGCGACCGCCGCCGTGGGGGCATCGTGATCATCCGGACGAAAGACGACGAGGGCACGAGTGATCCGGCGAATTCCGGCCGGGGTGTCCGGAAAGCGTGGCGCAGCAAGCGCTTCAGGATCTCGGTGATCGCGGCCGCCGTCATCCTCGCGACCGGGCTCGGCTTCGGGGTCGGCCGGGTGATCGGGCTTGGCAACACGGTGATCCTCACCGCGATCCCGCAGCCGGCCACCGGGAAAGACGCGTTCATCGAGGACGACGACGGCCTCGCCCAGGACAACCAGGAGAACATCCTGCAGGCCACGGCGCCCGGCCTGGTGCACATCCTGTCCGGCGGGACCTCGGTCGGGATCGGCCTCGTGCTCACGGAGTCGGGGAAGGTGCTGACCACCTACCGGCCCGCCGCGGGCGCTTCGCACCTGGCGGCGGAGTACGTCCTGTCCCGCGAGACCTTCTCCGCGACCGTGATCGGCGCGGACCCGGCGTCGGGCCTGGCGCTGCTCCAGCTGGAAGGCGCTGACGGGAGGCCGTTCTCGACCGTCACCGTCGGGAACTCGGACACGCTCGTCAAGAGCTCGGAAGCCTCCAGGGAGTCCTCGTATCACGTGCCCGGCCAGGTCTACGACACCGCGGTCGGCACCACCGGCCGTGAGTCCGCGCTGACCCTCGACGTCGGCACCCTGGACTACCTTGACACCACCGTCAGCGTCGGCCGGACAACCCGGAGCGGGCTGATGGCGTCGGTGCTCCAGTCGGCGCAGACGTCGGCCATCGGCGGCCCCCTGGTGAACCTGAACGGCCAGGTGATCGGCATAACCGTCGGCGGTTCAGGGAGCGGCCTGAACATCATGGCCTACTCGATCCCGATCAACACCGCGCTCGCGGTCGCCACCCGGATCGCCGACGGCAACTCCTAGCGGGTACGGTCACAGGCACGGATCCGAGGGGGCAGCGGGTGGGTACAGGCGATGGTGAGAGCGGTCCCTGGTGGGCGAGCGCGGTGGTGTACCAGGTGTACCCGCGCAGCTTCGCCGACGCCGACGGTGACGGGATCGGCGACCTGCCCGGCCTCGTCGGGCGCCTGCCGTACCTGGCGGAGCTCGGCGCGGACGCGATCTGGCTGTCGCCGTTCTACCCGTCGCCGCTCAACGACGGCGGCTACGACGTCAGCGACTACACGGACGTGGACCCTCGGCTGGGCACGCTCGGCGACTTCGACGATCTCGTCGAGAGCGCAAAAGAGCACCAGATAAGGATCATCGTCGACCTGGTGCCCAACCACTGCTCGTCGGAGCATCCGCTCTTCAAGAAGGCACTGGCCGCACCGTCCGGCAGCGCCGAGCGGGCGCTGTTCATCTTCCGCGACGGCCGGGGACCCGACGGCGGCGAGCCGCCCAACAACTGGCCCTCCCAATTCGGCGGCCACGCCTGGACCCGGGTGCCGGACGGCCAGTGGTACCTGCACCTGTTCGACTCCAGCCAGCCCGACTGGAACTGGCGTGACCCGCGGGTCGGGCCGATGTTCGAGGAGATCCTCACGTTCTGGCTGGACCGGGGGATCGGCGGGTTCCGGGTGGACGTCGCCCACGGCCTGTTCAAAGACCCGAACCTGGCCGACGTGGCCGACGTGACGCTGACCAACCGGTCCTCGGCCTATTACCACCGCCCCGAGGTGCACGGGGTCTACCGCCGCTGGCGCGAGATCCTCGACAGCTACCCGAGCGAGGGCTTCCCCGGCGCGCGGACGGCGGTCGGCGAGGTCTGGGCGGACTCGGCCGCCACCCTCAAGGCGTACCTCGCCGACGACGAGCTGCCGCAGGTGTTCAACTTCGACCTCGTCCGGGCGACGTGGTCGTCGGCGGCCCTGCGCGCGGCGATCGAGACCACCCACGCGTTCGCGGACGGATCGCGCGCTCCCTGGGTCATCGGCAACCACGACGTGGTCCGCCCGGTCACCCGGTGGGGGGCCGACGCGGCCCGCGCCGCCGCCCTGCTGCTGCTCGCGCTGCCCGGCTCGGCCTACATCTACCAGGGCGAGGAACTCGGCCTGCCGGAGGTCGAGGACATCCCGGCCGACGCCCGGCAGGATCCGGCCTTCCGCCGGACCGGGGGGAAAGAGGTCGGCCGCGACGGCTGCCGGATCCCGCTTCCCTGGTCAGCGGCCGGTGCTTCCTTCGGTTTTTCCCGAACGGACCCTGGTTTCGACCCGGCGCCGCCCTGGCTTCCGCAGCCGCCGGGGTGGGGCGCCCTCAGCGTGGAGGTCCAGTCGGGCGACCACGGCTCCTTCCTCTCGCTCTACCGGGCGGCGCTGCGGCTTCGCCGCGAGCACCCCGCGCTCGGCTCGGGGCCCGAGGGCGCCGACGCGATGCGCTGGCTTGACGCGCCGGACGGGGCGCTCTTCTTCGCCCGCGACCCGGGCTTCCTGTTCGCGGTCAACCTGGGGGATTCGGCGGCTCCGCTCCCGTCGCACTCGGAGGTGCTGCTCGCCAGCGGCCCGCTCGGCGCCGACGCCGCCGGCCGTTTGACGCTGCCCCGCGACACGGCGGCCTGGCTGGCGGGCTGACAGCTGGCGTTCAGGTACGGGCGGTACTCTGCCTTCGAAAATGAGGCTCCGTCGGGGAGGCATGGTGGGGCAGATTCGGGTACCGCGCAAGGGCGTCACGCCGGCCGAGCTCGCGAACGTGCTCAGTCGGCGGCTCGGCGGCGGGTTCGAGGTCGCGGCGGACGACGGCACCGTCATCGTCCGGCGCTCACCGCTCAGCGCGGCGGTGGTGCGGATCGGCAACGCCCCGGGCGCGACGGTCTTCCGGGTCCGCGGCGCCGGGGTGCCGATCGTCAGCCTGGGGACGTCGCGGGCGGTTGCCGACGCATTGCGCAGGTCACCGGAGTTCCGCGGTGTCTGACGTTGATTTTCCCCATTTTTCTTGGGAGTTGGCGCCACCCTGACTGCCCCTGATTCTCTACCGTTGGGGGGCGGGTCATACCATTGCTGTGATCTCGGTGGCTAAGCCCGAGGCTCGCGTAACGCCGCAAACTGTCCTCAAACTCGTCCGGAGCAGCCCACATGCCTGCTAGTGTCCGCCCGTGAGCGGGAACCTCTCTACGCCCGGTGACGTGGCGAGCGCGCCAGGACGGCAGACCGGCAGCGGGAGCTCGGGAGACGCAGACGGGATCCGGGGGAAGTGGCAGCGGTCCGCATTCGGCGGGACCCGGCTGCGCGCCTACTGGCTGAGCGCTCCGGGCAAGGTAATGCTGATCGCCACGGTGCTCGCGATCGCCATCCGGCTCTTCACGCTCACCAGGCCCGGATTCCTGACCGGCATCACCGAATACGACGACGGCGTCTACATCGGCGGCTCGATCCGGATCACCGAGGGGCAGCTGCCCTACCTGAACTTCGCGTTCGTCCAGCCGCCTGGCATCCTCGAGCTGATGCTGCCGGTCGCCCTGCTGGTCAAGGTGACCAGCACGGTGAAGGTGCTCGCGCTCGCCCGGCTGCTCACCGCGCTGGCCTCAGCCGCGTGCATTCCCCTGGTGGGGAACCTGGTCCGCTACCGGGGCGCCGTGGTGACCGCCGTCGCCTGCGGCGTGCTCGCCGTCTACCCGCCGGACATCGCCACGGCCCACACGCTGCTGCTCGAGCCGTGGATGAACCTGTTCTGCCTGATCGCGATCAACCTCGCGTTCCGCCGGGGGCACCTGGCGCGCCCGGCCATGCTGGGCTGGGCCGGGGTCGCGCTCGGATTCGCGGGGGCCATTAAGTTCTGGGCGGTCGCGCCAGCGCTGGTGCTGCTGGTGCTCTGCATTCTGCTCAAGACCGACCGAGGCCGCCGGGTCCGCAATTACGTATTCGGCCTCGTGGTCGGGTTCGTGGTCCCCACCGCGCCGTTCCTGGCCGCCGCCCCGGTCACGTTCATCCGGTCCACGATCTTCGACCAGGCGGCCCGCCAAGGCAGCGCGGTGGCGTTCGGGGTCAAGATGGCGAACCTCACCGGGCTCATCGACGTCTACAGCAACAGTGGCAAGCTGATGCTCAACGCTGGCGCGAACTCGATGTTCGCGGCGGGCGAGGAGGCCGGGATCGGCGACTCGCACAGCATCGGCTGGCTGCCGCTGCTCGCGGCGGTCGTGCTGATCGCGCTGCTCGTGGTCGGCTACGCCCGGCAGGGCAGACGGCTGACCCCGCTGGAGTGGCTCTCGCTCGCCACCGCGGTGATCGCCGCGATCGCGGTCACCGCGTACTCCGCCTTCTTCTACCACTACGCGGACTTCCCCGCCCCGTGGCTGGCGCTCTCGCTCGGCGGCGCGGCCGGCGCGCTGGCGGGCCACCGGCGCTGGTCCAAGGTGGCGATGCAGGTCTTCGCGGTGCTGATCGTGCTGGTTACGGTGATCCAGGTCAGGGAGATGTACCCGCTGCACAGGAGCGGCGCCCAGGCGCTGGCGGCCCAGATCCCGGCCGGCGCGTGCTTCGTGACCGACCAGGCGTCGATTGCCATCGCGGCCGACCGGTTCGCCAACCCGCCGGCCGGCTGCCCCGACATCATCGACTCCCTCGCGGCCACGCTGGTGCTGTCCAACGGCGTGTCCGTCCAGGGCGGCGCGCAGAACATGCCGGCCGTGGTGGCCCAGTGGAAGACGTGGCTCGGCAAGGCCGACTACGTCCTGCTCTCCCCGGACCATGCCTCTCGGCGTCGCATCCCGTGGACTCCGGCGCTGTCGGCCTGGTTCAACGCGACGTTCGTCCAGGACGGCAGCCCCTCGCCCGCCACCGGGCAGCTGTACCGGCGCGTGGACTACACCCCGCCGGCCGACTCAGCGGGCTAGGGTCCCCGAGCAGCGAGCGGTGCGTAGCCTCCGGGGTGGCCTCGCCTTCGGCCGGTGGGCCGAACGCAACCGCGACCTCCTCGATCTCGACGCGTCGGGAGGCCCGGAGGCCCGGAGGCCCGGAGGCCCGGAGGCCCGGAGGCCGGGTGGCCCGGAGGCCCGGAGGCAGGGCCTGCAGGCTCAGGAGCCGGGGTTGTGGGTGGGGCGGTAGGCCGGGCCGTGGGAGTCTTCGCAGTGCGGGAGGCCCG
>Ga0335075_10016917_pt1 | contig 10865 bp, 18 predicted proteins | sample Lox_Sample_24_FD_206723 | JGI IMG/M metagenome (GOLD analysis project Ga0335075, IMG submission 206723) | Soil microbial communities from Loxahatchee National Wildlife Refuge, Florida, United States - Lox_Sample_2.4 | ecosystem: Environmental > Terrestrial > Soil > Wetlands | place: USA... | reverse complement strand
GCGCATCCTGATTTCGGTCCCGGCCGCCCGGAGCTTGTGCCACCCTGGGAGCAGCGGAAGGAGCTGGAGAGCTGATCTGGGACCTGCAGGCGGAGCAGGTCGTCGTGGGGGCGTGCCTGATGGCGCCTGCGGTCATCCCGGAGGTGCTGGCGCTCTGCCGGCCTGACGACTTCTTCCGTCCCGCTCACGTGATCATCATGGAGGCGGTGGAGCGCCAGCACGCCGCCGGCCTGCCGGCGGACCCGGTTGCGATCGCGAACGTGCTCACCGCCACGGGCGAGATCGCCAGGGTAGGCGGCGCACCATACCTGCATACCCTGATCGCGTCGGTGCCCGCGCCAGTCAACGGGGTCTACTACGCCGGGATTGTCGCTGACCTGAGCCTGCGCCGGCGGGTGGAAGTCGCCGGCACCCGGATCGTGCAGCGCGCCCAGGCCCAGGACGCCAGCGTCGCCGACATCCTGGCGATGGCGGAGCAGTGCCTGGCCGAAGCCACGGAGCGGCACGAGCCGCCGGGCGCGGACGCGATGAACATCGCGGACTTCACCGTCGCGGACCTGCCGTTCGGCGACCCCGTCATTCCGGGCGTCCTGTACGAGCAGAACCGGGTCGTCCTGGTTGCCGCCGAAGGGTCCGGTAAGTCCGAGCTGGGGATGCAGGCAGCGGTGATGACCGCCGCCGGCCTGCACGTGTTCACCGCCGAGCGCATCGACCCTCAGGTCAGCCTGGTCATCGATTTGGAGAACCCGACCGTGAACATCCAGCGCCGGGCAGCCAGGCTGCTCGCGCAGGCGGAGCGCATCTACGGGTGGGATCCCGCTCGCTGCCACGTGTGGAGCCGCCCCGAAGGGCTGGACCTGCATGACGCGTCTGACGCCCGGCTGCTCATGTCCGTGATCACCAGGGTTAACCCGCGACTGATCGTCGCCGGCCCGGTCAAGAAAATGGCGCTGAACCGTGGCGAGTCCGGCGAGCAGCTGGCCACGCCGGTCACCAGTTTCTGGGACAAAGTACGCGGCCGGCTGGGGTCTGCCGTCTGGCTGGAGCACCACGCTCCCTTCGGCGCAGCCGGCCGGGAACGGGAGATGCGGCCGATGAACTCCGCCCTGTGGATGTCCTGGCCGGAGTCGGGAATCGGCCTGTACCCGCTGCAAGGCGACGCCGAGCCGCCGGGCAGCCTGCGGGTCGGGACGTTCCGCCAGCACCGCGAAGACCGCGTCGTCTGGCCGGCGAAGCTCCGCCGTTCCAGCCCGTGGCCGTGGGCCGGCGTCTACCCGGAAGGGACGTTCACGCAACGGGGCTGACACGGCAGCGTGATGGTGGCATGATGGCTGGCATGCCTCACCTTATCCGGAGAGTGCCGCAGAGGTACGAGCGCGCCTTCCGGGAAGAGAACGGCGCACGCGGCCCGTTCGAAGCCGAGATGCGCTGGCAAGGCCGCGAGCCGGCAGTCTCTACGTCGGCGGCCCGAACCCTTGACGGCGATCTGGTCCGCGAGCGGGTCATGTACGCCGACGGTAACCCGGTCCAGCTGGCGACCACCATCATCCCTGCGGAGATCGCGGCGAAGGTCGCGCTGGACGAGTCGGCCACCGGCACTGGCGGTCTGATGTCGCGCCTGGCCGACGCCGGGCACGCTCCGGTGCGGTTCACTGAGACCATCACCCCCTTCCGGCCGCCGACCATGCGGGAAGGTGAGCTGATCCCTGGCATCGGCCCTGGTGAGGACGGCAGCTACGAGCCGGTGACGGAGATCAGGCACGAGGCTTTCGACGCCGGCGGGAACCTGGTGGAGACGACAGTAACTGTCCTGCCGCGCCCGATCTGGACGCTGGAGTACTCCTGGCACCAGGCCGATCCTGGCACTCCAGCCGACTTCCGCAGGAGCTTCGAGAGCTTCTACGCCACGATGCAGCGGGCGTGGGCGAACAGGCTGCTGCCACCACCGGGCGAGCCAGAGAGCGCGGACGATGCCTGACGACTACCCCCTTGGCGAGGCGGCGGAGGAGCGCACCCTCTGGCATCAGCGGCAGCTCGCGAGGGTCGCGAGCTTCTTGGTCGCCAACCCGCCCGTACTTACATCCGAGACACCGCTAACCTTGCAGAAGGGCGACGAAATGGGGCTAAGGCAGAAGGTCGACGCGCTGGGCAAGACGATCGAAGGCTGGGTGGGTGACATCAGGAACGACCTGGCGACCATCATCAAGTCGCTGACGGACGTTCAGTCGCTGCTCGACAAGGACGACGATGCCCCGGCGGCGGCCAAGCCGGAGGACTCGGACCCGGCGTGACCTGCTCAGCCACCTACCGGGAGGAAACCGGGCACGGTGACTGGCTGGTGCTCGCCTGGAGGTTGCGCACAAGTGAACGAGCCTGAGCGCGGCCGGGTCGTGCCGCGCACCTGGAGCGGGTCATCCGCCCGCAGCCGCCGTGGGTGTACCAGGAAGCCAGGCAGCGCCGGGCTGTCCGCCGCCGGGCGGCCCGGCAGGTGCTCCCGCCCGGCCTGAAACTGGACGGGCGGGACTGACCCCGGCGGCGCCGTCCAGGGGGGGTGAAACGGCGCCGCCGGGGGGCTCACATATTCTTGCGTACCTCGTCGATGGCCCGGCGGGCGTTCGCCTCGGTCTTCGCCCCGCCGCGCACGACGATCTGCCGCACGATCTCATCTTCAGGGGTGCCCGCATAGAGCCCGGCCCAGGCGATCTGATGGGAACGGCCGGGCTGGAGCCCGGTGTTCCGCTCGGGCATCGGCTTCCCGGCGAACCGGCCGGGCTGCCACCGCGCGGCTTCCTTGTCGTGCCTGGCCGTGCCGCGCGCCTCGTCGCGCACCTCGCGGTCCTGGACGATCTCACGGAGCGACTCCAGGTAGCCGCTGAGATTGCTCAGCGCGAGCTGTGCCCGCCGGTAGGACTTCTCGTCGCCGTTCCTGACCATCTGGTCGACGTCGAAGACCGCCCTGTTCTTGGCGTTGGTGGTGAGCAGGTGCTCGTAAAGTCCTTCGAGCCTGGACCAGGGCCCGGTGGCGTACCCGGACCGCACCGCGTCCGGCCCGCTCATCCAGTCGATGGGCGGGCCTTCCCACTTTTTGGTGTTGAACCTGCTGGCTCGCGGGGCGGTGATCCGGTCGTTCGCGTACAGCCAGCGCTTGTGGGACTGCACCTGGCGGTGCGTGATGCCGAGCGCCTTCGCGATCTCGGCGTTCGGGTACCGCTCGTTGGCGAGCCGCAGCACCCACTCCCGCAGGCGGTGCAGCTGGCCGGCCGTCAGCGAGCGGGTGTCGATCACTGCCACGAGATCGGCCGGGAGTAGGAGGCGGGCTTGTTGTAGGCGTCGATGATCTCCCTGGCGATCACCTCGAATGCCTGGGTGTTGAACCGGCGGTGCTGGGCAACCGACACCCACTCGTTAGCGGTCGACGCCTGCAGCTTGTCGTACAGCCGGCGCAGGTCGACCTTGTCCTCGTTGCGCAGGATGATCTCGCCGACGGCCCGCAGCAGGGATGCCTGCCAGACGCCGGCCTGCCCGGCGAACGCGCGGCTCATGACGGACAGGGTCTGGGCCAGCACGCGCTGGCCTTCCGCAGGCGAGCCGGCCCGCCGCGCCAGCAGGTCGAGCACGCTGACCGCGCCGATCTGCGTGGTGCCGGGCGCCGTCAGGACGGTGCGCGGGCTGGCGTACAGCCCGACTTCCTCCAGCGCCGCGTTGACCGCGACTGCGTAGGGCTCGCCGTCGACCAGCCGCTGCTCGTACCGCTCGTACGGGGTGTGGGGCTTGCGGAGCAGCTGGATCAGGTAGGCGATCCTGGCTTCCGACATCTTCCCGCCGGGCGCCACCGTGCAGGTGATCCTGCTGTCCGGGTGCTCTTCCCTGAGCAGCTGGATGCGGTGCTGCCCTTCGATCGCGACCCAGCGGTCATCGTCGCGCTGGGCGATGGTGGGGGTCTCGAACAGTTCCCAGAGGACAGCCTCGTCGGTTCCGTTCTCGGCCCGCCCGGCCCGGCGCATGCGCTCGATCTTGCCGGGGTCCAGGTTGCGCTGGGTGTGGTCGTCGATCAGGATCTGGCTGACGGGGATGTTCACCAGGTCCCTGGGGTCATCGCCGTCCTTGCAGTTGAGCTTGGTGATGCGGATGACATCGCCTTCGTGGCGGATGAGAATGTCACTGACACCCTCGCCTAGCAGTTTCGCTTCCACGTACTCGCTTCCCTTCTTCGGTAGCGGAAACATCCGTCCGCATGCAACTTACACGTGGTTCACCAGAAATGCAAATTCCCGCAGGATGGCAAGCTGCTGACAGGCGGCGGCTGCGGTGGTATGGTCGCAGTACCCGTGAGAAAGGCACGACATGACCGATCCTGGCTACTGCCACATTTCCATCATCGCCGACCGCTCGGGCTCCATGGCCGGGTCGGCGGACAGCCCGCATGAGATCGCGCACCGCGCAGGCGAGCCGGCGAAGGCGGACCTCACCACCAACGGCATTCACGAGCTGGTCAGGCAGCAGCAGGAGCAGCCAGGCCGCCTGACGGTCTCCCTGATGCACTTCGACACCACGCACGAGACCGTGGAGAACTTCGGCGACGGCACCCGTGCCCTGGCCTGGCGCTGCGTCCCGCGCGGCGGGACGGCCCTGCTGGACGCGGTCGGGCGCACGATCGAGAAGACCGGCGAGCAGCTGGCCGCGATGCCGGAAGACCAGCGGCCCGGCAAGGTGATCGTGATCATCGGCACCGACGGCTACGAGAACTCCAGCCACGAGTATGACCTCGCTCAGGTCAAGGCGATGATCGAGCGCCAGCGGAACGAGTTCGGCTGGGAGTTCGCCTTCCAGGGCGCCGGCATCGACGCCTTCCATGAGGCTGACGCCATGGGCGTCGCGACGGCCTCCACGCTCAGCACCAGCGGCCAGAACAGCGGCGCCGCCTACCTGGCGAGGCTTTCAGCTACAGCACGGACGAGCGGGCCGCCGCCGGGTCGGAATGATCTTCAAGATCGAGTACTCCACGGAAGCCCAGGCGGCCTACATCCGCCTGGGCGCCCGGCGGCATGTCGCGCGCACCCTGACAGCGGTCGGGCGGGACGAGGAAGTGCTCGTCGACCTGGACGAGAACGACCTGGTCATCGGCATCGAGCTGATCGGCGTTTCCTATCCTGTCGTCGAACTGCTGGAAGACCGCGAGTCCAGGCGCTATCGTAGCCAGGAGGACGTGCAGGCCAGGGAGGGACTGCTGTGAACGTAGAGCTGGCCGAGAAAGTCATCGCCCAGATCCTGACGGAGCCTGAGCGCCTGGACATGACCGAGTGGGTCGGCCGTTACGACCCTGAGTGGGGCGACGTCGGCCGGGCTGACGGCACGCTGGCCAGGCTGCAGGCTGACTGCGGCACGCGTGCCTGCATCGCGGGCTGGGTCCTGATGCTGGCGAAGCCGTATGCCCGCCTTCACGGTGACCTGATCGAGATCATGGGGCTGACCTACAGCACCGAGTCCGTCGCCGCGCAGGCCCTGGGCCTGGGCCTGCCCGTCGCGTCGTACCTGTTCCACCAGGTGGGCGACGACGAAGCGGTCATGGCGCTGAAGTACCTCATCGGCAGTCCTGACGCCACCGCTGACGACCTGCACGGGTTCCTGCAGGCCGCCAGGCAGGACGTAGCATGATCACATGCGGCGGCAGTCAGCGAAGGCGGCACGGGTTGCCGTCAGCCGCCGCCGCATGTGGCAGCAGCTCGGCGTCACCGCCTGCCATCGCTGCTGGCAGGCCCGTGCCACCGACCTGCACGAGCCGCTGTGCCGCAGCCGGGGCGGTGACCCGTCCGACCCCGCCCGGTGCTGGCCGCTGTGCCGCCAGTGTCACGACGAAATCCACGCAAATCCTGAGCAGGCGACCAGAGACGGCTGGCTGATCCCGAGCTGGAGATCCGATGAGCTTCCCGCAGTCGACCATGGTTTTTAAGGCGCACGAGGCATCTGAGCCCGACAGTCTCGGCCAGCAGCGGTGCCGTCGCTGCGGGCGCCTGCTCAACGACCTGGGCTACCTGCCCGCCCCGCCGGGCACGGAGATCGCCGTCTCGGACACCGGCTCGGTGCGGATGATCCTGCACGCCGGGCACGCATATACTGGGTGCACGCCGCCACCGTCGCCGCCCGCGTCAGCGTCCACGCCGTCGTCCGCGCCACGTCCACCCGCTCGGGCGCCGTGGGGAACGCCCGACGGCCGGCGCCCCGAGGGAAAGTAAATGATCGTGCGCCTGGCCTGCGGCCACGTAGCGACCGTCCCCGCCAGCCCGTACCTCCGGGCTGGCGGGTGGGTGTCATGCTGGGCGCTCATGTACCCGTCTGAAGACAGCTGCCAGACGCAGCGGAAGATCGTCGGGATAACGCCTGGCGATGAGGAGGAATGACATGAAGGGCAAGATTATCGCCGCGCTGGCCGCAGCCCCCGCCATCGCGATCCTGGCCGCAGCCGCGCCCGCGACGGCGTCCATGCTGCCAGCGGGCAGCGCCCATGCGGCCACGTACTTCACCGGGGTGCCGGACTCCGGCTACAACGGCAACTGGGCCACCGACGACTTCGCCGACTTCTCCGGCGTCACCCCTGTCAAGGGCGACTGCCCGTCAGGCGCCCCGTACTCCTACGCGGGCACCGACACCGACTTCGGCAGCAGCTACACGATCAAGGGCGACGAGTCGCCTGGCGAGACCGCCGTCACGATCAGGCGCACCGTGCAGGTCACCATGGCAGGCGGCTTCACCGGCATCACGTTCTGCTCCTCCAGCGGCGACGCCCAGGCGTCCGGCGTGCCCCTCTTCGGCGGCTCCGTCCTGGCAGGCAACCTGGGTACGTCTGCCTGGTTCGCCCAGTTCTTCCCGAAGGGCACCGTGATCACCGGCTTCAGCGACCCTGGCTGGTCGTGGACCTACACCCTGGACCAGAACCCCTGCGGCGGGCGCGGCTTCCAGAAGTGGACCGACGGCAGCACCGTCCCGCAGGCCAGCTCGGGCAACATCCTGGTAGAGGACTGCCCCCGGTAATGGCGGGACGCGAGAAGCTGTTCTCCGTCACCATTCATGACTGCGTGGTGGAGACCAAGCGCGGTCATGGCAAGGGTGGCCAGAACCGCAATGTCCGCGACACGGCGGTGCGCATCACCCACCCCCCGTCAGGTGCTGTCGGCGAGTCACAGGAGCAGCGCAGCCAGCTTCAGAACAAGCGCACCGCCTGGGAACGGCTGATCGCCTCAGGCAAGTTCAGGGTGTGGCTGAACCGCGAGATCTGGCTGCGCCAGGGCCTGCCGTCGCCCGAAGAAGAAGTCCGCAAGGCCATGGCCCCGCAGAACCTGCGCGTCGAAATCAAGGACGACAGGGGCAGATGGGTGGAAGGAGAGCCGCAGTGACCTGGCATAACCGCGCCCGGCCTGACCAGCCCTGGCAGACGGTGATCACGGGGACGCCAGGCGACGAGCCCGTTCACCAGTGCCCGCCCGACGGCGGGCACGTGTTCCCTTGCTGCGGGCTGACGCCGTTCGAAGTGCCGCGCTGGCACCGCATGAGCGCCGACCCTGAGCTTGTCACCTGCGGGCGCCAGTGCTGACGGCAACTGCTCACTTCGTGCCGCCCGAGAGCGTGCAGGGAGGCGACTGGCGCACCGTCTGCCGCCGGGACGTGCAGGACCTGCCTGACGGCCACACGTACACGCTGCACGCTCATGAGACGACGTGCGAGGAGTGCAAGCGCGGCCTGGTGTTCCTGCCGTGACCCAGACCATCGTGCTGGACGAGAACAACCTGCCGCTGTTCGCATTCACGGCAGTGAACGGTCTTGGCGAGCCGATGTCCACTTCCGAAGGCTGGCTGCCAGTGATACCAGTCGGCTCTCTCATCAGCATCAAAGGCGCAAAGCGCAGGGTCACCAGCTACGCCATGGTGATGGACGACGAGAACGCGCAGCTCGTGATCAGGACGGAGCCGTGGTGAGCGAGAAGCAGCGCGAGATCCTGGACGAGCTGTCCCGCCTGGGTCAGGAGACTGGCGGTCCCGAGACGCGGGTCTGCCTCACTCACCATCGCGTCAACGTCTGCCGTCAGGGCAACCGCGAAGGCGGATGCGTCTGGTCTTCCGAACCAGAAGACCTGAGAAATGTCAGAGGCGAGCCGTAAGCTCAGATCAGTCACGAGATCGGAGTGAACAATGACCGCCGCCAACTACATCAACCACATCGCGCTCCTGCTGGACGCCAGCTCGTCCATGACGTATGTCGCGCCTGACGTTATCAAGGTGGCCGACAACCAGATCGCCTACCTGGCCCGCCGCAGCCAGGAAATGGATCAGGAAACACGCATCACCGTCGCGTCCTTTGCTTCCCGAGGCAGCTACAGGATGCTCATCTGGGACAAGGACGTCATGCGGATGCCGTCGATCGCCACCCTGTACAGCCCGTATGGCAACACGGCCCTGATCGACGCCACCCTGGACATCGTCAGCGACCTGGCCCTCACGCCCGAGAAGTACGGCGACCACTCGTTCCTGGTCTACGTCCTCACCGACGGCGAGGAGAACAACTCGCAGCACCGGGGCGCTGACCTGCTCGCCCGCATCCAGGGACTGCCTGACCACTGGACCCTCGCCGCGTTCGTCCCCAACCAGGTCGGCGTGCACGAGGCCAAGCGCGTCGGCTTCCCCGCCGACAACGTCGCCGTCTGGGACGCCACCACCGCCCGTGGCGTCGAAGAAGCAGGCCGCGTCGTCCGCGAGGCCACCGAGCGGTACATGACCGGCCGCGCACAGGGCGTGCGGGGCACCCGGAAGCTGTTCGCGAACGCGGTGTCCACCGCTGACGTAAAGAAGGCGCTCGTGCCGCTGACGCCCGGCAGCTACCTCATTACCGACCCGATGACCGACCGGGTGCGCATCGATGAGTACTGCCAGGAGAAATTCGGGCACTACGACGTCGGCGCCTGCTACTACCAGTTTAGCAAGAGGGAGCTGATTCAGGGCAACAAGAACGTGGCTGTCCTTACCGGAGACGGCAAGCTGTACAGCGGCCGGAATGCCCGCGAGTTCCTCGGCCTGCCCGATTACGACGTCAAGATCAACCCAGCGTCGCACTCCGACTGCGTGATCTTCGTCCAGTCGACGTCCCACAATCGCGTCCTGCCTGCGGGCACGCGGCTGCTAGTGCTGCGGTAGTATCGGGACGTCGGCGTCTTCGTCCCCGTCAACGCCTCCGTCTACGCCAACGCCGCCGCCGACGTCCTCGCCAACGTCGCCGCCGACGCCAACGTCGCCGTCTCCGTCACCGCCAACGTCATCGTCATCGTCGATGTCTCCGCCCACGCCACCGTCATCGCCAACGTCCACGCCGTCGCCTGCGTCCTCGCCAGCGCCATCGCCATCGCCATCGCCAGCGTCGTCGTCGTCGCGCTAAAGCCGCACCCTTCGGGGGGGGTGAGTTTGACATTCCCGAAGGGTGACGGCTTACAATGCGAAACATGTCAGGGGGAAATGACGCGAGCGTGTACTCGCGAATCGCCGACGCAACGACCGTCCTTATCGTCTTGATGAAGCGCCTCCAGCAGGAGCTGCCTCACAAGCCCGTGCATCCGCCGTCTGTCGGGGGAATTCCCCAGGGCGGGCACGGGCCTCTTGCTTCCTGGAATACCCGCGCCGCCTTGCTCTTTCTCGAAGTGCATGAGGGCATCAGGGAACTGGAACAGAACGCGAAATACATGATGTCCGGCCGCATTCGCACCAGGGGCGGCAGCGACGGCAACACCTCAGCCGCGCTGGAAGGGCTGCCCGGCCTCCTGTCGGCCGCCGAGCACGACGTGGCCCTCATGGTTGCCCGCAAGCTGGAAGCGTGGGCGTTCCGCGCCCGCCTGGTCCTGGGCGAGGTCGAGCCGTTCTCCAGGCTGCCCAGGCTGCCAGGCCAGGGCGACCCGCCCTGTCCCTGGTGCCAGCGCCAGACGCTCCGCTACCGGCCGTACAGCGGCATCGTGAAGTGCGTCAACCCCGCCTGCCAGGACTCGCAGGGCAACCAGCCGCAGGGCACGCTGGACATCGGCCAGTACTCGGGCGAGCCAGTGCTGGCATGGGCGGACGGAAGCACAGGCGTCGGGGTAGGATGATGCTGGCACCGTCAACGTCGGCGTCGTCGCCGTCGCCTGCGTCACCGCCATCGCCGGCGTCTTCGTCACCGTCAACGCCAACGCCCTCGTCGCCGCCAGCGTCAACGTCAACGTCAACGGCTTCCGCTTTCCGGGAAGCACCCGCCCGTTCGCAAAAATTGCGAAATTTTCTCCCGCGCCTAGAGGCCAGAATGACTGCCTGGGAAGACGACGCCGCCCGCGACGCTGAGGTGACAGCTAAGCTCGCTGAGATCCGCGCTGAGGCGCGCAGGCGCGTTCCTGAATGGGAACCGTGGATGACCGCCCGAGTTGGTTTCGGCGCCTGCGGCTTCGGCGGTCACATGCCCGGCCAGGCCTGGAATAACCTGCAGCAGATGCTCGGCGGGAACGCCAGCGCGGAGCGAGCCGAATGGGCGCTGGATGTCGTCGACGAGCTGGGCAGCGATATACCGGAACAGTGGCGGTCAGCGGCGCTGGCGCGCATCGCGGACCCGAGCGGATCCTGGGCGGACATCGGGGACGCCCTGGGGCTGACCAAGCATCAGGCGAGGGGATTCATCCGTTCCCTGGTTGACCGCGCGGAAAGGCTGGCACCACAGTGAACCTTCAGCTTGTCCTAGCCCGCTCGGCCGCTGCCGACGCGCAGGACAACTGGCGCGCCCATTGCCGCGACTGCCCGAAATGCATATCGGCGATGCGGGCCAGGAAACCATCCAGCATGTGCAACCGGGGCGGTATCCTTTAC
>Ga0335075_10016915_pt1 | contig 10867 bp, 13 predicted proteins | sample Lox_Sample_24_FD_206723 | JGI IMG/M metagenome (GOLD analysis project Ga0335075, IMG submission 206723) | Soil microbial communities from Loxahatchee National Wildlife Refuge, Florida, United States - Lox_Sample_2.4 | ecosystem: Environmental > Terrestrial > Soil > Wetlands | place: USA... | reverse complement strand
CTGGGTCACCGTGATGGTCGACTACGCCGCCGGCGAACTGGCCCGCGCCCGCGGAGACCTTCAGGGGGCCCGGGCCCAGGTCGAGCACGGGCTCGGCATCGCCCGGCGGTACGGGCTGCGGCTGGACGTCGCGTACGGGCTGCTGGCACTGTCACGAATCGCCCTGGCGGCCGGTGCGGAATCCGAGGCCCGGGAGCTGCGCGCTCGGGCGCAGCGCCAGCTCGCCGCCTGCACCGATCCCGGCTTCCTGCGCGGCTGGGCCAAAGCCGAAGATGCGGCGGACCCAGGGTCCCCGCCGGCCGCCACCGGCGCCTTCGACGAGCTCTCCGAACGCGAGCTGGCCGTGCTGCGGCTGCTGTCCTCGCGTCTTTCGCTGCGAGAGATCGGCAACGAGCTGTACGTGTCGCTGAACACGGTAAAGACCCATACCCGCAACGTCTACGCCAAGCTCCGCGTCGGCAGCCGCCAGCAGGCCGTGATCCGAGCTCGCGAGCTCGGACTGCTCGGGCGCCCCAAGGCCGTCCGGCAGTCCCACGCCGCTAAGTAGAAGCCCCGAGTCCGCGGGGCGCCGCCACGCTGTCGGCGGCGTGATGGTGCCCACGCTCTCGATGCCGGTCTGGCATAGCTGAGCACGCAGATGGTCTTCCTCCGGGCAGATCACCCGGGTGAGCGGGCCCGGCGGGTGATGACCCGTCACCCAGTCGGACGGCACGGTGCTCACGTGATGGTGAAAAAGCGGCAGGGGTGCGGACAGCATGATCATCAGCTGCCGGGCGGCTGCAGCTCACTCACCTGCGCACCCCGTTCGCGGGGAAGATCTGACGTGAGCCGTCGCGCCGTGCCCTCGGCGGGCCGCAGGCGCACGACAGCAAATTCGCGTCAAAGACTCGGCATCGTGCACCCGCCGATAGCGCCTGGTCGCATCCAAACAAGGAGAACGCATGAAAATCCTGACTCGTCGCGGCATGGCAAGGAATGGGCAACCGCAGTGCTAGGCGTGGCGGCGCTCGCCGGCGCTGCCGCTCTCGCCATCACGGCGCCGGCCGATGCCGCTACCGTGCCTCGCCACTTTCTCGGGGGCGTCGGCCGTGTCGTCCTAGTGCAGACCGACAACACGGCGGGCAACCAGGTGGTCGTCTTACGACCGGGCCGGTGACGGCACGTTGACCGGGCCGGCGCCTATGCAACGGGCGGGCTCGGCGGGCAGACAGCCGGATCCGCGGCCGATCATCTGTCGTCGCAGGGCTCGCTGGGCTACGACCCGCGAGACGGCCTGGCGGTCGCCGTGAACGCGGGCAGCAACACCGTGTCGGTGTTCGGGACCCGCGGCGACCGGCTGAGCCTGCACCAGGTCATCTGCGATCACGTGCCGCCGGGGGTGCTTTCGGCCGTTTCCTCGTCCGTGACCGACCTCCGGAGCGGCTGCCGATCGCCGGGCTGCTGCGCCGGCGCACGCGGGTGAGGTTCGTCGACGGTCGCCGACAGTGAAGATGTCGAGGCGGGCGCCGTCGCGATCGGCGCGGGAAATCCGTCAAGACCGTCGCCGACGACATGGCGCCGCACCCGACGCTGTCGGAGGCAATCAAGTGCGCCGTTCCCGTCACGCGCGGCCGGGCGGTCGATCTCTTAAACCGGGCTTGACGGCGACGATCAGTGTGCGCCATCGATCTGCTGGCCGCCGTGACAGATATGGCCGATCTCCAGGGAACGGGATTCTAGGGAAATGACTCTCACGGGCTCCGGTCGCGCTGGCAATCCAAGGCGGGTGCAGACGCCAAGAAATGCGGCGACCAGTCGGCGGCTGAAAGCCGGGGCGTCTCGCGAGCGGATTCACATACGCGATGCCCAGGCTGCGCGGCGAGCGAAACGCGAGAAGGCTGAGGTCAAGGAGAGGCGGCTAAGCACACCCGAGCGCATCTCCGGGTACACCGATGCCGTCTTCGCGGTAGTGATCACCATCACGGTGCTGGAACTCCACCCGCCGGCGTCCGCCAGGATCGGGGCGCTGCTCAGCTTGTGGCCGACCGCTGTCAGCTATCTCGTCAGCTACGTATTCGTCGCGATCGTCTGGATAAACCATCACTTTGTTATGGGATACGTCAAGCAGGCAACATTGCGCGTGATCTGGCTCAATTTCACTCACCTGTTCTTCGTGTCATTGCTGCCTTTCGCCACGGCCTGGATAGCGGCGACTGAACTGGCCCGTGCGCCGGTCGTCGTGTACACCAGCTTTTTCGTCGTCACCGACGGCGCCTACAACCTGTTCGAGCGCGAGGTACTGCGCAACTCGTCGGATTTTTCCTCAGCCGAACTTAGGGCCAGCCGCCGGCGGTCGCTGACCGCGCTGGCGCTGTTCGCCGCTGCGGCCCTGGCCGCTCTCGTCCAGCCGCTGGCCGGAATGGGATTCGCCGTTTTGGCGCTCCTGCTTCACCTGCGGCCCGACACGGCCCGTAACGCGCGCCTTATCCTCCGACGCCGGGGTAAGAGGCTCGGCTGACATGGAGGAGCCCCCGCTCGTGAATAACGTCACCAGCGCGTTCACGCCGCTGGACCCGGAACTGACCGGCGCTGGTGATGTCGCCGGCCACAGGGCAGGGCAGGCGCACCGCCTCAAGGCTCGCTGCGGCCGGTGCGCGCTGTGAAAATGCGCGTACGCCCGCAACACGATCATCGGTCGGCGCCAGCTCCGGGCCTCGCTCAGGACGAGCTTGGTGACGTCATCGGGGTGCGCGGCGGCGTAGGAGTACGCGACCATGGTGCCGATGTCGTGGCCGACGATCCTGACGTTCTTCTCGAGTCCGAGCTTGGCCAGGAGCTGGTAGAGGTCTCCCGCCATGGCCTTCTTGGTGTAGGCGGAGGTGCCGGCCGGGGCGTCGCTGCCGCCGGAGCCGGGGAGGTCGGGCGCGACGACGGTGTAGTGCCTGGCGAGCTCGGGGAGGATGTCGTCCCAGGCGTACCAGGTCTGCGGGTAGCCGGCCACCAGGAGAAGCGTCGGTCCGTGCCCGCCGCGCACGTAGTTCCCGATCCCGCCGGCCGACGTTTTCTGCTCGGTGAACCCGGGCGGCGGCGACGGGTTGAGGGAGCAGCCTGACTGCGCTACGGCGTGCGCGGCTGGCTGAGCGGATGTCGCCGAGGAGCATCCGCTCACTGCGGCGGTTACCGCGATGGTTGCGGCCAGTGCGAGCGGCCCGAGGATCGCGGTCCTGAGACGTCCGGTGTTGTGCTTCACTTTGAATTCCCTTCAGCGGGCCCGGGGCAGGTAGTCGCGCCTGGGCTCTCAATTTGGATTCGGGCTGCCCTTGCCCTGGCGGTCAGTTGTTGCTGGCGAGACCGGTGTGTAGGGCGGTCGCGAGCTGCGTCACGACCCCGGCTGCCGCGGCGGCGAGCGTGACGGCCGCGAAGGCGAGGGCGATGGCGGTGACCCCGATGGTGGTCAGGAACAGGCCGGCGACGATGAAGGGAACGCCTAACGTGATGTAGGACACCGTGTAGATCGCGGAGAACAGCGCCGCGCGTTCATGCGCTCCGGCGAGCGGCACGAGGCTTCGGATGGTTCCGGTGAACGCCCCGCCGAGGCCGGCGCCGCCGGCAACCGCGCCGGTCCAGAGCAATGGCTGCGCGGTGGCCGCGACGCTCGCGATGAAGAGCACTATGCCGGCGACGATGGCGAGCCCCCCGGCGAACACGAGGCGCTGGGGCTTCATCCTCGACAGGGCCAGTGCGACCGCGCCGCCGGCCGCCTTGTTCCGCGAAGGCGGCGAGGCCGCTGACGGCAGGGCTGTCGACGCCGAACTTCAGGCGCAGGATCGTTGGCATCAGTCCGAGGAACAGCGCGGACACCAGCCATGCCGCGATCAGCGACGGAAGCGTCACGGCAAATACGCTGCGCGCGGCGGGCGGGACGAAGACCTGTGGGCGGAGCGAGGCGATAGCGCCCGGCTTGCATGAGGCCGTCTCAGGGGTGAAGATCGCGAGGACTAGTGGGATCAGCATGACCGCAGCCAGGATGCTCCACACAGTCGCCGCTGCCGACGACAAGAACTGGGCGATCAGTCCCGAGAACAGTGCGCCTACGCCGATCCCCGCCGCCGGGGCCAGGCCGGCGACGACGCGGGCCAGGCGCTTGCGCCTGGCCGGGGCAAGCTCAAGGATCGCCGCGCTGAACGAGCTGGTGGCCGCGGCTGTGGCGACGCCCTGGATGACGCGTGCCGCGATGAGCCAGGTTATCGAGGGCGAGACGAGGAACACGAGCATGGAGACGAGCTCAAGTGCGAGGGCGCCGATGAGCAGCGGGCGGCGGCCGATGTGGTCCGACAGTGACCCGACGATCAGTAGCGTCAGGAGGAGCGCGATCGCGTACACGCCGAATGCGACGGTCACCATCGAGGCGGGGAAATTCCAGTTCGCCTCGTAGATCGGCAGCAGCGGCGTCGGGGCTCCTGCCGCGATGAAGAAGGAGGCGAATGCCGCGGTCATCGCAGCGAATGCGGCCGCCGGTGGAAGCGCTGGCCGGGATCGATCCCGGTATTGCGGATAACTGTGGTGGCCATGGCGTTTTCTCCGGTTTCAGTAGCGGCGCCGATGCAGGCGAGGGATGGGTGGCTGGGCGGTGCCACGCGGTCGGCGCCGAGGGCGTCCCGTCATGCAGGCCGGCGCGGTCGCGGGCTGTCCCGTCAGTCGAGGAAAGAGAGCACGTCGTCTGCGAACTCGGCGTGGTGCTGAAAGAGGAAGCCGTGCGCTGCGTCGGGGTAGGTCTTCAGTGTCGAGCCGGGGATCAGGCCGCCAGCAGGTGGGAGTAGCGCCGCCGGGGACCTCATCAACACCGTCGGTGCGCCCGGATCGGCGACGGGAGAAGATCCGCTGTCGGCGGATCCCGACGCGGAGGCCTGGTGGCGTATCGAGAGCGAGCGCGTGCCGGGCGGAGCCCTGCCGGACATACGGGCCGTGCACCGCCAGCGCTCGCGTTGCGGGACTTGATCGATGCACTGGTAGACCACCGCCCGGTCCCGCAGGGGACGGTGTCTGACCTCAACTTCTTCACGCGGTCGGCGCCGACCAGCACGCGATTGCAGCTAACTGCGACCGGGCTGCGCGGGGAGACGCATGGCATCGGGAGTTCAGAGAGAATCCGCGGCTGGCGTTCATCGCCACGCGGCGGCAGAGTTCCTCTCCGACCCGTCGAAGGTGCTCCGGCTACGCCGGTGCGCTAGCCCGGAGTGTTCGATCATCTTTGTGGCCGTCAACCCCCGACGGTCATGGTGCACGCCCGGCGGGTGCGGCAACCCGGGTACGCGTCGCCCGGCATTACCGTCGCGCAAGGGCTGACCGAGGTCCAAGTTGGCTGAGGTGCGCCATGCGCGAGGCCGGAAGACCGCGCCCTTTCAGGTCGGAGACGAAGCGCTCCAGCAACTCATCGTGCGGCGCTGCGACAACCACGACCACCTCGCGCAGCTCAACCGGGTCAATCGACCTTATCGTCCCGCCTGGCCGCGGTATGAGAGCGGAGAAGGGCACGATCGCCACCCCCATGCCGACGGCGGCCAGCTGCGCGGCTGTGCGCGGGCTGCCAGTGCGCAACGTCGGCTGCGGCAGCACGACGCCGCGCTGCGCCGCGAACTGGTCGAGCCACAACGCATTCCCGTTGTCTGGGTGGTAGTGAACGAGCGGCTCGCCGGACAGCTCGGCCAGCGGCACCGCGTGCATTCCTGAGAACCGGTGCTCGGGCGAAGCGACCACCGCGATCTCCTCGGCGCCGAGGACCTCCATGTGCTCATCGGTTCGCGTCGGCGGCGGCCCGACAGTAATGTCCGCCCCCCACCGAGGAGCACATCCAGCATCCGGTCCGCGCTGGTGTGCTCCTTCAGGTCGAGTTCGACGTCGGGGAATCGGCGGCGCCAGTCCCGTAGTAGCGGGACGAGAACCCATGCCGTCATCGTCTCCGCGCAGGCGATCCGTATGCGCCCACCCTTCCCGGCCGCCACCCTCCTGCCCGCCATGACCGCCCTGTCGGCCGCAGCCAGGGCGATCCGCGCCTCGGCAACGGCCGCGAGCCCGGCCGAAGTAGGCCTGATTCCCTACGGCAAGCGCTCGCGACCGGGGTTCCCAGCTCCCGCTCGATGGCCGCGATCTGGTGCGACAGCGCCGGCTGCGACATGTGCAGAGTCGCCGCGGCCTTCGTCAGCGAGCCCTGCTCCACTATAGTGACCAGGCACTCCAGTGCCCTTATGGAAAGCATTCAGGCAATCCCGTTCATCCCAAACGATCTGTCAGGCGGCCTCGCGCACCGGCAGCAGATCGTTTCCGGCCAAAGCCGTGGCTGGCGGCGCGGCAGGCGAGAAGTACAGGCAGCCGCACTGATCGCCGGTCAGTCGCCGGATCCAGCGCATCCGGTCACTTGCTGCCTCAGGGTGGTCGCCGAACTCCTGCGCCATGCGGCTGGCGCAGCCCGCCGGGCCGAGCTGCCGCACGGTGCGGCCAATCGCATCCGCGACCGCCTCGGCCGGCGGAGCGTCCGACGGCTCCAGCGTGGAAGCGAACAGCGCCTCCCAGACAGCTTCGTTCACCATCATCCTGGTCACGGCAACCTTCCGGATCGCGCCTGCGGTTGTGCGGCGGCTTGGTGTTCTGGCGGGTTGACTGCGGTTGGGCAGATTGTCCAGCCTTGTGCGCGGAGTGCGGGCTTGAGCTGGGTGGTGCAGTGCCCGCACAGGTACAGCTGGCCGGTGCGGGCTGCGGAGTAGGCTGCTCGGACTGCTGGCCCGCAGCGGTCGCAGGTCTGGCTCATTGCGTCTCCCTGGTGTGTTAGGCGGCGAGCTGGCGGGCCCAACGCATCCGTGCGGCTGCGGTTTCGGGGTGGTCGCCGAACTCCTGGGCCATCCGGGCGGCGCAGCCGCGCGGGCCGAACCGGTGGATTGCGGAGGTGATCGCTCCGGCGATCATGCCGGCGGTCGGGGTTTCGGATGGCTGCAGAGCGGAGGCGAACAGCGCTTCGCGCCGCGCGTCGCTGGCTGACCGTTGTAGTGGCTGTGGTCCTGTGCTGCTGTGCATCTCGCATCGTCTCCCTCTGTCCGCTTGGCCTCGTCCCCGGCAGTTCGTGGCGGGCGGGCCGGTCGATCGGTTCCAGCTTCTGGCTGGCCAGGGTGAGTGGGCAATCGCCGCGTCGGTGTGATTCGGGCTGAGCGGGCTGCGATGCCGCGGCGGCTGGCCGGCGGCTGTGTAGCGGACCGGCGGCCGGAGGGCGAGTCACCCTGGCTCACCTCGGCGCTCAGCTTTGTCGGGAGTGAGTCAGCGGACAGGGGTGGGCAGGTCGGGCCGCTCTGGGGGGTCCTGACTGCGGCGCCGGTGACTAGGAGGGCTCACGCGAAGGTCGGTGCCATGCCCCGTCCGGCGAAGCTGGCGGCGTGATGGGCGGGGGTTGGGCTGGTTGGTGGGAATGATGGGGGTGTGGGAGCTGGTGAGGGTCCGAATGCAGTGGTCGGGCGGGTCGCTGCTGCTGGCGCGGGCCTGGTGGTGGCTCGTCCGGGGTTGTTCAGGCGGCTGGGCGGCCCGGCCCGGGTGACGGTGGTTTTGGCGCCGCCGGGCAGCGGCAAGACGGTGCTGCTGCGGTCGTGGATCGGCCAGGCGGGGCTGGCTGTTTGTGCCGCGTGGGTGGCGGCGGGGCGGGATGAGCGGGATCCGCAGCGGTTCTGGCTGTCGGTGCTGGGCGCGCTGCGTCAGACAGCGCCGGGTTCGGGGCTGGTGCGGCCGTTGTCGGCGGCGCCGAAGCTGGACGGGTGGTCGATCGTGGAGCGGCTGCTGGGCGATCTGGCGCCGCTGCAGGACCGGTTGTGGCTGGTGATCGATGACGTGCACGAGCTGGACCCTGAGGCGTTGCAGCAGTTGGAGCTGTTGGTTATGCGGGCCCCGCCGCGGCTGCGGTTCGTGCTGGCCACCCGCCATGACGTGCGGCTGGGGTTGCATCGGCTGAGGCTGGAAGGTCAGCTGGCCGAGATCCGCGGGGATGATCTGCGGTTCAGCCTGGCCGAGGCGCGGGAGCTTTATGCGGCGGCGGGGGTGGAGCTGCCCGAGTCTGCGCTGGTGATGCTGGTGGAGCGGACTGAGGGGTGGGCGGCGGGGTTGCGGCTGGCGGCGCTGTCGCTGGCCGGGCACCCGGATCCGGCGCGGTTCGCGGCGGAGTTCTCCGGGACCGAGCGGACGGTGGCTGAGTACCTGATGGCCGAGGTGCTGGACCGGCAGAGCGATGCGGTGCGGCGGCTGCTGCTGCGCACCAGCGTGCTGGAGCGGGTGAATGGGGAGCTGGCAGATCTGCTGGCCGGGGCAGAGGGCGGGGAGCGGGTGCTGCAGGACCTGGAAGATGCGAACGCGTTCGTGGTGTCGCTAGACCTGGCCCGGACCTGGTTCCGGTATCACCAGCTGTTCGCCGACCTCCTCCAAATGGAGTTGCGGCGCACCGCGCAGGTGGACGTCGCTGCGCTGCACCGGGCCGCCTCCGGCTGGTTCGCGGCGCACGGGTACCCGGTGGAGGCGATCCGGCACGCCCAGGCCGCCGGGGACTGGGCGCTGGCCGCCCGGCTGTTCACCAGTAACGCGGCCGGCCTGTACTTGGACGGGCAGACTGCCACCAAACATGAGCTGCTTGCCGCGTTCCCGGCCGGGGCCAGCGCCGCCGATGCGGAACTGGCGCCGGTGGCCTCAGAGGATGAGCTGACTTACGGGTCGCTGGAGACAGCGGAACGGTACCTGGGCCTGGCCGAGCGCGGAATGGCGTCGGTGCCAGCCGCCCGCCGCGAGCAGTTCCAGGTCATGCTCGGGGTCGTCCGGCTGCTGCTGGCCCGCCAGCGCGGGAACCTGCCCGCGGTGGAAGATCAGGTACGGCGGCTGCAGGCGCTGGCGGAAGCGCCCCAGGCCGCCCTGGGCGAGGAGCTGCGCGCCCTGGCGCTGATCAGCCTCGGCGTCACCGAATTCTGGACGAGAAGGCCCAACGAGGCCGAGCGGCAGCTGGACCAGGGCCTGGCGCTGGCCCGCCGGATCGGCCGGCCGTTTCTTGAATTCATGGGTCTGGCATACCAGGGGGCGGTCGCTATCGGGTCGTCGCTCGAGCGCGCGGCCGAGTTCGGTAGGCGGACGGTTGACGTGGCCCGCCGCCACGGCTGGACCGATGACCCGCCCGCGGGAATCGCCCACCTCGTCCTCGCAACCGTGCAGGCCTGGCAGGGACTGCCCGAGGACGCAGAGCTCTCTGTCCAGCGAGCCGAGCGCACCATCAGGATGGAGGCCGACCCGCAGGCAGGGGTGGCGGTCCTCTACATCCGCGCGCTCGTGGAGCTGATGCGCGGCCAGGACGCGGACGCGCTGGCTGCATTGCAGACTGTGGAGCGGCTAGCCAGGGGCCTGCCTGCGCCGCACCCTCTCGCCAGGCCAGTGCGCCTGTGTCTCATACGCGCCCTGGTCGGCCTCGGCCAGACCGACGACGCCGAGCAGGTCATCGCCGGGCTCGGCGAGCGAGAAGGCGAAGCCGGGTCTGCAAGGACAGTCTGGGGAGCGGCTGGGGGCCGTGGGGAGCTGCGCATTGTCCTGGCGGTGCTGCGGCTCGCCCAGCACGACCCGCAAGCCGCCCTTGCCGCCCTCGCGCCTGTCCTGAACGGTTCCGCCCCGGTGGGCTGGCAGGCCTCGCTGGTCGAGGCGTTCTTGCTGGAGGCAATCGCACAGGACGCGCTCGGCGACCAGGACGCCGCCGGCCGCGCCCTGGAGCGCGCGCTGGACCGCGCCGAACCCGACGGCGCGCTGCTGGCGTTCCTGCTACACCCCGAGCCGGACCTGCTGAAGCACCACACCCGGCACCGCACCACCCACGCCGCCCTCCTCGCGCAGATCCAGGACCGGCTCGCCGGCACCAGGTCCGCGCCACCATCCCCCGGCCCGCGGCCACCGCTTGAACCACTAAGGCAAAGCGAGCTGCGGGTACTGCGCTACCTGCCGACCAACCTCACCGCCCCCGAGATCGCCAGCGAACTGTACGTCTCGCTCAACACAGTCAAAACCCACACCCGCAACCTGTACACCAAGCTCGGCACCCACCGCCGCGCCGAAGCCGTCGCCCGTGCCCGCTCCCTTGGCCTGCTCGCGCCCTCCGCCGTCAGCGTCCGCTAACCCGGCCTGAGGCCGCACCTGGCACGCCCACTCCCGATCGGCGTGGCCGGCAGCACCGGCCGGGTCAGCAGGCCCCAGTACTGCAGACGCGGCCAAGCGCTACCTGGTGCCAGCTAGCTCCTGCGTGCCCTGAGACGAGCTATTCAAGGAGCGGGTGAAGAAGACGTCGGCGTATCCCTTCGGGCTTGGGTTCGGGACGCCGACATTAGCCATCACGTCGTCAGCCCAGCCGTGCATGCCCAGGGCGCCAGCTGGTGCCGAGCTGGCCAGCACGGCGGACTTGATGAGGCTGGGAACCGTGAGCAGCATTTCCTGGGCGATGAAGCTCCCGACGGAGAAGCCGAGCAGGTCGAAGCTGCCCAGGCCCAGCGCGGATACGGAGGAGACCGCGCCCTGTGCCATTGCCGCGACTGTGGCGGGGTCAGGCCGGATGACGTAGCAACCCCGACGTTGTTGAAGGCGATCACCCTGCGGTTCGTGGCGAGCCCGTCTACCAGCGCCGCTGGGGCTGAGATTGCTCCGATGCTGTCTGCAGGACTCATTCGAAACCTCGTCATCCTCGTGCAGGACTACTGGTCTGCGCCGCGGCGAATGACGGTGATCCAGAGGGTTCCGGACGAGATGCTCGCCAGGGCACACGCCGACGTCCGATTCCTGCTCAGTCCATACCGTGCGTGGGTTGAGTCGTCAGTGAGGCGGATGGCAGACGAGGGCCTTA
>Ga0335075_10016914_pt1 | contig 10867 bp, 8 predicted proteins | sample Lox_Sample_24_FD_206723 | JGI IMG/M metagenome (GOLD analysis project Ga0335075, IMG submission 206723) | Soil microbial communities from Loxahatchee National Wildlife Refuge, Florida, United States - Lox_Sample_2.4 | ecosystem: Environmental > Terrestrial > Soil > Wetlands | place: USA: Florida... | reverse complement strand
AGCACGGATTATGGAAAGCAGACTCAAGCTATGGGCCACGATGCCCAGCTGTGCCCACTCGGTCATTGTCAATTCAGCCCCTTGCAGCGCACGCTCGTCATCGGTGAATGCCGTCTTTGGCCAGACGACCTTATGCAGGTCGCGATCGGTGCCCAACTGGTCCGCACGGGCAAATTCCCATGGCGACAATGCTGGCTCGTAGAGCTGCGGGATTTCAGCGCCCATGCCGACGTACTGACTGCCCTGGCCGGGAAACAACAGTGCGACTGGCCCAGGCTGTTGTGCTGAATAGTAGTAACCTGTTGGCGAGCTGAAAGATGTTGCAGGATACGGCTTTTCGAGTTCCGTCGCAAGCATATCGAGTTTTGTGCGCAAGTCCGAAACGCTGTCCGCGATGATAGCCAGGCGGTGCGGCTGGGTAGCGTCGTACGCGGACTGTGTGCTGCGTGCGATGTAGCTGAGCATGTCGGGACTGTCAATGAGCGATGCAGACAGACGGGCGGCTTGATCGGAAAGTGCCGCGGTCGATGACGCGCCGAGCATGGTTAGCTCGGAATTCCAGGATCGGTAACGCCACGCACGTTTGCCGGTACCCGTGTACTCCTCGACGGTGAGGTGGAAGTTTGTGCCGCCGAAGCCAAACGAGCTGACAGACGCACGCCGTGGAATGCCCTTGTCCGCCAACCACGGTTTCTGCTGCGTCGAAAGATAGAACGGTGATTTCTCTATCTCGAGGAGGGGGTTGGGTTGATCGACTTTGATGGTTGGCGGCAAGGTCTTGTGGTGGAGCGCCATCACAGCCTTGAAGAGGCCGCAGGCCCCCGCCGCGCCCTTGGTGTGTCCGACCTGAGACTTGACTGAGCCAAGTGCACACCACTGCGCGTCGTCACGCCCTGATGCTACGAAGACCTCGCGCAGAGCTGAGAACTCGGCAATATCACCGGCTTTGGTGCCTGTGCCGTGTGCTTCGACGAGTCCGACCGTTTCGGGACCGTAACCGGCAGCGGAATACGCACGGCGAAGGGCTTTGGCCTGACCGGCTGGACTTGGTGCATAGATGCTCTTTGCTCGGCCATCCGAGGAAGTCCCAATTCCTCGAATTACCGCGTAGATGTGGTCGCCATCGCGCTCGGCGTCATCGAGGCGCTTGAGCGCGAACATGGCCAGCCCTTCACCCAGCATGGTGCCGTCGGATTGGTTGGAAAAGGGACGGCAGTCGCCAGTGGGTGACAGCGCGGTAACCGCGGCGAAGCACATGAACATGGAGATGTCATTGCAGGCGTCGACTCCACCAGTGATCACCATGTCTGATTCGCCCAGATACAGCTGATGGAGCCCAACTTCAAGCGCGGCCAGGGAGCTTGCACACGCCGCGTCGATGACACAGTTCGTACCGCCGAGATCGAAGCGGTTGGCGATTCGCCCGGCGATAACGTTGCCGAGAAGTCCTGGGAAGGTGTCCTCCTGCCACGGTGTGTAACTAGACATCGCGCGCTCACTGAATTTCGCGATCTCACGTTCGGGCAGACCGGCAGCGCGGAGCGTCCGTTCCCAGACAGGCCGTTGCATGCGTCCGCTCATGTGGCTGAGTAATTCGGTGGCGCCGGTCGCGCCGAGTACCACGCTGATGCGCTCGCGATCAATGTGAGAGAAATCGCCGCCTGCGGCGTCCTCCAAAACTTGCTGCGCAACCATCAGCGCAAGCAATTGGGCAGTATCAGTTGCGGGCAGGACGTTCGGTGGAATTCCGAAGTCCATTGGCGAAAAGTCAACATCGGGCAAGAATCCGCCGCGCCGGACATATACCTTGTCCGGCGTGTCCGGAGCGGGGTCGTAGTAGTCGTCGCTGCGCCAGTGGGACGGGGGGACCTCGGCTAAAAGGTCAATGCCATCGACGGTGTTGCGCCAGAAGCGCTCGGCTTCCGGAGACCCCGGAAACAGAGCACCTACGCCGACAACGGCAACAGGGGGATGTTTGGACGCCATAGTTCTCCTCTGAGCATTGTCTCCCCGAACAAGATTGTGGCGAAGCGGCTTCATATCCAAGACTGGCCGTCCAGAATTGCTGCATTGACCAGCCAAGAGACCGGTCGGGCGCCCGCAGAGACCCTATACTAGTGCTGCAGCCCTTCTTGACATAACCGTCTGGCCGACGACCAATAGCGCAAATCACCTATGCTCGCTGGCGTAGCCCGTGAGATGGGGCTACAACTCGAAAGCTATAAGAACAGCTGGCGCGGAATGTATTGGAATGCACTCGCCGGGACGGGTACCCCGCATGCGCGGGCTTGCTGGGCTCGGCTGATTTGGGCCGCACCTTCGAGCAGATTAAGCCCTACTTGGTCGACATTGCGGTGCTCACACTGTTCCAGATAACTACCTGTCACCCAGCTGTTGAAGGCTCCCATGGATGGACCGCACCAGATTTGGTAGTCCAGGACTCGATCGGGGTCGCCGCCGATCGCCCACCGGCTTGATTTGCCGAGGTACCAGCGGAACACCAGCGCCATCTGATACTTCGGGTCCCGAGTCGCGAGTTCGAGCACCGCTGGGTCGCGCTGTCCCCAATACTGGCGCGTCTCAGCCCAGACTTCCTCGACGCTCTTGCCCAGAATCTTTTCCAACTCCGCGCCGTGTTCGCGCACGACGGCACCCAGGTTTGGGTTGCCGGCGTACCACTCGTACAGCTTCCCGGCGCGTGGGCCGAACATTGAGCCGTGCTTGAGTACCTGCAGCTTCACTCCCATCTCGAACATGTCCGCGGCGGGTGCCATCATCACGTCCGCCACTCCGGCTTTAGCCAGCATTTCGCGCGCGCGGAGGGACAATCCTGACTCGACACATGCCTGGTTAATCGAGCCGGTCAGTACGTATGCAGCTCCCATCGCGAACGCCCCGGCAACAGATTGCGGCGTACTGAGACCGCCGCCGGCGCCCACACGCACGTGACAGTTCAGGCCGTGTTGCTGTGCCAGCCTGTCGCGCAGCAAGACGATCTCTGAGAAGAGTGCCGGCAGCGGACGGTTGTCGGTGTGTCCGCCGCTGTCGGCCTCAACCGTGATGTCTTCTGCCACCGGCACGTGTCGGGAAAGCTCGGCTTCTCGCGCGGTCAGCTTGCCGGACGCTTCGAGCGCCGAGATCAAAGCTGCCGGCGCGGGTTCCATGAACATGCGAGCGACCTCGGGGCGGGAAATCTTCGCCATGACATGGTTTTTGCGGATGATGCCGCCAGTCGGAGTGGTCGACAGCCCCGATAGTGCGTAATGGACGATCGCGGGAGTAAGTTTCATGAACGCCGATGCCTCGACCACGCGGACGTCTCGTGCGATAAATAGCTCGGCGACACGCGACTCGAGTGCAACCTCGTTGGGCGAGTGGATCAGATTCGCGCCCCATGCAAGTCCGGTTCTACCCGCCAACCTCGACTGGATGTCGGCCAGTCCCTGTTCCACGTCGGCGTACGAGAGGCCGGCTGCGCCGAAGAAGCCCAGCATGCCGGCTTCGGCCATTGCCACCACCAACGTTGGCGTCGCAATACCGTTAGCCATGGCGCCGGTGACATAAGGAAATCGGATTCCTCTGGCCTCGCAGAAGTGGCGGTCACCCAACCACTCCGGGTACATCGGGGGCAGTGTCCCCACCAGGGATATCCCGGAATTGCCGGCGCCTACCAACTCGCCCCCCATAGCAAGCCCAAGTTGCCCGCTTGCCACCTCGCGGACCACGTGAACCGGGTGGCGCAGGTATTGAAGGATGTGGGCGATGTCTTGGGGGGCAAATGCGGCCGGCGCAGTCCTCGGACGCCACCCACCCAAAACCGGGGTTACCCCCGTCTCGGCGGGAAGCTCTGCGGCGGCCGGTCGCTTATGCACTGCCAATTCCCCTCAATAACCGATATCGACGTATTGCCCAGGTGGCTGGACGCCTTAACTGAAGAAATCTGCATGAGTTTCTCATCAACCACCGGCATGTGGATATCGAGCTTACGGTCTCTTTCGGCCTCACCCGGAGATCTTGCAATTGGTCGGCGCTGGTCGGGACGCAAAAACAGGCAGCAGCGTTTGCGTACGACCACCGTGGTGGGAAGACACCCAACAGCGGTACTTGAGGTCTGTGTGACAAGGGTGACACGAGTGCCGAGCGTGGCCCCTTGAGGTTCGCTACCGTCAGCTAATGCACGAACACACGGTCCGCGTGACCACGGCCGCCGGCACCGTCGAAGGTTTTACCCGCGACGGCGTGCACCGCTGGCGATCCATCCCGTACGCCCAGCCGCCGGTTGGTGCGCTGCGCTTTCGAGCGCCGCGGCCGGCCCAGCCATGGCGAGGTGTGCGTTATTGCCACGGCTTCACCAGGTGCGCACCACAGGAACGGCGTTACACGATCGTCGGCGTCAACAAATACCAGCCGATGGGCGAGGACTGCCTCACTCTCAACGTCGTCGCACCGGAAGCACCGGAGACTGACTCGCTGCCGGTGATGGTCTTTGTGCACGGCGGCGGGTACATCATGGGCAGCTCCGCCACGCCGATCTACGACGGTGTGGGCCTTGCCCGCCGCGGGTGTGTCTACGTATCGGTCAACTACCGGCTCGGCGCGCTGGGTTGTTTGGATCTGTCGTCGCTGTCGACCCCCGACATCCCGCTGGAGAGCAACCTGTTCTTGCGCGATCTGGTGTTGGCGCTGCGTTGGGTTCAGCAGAATATTGCGGCGTTCGGCGGTGATCCGGGCAACGTGACAATCTTCGGCGAAAGCGCCGGCGCGCACGCAGTCGCCACGTTGTTGGCGGTGCCGAAGGCGGAAGGTCTTTTCGCCCAAGTTATTTCGGAGAGCCCGGCAACCGGCATGGTGCGTTCGCGAGAAATGGCATCAGAGTTCGCGGACCGGTTCGCGACGCTGCTGGGTGTGCGCAAGCAGGATGCCGCGCACGCCCTGCTGCAGGCTTCTCCCGCCGACTTGGTGGCGGGACAAAATCGCCTAATCGACCAGGGCGTGCGAGACATGCTGGGCGCCTTCCCAATCGGACCGGTCTCGGGTGATGACATGCTGCCCCTGGACCCCGTCGAGGCGATGCGGCGCGGCGAAGCGCACCGGGTACCGCTGATCGTCGGAACCAACGCCGAAGAGGGACGCCTGTTTACCCGGTTCTTGCCGCTGCTGCCGACCACCGAGCCGATGGTCGAAGCGTTGCTCGCCGAGGTGGAACCGGCTACCCGGGAACGCATTACGGCCGCTTACCCGGATTATCCGGAGCGGGATGCCTGCGTGCGACTGGGCGGCGATTTCGCGTTCAGCTCCGCTGCCTGGGAAATCGCCGAAGCCCATGGCGGGCACGCGCCCGCCTACCTGTATCGATACGACTATGCACCGCGGGTATTGCGCTGGTCAGGGCTGGGCGCCACGCACGCCACCGAACTGTTGGCAGTGTTCGGTATCTACCGCACCAGGTTCGGGGCGATGCTGACCGCGGCCGCTGATCGGCGCTCTGCCTTGCGCGTCACCAACGAAGTGCAAAGGCGCTGGCGGTCATTCAGCCGTACCGGGATACCCGGTGAGGACTGGCCGGTCTACACCGACACCGATCGCGCGGTCATGGTCTTCGACCGCAAGTCGCGTCTCGAATTCGACCCGCACCCGCAACGGCGGATGGCCTGGCAGGGCTTCTCCCTGGCGCGATGACGGCGAATGTGGTTTCGTGGACGAGCCATGACACCGCATACCGACAACGTCGTCGAACGCCCCGGTGACCTCACCGCCGACTGGCTCACCGCCGCTATCGGCGCCGGCGATATCGCCGATTTCAGCGTCGAGCGGATCGGCACCGGTCAAATGAGCGAGTGCTACCGGATTGGGCTCAGCTATTCCGACGGCGGGTCGGGCAGTGCAAGACCCGACTCCGTGGTGCTGAAGGTCGCGGCCACCGACCCGATGAGCCGGCAGACCGGCGTAACCCTTGGCCTTTATGAGCGTGAAGTCTGTTTCTACCGAGATTTGGCCCCACGCCTGCACGGTTCGGTCGCGCCGTGCTACCACGCCGCGTTCGACGGGTCCGCGGGCATCTTCGATGTGCTGCTGGGCGATGCGACGCCGGCGGTCGTCGGCGACGAAATCCGCGGCGCCACACTCGAACAGGCTGAGCTGGCCGTCGCCGAGTTGGCCCGGTTGCAGGGCCCGCTGCTCGGCGACACCACGCTCGCCGACGCGCCGTGGCTACACCGCGAGACAGCGGTGAACCAGGCGCTGGTCACGGCGCTGCACGCCGCCTTCGTCGACCGCTACGGCGACCGGATCGCACCACAGCACCGCATGGTCTGCGAACGACTGGTCGGCGGTTTCGACGCCTACCTGGCAGCGGAGGCCGCCGAGGATCGCATTCACGGTCTGGTGCACGGCGACTATCGGTTGGACAACATGCTGTTCGGCGCGGCCGGCGCCGATCGCCCACTGACAGTGGTCGATTGGCAAACGGTCACCTGGGGTCCGGCGATGACCGACCTGGCCTACTTTTTGGGGGGCGCGCTGCCTGCGGCGGAGCGTCGCACGCATTACGACGCGCTGCTGCAGGCCTACCACGCAACCCTTGGGCCAGACGCACCGATCAGCCTGGCCGAGGTCCGCGACGGGGTGCGCAGGCAAAGCTTCTTCGGGGTGATGATGGCCATCGTCTCGCCGATGCTGGTGGAACGCACCGAACGCGGCGACGCGATGTTCATGACGATGCTGCAACGGCATTGTGAGCATGTGCTGGACGTTGATGCACTCGCGACCCTGGCTGAGCCCATGCCCGTCGAAGCGCTGCGTCCGACGAATGACGACGAGTCGGCCCACGTCGCCACCGGCGAGCCGTTGTGGAGCGAGAGCTGGTATGCCGACTTCGCCGATACAGCAAGTGGATTCGGCGGCTGGTTGCGTCTCGGCTTGATTCCCAATCAGCAGACGGCGTGGCTGCACGCGCTGCTGTGCGGTCCGAATCTGCCTACCGTCGCAGTCGTCGAGGTCGAGATCCCGCTTTCCGCAAACCCGTGGGTAATGCACACCGACGCAGTGGATTTCACGCACTCTGCCGACGCTCCGCTGCGTACCTATCGCATGGGCCTGCACGGGCGCGGCGAGGCCTACCCGGACCCGGCAGCGCTGCTGCGGGGAGAGCGGGGAACGCCGGTGGATGTGGCGCTCGATCTGGTGTGGAGCACTGATGGCACGCCATACAAATATCGCATCACCACACGTTACGAAATACCCTGCACCGTCTCGGGAACCGTCACCGTCGATGGTCACCGCTACACCTTCGATTCGGTACCCGGCCAACGCGACCACTCGTGGGGAGTGCGGGACTGGTGGAGCATGGACTGGGTCTGGACCGCTCTGCACCTCGACGACGGGACCCACATCCACGCCGTGGACATCCGGATTCCCGGCGTGCCACCGGTCGGCATCGGCTACATCCAAGACCGCGGCGGGGCGGTCACCGAGTTGCAAAGCATCGCCACCCGAGAAACCTTCGATGCCGACGGATTACCAGCCACCGCAACACTGGCCGTCGATCCCGGCGGTATCACCGCGACCACCGACGTGCGCGGACACGCACCGGTGCGCCTGGACTCCTTCGACGGACGGACAAGCCAATTTCCCCGCGTCTGGGCCACAGTCAGCACCGCCGACGGGCGCCAGGGCGTGGGCTGGCTGGAGTGGAACCGTAATCTGTCCTGAAATCGCTTGTCCGCCAGACAAGCCCATCGTGGTCATGGGCGTTTCCGGGTCGGGCAAGTCGACGGTGGGTGCCGTGTTGGCGCGGCGCCTGCGAGTGCCCTTTGCCGACGCCGATGCCTTTCACCCGCCAGCCAATATCGCGAAGATGGCCGCGGGTACGCCCCTGACCGACGACGACCGCTATCCCTGGCTGGAAGCGGTCGGGCAGTGGCTGGCGGATCATCAGGACGGCGGCGTGATGAGCTGTTCGGCGCTCAAGCGCGCATACCGCGATCGATTGCGCTCGCACTGTCCTTCGATCGAGTTCTTGCACCTGACGGGATCACCGGAACTGATCGCGGGCCGACAAGCCGGCAGGCCAAGCCACTTCATGCCGTCGGCATTGATGACATCGCAGTTCGGCACCTTGGAACCGTTGGCGCCAGACGAGGAGGGGATGGCCATTGACGTCGGATCGAGCGTCGAGGAGGTCGTAGGGACGTTTGTGGCGTATCTCAGCGCTTGACTACTTGGGTACCGCCGGCCAACTCGTCGTGCTTGCCTTGTTTGGTCGGGCTGGAGCTGATCGTCACCGCGATGATGACATAGGCGATGAACGCCAGCAGATTGCCGATGTAGGGCACGACTGCCAGCAGCGTGAACGAGTTGCGGATCGCCGATTGTGTGAGATCCGGCTTCGGCGCCCCGGCCGGGCCGTGCACGGTCAAGCCGAGCAGCTTCTTGCCCAGGCTGGTGCCATAACTGACTTCGAAGAGCACGAAGTAGCCGAACATCATGACGCCGGAGAAAAGCCCGGTCACCATCCACCAGTTATCCCAGTCGAATAGCACAATCGAGAGCGCGAACGCCACGACGTTCACCAGGATGCCGTCGATCAACCGGGCAAAAAACCGCGCACCGAGGCCGCCGGGTTGGGTATGTGACCACTGCGGCGAATATCCGTACTGCGGTGAGTTGGGATCGAAGTCAGCTGATGTCATCGGAGTCTCTCCTGGCAGCGTTGGTGTATGCCAATCTACCTGCGATGTATCGCGTCGTCGTCACGCTCGTGGTCGTCGTGCACTTCGGGTTTCTTTGCTACCTGATCGTCGGCGGGTTCATCGCATTACGATGGCGCCGCACGATCTGGTTGCACGTGCCCGCAGCATTGTGGGGGATCGCCATTACCCTCGGCCATCTCGACTGCCCGTTGACGTGGCTCGAGCGTTGGGGCCGGGCGAAAGCCGGCATGGCGCCTTTACCGTCGCAGGGCTTTATCGCACACTACGTCATCGGCGTGCTTTACCCGGCCAGCTGGGCCGGCTGGGTACCGGTCGTGGTGTTTGCCCTGGTAACGGTGTCGTGGGGGCTGTACGTCTGGCGTGGTCGGATCAGCGCCAACGACGAGCTTTGACCCGTCCGCGGTGTGCCAGGTCGCCGCCGTGGTCGCGGGCCGTCTCAGCCAGCTCAACACCGCGTTCACGGGCCAGTTCACCGAACTCACTACCGCGCTCGCGGGCCGTTTCGGCCCACTCGGCCCCGTGTTCGCGCAGCGTCTCGGCCAGTTCGTGGCCGCGCTTTCGCGCACGTTTGCGCGCGGCTTTCACCACTGGCGCGCTTTTCTCTCCGGCAGTGCTGATCAGTTCGCCGCCGCGTTTGCGCGCGGCCTCCACCAGCGGCTCGCTTCTCTCGGCGGCCGTACTGGCCAGCTCGCGGCCGCGCTCTGCACCGACGTGAAGCCCGTGTGCAATGCGTTCTCCCAGCTCGGAATCGAGGAATCCGTCGGAGCTGTCCGGCGAGAGCGCCTCGGTAAGCCGGCTGGCTGCCTGTCGACCACGCCATCCCAGTGACGGCTTACCCGCGGTGTCGGCCGATGCGATGATCAGACCGCCCAGCAGGCTCAGGTCGGTGAGCAGGTCGCGTCGTTTCTGCGCTTTGACTTCCGGATCGGTTTCATTCCAAAACAGGTGTGCGCCAAGGCTTCCCGGTATCACGGTGAACGCGAGTGCCGCTGAGGCGATGCGCGGCAGTTTGCCGGTGGCGAGCAACAGGCCACCGCTGACCTGGACAGCGGCGTTTATCCGGGCGGCCGTCGCGGGATCGGTGGGAACCTTGCTTCCGACGGGATCCGGCAGCGTTTGTAGCGCCGCTACGGTGGGCTGCACCGCATCCATGGTGACTTTGGGGTTTCGCAATGTCTCGACACCTTGGCCGATGAAAACCGCGGACAGCAGGGGGCGAGCGATTCTGCGGATCAACATGGCAGGTGTGTTCCCGGGTTGCTCGCTGTGCAAACCGGGCGGCGGTTGCCGGCCTTAGTCGGCCGGGGGTGCTTGACGTCGCTCCCGCAGTGGCAACACCACCCAAAAGCCGATCCCGGCCAGCACGGCGCAGGTTCCGGCGATGGCACCGGCTGCCGGGCCGGCGACCGCGCCGAAAATGGTGACGGTCACGCCGGTGAGCGCCAGGCCCATCAGCAGCAATCCGGCGTAGGCGAACCGATGCGCGGTGGCAACGACGTACTCGATTCGATGCCGACGAAACAGCAAGCGGTGCATGGCGACCGGAGACTCCAACAGCACCGTGGCGGCGACCGAGCAGCCCACCGTGACCAGATAGATCACCCGCATCGTGGCGTCCAGGGTGTCGAATCGCTGTTGGAACGGCAACGTCAACAGAAAGCCGGTGAGCAGTTGGACGCCCGTCTGCACTACCCGCAACTCTTGCAGCAGGCTGAGCCAATTGCGGTCTAAGCGTTGGGTTTCAGTCTCGGAGCGCGCCGAGGCGTCCCAGGGTTGGTCGCGCTCAGGGTGATCGACGGCGTCGTCCATGGCCGTGATCATGCCAGGTCTTGAGCACCAGACAGCCTCCCGGTTAACAATAGGTGGGCCGAGGTCTCAAGTTGGTCGGCGATCTGCATGTACGACGCGTATCCCATGCCGGCGTGCACCAGTGCTCCCGCGTAGAGGAGTTCCAGCGATTCGACGACGTCAGCACGGCCCGGGCCCACCGCCGCGGCCAGGCGCTGATGAATCTCGCGGCCGATGCGCAGCCGCAGATGGTTGACTTCCGGATCCTTGCCCAGCAGGGCGTTGGTGACGGCGCCGGCGAGTTCGGGTTCATCGGCCACCAACAAGGCGATGTGCCGCAGTACCGCGATCACGCGGACGGTCGGATC
>Ga0335075_10016913_pt1 | contig 10868 bp, 8 predicted proteins | sample Lox_Sample_24_FD_206723 | JGI IMG/M metagenome (GOLD analysis project Ga0335075, IMG submission 206723) | Soil microbial communities from Loxahatchee National Wildlife Refuge, Florida, United States - Lox_Sample_2.4 | ecosystem: Environmental > Terrestrial > Soil > Wetlands | place: USA: Florida... | reverse complement strand
TGACATGATCGATCGCATCGCAGCGCTGCGCACGGAGGCCGAGGGCGCCATCGCCGGCGCCAGCGACAGCGAGCAGCTCGAGCAGCTGCGCGTGCGCTACCTGGGACGCAAGGCCGAGCTGCCGCAGATGCTGCGCGGCGTGGCCGAGCTGGCGCCCGAGCAGCGCGGCGCCGTCGGCAAGGCCGCCAACGAGGCGCGCCAGGCGCTCGAGTCGCTGATCGCCGCGCGCGCCGAGGATTTCGCCGCCGCCGAGCTGCAACGGCGCCTGCGCTCCGACCGCGTCGACGTCACGCTGCCCGGCGCGCCGCCGCAGCCGATCGGGCGCCTGCACGTCCTCACCGCCACCACGCGCGCGCTGGAAGACATCTTCCTCGGCCTCGGCTTCACCGTCATGCACGGGCCCGAGATCGAGACCGTCCACTACAACTTCGACGCGCTCAACCACAGCCCCACGCACCCCGCGCGGGCGCGCACGGACACCTTCTACGTGGCCGGCGGCGGCGCCGGCGCGGAGGAGCTGGTGCTGCGCACGCACACCTCGCCGATGCAGGTGCGCGCGATGGAGGCGCACCCGCCGCCGCTGTACGTCGTCATCCCCGGACGCGTCTACCGCCCCGACTCCGACGCCACGCACACGCCGCAGTTCCACCAGATCGAGGGCCTGGCCGTCGACGAGGACATCACGCTCGCCGACCTCAAGGGCACGCTGCTCGCGTTCGCCCGCGAGATGTTCGGCGAGGAGCGCGACGTGCGCCTGCGCCCGCACTTCTTCCCCTTCACCGAGCCCAGCGTCGAGGTCGACGTGTCGTGCTTTCACTGCTCCGGCAAGGGCCATCTCGCCGACGGCTCGCGCTGCTACCTGTGCAAGGGCGAGGGCTGGCTGGAGGTCCTGGGGGCGGGAGAGGTGGACCCCAACGTCTACGCCCACGTGCCCACCACCGACGCCAACGCGCCCGGCTACGACCCCGAGAAGGTGCAGGGCTTCGCGTGGGGCATGGGGGTGGAGCGGATCGCGATGCTCAAGCACGCCATCCCCGACCTGCGGCTGTACTTCGAGAACGACCTGCGCTTCCTGGAGCAGTTCTAGATGAGGGTCCCTGTTCCGTGGCTGCGCGACTACTGCGACCCGCCGCTCGACGTGCCCGGGATCGAGGAGCGCCTGACGATGACCGGCACGAAGGTCGAGGCGATCCACCGGCACGGGGTGCCCGCCACCGACGGCTTCGTCGTCGGGCGGGTGCTCGGCGCCGAGCGCCACCCCGACGCCGACCGGCTGAAGGTGTGCACGGTCGACGTGGGCACGGACGGCGACGGCGGCGACGGCGGCCCCGCGACGATCGTGTGCGGCGCGCCCAACGTCGCCGCCGGGCAGACCGTGGCGGTCGCGCTGCCCGGCGCGACGATGCCCGACGGCGCCAAGCTGAAGCAGGCGAAGCTGCGCGGCGTCGTCTCCGAAGGGATGATCCTGTCCGAGAGCGAGCTTCAGATCGGCTCGCCGGGCGAGCACGAGAAGGGGATCATGGTGCTCGACGGCATGATCGTGGACGCGGAGCTCGCGCCGGGCACGCCGCTCGCGGAGGTGCTGGCGATCTCGATGGACGTGCTCGAGCTGGAGATCACGCCCAACCGCCCCGACTGCCTCGGCGTGTACGGCGTGGCGCGCGAGCTGCACGCGGCCACCGGCGCGGCGCTCGCGGCCGAGCCGTGGAGCGAGGACCCCGGCTCGCCGGGCGCGGTCGCGGGCGCGCAGGTGAGCGTGCGCTGCCCCGACCTGTGCCCGCGCTTCACCGCGCGCGTGTTCGAGCAGGTAACGGTCGGCCCCTCGCCGCCGTGGCTGAAGGCGCGCCTGAGCGCCGCCGGGCAGCGCCCGATCAACAACGTCGTCGACATCACCAACTACGCGATGCTGCTCACCGGCCAGCCGCTGCACGCGTTCGACCTCGACCGCGTCGCCGGCGCACGGCTGACGGTGCGCCGCGCCGCCGAGGGCGAGCAGGTGCAGACGCTCGACGGGCAGACGCGCACGCTCGACGGCGAGATGGTCGTGATCGAGGACGCCGACGGCCCCACGTCGATCGCCGGCCTGATGGGCGGCGCGCGCTCGGAGGTGCAAGCGGACACGCGGCGGGTGCTGCTGGAGGTCGCGAGCTGGAGCGGCCCCAACATCCACCGCAGCTCGTGGGCGCTGGGGCTGCGCAGCGAGGCCTCCGCGCGCTTCGAGAAGGGGCTGGCGCCCGAGCAGTGCATGCACGCGCAGGCACTCGCCACCGCGCTGATGATCGAGCTGTGCGGCGCGAGCGTCGCGCCCGGCACGATCGACGTGGGCGGCGAGGACGGCAGCGGATGGACGCCGCCGCCCAGCCGCCCGCTGCGGCTGCGCGAGCGGCGCGTGCAGGCGATCCTCGGGGTGCCCGTCGCGCGCGCGCGCCAGGCGGCGATCCTGCACGCGCTGGACTTCGCCACGAGCGAGGCCGACGACGGGCTCGACGTGACCGTGCCGGCGCTGCGCCGCGAGGACGTGACGCGCGAGATCGACCTGATCGAGGAGGTCGCCCGCATCGACGGGCTGGAGCGGCTGCCCGCCACGCTGCCCGCGCGCCGCGGCGCCGCCGGCAGGCTCAGCCACTCCCAGCGTGTGCGCCGCGCGGCCGAGGACGCGCTCGTGGGGCGCGGCCTGCACGAGGTCGTCGGCTGGAGCTTCGCCGAGCCAGCGCTGCTCGACCGGCTGCTGATCGGGCCCGAGCACCCGCTGCGCGCGCTCGTCAGCGTCGAGAACCCGCTGTCGGACGGGCAGTCGATCATGCGCCCCACGCTGCTGGGCTCGCTGCTCGACGCCGCACGCCACAACGTCTCGCGCGGCAGGCCCGAGATCGCGATCTTCGAGTCCGGCGGCGTGTACCGCGCCGCTGCGGGCGCGGACGGGCGCCCGGGGATACACGAGCACCAGGCGCTCGGCGTGCTGCTCAGCGGCCCCACCACGCCGCGCGCCTGGCGGGGAGAGCGCGGGCAGGCGGACTTCTTCTCGGCCAAGGCGCTGCTCGAGGCGCTGCTCGACCACTTCCACGTGCGCTGGTGGGTGGACGCCGCCGACTGGCCATTCCTGCACCCCGGCCGCAGCGCCGCGGTGCACGCGCGCGCGGCCGCCGCGGCGGCGGGTCCGGCGGCGCCGGCGCAGGACGAGGGCGAGCCGCTGCTGCTGGGCTTCCTCGGCGAGGTGCACCCCGAGGTCGCCGCGTCGTGGGGCCTGGAGCGCACCGCCGCGTTCGCCATCGACCTCGGCGGGCTCGCCGCGGCGGCGCCGGAGGTCCGCTCCTTCCGCGCGTTCGGCGCGTTCCCCGTGCTGCGCAACGACCTCGCCGTGACGCTGCCCGTGGACGTGTCCGCCGCGCAGCTGCTCGCGCTCGCGCGCGACGCGGCCGGCGAGACGCTGGAGCGCGTGGACGTGTTCGACGTGTACAGCGGCGAGCAGGTGGGGGAGGGGCGCCGCTCGCTCGCGCTGGCGCTCGTGTTCCGCGCGCTCGACCGCACGCTCACCGACGAGGACGTCGCTCCCGTGCGCGAGCGGATCGTCGCCGCGCTGCGCGGCGTGGGGGGTGAGCTGCGTGGCTGACGTCCCCGCCGGAGTTGCCGCCTCGCAGCCGGGCGACGCCGACGGCGCGAGCGTGATCGTCGCCGGCGCCACCGGCTTCGCGGGCGCGCTCGCCGCGCACCTGCTGTGGCGCCATCCCCACTTCCGGCTCGCGGCCGTCACCGGGCGCTCGGAGCTGGGCAGGCCGCTCGGCGAGATGTACCCGCGCTATCGCGTGCCGCTGGCGATCGAGCAGCTCGACGTCGACCGCCTGGACGGCGTCGACGCGGCGGTCGTCGCCTACCCGCACGCTGCCGCAGCGCCCACGGTCGCCGCGCTGGCCGAGCGCGGCATCCGCGTGGTCGACCTCAGCGCGGACTTCCGCCTGCGCTCGCTGGCGACGTACGAGCGCTGGTACGGCCAGCACCCGCGCCCGCAGCTGCTCGAGCGGGCCGTGTACGGGCTGACGGAGCTGCACCGCAGCGAGATCGCGGGCGCCGCGATCGTCGCCAACCCCGGCTGCTACCCCACCGCGTCGCTGCTCGCGCTCGCGCCGCTCGCCCGCGCCGGCGTGGTCGCGGACGTGGTGATCGACGCCAAGCAGGGCATCTCCGGCGCGGGGCGCGTGTTCGACGACACCACGCACCTGTCGATGGCCGGCGAGAACATCGTCCCCTACAAGGTCGCCGCCCACCGCCACACGCCCGAGATCGAGGAGCAGCTCGCGCTGCTCGGCGTAGACGTGCGCGTGCAGTTCCAGGCGCACCTCGTGCCGCTCGACCAGGGCGAGATGGCCAGCTGCTACGTGACGACCACGCGCCCGGTCGCGGCCGCGGAATTGCGCGAATGGTACGCAGAGGCGTACGCGGGCGAGCCGTTCGTGGAAGTCCTGCCCGACGGTCCTCCCGGCGTGCTGGAGGTGCGCGAGACCAACTTCTGCCGCGTGCACGCCGCCGCCGACGAGCACACCGGCAAGGTGATCGCGTTCGGCGCGATCGACAACCTGTGGAAGGGCACCTCCTCGCAGGCGGTGCAGAACCTCAACCTGATGTTCGGCCTCCCTGAGACAAGCGGGCTCACGTGAACGCGCATGGGCGAGGCGAACGGATGAGCACGCAGCCGTTCTTCCGCTCGCGCTGGGTGTCCACGCCCGCGCACGTGCGCGAGCTCGGGCCCGACGCGGGTCTGCCGCGCGGCTTTCGCGCGGCAGGCGTGGCCGCGGGGATCAAGCCGAGCGGCCGCCCGGACGTGGGCCTGCTCGTGTGCGACGCCGAGCAGCCGGTGAGCGCCGCGCGCTTCACCGCCACCGCCACGCCCGCCGCCCCCGTGCTCGTCAGCCGCGAGCGCTGCCGCCTGCAAGCCCTGCGCGCGGTCCTCGCCAACGCCGGCTGCGCCAACGCCGCGACCGGCCAGCGCGGCCTGGACGACGCTGCCAAGACACAGGGCGCGGCCGCGCTCGCGGCCGGCGTCGAGCCCGCGCAGGTCGCGCTCGCCTCCACCGGCGGCATCAGCCAGTACCTGCCGGTGGACGCGGTGCTCAAGGGGATCCTCGCGGCGCGCGAGCGGCTGTCCGGCGACGGCGACGGCGAGTTCCAGAGCGCGATCCAGACGACCGACGCGTTCGAGAAGCGCGCCAACCTCGAGGTCGCCCTGTCCGGCGGCAGCGTGCGCCTGAACGCGCAGTGCAAGGGGGCGGGCATGATCTCGCCGCGCTTTGCCACGATGCTGTGCTTCGTGCAGACCGACGCCGCGCTCAGCGCGCAGACCGCCGAGCTGCTGCTCGGCGTGTGCGTCAAGCGCTCGTTCGACCGCGCCTCCGTGGACGGGCAGCTGTCCACCAACGACACCGCGATCCTGATGTGCTCCGGCTCGAGCGGCGTCGCGGTCGCGCCCGAGAGCGAGGACGAGCTGCGCTTCGGCGAGGCGCTGGACGCGCTGCTGCGGGCGCTCGCGATCATGATGGTCGCCGACGGCGAGGGCGCCGGGCGCATGGCGCGCGTGGTCGTGCGCGGCGGCGATCTCGGCGTGTGCGAGACGGCCGCGCGCGCCGTCGCCAACTCGCCGCTGGTGAAAACGGCGCTGCACGGCGGCGACCCCAACTGGGGGCGGATCGTGCAGGCCGTCGGCGGCGCGCTCGCGGGCCCCTGCCCGGGTGGCGGCGAGGAGCGCCATCCGCCGCCGCTGGCGATCGACGTGGCGATCGAGGGCATCCCGGTGTGCTCGCGCGGCGCCACGATCGCCTACGACGAGCCCGCGCTCGCGCAGGCGGTGCGGCGAGACGAGGTCGAATACGAGGTCTCGCTGCCGGGCGAGGGAGCCGAGACAGAGGTGTTCTTCTCCGACCTCTCCACGCAGTACGTCAGCTTCAACGCGGAGTACACGACATGAGCGCGGACGACGGGCAGGCGCGGGGGATGCGCGACGTCGGCACGCTGCTGGAGGCGCTGCCGTACATCCGGCAGTTCCACGGCAGGACCGTGGTGATCAAGTACGGCGGGGCGGCGATGGAGGACCCCGCGCTGCGCGAGGAGTTCGCGCGCGACGTCGTGCTGCTCAAGTACGTGGGGCTGAACCCGATCGTCGTGCACGGCGGCGGCCCGGAGATAACCGGCTACATGGAGCGGCTGGGCCTGCCCGTGGAGTTCGTCGGCGGCCTGCGCGTGTCCGACGAGAACACGGTGGAGGTCGCCAAGATGGTGCTGGTCGGCAAGGTCAACAAGGAGATCGTGCTGCGCGTGAACCGCCACGGGCAGCCCGCCGTCGGCCTGTGCGGCGACGACGGGTCGCTGTTCCGCGTGGCGCGGCGCGCCGGGCCAACGGGAGAGGACATCGGCTTCGTCGGGCGCATCGAGCGGGTCAACACCGGGGTGATCGAGCACGTGGCAAGCGACTACATCCCCGTGATCGCCTCCGTCGGCGCGGATCGCGACGGACACTCCTACAACGTGAACGCGGACGAGGCTGCTGGCGCGGTCGCGGGCGCCCTGGGCGCCTACAAGGTGATCTTCCTGACCGACGTCCCCGGCTGGCTCGCCGACCCGTCCGACCCGGCGAGCCTGATCGGGCAGGCCAGCGCCGAGCAGGTGCAGGCCGCGCTGTCCACGCTGCAGGGCGGCATGCGCCCGAAGCTGGAGGCGTGCGTGGAAGCGATCCGCGAAGGCGTCGGTGCCGCGCACATCCTCGACGGTCGCGTGGCGCACTCGCTGCTGTTGGAGCTGTTCACCGACTCCGGCGTCGGCACGAAGATCGAGCCATGACCCTCGCGGAGCTGCAGGAGCTGGAGCGCACGAGCGTGGTCGGCAGCTACGCGCGCCTGCCGGTGGAGTTCGTGCGCGGCGAGGGCGCGCTGCTGTGGGACGAGCACGGCAACGAGCACCTGGACTTCCTGTGCGGCATCGGCGTGACCAACCTCGGCCACTGCCACCCGCGGGTCGTGGCGGCCGTGTGCGAGCAGGCGGGGAGGCTGATGCACGTGAGCAACCTGTTCTACACCGAGCCCGCGATGCGCCTGGCCGCGCGCCTGTCGCAGACGAGCCTCGGCGGCAAGGTGTTCTTCTGCAACTCCGGCGCGGAGGCCAACGAGGCGGCGATCAAGCTCGCCCGCAAGGCGCGCGCGGGCGGCGACGTCGTGGTGCTGCACGGCGCCTTCCACGGGCGCACCTACGGCGCGCTGTCGGCCACCCCGCAGGAGGCCAAGCAGGCACCGTTCGCGCCGCTCGTGCCCGGCTTTCGCGCCGTCGCTGCCGAGCCCCGCGCGCTGGCCGAGGCCGTGGACGAGCGCACGGCGGCGGTGCTGATCGAGCCGATCCAGGGCGAGAGCGGCGTGCGCCCGCTCTCGCACGAGCTGCTGGCGAGCGCGCGCGCGGCCTGCGACGAGCACGGCGCGGCGCTGATCTTCGACGAAGTGCAGTGCGGCATGGGCCGCACCGGCACGCTGTGGGCCTACGAGCAGACGGGCGTGCGCCCCGACGCGATGACCGTCGCCAAGGCGCTCGGCGGCGGCCTGCCGATCGGCGCGCTGGTCACGGGCGAGCGCCTGGCCGACGTGCTCGCGCCGGGCGACCACGCCTCCACGTTCGCCGGCGGGCCGGTCGTCGCCTCGGCCGCGCTGGCGGCGCTGGAGCTGAGCGAGGAGCCGGAGCTGCTGGCGGGCGTGCGCGAACGCGGCGGGCGCCTGGCGGACGGGCTCGCCCGCTTGCCGCACGTGGGCGAGGTGCGCGGCCGCGGGTTGATGCTCGCGTGCGAGCTGGACGTGGCGGCGCCCGAGGTCGCCCGGCGCGCGCTGCTCGAGCAGCGCCACGTGCTCAACGCCACCGGCCCGACCACGCTGCGGCTGCTGCCGCCGCTGATCCTCAGCGGCGCGCAGGTCGACGACGCGCTCGCGCGCCTGCGCCGGGTGCTGGAGGCGTGAGCGTGCGCCGCGCGCTGGGCGACGGCTTCGAGCTGGACGACGACCGCTCGCGCATCGACGTGGACGCCGTGCACGCGTTCATCAGCGAGCAGTCCTACTGGGGCCGCGGGCGCACCCGTGAGCGCGTGCAGCACACGATCAGCGGCTCCACGCGCGTGCTGGGGCTCTACCACGGCGCCGAGCAGGTCGGCTTCGCGCGCGCGGTGTCCGACGGCGTGACCGTCGCCTACCTCGCCGACGTGTACGTGCTGCCGGCGTTCCGCGGCCGCGGCCTGGGGCTGGAGCTGGTGCGCGAGATCGTCGAGGGCGAGCGCGGCAGGGACGTGCGCTGGCTGCTGCACACCGCCGACGCGCAGGGCCTGTACGCGAAGCTCGGCTTCAGCGAAGGGCACGCCGTCTACCCGTTGATGGAACGCGGCCGCGACTACGATTCCAGCCCGTGAGCCGAGCGGAGCAGATCCCCACGCAGCGCAGCGCCTCCTACGAGGCCGACCCCGAGCAGGTGCACCGCGTGCTGCTGCTGTACTCCGGCGGCCTGGACACGAGCGTGATGCTCAAGTGGATCCAGGACTCATACGGCGCGGAGGTCGTGTGCCTGACCGTCAACCTGGGACAGCCCGGCGAGGACTACGAGGTGATCAGGGGCAAGGCGCTGTCGCTGGGCGCGCTGGAGTGCCACGTCGTGGACGCGCGCGAGCAGTTCGCGCGCGAGTACCTGGCGCCGGCGATCAAGGCCAACGCGATGTACGGCGGCTACCCGCTGTTCACCGCGCTCGGACGCCCGCTGATCGCCAAGCTCGCGGTCGAGCAGGCGCGCGCCAGCGGCTGCGACACGATCGCGCACGGCTGCACCGGCAAGGGCAACGACCAGGTGCGGATCGAGGCGACGGTGGCCACGCTCGCGCCCGAGCTGAAGGTGATCGCGCCGGTGCGCTCGTGGCAGATGGGACGCGAGGAGGAGATCGCCTACGCGCGCGAGCACGGCATTCCCGTGAAGGCCGCGCAGGGCGCGGAGGGCGGGGCGCCGTACTCGATCGACGACAACCTGTGGGGCCGCTCCTCGGAGGGGCGCTGGATCGAGGACCTCTCCCACGCCCCCGACGACGATGTCTTCCAGCTCGTCACGCGACCCGAGGACGCGCCCGCGGAGGCGCAGGAGCTGGAGCTGGGGTTCGAGCGCGGCGTGCCCGTCAGCCTGGACGGCCAGCGGCTGGGCCTGGTCGAGCTGATCGAGCGCGTGGCCGAGATCGGCGCGCGCCACGGCGTGGGCATCGTCGACCACGTCGAGGACCGCATCGTCGGGCTGAAGGTGCGCGACATCTACGAGGTGCCGGCCGCCGCGGTCATCCTGCCCGCCCACCAGGACCTCGAGCGCCTGGTGTGCACTATCCACCAGAACCAGTTCAAGCCGGCGCTGGACCGCCAGTGGGCCTACCTCGTGTACGCGGGGCTGTGGTGGGAGCCGCTGCGCGCCGATCTGGACGCCTACATGGACAGCGTCAACGAGCGCGTCACCGGCACGATCGGCGTGAAGCTGTACAAGGGCCACGCGCGCGTCATCACGCGCGCCTCCGAGAACGCCGTGTACGACGCGAGCCTCGCGTCGTTCGCCGAGTCGGGGGGGCTGTTCTCGCAGACCGCCTCGCCGGGCTTCATCGAGCTGTTCTCGCTGCAGTCGCGGATGGCGTGGCGGCTGCATAACCGCTAGCGCGGGCGGGTAGCATGCAACGCAGGTGGCGCAGGTGAACGGCAACCGCTACACGCTCCTCGGCTACGTCGTGTGGCACGGCGGCAAGTGGTATCTGCGCAGGCGGCTGCCGGCCCCGCGCAAGCTCCTGCTCAGCGGCCTGGGGACCGCTGCCACGCTCACCGGCGGCGCGATCCTCGCCAAACGCCTAGCCGGCTGAGCGCCGGCGCGGCGCGGGCGTCGTCCGGCCCTGCGATTAAGTTGGCCGTCAACGTGATGCCAGAGGGCAGCGAGACGCCGAGTGGGGAGCGAGGTTCCGGCCCGGAGGGCCGGTTGCCCCGCGGCGAGGGCGACCTGCTCGCCGAACGCCGCGCCCGCCGCGCCGCCGAGAGCGGCGAGGCCGCGCTCAGCCGCCGCGCGGAGGCCGCGGAGGCGACCGTGCAGACGCTCGAACGCCACGTCGCCAGCCTGCAGCAGCGCCTGCGCGAGACCGAGGACGCGCGCAGGCGGATCGACGAGCAGCTCGAGGTCCAGCGGACGCAGGCGCTGGAGCGCGAGAGCGAGCTGCGCCGCGTCAAGCAGCGCGAGTACGCCGAGCAGCAGCTGCGCGTCGAGGTCGAGGAGCGGCTGCTGGCGCTCGAACGCGAGAGCCGCGCGGAGATCGAGGGCTTGGGCGGCCGCCTGAGCGCGCGCGAGCGCGAGGCGCGCGACCTCGCGCTGCGCCTGCAGGACGTCCAGCGCCGTCTCGCGGAGGCCGAGCAGGCCGCCGCGGCCGAAGCCGCCGCCGCGCGCGCGCGCTCGCCAGCCGTGGCGCGGCCGCCGGTCGTCGCCGAGCAGCACGACACGCAGGAGCGTCTCGGGGAGCTGGAAAGACGCGCCGGCGAGATCGAGCGCAGGCTCGACGCCGAGCGCGCCGCGCGCGAGCGCTCCGAGCGGCTGCTCGAGAGCATGCGCGAGGGCCACCGGCGGATGGAGGCACTGGTGGCCGAGATGAAGGACATCGTCGCGCGGGTTAGCGCCGCGCTGGCGGCCGGCGAGCGCGCCCGCGGCTCGCGCCAGACGCCCGCGCAGGCGCCGCCGCGGCGGCCTCTCGGCGCCGCGGCTGAGCCCTCACCGCTCGAGCGGCTCGCCGAGCGGCAGGGCGCGGACATGGCCGACGCGCTGGCGTCCGCGGTCGAGCGGCTGCGCGCCCGCGCCGAGGC
>Ga0335075_10016912_pt1 | contig 10868 bp, 5 predicted proteins | sample Lox_Sample_24_FD_206723 | JGI IMG/M metagenome (GOLD analysis project Ga0335075, IMG submission 206723) | Soil microbial communities from Loxahatchee National Wildlife Refuge, Florida, United States - Lox_Sample_2.4 | ecosystem: Environmental > Terrestrial > Soil > Wetlands | place: USA: Florida... | reverse complement strand
TCGCCCAGGACGCGAAGATCATGTCGCTGGTGACCGAGCCACTCGTCCGGCAAACGCTGACCGCCGGCTCGAGCCCGAACCTGGCCGTCGGAGTGCTGCAACCGACGCCGACGACCCTTGTCTACGAAATCCGGCCGGGCGTGCACTTCTCCGACGGCAGGCCGCTCACTGCGGCGGACGTCGCCTGGAGCTTGAAGCACGTTACCGGGCCGACCTCTGCGACCGCGTCCCCCCTAAGCGGCACCCCGATCGTGACGGTAACCGGCCCGCTTCAGGTGACAGTTAAGTTCGCCGCCTACGAGCCCAGCGACCGGGTTGAGCTGAACGGAATCAGCTACATCCAAGAGGCGTCGTTCGCAACGGCGCACGCGGCCAACCTCGGCAGCCCCGGCGCGCTGCCGATTGGCACAGGGCCGTACATGTATCAGTCGGTGACGCCGCAGAGCATCACCCTGGTGCGCAACCCCCATTACTGGGGAGCCAAACCCCTGGTCGGGAAACTCGTCTTCCCCGTCATCCCGGAGGAAACCAGCGCTCAGCTCGCCATGCGGCAGGGCTCGCTCCAGGCGGCGACCGTCGGTGATCTCAGAACCACCAAGTCGTGGCAGGGCATCGCCGGCGCGACCCTCCACCCGGTGGAGGACCTGACGTCCAACCTCCTTTCGTTCGACACCTCCCGGCCGCCGTTCAACGACCTCCACCTGCGCCTCGCTATCGCCTATTCATTCGACCGCACGGGGATCGCCGCGAGCGCGTTCGGCAACCGGGCGAGGCTCCTTCAGGCGCTAATCCCGCCCTCCGAGCTTGTCGACGTAGCGCCATCAGCATCCGCGCTTGCGCAGTTCCTATCTGGCCTCCCCACCTACGGCTTGGATCCCACCCGGGCCAAGGCGGAGTTGAAGCAGTCGCGCTATCCCCATGGTCTGGCGGTCACGATCCCCTACCGAACGGATGTGGGCTGGGAGCCGCTGGCGCTCCTCAATCTCGCGCAGAACATGAAACCGCTGGGGGTCAAGATCACCCCTCATCCGGAGAGCCTCAACCAGTGGGGCCAGCAGCTCTTCGAGCACCAGATGAGGGGGATCCAGGTGCTTCCGAACTTCGGCGCGGCGGCACCGGATCCCAACGACGTCCTCGGGGCGCTGACCGACCCGGTTCTACAACCCGGGCATATCAACGCAGCCAACTGGGCGCCGCCCGCAATGGTCGCGGCGAGGAAGTCCATGCTGACATCTCCCGATCGCGCCACGAGGTGGCAGGCCGCCAAGACGATCCTTTCCATGATCGCCACGCAGGTGCCCTATCTGCCGCTGTTCACCGCGCCGGTCGTCTATGCGTTGGCTCCCGGTTACACCTTCACCAAGCCGCTCACGATCTTTGACCTGATCAACGGTGACTGGGTCGACTATCTCCGCGCAACGGCGCGTTCCTGAAACCGAGCGGACCGGCGGGTGACGGGACCTGGACGGCCGTCACCCGCCGCTATGTTGGTCTAGTTCTGGAGCGCTTCGTGCAGCTCGCTGGCGATCTCGTCAGTGGTCGCGTCCAACGATCGCTTGACGACCTTGTCGGCCTTGGTCACCGCCTTGTCGAATGCCTTTTCGAGGGTGGGCTCGCCGACCACGATCAGACCCACCTGGCCGGCGCCGAGCTCCCCAGCGGCTTCCTTGAGCTCCTTGCGAGGCAGTGCGCCCGAGCCGAACTCTTCGGGGATGACCCGGATCCGTGGACGATCCATCCGCTTGGCGATATGGGGCTGACCATTCTGCTGGTCGATCACTGCCGCGTCGAACTTTCCGATCATCGAGTCCTCATGCAGCATTTCGAGGCCGTTCAGGTCGTCCAGCGCGTCATCGAGATTGTCGTACACCGCGGTGTAGAGCAGCGTGCTGTCTGCCATTGGTCCTCCCTCTGTCAAGGGGTGTCGGGACGGTTAGAGTTGGCCCCACCGAAAACCAGCGCCCGGTGAGGCTATGCCAGGTAGTTTCGTGTCGGAAGGCAGAATTTCCGAGTCGGGCCGGTTATGGCATCGTCCTGGCTTGGTTATAGCCCAGCGCTCCAGAGTCATGTCCCAAACTCCCAGGGAGTCACGCACACCGGATTGCGACAACCTCGGGCACCAGCGTAGACCGGCCCTGCCCGCCCAAGGAGTGCCGCTGCCTGGGGGAGCCCCGGCGGTTGGCGCGCCGTCCGGCCCGGCGGTAACGTCGGCGGTGCCAGTTCACCTCGAGGGCCTCCGCGTCGGACCTGCGCCCGCCGGGCGGCGGGCGCGATTCGATCCGGCGACGCAGCGACGTGACACTCCAGCCGTGCCTATCGGCGGTGATGCCGGGGCGCACCGCGCCGGTGCCGCCGCAGCCACCTCAGCGTCAGCAATCCTGCTACTGCCTTCTTCGTCTCTCGCTTCATCTGACTGGCCTCCATTGGTGTTGACGCTACGGTGTGAGGCTAGGAGCAGATCGCGGGCCGCCTGAGACGTCTGCGCTTTCCTCCGATACGCCCGACGTCTAGCTATAGCTAGAACAGCGGCGGCGCCGCGGGATAGCTCCCGCTTACCCGGCAACGCGTAAGCACCTGCGCGTATAGCGCCCGGCCAACAATCATCTGGGAGGCCCGGGAGGAGACCTTACGGTGGCGCCATGGGTTTCAATCGAGTGACCTGGTCGCCCGGGCACGAGCGTAACCCGGTCGAGTCCTCCCGCTTCCGCGAGCTGGCGAGGCTCCGCCGGCAGCGCGAGACGCGGGCGCGTGAGAGCACCGCGGCCCACGCGCTCGCAGGTTCCCTCATGTCTCTGGCGGCCCTGCTTGGTAGTGAGGTCAGCGATCCCGACGGTCGCAGCGTCGGCCGACTGCGAGACGTCGTCGTCCATTGGACCACGCGCGGGGTCTATCCACGCGTCAAGGCGATCGTGCTGAACTCCGGCAAGCAAGACTTCGTGATCGGGGCACGATGGCTCGAGGCCGCGCCGCCGGCAACCGTACGGCTGCGATCGTCCAGGATGTATGCGGGATCTGTCGAGCGTCATCCTGCCGATGTTGTCCTGGCCCACGACGTGCTGGACCGCCAACTTGTCGACGCGGGCGGTGTACAGATCGTTCGCCCGGCCGATCTATATCTGGCCCGGGTTCGAGATGGGATCGAGTTGGTGGGAATCGAAGTTGGCACACGGGCGCTGCTCCGGCGGATCGGGCCAAAGCGTCTGCGCACCCGCCTGCACCCGGATCGGGTGATCGACTGGGGATCGATCACCGCGTTCGTTCCTGCGTGGGACGACGGAGACCCGCATCGCGGACGCCGTTCCGATCTCGCCGGCCGTGCAGGAGCCGGACTCGCGCTCGATCGTACAGCCGGCGAGGTCAAGCGGCTGAAGCCCAGCGACATTCAGGCGGCGCTCGGCGAGCTGCAGGCCAAGCAAGGAGGAGATTCGGCGTGAGCGCGGTCGACACCCCGGCCTCCGGGCAGAACCGCCGGGTCGCCAAGCTCCCGCGTTGGCTGAAAGCCGTGCTCGGACTGCTTGCGATCCTCGGCCCCGGTCTGATCTCGGCCAACGCCGGCAACGACGCCGGTGGCATCATCACCTACGCCAGCGCCGGGGCGCAGTTCGGATACCGGACGCTGTTCCTGATGGTTCTGATCACGGTGGCCCTGGTCGTCGTGCAGGAGATGTGCTCGCGACTGGGCGCGTACACCGGCCAGGGGCTCGGAGCGCTCATCCGCGAGCAGTTCCCGCTGCGCAGCGGCGCCGCGGCGATGGTGCTGCTGTTCGTCGCCAACGCCGGGCTGACCGTGAGCGAGTTCGCCGGCGTGGGCGCATCGATGGAGCTCTTCGGCGTGTCGCGCTACATCGCCGTGCCGCTCGCCCTGATCGGGATCTGGGCCGTGACCGTCCTTGGTACTTACTCCCGCGCGGAGCGTGTGTTCCTGGTTATGGGCCTCGTGTTCCTCGCCTACCCGATCGCGGCGTTCCTCGGGCATCCGCATGCCGGAGCGGTGTTGAGCAACCTGCTGTGGCCGCATTTCCTGCACTCGAAGGCGTTCCTGCTGCTCGCCGTGGCGCTCATCGGCACCACTATCACGCCCTATATGCAGTTCTATTTGACCTCGGCTGTTGTCGACAAAGGTGTCACCCCGAAGACCTACAAGGCCGAGCGGATTGACACCGTCAACGGCGCGATCCTCGGCGACGTCGTCTCGATCTTCATCATCATCGCCACCGCGGCAGCGATCGGGGGCACGGGGCCACTGAACAACATCGGCCAAGCCGCCGCCGCGCTCGAGCCGGTTGCCGGCGCGGCCGCATCACACCTGTTCGCGTTCGGCCTGCTGGGTGCTTCACTGCTGGCCGCGACGGTAGTGCCGCTTTCGACCTCGTACGCCATCTCCGAAACGGCGGGGGTGGAGCGCTCGCTGTCACGCAAGCTGCGTGAGGCGCCCTTCTTCTACGGGATCTTCACCGTGCAACTGGTTGTCGGCGCTGCCATTGCCCTGCTTCCGGGCAACGCGGTCGAGCTCGTGATCCATGCCCAGGTGCTGAACGGGTTCATCACACCCATCCTGTTGACCTACATCCTGATCCTCGCGAACCGGCGCTCCGTGCTCGGTGATGCGGCCAACGGGCCGGTCTTCCGCGCCGTGGCCACGGTCTGTGTGGCGGTTGTCGGCTGCCTCTCGGCCTTCGTCTTGGTTCAGACGGTCGCCGGCTGGCTCTAGAGGGCGGCGTTCCGGCGGGAGCGTCGATCAAACGGCGATGGCGAAATGGTGACGATGGGCAAGGGATTCCCGTGTGCGCGGCGGGATGTCCGTCACAACCCGACCTTGCGCCATTACGACAGCCGCGACCACTTCACGGTGGAGCTGATGCGCGACCGGGCACCAACTGCCACAGCCGCCGGCGCACTGCGATATAGGCCGGGTTCAAGCCACATCCCCCACGGAGGAGACGTACTATGAACGCGCTAGCGATGGTGCTCAAACCGGTCGACCACGGCTGGGCAGTCGCACTTACCGACGGACGTGAGATCGTCCGCTTCACTGGCCCGGCGGCGAAACGGCGTGCGCTGCGCTACCTGGCCCGCCTGCACGAACGCGGGTGGTGATCACGCGAAGGCCCGGTCCAGCCCAAGCGCGAGTGTTCATGCCTGTCCGGTGCGAAGTGAGGCCTTGCTTCCGAAGCGGGTACCGAGTAGCGTGGCTTGTGTGTGTGCCCGCGGCTTCCGTTCAGCCTCATCGTTGTCTCGAGGTCGAACTGGCAGGGGGAATTGAGCAAGGTCCCGCTCGCGCGAGGCGGCGCGCGAGCCGCCAGCTGACACTGATCCGCTCGATCGGTTGATGGGCACCTCGGGTTGGTCGACGCAGCAGCTCGCCGAGTTCGTAGCGGCGGTTTCCGCGGCTGAGAATGAGGCATCCGCCGCCGCCACCGCCGTCGAGCGAGTGGCCGAGGCGCTCGACGCGGAGGTCGCCGCCATCGTGTGCGACGGCGAGCTCATCGCGGCGATCGGGTACCCCGGCGGGATTGCGCCCATCGGTGAGCTTGAGGCGGTGGAGCCGGGTGTCGAAGGGTCCGCTTTCGAGGTCCCGGGGTTTGGCACGGGCTCGGCGTCGGCGGCACCGCTCGAGCATCCGCCTGGGGCGCGCCTGGTCGTTGCTCGTGGGGGAGCGAGCGGTCTGACGCGCGAGGAAACGGGCCTGCTGCGCGGGATGGCGAGAGTCGCCTCGATGACGATGCGCATGCTGCGCGTCCTCGACGACGAGCGCGCCGCGCGAGAGGAGGTGGAGCGGCTCGCGCTCGACCAGGCGGCTTTGCGCCGGGTCGCGACCCTCGTAGCCAAGGCGGCGCCGCGCGAGAACATCTACGCCGCGGTTGCCGCAGAGATCGCACAGCGCCTGGGTGCCGATGTCGGGGCGGTACTCCGATACGAGGCGAACGGGACGGCAACCATCATCGGTGGCTGGGGCGTCCCCGGTGAGCAGATCCCGATCGGGACCCAGCTGAGGGTCGCGGGCGAGGGCGTGGCCGTTTCCGTCTGGCAGACACGCCGTCCAGCTCGGGTCGAACGCTTTGACGGGCCTCCGGGATCCGTTGCGGCCTGCTTTCGCAGCCTCGGCGTCCACACCGGAGTGGGGTGCCCCATCATGGTCGACGACGATCTGTGGGGGGTCGCGTTCGCCGCCACCGCACGGCGGGGCGCGCTACCCGCAGGAAGCGAGGCACGTATCGCGGAGTTCACCCAACTCGTGTCAGCGGCGATCGCGAATGCCGAGGCGCGCGTAGAGGTTCGACGGATCGCCGACGAACAGGCGGCGTTGCGACGCGTGGCGACGCTGGTGGCGCGAGGTGCCGGTGCGGATGAGGTCTTTGGTGCGGTGGCGAGCGAGACTCGGACAGTGCTCGATTCCGACATCAGCACCCTATTGCGGCTGGAACCTGACGGCATGATCACGGTGATGGCGACGGAGAGCACGCTGTCGCCCGTTGTCGCCGTCGGCGAGAGGCACAAGCCTCTGCCGGGTGGGGCGGTCGAGCGCGCGTTGGAGACCGGGCGGACCGCCCGCACCGAAGGCTATGAGGGCGAGTCGGGCTCGGTGGGCGCCCATCTGCGGGCGCTCCGCTACGGCGGCTCGGCATCCGCGCCAATCGTCGTCGCGGACCGCCTTTGGGGAGTCATCAGCGTCGTCTGGGCACAGGGGCGGTCGGTACCGACCGGTGGCGAGGAGCGCTTGATGCAATTCGGCGAGCTCATCGCGACCGCGCTGGCGAACGCAGAGGCGCGAGCGGATCTGCGGCAGGTCGCCGAGGAGCAGGCGGCCTTGCGGCGCGTCGCGACGCTGGTCGCCCGCGGCGAACCGCCGAGCGCCGTGTTCGCGGCGGTCGCCGTCGAGGCGGGACGCGTCATCCCCGCCGCTGACGTCGCATTGGTCGGCCGGTACGACCCCGATAACGCCCTCGAGTTCGTGGGCGGCTGGAGCCGAGACGGCGACCCCAGCTTCGTCGGAGACCGCGTGGCCCTAGGAGGTGACAACGTCACGACGCTCGTGTTTCAAAGCAACCGTCCGGCGCGCCGCGATCACATTCCAGACGACTCGACACCGGCCAGCACGCTCGCCCGCAAATGGGCCCGTTCCTCGGCGGGCGCCCCGATCAACGTCGAGGGCCGGCTTTGGGGAGTGATGATCGTCGGGGGTGCGGACGAGGAGGCGCTGCCGGCCGGTACCGAACACAGGCTCGCCCAGTTCAGCGAACTCGTCGCCACCGCAATCGGGAACGCCGAGGCGCGCGAGGAGCTTCGCCGAGTCGCGGACGAGCTTCGCCGAGTCGCGGACGAGCAGGCCGCGCTCCGGCGCGTGGCGACGCTCGTCGCTCGTGACGATGCGCCGGAAGCGGCATTCGCGGCAGTGACCGAGGAACTTGCGCATCTGTTTCACGCCGAAGCGGCGGGGGTGAATCGGCACGAGATGGACGGCACTGTGACCTCGGTTGGCTCGTGGAACAGCGTGGGCCAGGCCACCGTTGGCACCAGGACTACGCTCGGCGGCCACAACGTGACCACCCTCGTGTTCGAGACGGGACAGCCGGCGCGGATTGACCGGTACGACGCGGACGACGCGAGCAGCGCAACGAGCATCGCGCGCCGACACGGCGCTCGGTCGGCCGCCGGCGCGCCAATTCGCGTCGCCGGTCGGATCTGGGGTTCGGTTCAGGTGGCGATGTCTCGCGAAGCGGTACTACCCGCCCGGACTGAGGAGCGTCTGGCGGCATTCGCCGAGCTCACCGCGAGTGCGATCGCGAAGGCACAGGCACGCGAGGAACTGCGGCGCGTCGCGGATGATCAGGCCGCGCTTCGGCGCGTGGCGACGCTGGTCGCACGTGCGGCGCCGCCGGCTGAGGTGTTCGCAGCGGTTGCCGCGGAGGTCGGCCGCCTCCTCTCGATGGAAGGCGCCGGCGTGCTGCGGTATGACGGGGACCGATCTGCGACGGTCGTGGGCGGCTGGAGCGGCACCGGCGACGACCCGCGGATCGGTCTGACGATTCCGCTCGGCGGCCAGAACGCGGTCACGCGTGTGTTCGAGACCGGCCGTCCAGCGCGGATCGAATACGCCCCCGATGACCCGAATGCGGCGACGGCTCACGGGCGTGAAGCGGGCGGGCAGGCCGCGCTTGGCGCGCCGATCGGCGTAGCGGGTCGGCTGTGGGGGGCGGTGGTCCTCGTGGCCCGGGGCGAAGACACTCTGACTACTGAGACCGAGACGCGTCTGGTCGCCTTCACCGAACTAGTGGCAACGGCAATCGCGAACGCGCAGGCGCGCGAGGAGCTTCGCCGAGTCGCGGACGAGCAAGCGGCACTCCGACGGGTGGCGACGCTGGTTGCAGCGGCCGCGCCGCCGGCGCAGGTGTTCGCCTCCGTAGCCGAGGAGGTCGGTCGCCTCCTCCAGGTCGACCGAGCATTCGTGGCTCGGTACGAAGCCGACGAAAGCGTTTCGATCGTCGCTGGCTGGAGTTCCACCGGCGCGACCCTGCCTGTCGGGGCCCGAGGGCCCGTGGAAGACGGTAGCGTCAGCGACCTCGTGCGCAGCACGGGTGGAGCAGCTCGTATCGACGCCTACCCCGACTACCCCGACTATCCGGGCGCCCTTCCCGACGCTGTGGGCATGCGATCATCAGTTGGAGTTCCGATCCTCGTCGAGAATCGTCTTTGGGGCCTGGTGGCCACGGGATCCGGCGGCGGCGAGCCCCCGTCGCCGGAAACCGAGGAGCGGCTCACGAAGTTCACCGAGTTGGTCGCCACCGCGATTGCGAATGCCAACGCGCGGGCGGAAGTAACGGCGTCACGCGCCCGAATCGTCGCCAGCGCCGATGAGGCCAGACGCAAGATCGAGCGCGACCTCCATGACGGCGCGCAGGCGCAGCTCGTCACGCTCGTGCTGCAGGTGCGGGCAGCGCAAGAGGTGCTGCCAGCTGATGACCTGCTCGCGGCGGAGCTCGAGCGCGTCGCGACCGGGCTGACCAGCGCGCTCGACGAGTTGCGCGAGCTTGCGAGCGGCATCCACCCGCCGATCCTAGCCTCGGGCGGGCTCGGGCCGGCGGTGAGGATGCTAGGCCGCCGCTCTCGCATTCCGGTCGACGTTGACGTGCGCATGGCGGACCGCCTGCCCAAGCCGGTCGAGGTCGGGGCATACTACGTTGTCTCGGAGGCCCTCACGAATGCCGTCAAACACTCCGAAGCAACCTCGGTCGCGGTAGAAATCGAGGTGGCGGATGGCGTGCTGCGAATCGTTGTTCAGGACGACGGTGTCGGCGGCGCCGAATTCGCCCGCGGCTCGGGCCTCCTCGGGCTAAGGGACAGAGTCGAAGCGCTCGGCGGCCGGATCGCGCTGGAGAGCGAACGCGGCGCCGGCACGTCGCTTTCGGTCGAGCTCCCGCTCTCGCCGGATCAGGCGGCAGTCGCCCAGTGACCTCACGCATGCTCGCCTAGTGTCACCGCGCGAGCGTTGGCCGGGGGATGTTCCGCAGATTCGCCCGCGCCAGCTCGACCATCTTCCCCACGCCGCCGTCGAGCACGACTTTACCGGCGCCCAACGCAAACCCCCTGATCTGTTCGGCGGTGATGTGCGGCGGGATCGACAGCGCGTCCGGGTCCGTGACCAGGTCGACAAGCGCCGGGCCCCGACGCGCCAGCGCTTCGCTCAAAGCGACAGGGACATCCGTCGGCTGCTCGACCCGGATCGCGTGGATTCCGACCGCCCGCGCGATCGCGGCGTAGTCGAAGCCTCCGTTGTCGGTCTCGGAGTCGGGCAGCCCGTCCACCAGCATCTCGAGCTTGACCATCCCGAGCGCTCCGTTGTTGAACACGACGATCTTGACCGGCAGCTGGTACATGCCCACGGTCAGGAGCTCGCCGAGCAGCATCCCCAGCCCTCCGTCGCCCGACATCGAGATCACCTCGCGGCCGGGGTAAGCCAACTGCGCACCGATCGCGTGGGGGAGCGCGTTGGCCATCGACCCGTGGCGGAAGGAGCCGATCACCCGCCGCCGGCCATTGGGGGTGATGTAGCGGGCGGCCCACACATTGTTCATCCCGGTATCGACGGTGAAGATCGCATCATCCGAGGCGACCTCGTCGAGGATGCTGGCTGCGTACTCGGGATGGATCGGCAGGTGGTGCTCGACGTCGCTCGTGTACGCGGACACGACGTGATCGAGCGCCTCCGCGTGCTTGTGCAGCATGTGGTCGAGGAATGAGCGGTCGGCCTTCTGCTCCACCAGCGGCAGCACCGCTCGCAGCGTCGCACCGACATCGCCATGCACCGCCAGCTCCAACGGGGTGCGCCGCCCCAGCCGGGCGGCGTCGCGATCGACCTGCACGGTGTTCCGGCCCGGAAGGAAGTCCTGATAGGGGAAGTCGGTTCCCAAGAGCACCAGCAGATCGGCATGGTTCGTGGCCTCGTAGCAGGCGCCGTAGCCGAGCAGACCGCTCATCCCGACGTCGTAGCGGTTGTCGTACTGGATCCATTCCTTGCCGCGCAACGTGTGGCCAATCGGGCTGTGGAGCTTGCCCGCCAGCTCCATCACCTCCGCGTGCGCCCCCTCGACGCCCGCGCCGCAGAACAGCGTGACTGTTTCCGCCTGATTCAGCCGCTCGGCCAACGCCCGCACCTGGCCGGGCGGCGGGCTGGAGGTCGCCTTGGCGACCATAACGTCGCTCTTCCCCGTCGCGGTCGCCGGTGAACGGTGCAGCACATCTCCGGAGATCGCCAGGACCGACACGCAGCCGCGCCCCAGCGCGTGTTGGACCGCGCTGCGCGCCACCCGCGGCATCTGCCCCGCCTGGCTGATCAGTTCACAGTAGCCACTGCACTCCACGAACAACCG
>Ga0335075_10016911_pt1 | contig 10869 bp, 13 predicted proteins | sample Lox_Sample_24_FD_206723 | JGI IMG/M metagenome (GOLD analysis project Ga0335075, IMG submission 206723) | Soil microbial communities from Loxahatchee National Wildlife Refuge, Florida, United States - Lox_Sample_2.4 | ecosystem: Environmental > Terrestrial > Soil > Wetlands | place: USA... | reverse complement strand
GAGTGTCGTATGTATCACATCACAGAGTAGCCTAGTAAGGATGCTGAGATTGTACAGGAAAGCGCAAGCTGAAATGCTCTGGAAACCTGACTGGGTGCGCTAGATGCGTCAAGCAGAACTTAATCTGCTATTACTCGCAGCAGAAGCAGATGGGTCGACCTCGAAAGAGGCAGAAACTCTCCGACACGGAAGAAAAACTTACAGACCCAGCTTCGGATTTGCCGCCCCAATTCTCGCTGCGCCAAATCTCTCCGAATGCCCCAGATCAAGCCATTCGAGGCAAGGACAGATACGCAGTCCCTTGCCCGGTTGTTTATTCCCAGTACATGAAGACACATCAATTGGCTCCTCAGCCCTCATACCCGACGGAAGAAGGATCATGGGAGCCACAGAATGCTCAGAGCAACAATAATGATTCCGACACAACCCCATCTTCAGATTCGCCTCCTACACCCTATCTCTCCTACCCCACATCAATGGAAATGTGGCCCGACTATTCCACCATGTCTCAACTTCCTGTAATGGTGGCCGACAGCCAAAAGCCTCCTTCCGAAGCCTCGGACCCTATCTCCAACGCATCCTTCGAGTCCCTCACCACACTTCCCTCTGTCCCCGCATGCCCTTGCCTCCCGAACCTCTACCTTACTCTCTCTACACTCTCGACAGGATCTACCTTCCCTATCTCAAACCATACAATCGATTCACTCCTGACCGCCACCCGCACCGCACATGCCGTCCTCTACTGCGCAGTCTGCCCAAAGAAATTCCAATCCGGCGTACAGAATGTCATGCTCCTCGGGACGCTCCTGACAGTGATCGCCGACGGCTGGAATCGTGTTCGTCTCGCACCCGCGGTGGAACTTAAAAAGGGCTTCAGCAGCCCCTTCCCAGGCAAAAACATCCCTGACCTACCGCTCTCCCCACAAGAATCTCTCTCCTGGCGTCTCTTCGCACACAACCTCGTCCGAGCTCATGTCTTTGGCGACGCAATATCTCCTAATCCATTCACTCTCCCTGATGGCACGAGCTCGTACTCCTCCTGTCCCTTCAATTGCCCCAAGGGCATACCAATAACGCTCTCGTACCTAGTCCAAGCGATGAAAAGGCGCCAAAAGACCTGGCACGACATGCACGACGACACGGGCGAGTTCCCGCCGAGGATGCCCATCTCGGAATTCCAAGGGCATGTCACACACATGAGTATGGCCGAGAAGCACGATCTGGAGCTGGAGCGGGATGGACACTTGTGCATTAAAATTGTCAACTCAGCAGCAATGGCCGTGCGTGGGTTGGATCATCCACCGCCGACGTGCGGGGATCTGGGTCTCGAGGGGTATGAGCATCGGGAGGACTGTCAGGTTTGCGATGGCGTGGCTGGGAGTCAACTTGTGGCCGGGGACCCCCTGCCAGCGCTTAGGTCGTAAGGGGTGCTTGTTCCTTCGACAATGGCGGGATTAGTAGCGACGGCGAAGACGAGGCGTTGGGAGGGATTTAAATGTTCGCTTCTCTGCTGGAAAATGGCCAATTAAGCTCGTTAATCACGATGTAGACGCATATCTGTTTGGTTGTGGTATACTGAATCATTCCTTCACACACACACACACATAAACAGGGACCACAGTGTGCATCGTTTGATTTTCAAAATTTGAATGAATTGATCAGGTTGGCGGTTTCTTAGACCCAGTACCAGTACTGAGAACCAACTACCAACGCCAGTATCGTGCGAGCAAAATGCAGGTGCGAAAACTCAGACCTGCTCTTCATTGTTACTTCTAGGATTCCCGAAGTCCCATCTCGTCCAAATGCCTTAGATGTGCACATAGTGGCCTGCGCGGACCAGAACCAACGCCGATTGCGCTATGCTATGCCAAGTCATGTCAATGCGATATGTCGTCCAATTCCTGTTCTTTCATTCATTGCTTGACTTCCAATTTCATTCTAAGAGATGTCTATCAGCTCAAGTGCATAGCGACGGCTTCTTTCGGGATGACACCCTGAGCGATGAAGATATCGACTAGCCCTTGTAGCGGCTCCATATCCTTCTTTGGCAGGAGATCATAGTACATTGAAACAGTCATAAAGTGTACGAAGCAGCTGTTGAGCTCCAGGTGGCGATTGATGTGCCAAAAAGGATTGTCCCAATGGTTGTGGTATAGATGGGCATAGCATCGGAACATCTGCTTGATGATGCTCTTGACATCCGAGTGGTAGTGTGGAGGGAAACCCGACGATTTGCCCACCCACTCATTTTGGTTGTGGATACCAGATAGTTGCGATAGTGATTGATTGAGGTTGGTTGGCCCAGCGGCTATCGGGGTAGATGCTGAATTAGGCATAGTAGATGTGTCGCCTGAGGCGAAGGCTGTGCTTGAGATGGAAGTTGGTGGGTCTGTCGGAAAGACGACTGGGTCGTGAATTTTGCCGACGATCCATTTCTGGACTCGGGTGATGTAGGCTGGCGCGGGTATTTTTGCAGGTCGCCCTCCTTCAAGCCATGTGTATGTAAGTCTGATTGGGACGGGTTAGCTTATTCTGGTCGTATAGGAAGATTGGCTGGGCGCTGTACCGTCCAGCCGACATGGTCGGGCATTCCTTCTCATTGCATATGGCAAGCCCCGTATTTGTGTCGACTTCTTGAATGACCTGAATCATGCCGACGAGCAGTCGATTCATCTCAACCACTGCTTCAAATCAGCAATACGCTGTGTGGTCCGGTATATTTACTCACATTGATGCGCAAGCCATTCACCTAGCTCGACATTCTTTGGCTGAGCAGCAAGTGTGAGGAAATTGCCTTTAACAGAGCATTTGGCATATTTCTCGTTGAAGAATTTCTTATTCGAGCCCTCGCTATATGTGTTCTCATAGCTCAAAATTGATGAGACGGACGGAGAATTGAGCAATGTTGGCATATCAGGGACACTGGAGGTTGGCGATGGCGCTGGTGATCCGTTCATCGCGGCCTTCAAGTTCTGAGTGCTCTTGGTATTGGCCCTGCCGAAGCCCTGCCGTCTGGAGATTGACACGTTTGGGTCAGCCAATGTAGCTTTGATAGAAACAAAAACGACGTTAAAAAGAGCCGATGAGCATGCTCCTGCAAGACAGTAGAGGCTTTGGCGGAGTGTTGTCTCAGGTTGTCCGCAGCCAAACGTGCCAGACAAAAATAAGACAAAGTTCAAGGGAGCGCTTGAGTGAGGAATTGGAGATTTGACATACACGCTCTGGAAGAAAGTCGCCATAGCTGCCGACCTAGTGCAGACAAAACAAATCCCCTCAGCCTAGGTTCGAGAGATCTACAAAGCACTGTTGATACGCAATGACAGAGGCCCGGGCGACAGGAACTGTCTGGTAGCGAGTCTCCGGAAAGCAATATCGGCACCCTGGCTTTTGGAAGGAGCTCTGCGCCCTCTGGCGCTAGTTGAACTCCTTTCTCGGTCTGTGCCGCTGAAGGGTCCACCCAGTTAGAATAATTCTCCGAGAACGCTGGCACGAAAAACGCTGCGGGTATTTATACCACTAAACTGTGTTTGTTGGAGTGCCGACCGTGTGCAACGGTCGTAGCATAGACATCGTGAACAAGCTGCGAACGCCGCAACGCCCTTCTCACATCCACCTCCCTCGAAGTCCATCATGGCTTCCGCCACTGTTGACAGCCCTCTCGCGCACTCACCGAGCCAGTCACGCAGCTTCAACAGTGACCAGGAACAAGATGATGCAGATCTATTCGGGGACGAAGATGCAGGTGATGCCCCTGTCAGTCATCGGAAACTGGACGATTCAGAGCTCGACTCTGGGGACGATATAGGGAGGAATGACAGGCTGGAAGACGGTGCTGAAGATACGCAAGACTTCGATGACCGCCACTCATACTCAACGAAGAAATTTCTCCCAAGGACAATTGGCCGGCTTCGGGCACCAGAAGCTGACAATGAGGAGGTAAGTTGTGTGCAATTGGCTCAATTCCGACGCGAGGCTGATCGTTTGCCCAGCTGTATCTTCTAAATATGCCCCCTTTTCTCGGTCTTCAGCAGAAGAACTTCGACCCAGACACCTACAAGCCACCAACAGAACCTCATGATGGAGGCGATCCAGCCAAGGGCAAATTCTCTCCGTTCTCAGTTGCGGCTTCCACGATCCACTGGCGACGTGACCCTCAAGATCCAAACAAGCTACAGTCAAACTCGCGGATCATTCGCTGGTCTGACGGGTCTTTGACCTTGCAAATTGCTTCGTCCCCGAAAGACCAATACCGTATCTCCACTACAGCGCTCCGACAGACATTTGGCAAAAGGAACAAGCCCCAAGCACCCGGTGACTACGACCCCAGTCGCGACGCGAACGCGTATCTCAGCGCACCACACACCAGCAGCAATCTTCTTCAAATCATAGCCCCCCTGAGCGCGGCCATGAGGATTCTACCTACCGGAAGCCAGACCGACGAGTCAGTCCTACGATTACAGAACTCTCTAGCGGCCGCTCAAGCTAGTCACGATCCCTTTGCAGCGATCAAGAATATCAAAGAGGACCCAGAGATGGCGAAGAAAGCTGCCGAAGCGGCGGAGAAAGACATCGCTCGGCAGAAACGAAGAAAAGAGGCGGAATTAGAGAGACAGTACACACGCCGGGACAAGGTTCTTGGCCGGGGTGGTCTGGGTCGTGGCGTTGGACTTTCTGTTGCAGGTCTCGAAGACGAAGATGGGATGCCGACTACAGCGAGACCAAAGAAGACGAAGCGAAAGATTAATCGCAGGGGAGACATCTATAGCGATGACGAGGACGAGGGATATCCAAGGGGCAGGACGAAGGAGGATGAATATGACTTGGACGATGCGTTCATGGCAGCTAGTGATGAGGAGCCGGAGATTTACGAGGACGAAGATGCGCCAGGCGAGGAAGATGATCCGGATGTGGATGATCTGGAAATTGAAGGAAGGGAGATGGTAGTCCAGGGAAAGACGAGAGGAGACGCTGGAAGGGAGAAGGAAGTTACGCCGAAGCGGATAGCCGACGATGAAGCCGTACCCAGCGCGGCGGGTAGTCCACATGCCGGACGGAAGAAGAGGCGTGTCATTGATGACGACGATGATGATGAGTAGAGATGAGCGCGCCGGGTTCACACTTGTTGACGTGCCTTGGAATAGCATAGCCTGCTATGCCATCGTCATCGTAGTCTCTGACAAAGTGTCTTCTTAGCGACCCCTTGCCAGGGGCCAGTTCATACATGGAAGTGACAATCTTCTCGACTTACAGAACGGAGACCGGAAATCAAGTTTCTAGCGTATATCTACCCTTCACTAACTCCACGACCGCTCGTGACCGGCGAGGTGTACCTTCTATGTGAAAATAGAGAATAATGAGACTACTGAGGAGACGATTTTGACAGCCTCTAGATCGAATAGCTGAGCCGACTTCGGAAGCCTTTATCGGTAACACTAGGGAAGAGATACATTCCGGAATACAAGAGAGACTCGATCCTCTGTCTGGTAGAGGATTCGCTTCGATAGTACCAACGGTTAGATTGGTACCAAATCGCATTGGATGCAGATGGACGAATCGGAGTGGCTTCCTAGTTATAAAAGTGTGTACCGGCGTCGGAGAGGTGGGAACTGACCTTTTGTCTACCCTCCCGCTGGATGGGGCTGGATGGGAATCAGTGACTCATAAGAAGTTTTGCCTCCACGTCGGCGAGGAGTTTTCAGCATAAATTGCTAATCTGAACCTTGCTGTAAGGTATCCCTCGTACCAACAATTGTCTTCGTCTCCACTTATAGCGCAAGCTCTCACCAAATGCCTAGCAGTATACGAAAGCATTCCTGGATTTTGAGCTGCAGCAATTGACATGAAGTGGTCAACTTTCAACAGCGCGCTCAGACGCTGAGGTCTTCCGGGGATGAAGTTCTGCATACCTTCTCTAAATCCTGTATGTTTCTGCTAACAATGTCAGGCACGGCTCAGTAGTGCACCAAGCCTACATCGCCCCGCCGACCTCTGCAGTGTCAATACTGAATGCGAAGGCGGAAGCGCCTGGTTAGCAGGAAGTCGTCGCTAACTCAGTCACGCCTTATGCTGAGAATCAGTGCTGTTCGACATTTCAACGCACTTTGCTTAATTTGGGTCTCAAGCTTAAATACCGCTTCCATAAGTCCTCCCAGCTTCAGAGCAGTGTATGCTTCCATGGCAAGCACAAGCCTAACCAGCTGTGGCGGAGTCTGCTGCCTCATTGCCTCCGGTGATGTGGTTTCAACAACGCGATTCCGCTCCGACAACGACTCAAAAATGGCTACCGGCCATACCTGTTGCTTAGCCTTCAAAACCACAGCGCTGAGTGTGGGGAAGTTCCTACGAGGTGCTTGTTGTTCGCCCAAAGGAGTATGTGGCCTAGCCATTTATTCGTTGTCACTGCTGATTGTTGAGCTTCAATTTGCGATCGATGATCCAACTTGACTAGTAGGAAGTCTTAGTTAATGATGCAAACGTCACTTCTTGCGCAATAACATTGCGCTTCGAATAGCTTGCGCATGTTGCTCAGACATTCAAATCCCTCTCTTCGTCCTGTCTGGAATTTTGAAGCCCAACTGCGATTACGTCGACATAACGTACCAAGCTGGGTAAAGAATCTGCCCTTTCCAAACAGCATTTACATGTAAGACGTCAGCCACCAGCCACGCAATCACCAAGAGAGGCGCCATCGCTGAGGTGACCCCATTAACGCTAGGGCTTCAAAACAGGTCCGATTTGAATAAGAGTCAAAAGTCAAGCCTGCATTCGGGAATAAAAAAGCCCACCATGTCAGATTGAAGCTCATCTGCCTACAACCTTGGATCATTGCGACGGTGGTGAGACAAACGTACCAGAACGCAAGCAGCGAGAGGGATATGCCAGCGAGTGGGCCGGCCACGAGAAGTGGATAGATTGGTAAAATCCATGCGGGAAGGAACTATTTGGGATATCCGCGGTCGCTCCGTGATGAAAAGCGTATGATACCCGAACATAGCAACTAGTAAAACTAGACCCCTGTAAAGTCAGAAGCAGACCTCGAGCGCCTTGATAAGCCAAGGTCCGCAAGAGGGTACGCCATAGATATTTACACCCTAGAGAATGAGGCTGATGGAGATCTAGAAGGCGCCGAAGAAAAACGACTCGACAAGGTGGTGGAAAGACCTGGGCAACGCGCGGCACGAAGATGATGCGGAGTGTGATCAGGAGCGAGAAAGAGATGAAGAAGACTAAGTCGAGGATGTAGACGATTTTTCCGATGGTGAACAGACAATCTGGTACAGGACCACTGCGAGAGAGCCGGCAGCCATGGTTGTGAAGAACCAGGCCCAAGTGAAATGCTCAAGGCGTTTTCGGAGGCCGGCACTTTATTGACGGCGGGCACCTTCTTTCCGTTGACCGTGACACACCCTCGTCATCCATTTGGGTGGTAATTTTCCACGCAAATGCGTCAACAATGCTCATTCAACATCTATCGAATAAGAATTGTTGAGACCTTGAGAATATGCCTTCGAGATATTTTAGCCCAAATTGAGACAATCCGCAAGTATCGCAGCGAAAATAAGAAATCGATAATGTGCAGCGGGACACAGCTGTGAGCAACGGTCGCCCCCGTCTGAGGTACAACACCAAGCAAATGAACGTATTTATAGGAAATGCTATGGGAGATTGATGGAAATTTACTCCCACTATCGGCCCACATGCTGTCCAAAGACCATTGTAGTTTGAACAAGACTTCAGTGATGAAGCCGTTCCTTCATGCCCAAGCTCTTCAAATCGATGAAGCTGAAAGCAGAGTGATGGAATTTTAAGCGTGTGTCCCAAAAAAAGTCAATCTGTCGACATAGCACCCTCTTCTATTGGGCCACGCGGGGGACGCGGAAGCTCCACGTAGCGAACGACTAAAATAAGACACCTATGCTGATCGGCTGCCCCCTTTTTCGATGCAGTGATTGGTAGGAAATGCGAGAGTGGCTACTAATAGTAAGAAATCTGTGATTGCCTGTGGTTGTGCCCCATCACCTGTAATCAGCAGCCGCCGGCGCCATACGGCAGTCCGGAAAAATCACCCTAAACCAGAGGACCATTGAATCTAAGGCTACTTGTGATTGCAAGAATGCCCCTACATCGTGTGGTTGATGGGGACCTTCGGGATAAGATTGAACTGCCTTAAATTTTTGAACGCTACAAACTCCCATTCTTCAGAGGTAAATTATGTCATTAAGGCACGGAAAAGAAAAATTGCGTACATCTAACCAAGGTATTAGGACTTTGTAGAGCTTGACAAACATCCTTTGTGGAAGTATACCCAGGGAATGAAACGACCTTGAATAATTGTACATCTCAAAGATAACCCAGACCACGTAGATCTGGGCCCCATATGCCTGTACGGTAAAACCTCATATATATGCACCATTCATCGCAGTCAAGCACGATCAGTAGTGGCCATGTTGGTGGTGGCTGTCACCGAGACCTCTCTTAACGTTGTGGCTTAGATATCTCTTTGATGCCCTCTCTGATCGTCGGACGACGTCTTCCGACTCACTGCGGACCTTGAGACCCGAGTCAGCGCCCAGAAGTTGGTATGGCGCAGTAGCAGCGTAGGTCTTGTAATTGTTGCATTGGTTTTGGAACGAAGGGGTCAGAGCGTAACTGGCGGCTGGGATGTCGTCTGGGCGCTCCAAGAACTGCATAGAGAGACCACCCGACGCGTGCCACGCGATGTGGCAGTGCATGAGCCATGCACCTGGGTTGTCGGTCTCGAAACCAATAACAGTATAACCTTGGCCAGCCAACATGGCAGTATCGCGACGTGGTGGGCTGTCGAAGTTGAGTGAGCTGACCAAGCTAGGGGTGAATGGGCCTTGGCCTTGGCCGAGCAGACAGAAATCGTGGCCGTGCAAGTGCAAGGGATGGGGCGCGAAAAACTCGTTCTGGATGACAAAGTAGACCCATGTGTTCTTCTGTGAAATAATAGCAACGTTCTCGGCGGCGGAGAAGGTGGTGTTGGCGCTAGCGCTCATGTTGGCTGACTTGGCGAGTTGCTCAAGAGTTGGGAGGCTGGGGTCGATGTCCATAGTGTTGCCATTCAAGTACCAGCGGAAGACGGCACCATCATCGGCAGTAGCAACGGTGCTAAGCTCACCAGCTGGGATAGTAGAAGCTTGGGCAGCGAAAGCGCTGGAAGAACCAGCAGCAACAGTGACGACAGGGACGAGATTCGAGATGTCCTCATCCTGGCAGATACCAGCAACGTCGCCGGGAGAGAAGCTGGGGCTCGTGGTTGGGAGAGCATCAGAAGCACCCGAGTACTTGATGATACCGTTGGCGAGACCGAAAGCAGTATTGTCGCAAGTCGACGGGCAAGCACCCTGGGTGGCGGCACGGAGGAAATAAGAGCCAACGGCCTGGTTCGCCTCGATAATGACATCGTAACGCTGACCAAGGGAGATATCGATAAAGTCAGTCTGATATGGCTGAATGGGGACAAAGTCCGAGGCTGCGAAGACAGTTAGCCTTGGGTCTCAAGATCTGAACCAGCTATGACAACACATACCGATAACTGTCATCGTGTGGTTATCGATACCAACTCTCCATCCAGACTGAGCAGCAGTGTTAGCAAAGCGGAAGAGATACTTCTTGCCTGCCTCGATTTCCCACGTTGTGTGCGTGCCGGCAGAGAGATCAGGCTTCGTGTTTTTGCCGTTAAGGAGGTAGTTGGATGTACCCAATGGGCCGTTGTGGGAAATTACGTCGTATTCCTCAGCAGCCGTAACATTGAAGCTAGTTACATGTCAGTTCCAGAATATGCCATAGAGATACGAAATACTCACAGATCGCTGATCAGGACACTTCCCATATCCACATCGTAATCGGCGCTGGTAGGTCCCTTGATGATAATGGGACCTTGAATACCATCGGCGTACTGGGTAATGAAATGACTGTGATACCAGGAGGAGCCGTGGGAACTGGCAACCCATTGGTAGACACGGGAATCACCTGGTGCCAAACCGCACTCGGTAACACCTGGAACACCATCTTGGTCGTTGGTACCGAGTTGACGGACGCCGTGCCAGTGGATGGTGGTCGCATTGTCGGTCAATGCGTTGTGAACAGTAACCTTGACAGTATCACCCCAGTTGCACACAATAGCGGGTCCTGGAATTTGACCATTGACGGCGAGAGCAGGTCTTGGCGTTCCCTCATAGTCCCATTCAATGCTCGAGATGGTAAAATCGTACTCGCAAACAGCACCAGTGTTTGGAACGGTCGTGTAGGTATTAGTATTGATGTCGAGTCCGTAGCACCATGAACCTCTGTTACCTGGCGAGTTGCAGCTGTTGTCGGGGATAGGGGTCTGGGATACCGTGCTTGGGCTGACTGTGCCAGAGGCCCAGACTGACCATGACTTTGTAATCTGAGAGATGGTGGAAGGATAAACACCAGTGGTGATGGTGCTGATGAAGCCGCTGTTTGTGCCGTATGGCTTGACCGGATCCGCACTCCCCCAGCCGCCAGCAGCTGCTGTAGTAACAGTTGCCGCTTTGGCAGATGATGCGGTTGACCAGGGGGCTACTGCGCCATCAGCGCAACTTGGGAAACCCCAGCTGTCTCCATTGAAAGCATAGCTCTTGCAAGCGCCACAAGTTGCGGCAACGGCCTCGAATACAGTGGTGGTTGTGGGTGTGCTGACTGTGACGGTCCAAGTAGGGTCTGCACTCCAGGTGCCCCAAGTTGTGGAGCTAGATGTCTTGTCCGGGTCGGCGCTCCAGGTGCCCCAAGTTGTAGAAGTGTTGGTCGGGTCGGCGCTCCAGGTGCCCCAGGTTGTAGAAGTGCTGGTCGGGTCTGCGCTCCAGGTACCCCAGGTTGTAG
>Ga0335075_10016910_pt1 | contig 10869 bp, 8 predicted proteins | sample Lox_Sample_24_FD_206723 | JGI IMG/M metagenome (GOLD analysis project Ga0335075, IMG submission 206723) | Soil microbial communities from Loxahatchee National Wildlife Refuge, Florida, United States - Lox_Sample_2.4 | ecosystem: Environmental > Terrestrial > Soil > Wetlands | place: USA: Florida... | reverse complement strand
GAATCTCGCGACGATGCTGGACACCGGCTCAACCTCGGACAGCGGGACGGGCTGGCGGCGCGCCGGTACGTCTGGATTGCTGTCGGGGGGCGCATCGATGCCGCGGACCCGCAGCAGGCCGCGAAGCGTCATCAGCTTTGCCGACTGGTCATCGACGAGCCTGGTGTACTCGCGAAACACGCTCTCCTGCCCACTGCGGGTGGCGTGCTGCAGCTTGAAAACGACCTCCGGGCTGAACAGGTGCGGCTCGCCATCACGGCGCCACTGGTACTCCCCGCCGGTTTCCAGCCGCAGGTGCGGCCGGCCGCCGCGGGACGGATAGGCCGCCTGGTGTCTCCGGCCGACTTCCGCGGCGATCTCGTCGAAGCCGATCCCGCCCAGCGGAGATGCGGTTCCGGCGAAGCACGAGCCGATCACTTCGGGCCCGAGGCCGACCGCTTCGAACAGCTGCGCGCCGGTATAGGAGGCGACGGTCGACACGCCCATTTTGGACATGATCTTGAGCACGCCCTTGCCCAGGGCCTTGATCAGATTGGCGCCGGCCGCACGCTCGCTGACGTCGCGCAACGTTCCGCGGCGGACCATCTCCTCGACGGTTTCGATAGCCAGGTACGGGCAGACGGCCGCGGCGCCGTAGCCGAGCAGCAGCGCGACGTGATGGCACTCGCGCGCGTCGCCGGACTCCACGATCAATCCGACCCTGGTCCTGGTCCGCTCAGCGATCAGGTGATGGTGTACCGCGCCGATCAGCAGCAGTGACGGTATCGGCGCGAGGCGATCGTCGCGCCCCAAAATGGCAGCCGCGACATCTGGCGCGGGCGTCGCTGGCTGGCTTTCGCCACCGCCGGCCTCCGCGCCCCGGTCGGACAGCACGATGATCCGCGCGCCCGACGCGATCGCCGCCGATACTTCCGCCCGTATCTCGGCCAGCCTCGCCTGCAGCCCAGCGCCGCCGCCTGCTACCTCGTACCGGCCGTCGACGACGTGCGCGGCGAAGCCAGGCAAGTCCCCGTCGTCATTGATGTGCACGATCTTGGCCAGGTCGCTGTCGCTAATTACCGGGAACGGCAGCACCACCTGACGACATGAGGCCGGACCGGGCTCGAGCAGGTTGTGCTCAGGCCCGGTGGCACTGCCAAGCGCGGTGACGAGCTCTTCCCTGATTGCATCGAGCGGCGGGTTGGTGACCTGGGCGAACAACTGGCTGAAGTAGTCGTACAGCAGCCGCGGCCGGTCCGAGAGCACGGCCAGCGGAGTGTCTGAGCCCATCGAGCCGAGGGCCTCAGCGCCGGTGCGTGCCATCGGCGCAAGCAGCACCCGGAGGTCCTCTTCGGTGTAGCCGAACAGCTCCTGCTGGGTGAGCAGCACCCGGCTGTCGGGCAGCTCCCTGGTGCGCTCAGGCAGGTTGCGCAGGTGAATCATGCCCGCATGCAGCCAGTCGCCGTACGGGTGCTCAGCGGCCAGCTTCGACTTGACTTCCTCGTCCTCGATGATCAGGCCGGCCCCGGTGTCGGCCAGGAAGATCCGGCCTGGCTGCAGCCGCCCCTTGCGCACTATCCGCTCCGGGTCGATGTCGAGCACGCCGACTTCGCTGGCCAGCACGACCAGGCCGTCGTTGGTGACCCAGTACCGGCCCGGCCGCAAGCCGTTGCGGTCGAGGACCGCGCCGATGACGGTCCCGTCGGTGAACGCGATCAGCGCCGGCCCGTCCCACGGCTCCATCAGCGAGGCATGGAAGCGGTAAAAGTCACGCCGGCCGGTGTCCATGGTGAAGTTGTTCTCCCACGGCTCCGGGATCATCATCAGCACTGCGTGCGGCAGCGACCGGCCGCCAAGGTGCAGCAACTCCAGGCAGGCGTCGAAGCTTGCCGAGTCGCTCACCGTATCGCCGGTGATCGGCAGCAGTCGCTCGATGCCGCGCCCCGCCGTGTCCGTGCCGAACAGGCCGGCCGATAGCTGCGCCTCCCGTGCCCGCATCCAGTTGCGGTTGCCGCGAATCGTGTTGATCTCGCCGTTGTGCGCGATCAGCCGGTACGGATGCGCCAGGGGCCAGGACGGGAACGTGTTCGTCGAGAAACGAGCGTGCACAAGCGCGATCGCGGAGGCGTACAACGGGTCGGACAAGTCAGTGAAGAACGGCTCGAGCTGGAGGGCGGTCAGCATGCCCTTGTACACGATCGTCGCGCTGGCAAGGCTGCACAGGTGCAGCCCGGTCTCGTGCTCGGCCCGCTTGCGCAGGCAGTAGGCCTTCCGGTCGAGCGTCAGGCCGGACTCTCCGGCTAGCCCCGCAACGATTAGATGTGCAAGCCTCGGCAGCGCCGCCCTTGCCTCGTTCCCGCAAAAACCCGCATCGTGCGGAACCTCGCGCCAGCCGAGGACGGTCAGTCCCTCCTCCCCGGCGATTCGCTGCACCGCAGCCACGGTCCTCGCGGCCTCGGCCTCATCGGCGGGCAGGAAGGCGAGGCCGGCGGCGTAGCTGCCGGCCGGGGGGAGGGCGAAGTCGCAGCGGGCACGCAGCAATTCGTCGGGCATCTGCGTGAGGATGCCTGCGCCGTCGCCCGACTCCGGGTCAGCGCCCTTCGCGCCCCGGTGGTCCAGGTTGCGCAGCACAGTCAGGGCATCGGCAACCGTCTGGTGGCGGGGCTCGCCAGTGAGATCCGCCACAAAGCCGACGCCGCACGCGTCGTGCTCGTTCCTGCTGTCGTAGAGGCCGGTACCTGGCTGTTGGGTGGCAGCTGCCATCCAGCGTGCTCCTGTCGTCTCGCCCGCCCCTACAGCGGCAGGAGCCGCCATAGCTGGCGGAGGGGGCATGGGATCGGGACGACACTGGCCCTGTCTCGCGGGACAACACTGGCCCAGCCGCGCGCTGTCTCAGCTGGCACTGTGGCAGGTAACCCGTGCCGGCAGCACTGCAGCGCGCTCGCGAGCAGTATAACGAACCTCGCTGGTGAGGATCAGGTCCCGCTGGCGGGAAGGCTCGCCCGGCCTCCGGCCTCGGGCCTCCGGCCGGGCTCCTTGATGGTTGTGGATTTTGGGGGCCTATAGCCCCCCTAGATTCACAACGATCAAGGATTGCGGCTGGCGCCGCGCGGCTAGCGGCCGGCGCGGACGCCGCCGGCGAGCTCACGGGCCAGCTCGCGCACGCTGGCCAGGCCGTCCGCCTGGCTGTCTGCCGCCAGGAGCCGCTGCACGAAGGCTGAGCCCACGATCACCCCGTCGGCAAATCCCGCCACCTCGGCCGCCTGCTTGCCATCCCGGACGCCGAGCCCGACCGCGACCGGCAGGCTGGTGTGCGTCCTTACCCGGCGTACCAGGCCCTCGGCCTCCGTGCCCACCGACTCCCTGGCGCCCGTGGTCCCCATCAGCGACGCCGCATACACGAACCCGTGGCAGACCGAGGTGATCAGCTCGATCCGCTGGTCCGACGAACTAGGGGCGACGAGAAAGACCGGGTCGAGGTCTCCGGAAGCGGCCGCTGACAGCCACGGGCCGGCTTCTTCCGGGGTCAGGTCCGGCGTGATGAGGCCGCTGCCGCCAGCCTCAGCCAGCTCCCGTGCGAACTTTGCGACGCCGTGCTGATAAACGGGGTTCCAGTAGGTCATGATCAGGGTCGGTATTCCGGCCCCGGCCACGGCTCGTACCGTGCGCAGCACGTCGGTTACGCGGGTGCCGCCGGTCAGCGCCCGGTGCACCGCCTCCTGGATCACGGGGCCGTCCATCAGCGGGTCGGAGTACGGCAGCCCGATCTCCATGACATCCGCCCCGGCCTCGGCGATCGCGATCGCCGCTTCGATCGCGCCCTCAACCGAGGGAAAGCCGGCTGGCAAGTAGCCGACCAGCGCCGCCCGGTGCTCCGCCGCTGCCTTCTCGAACGCAGCGCTGACCGCGCTCACTGCCCGGTGTCGTTCTGCGGGGAAGGGTCGCCCGCCAGGTGGCCGAACCACCGGCCGGCGATGTCCACGTCTTTGTCACCGCGACCGGACAGGTTGACAAGCAGCACGGCACCAGGGCCGAGTTCGCGCCCGAGTTGCAGGGCGCCCGCCAGCGCGTGCGACGACTCAATGGCCGGGATGATGCCCTCGGTGCGGCACAGCACCGAGAATGCCTGCATCGCCTCACTGTCAGTGACCGGCCGGTAGCTCGCCCGGCCTGACTCCTTGAGCCAGGCGTGCTCAGGGCCGACTCCGGGGTAGTCAAGCCCGGCCGAGATGGAGTGCGTCTCCAGAGTCTGACCGTCGGCATCCTGCAGGATGAAGGTCCGCATCCCGTGCAAGACACCGGTCGAGCCGAACGTCAGCGTGGCCGCGTTCCGCCCGGTCTCCTGGCCGTCGCCGCCCGCCTCGCAGCCGATCAAGGCGACACGGGCGTCAGGGACGAAAGCGTGGAAGATGCCGATCGCGTTCGAGCCGCCGCCGACGCACGCGATCACCGCATCGGGCAGCCGGCCGGCCACCTGCAGCATTTGCTCACGCGCCTCGACACCGATCACCCGCTGGAAGTCGCGCACCATCATCGGGAACGGATGCGGGCCGCCGACCGAGCCGATGCAGTAGTGGGTGTACTCGACAGTGGAGACCCAGTTCCTGAACGCCTCGTTCATCGCGTCCTTGAGCGTCCGGCTGCCGGCCCGCACCGGGATGACCTCGGCGCCGAGCATCTGCATCCTGGCAACGTTCAGCGCCTGCCGGCGGGTGTCCTCCTCGCCCATGTAGACAACGCAGTCCAGGCCGAGCAATGCGGCGGCCGTCGCGGTCGCCACTCCGTGCTGGCCGGCACCGGTCTCAGCGATGATCCGGGTCTTGCCCAGCCGCTTGGTCAGCAGCGCCTGGCCGAGGACGTTGTTTATCTTGTGCGAGCCGGTATGCGCCATGTCTTCTCGCTTGAGGAAGACACGGCATCCTCCGGCCTCGGCTGCGAACCTCGGCACCTCGGTGAGCAGAGTCGGCCGGCCTGCGTATCCGGTCAGCAGAGCCGCAAGTTCCGCCTGGAACACCGGGTCCGCCATCGCCTCGGTGTAGGCGGCGGTGAGCTCCTCAAGGGCCGACATCAGCGCTTCCGGGGCCAGCCTGCCGCCGAAGCCGCCGAAGTAACCGGCCTCGTCCGGGAGTGCGGTGCCGGGGGAACCCGAGCCGGACGGACTACCGGTCATGACGGTTCCTCGCTCGGGCCGTGACTTCCGGTACCGCTACCCTCGCCGCCAGTGCTGCTGCTGCCGCGATCGCCACGCAGGGCAGGGTGCGAGCCGGCCGTGACCAGGTCGGCAACCGCGGAACGCGGGTCCTTGCCGGTCACCAGGCTCTCGCCAACCAGCACCGCGTCGGCCCCCGCAGCTGCGTACGCCAGCAGGTCGTGCGGTCCCCGCACACCAGATTCGGCAATCTTGATGACGCCGTCGGGGACGTGCGGTACCAGCTGGGCGAACACGCCCCGGTCGACTTCTAGCGTGGCCAGGTTCCTGGCGTTGATGCCGAGCACCCGCGCGCCAGCTGCCATCGCGCGCTCTAGCTCGCCCAGCGTGTGCACCTCGACAAGCGGGACCAGGCCGATCGACTGCGCACGCTCGACAAGGGACACCAGGGCGTTCTGCTCAAGCGCCGCGACAATCAGCAGTACGAGGTCAGCGCCGTATGCCCTGGCCTCCCACAGCTGGTACGAGCTGACGATGAAGTCCTTACGCAGCAGCGGCACCTGAACGGCCTCCCTGACGGCTGCCAGGTCGTCAAGGCTGCCGCCGAAGCGCCGCTTCTCGGTCAGCACGCTGATGATCCGCGCACCGCCGGCCTCATAGTCAGCTGCGAGCGCAGCGGGGTCCGCGATCGCGGCCAGCGCGCCCTTCGACGGGCTGCTTCGCTTCACTTCCGCGATGACGGCGACCTCGCTGCCAGCGAAGGCCGCCATCACGTCCCGCGGCGATGGCGCCTTGGCGGCGCGCGCCTTGAGCCGGTCTAGCGAGATCTCGCGCTGACGGGCCGCCAGGTCTGCGCGGACTCCATCCAGGATCTCGTCAAGCACGCTCACGCAGTTCTGCCGCCCCTCGGGTGGGATGCCTTGCGTGAAAATCGTAGCGAGACGACCAGCGGCTGATTGCCCGCCCCCTCTTCTGCCGGGCCAGCCGCTACCTCTGCGACGCCGGCGGCCAGCTCCATCGACCAGGCTGCAGGCACGTCAGCTGGCCTTCGCCAGCACGTCCCGGCCTGGCTAGGGAACCAGGGCCGGTGAGAGTTCTCTCACCGGTGCCACGACGCGGCCGAAGTCGGGTCCTCGCCACGGCTGAGCGACTCCCAGATGGTCGCCGAATCAACCGGCTGCTCTTCCGTCCCGGCAGGGGCCCAGTTCACCCCAGGGGCCGCGGTTCCGGCCGGGGCCAGCGTCCCGGCGGGCTGGCCAGCTCCGCCGGACTGGCCTGTTGCGCCTGATTGGCCCGTTGCGGCAGCCTCCGAGGGCGTCTGGCGCCCGGCGGCACCGGCCGGCGAGTCGTAGCGGCTCGACATGACCGCCATCCGCCCTGACCGCAATGCCACCAGGATTCCGGCTCCCACCATCGCGATCGCGCCGATAACCACAATGGCCTGCCACCCCGCGGCAGCGAACACCACATGCGGCGCTGTGCCTGCCACGTTCGGTACCTGAGCCGCGACACTGCCGCTCCCGGCCGTGACCGACCCGGCAGCAGCCGTTTCCGGGCTGACGTTCGAGCTGGCGGCCGCGATCGCTGCGGCCCTGGTCGGGGTGAAGGCAGATGCCCCGAGAGCCAGGCCGATGACGCCGAGCAGCACGCCGGTCAGCCGCCGCAGCAGCCCCCTGGTCGCCAGGACCGCCGCGAGAGTGGCGAGGCCTGCCACCACCAGCGCGTCGGCATAGGGCACAAGAGCGGCCCCGGTCACAGTTACCGTGCTGGCGGGCAGTGGCTTCGGCGGGACAGTGCGGATCTGCGCCCAGCCCTGGCGGGTAGCCAGGAAGACCAGCCCCGCACCGACGGCGCCGAGCAGCAATGCGAGCCAGAGTTCCTGCCGCGGCGAGCGGGCTGCCAGCCCGGACGATCCCAGCCCGGACGGTCGCTGCCCTGGCAACCTCAGCAAGGGCGACCGGCGCGGCCGGCCACCCGGCTGCCGCTCAAGGCCGCTACTCATCCTGTGCCTCCTGGCTAACGGCTCCGCCTGCCTGTCTAGGCGCTGTGCGTCTGGCTAGGCGCTGTGCGTCTGGCTAGGCGCTGTGCGTCTGGCTAGGCGCTTAGCAGAAGGCTAGCGTCAGCACGCCAGCGGCCGGACCGTTGGGCGCCGCTGTCAGCCCCGCATAACTTACGATCAGCTCAGGACAGCCGCGCCGACCTCGCAGCGGATGGCCGGTACCGCGACCTCCAGGCGGTAATCAGCCAGGCTGGCTGACATGAGGAGCACCCGTGAGTCATGCCCAGGATGAGCGCCGCGCGATCTGCGATCTTCTTGCCGACCTAGGGCCCGGCAAGCCCACGCTGTGCGCCGGGTGGCAGACCGCCGACCTGGCCGCGCATCTCGTCCTGCGTGAGCGGCGCATGGACGCCGGCGCCGGCGTAATGGGCGGGCCGCTGGCTGGCTACACCCGGAAGGTGCAGGCCCGGCTCACTAAACGGACCCCGTTCCCGCGGATGCTCGAGCTCATCAGGACCGGCCCGCCGCGGCTGTCCTTGTTCGCCTTGCCCGGCGCGGACGAGCGCCTCAACCTGGTTGAGTACTTCGTGCACCACGAGGACGTCTTGAGGGCCCAGCCAGGCTTCCAGCCGCGTGCGATCAGCGGTGAACTGGCTGACCTGCTCTGGGACCGGCTGCCGCTGGCCAGGCTGATGCTGCGGCGCGCACCGGTAGGCGTCGAGCTGATCAGGGCTGACGCCGCCAGCGCGACGACCGATGCACGCAATGAAGGCAGGAACGGCCGGGTCCGGATCACCGCGAAAGCCCGTACGCCATTGGTCACGGTTTCTGGGGACCCCGCCGAGCTGACCCTGTGGGTAATGGGCCGCACTAGCGCAGCCCAGGTTCAGCTGAACGGCAGCGACAGTGACGTCGCCGCATTGCAGGCCACTTCCTGGCGAATCTGACTAAAGCGGTTCGTACCGCACCTCGGCAGGCTTTCTGCCTGCACGTATGGCTCGAGCGGCGCCGAGTGGCTCACTGTGAGACCAGGCACGAGCGTCGTTGACAGTTCACCGGCCGGATACTTCCCCGACAGAGCAAAGTATGTCGCCATTTGTTTTCCCCCGCGACCATACACGCGTCCTGAACCGCGATTCCACACGCTCGGAGAAGTACATTGCGCATGAGCAAGACAACGGCCGTCATCGTGGCGGCCGCCAGCACCGCGGTTTTCGCGGCCGGGTGCGGCAGCAGTAACTCATCAGGCGGCGGCAGTTCCGTCGACTGGTCAAAGGTCACCCATGTGACCGCTTCTGGGCCCGACAGCATGTCGGCTCTGGTCAAGGCCGCCGAGAAGGAAGGGCAGCTGAACGTCATCACGCTGCCGTCCAACTGGGCCAACTACGGCAACATCATGAAGGACTTCACCGCCAAGTACCACATCCACATCACGGACGCGATCCCTGAGGGATCTAGCGGCCAGGAGCTGCAGGCAGTCCAGACCGAGAAGGGCCAGAGCCGCGCCCCCGACGTCGTGGACGTCGGCACCGCGTTCGCGGTGGAGGGAGCCGACAAGGGCTATTGGGCTCCGTACAAGGTGCAGACCTGGAACGACATCCCCGGCGTCGCCAAGGATGCCAATGGTGACTACTACGCCGACTACGGTGGCTACGTGGCCATCGGCTACAACCCGGCGAAGGTGAAGATCGCCCCGACTTCGTTCAAGAGCCTGGACAACCCGGCCTACAAGAACATGATCGGCCTGAACAACAGCCCGACGACCGCAGGTGCCGCGTTCGCAGCCGTGTATGCCGCGGCGCTGGCCAACGGCGGCTCGTTCACTAACATCCAGCCCGGCATCGCGTATTTCGCGCACCTGAAGAAGATCGGCAACTTCGTGCCGACCGCAATCGGCGGCCCGTCAACCGTGCAGAATGGCACCACGCCGATCCTGATCTGGTGGGACTACCTGCTAGCCTCCGAGGTCAAGCCGGTCGTACCGGGATTCAAGATCGTGATCCCGTCGGACTCGAGCTTCGCCTCGTACTACGACCAGGCGATCAGCGCCACGGCGCCGGACCCGGCCGCCGCGCGGCTGTGGGAGGAGTACTTGTACTCGACCACCGGCCAGAACCTCTGGCTGGCGGGATTCGCGCGCCCGATCGAACTGCCAACGCTGGTGAAGGACGGCACGGTGGACAAGACGGCCTACGACGCCCTCCCGCCCGCGCCGGCCGGCGCCCTGACATTCCCGACGGACGCACAGAATGCCACCGCGGAGAATGTCGTGACGCAGGACTGGGCGAAGGACGTCGGCTAGTCCTATGGCAGAAGTTGCTACCGCGGCCGCGGCCCCGGAGGTGCAAGCCTCCGGGGCCCGGCCCGGCCGCGTTTCCGTAATCGTCCGCAGCACGCTGCGCTGGCTGGGCGTCCTGCCCTTCGGCATCTACGTCGCGCTTGGCCTCGGCGCGCCGACAGTCGCCATCGCTATCGCGGCGTTCCAGGACTCGAACAACAACGCGGCGACGATGAGCAACATGACGGCCGCGTTCCAGGGCACCTACCTGACTGGCCTCGAGAACAGCCTTGAGCTCTCCGTGGTCTGCGCGATCGTGCCCGGCATCTTCGGGTTCCTCATTGCGTATGCGATCTTCACCGCCAAGCGAGGCAATGTGCTGCGCCGGGTCGTGATCACGGCATCCGGTGTCTTTGCCAACTTCGGCGGGGTGCCGCTGGCGTTCCTGTTCATCGCAGCGCTGAGTACAACCGGGGTCGTCACCGGCTGGATCAAGGATGTGTCAGGCGTCGATATCTGGGATCACGGCTTCACCCTCTATGACGTGCACGGCATTTTCCTGGCATACCTGTACTTCCAGATCCCGCTGATGGTGCTGATCATCCTGCCCGCCCTGGAAGGGCTCCGGCCCGCCTGGCGGGAAGCGGCCGAGAACATGGGCGCCGGCACATGGCAGTACTGGCGCTATGTGGGCGGGCCGGTGTTGTTCCCCTCGTTCCTTGGCTGCCTGCTGCTGCTGTTCGGTACCTCTCTCTCGGCCTACGCCACTGCCGAGGCCCTGACCGGCGGCACTGTGTCGCTGATCTCGATTCAGATCGGTGCGCTGCTGAACGGCAACGTCATCGCGGGGCAGGAGAATCTTGGCTATGCCCTCGGACTGATCATGGTCGTCATCATCGCCATCGTCATGATTCTGTATACGTTCCTGCAGCGGAGGGCGGCCAGATGGCTACGGTAGCGACCGCCGAGCAGGTCGGCGCCCCAGTGCCCAGCCCGGCAGCCCGTCGGCGCAGCTTGCCGGTGTGGCGCTGGGTGATCCTGCTGATCGCGGCACTCTATTTCGGGATCCCGCTGTATGCCGGCCTGAAGTTCGCCGGCTTCAAGGCTTTCACGCAGGTCGTGGGCTACCAGGACTTCGGCTCTGCGTTCGGACTTTCGCTCCGGCTCGCACTCATCGCCACTGTGCTCACTCTCGTGCTGATGGTACCGACCACCGTTTATGTGCACCTGCGGCTGCCGCGGGTCCGCCGGGTGATGGAAGCCATTACCATCCTGCCGATCGTAATCCCGCCGATTGTGCTAATCATCGGCGTACTTAAGGTGGCACCGGCCTTCCTAATCAGCACGCCTAACCTGCTCGGGCTTGAGTACGTCATCCTGGCCATGCCGTTCGCGTACAGGTCGCTGGATTCGGGTCTGCGCTCATTTGACGTGAAGACGCTGGTCGAGGCATCCAATTCGCTG
>Ga0335075_10016908_pt1 | contig 10870 bp, 10 predicted proteins | sample Lox_Sample_24_FD_206723 | JGI IMG/M metagenome (GOLD analysis project Ga0335075, IMG submission 206723) | Soil microbial communities from Loxahatchee National Wildlife Refuge, Florida, United States - Lox_Sample_2.4 | ecosystem: Environmental > Terrestrial > Soil > Wetlands | place: USA... | reverse complement strand
CGATGTCGCACGCTTCGCTGCGAATGATCGTGCACGTCGCCAACGGCATCTGGCGCCCGATGGACTCCCACGCCAACGACGATCAGCGCGAGCGGTTCATCAAGCCGGCGGTAGCGGGCGAGATCAAAGTGGCGTTCACGCTGACCGAGCCCGGAGCGGGCAGTGGCGCCGACATTCGCTGCAGCGTGGTCCGGGAGGGAGACGTCTATTACCTGAGCGGCGAGAAGCATCTGATCACGTTCGGGACGATCGCCGATTACTTGATGACGTTCGCCAGGGTGCAGGGCACACACGGCACCGACGGGACCGTGGCGCTGATGGTTCCGACCCACGGCGACGGCGTCGACGCGCGGGAGATGGCGGAGACGATGGGCGTGCGCGGCACCGATCATGGCCACATCGTGTTCGACCGGGCGCCCGTGCCGGTGGCCGATCGGTTCGGCGAGGAGGGGCAGGGAGTGGAAATCGCTTTGAGCGGCTTCCTTGGGCCGAGCCGCATCTCGCTGGCCACGACATGCGTCGGGCTGGCTCAGCGCGCGCTCGAGCTGGCCCTCGAGTATGCCCAGCAGCGAGAGACGTTCGGTAAGAAGATCGTCGAGCGCCAGGCGATCGCGTTCCGATTGGCTGAGATGGCCACCGACGTGGAGGCGGGGCGGCGCCTGGTCAGGCACGCGGCCGCGACCTGGGAGGCAAGCGGCCACGCCCCGATGGAGGCGGCGATGGCCAAGCTGTTCGCCTCCGAGATGCTCCAGCGCGTCACCGACGGAGCGCTTCAGGTCCACGGTGGCCTCGGATACTGGTCCTCGAGCCCGATCGAGCGGGTGTACCGTGACGCTCGCGCGCAGCGGTTCGAGGAGGGCACGGCGGAGATCCAGAAGACCACGATCGCAAGGGATCTGTTGAAGCGATGAGCGAATCCGTCCTCCCCGACCCCCGCCGCGGCTTCGAAGGCAAGGTCGCGTTGATTACCGGCGCCTCGCGCGGGATCGGCAAGGCGCTCGCGCTGCGGCTGGCCGCCCGGGGCACGCAGGTCGTCGTGAACTACAAGCAGAACGACGAGCTGGCCCGTGAAACCGTGGCCGAAATGGAGCGCCTCGGCGGGGGTGGGCTGGCCATCCGGGCCGACCTCGAGAGTGTCGAGGAGATCGAGGCCATGTTCGACCAGGTCCAGGAGCGGTTCGGGCGCCTGGACTTCTTCGTCTCCAACGCGTCGGCATCGAACTTCCATCACTTCATGGACCTCAAGCCGCATCACCTCGAGCGAACCTTCAACCTGAACGTGCGCGCGTTCGTGGTCGGGACGCAGCGCGCGGTCCGCCTGATGGCGGAGGGCGGTCGGGTCGTGGTTCTCTCGAGCTACGGCAGCATCCGCTCGTTCCCGACCTACGCGAACCTCGGGTCAGCCAAGGCGGCGATCGAGACGTGGGCGCGATACATGGCGGTCGAGCTGGCCCCACGGGGCGTCAACGTCAATGCGGTCAACGGCGGGATCATCGAGACCGACTCCTCGAGTTACTTCTACGCCACCGGCCGCGTTCCCTCGCTCGACACCGTGCTGCCCAAGATCCCCAAGCAACGGATGGGCACGGCCGCCGAGGTGGCCGAGTGCGCGCTGTTCCTGCTGTCCCCGGCCGCGGAGTACGTGACCGGAACGACGCTGGTGGTCGATGGCGGCCTGACCGCGATCGCCCCCCCGTTCCACGCGGACATGGCCGGCGGCGCAGAGGCCGGCACGCTCGACGCGCTGTCAGAACTCCTGCGCTAGGCCTGCGCCGCGCGGGTCCAGCGACCCGAGCGGCCGCCTGATTTCTCTAGCAGCACGATTTCGGCGATCTCTGCCCCGCGCTCGATTCCCTTGACCATGTCGTAGATGGTCAGGGCAGCCACGCTCGCGGCCGTCATCGCCTCCATCTCGACGCCGGTCGGGGCGGTCGTCCGTGCCTCGGCGGTCAGCCTGATCGCGCCCGCGTCCGCGTCGACGACGGCGTCGACCCCGACGAAGCTGAGCGGCAGCGGATGGCACAGCGGGATCAGGTCAGCCGTTCGTTTGGCGGCCTGGATGCCGGCGATCCGTGCCACCCCGAGCACGTCTCCCTTGGGGGCGTCGCCGGCCAGCACGCGTTTGGCCGTCTCACGGGAGACGCGGACGGTCGCCTGCGCCACCGCGCGGCGCTCGGTCGCCGGCTTCTCGCCCACGTCGACCATCCGGGCGCGGCCCGAGGAATCGAGGTGCGTGAGCTCGCTCAACTGACGACGGGGACGATCGCGCGCTGCGCGTCGGCGATCAGATCGCGTACGCCATCGATGTCGCCCTCCCGCAGCATCTCCACCGGGTCGGGCTGGCCGTTGACGATCGCCTCGAAGAAGACCTTGCGGTCCTGATAGGTCGGGAGCGTCGCCTTGGCCCAGCCGCGCACGTCGTTGAGCAGGACGGCGAGGACCGCGTAGGGCTCGCCGAACAGCTCGGCGATCTCCCGCTTCATGCGCTTGGCCAGCGCCGGCGAGGCGCCGGCGGTGGAGATCGCCACGGCGAGCGGCCCGGTCCGCACGATCGCGGGCAGGATGAAGTTGCACAGCGGCGGGACGTCGACCACGTTGACGAGCATCGAGCGGGCCTCGGCATCATCGAACACCCGGACGTTCAGATCGGTGTCGTCGGTGGCGGCGATCGCGATCAGGCAACCATCGAGGTCCGTGGCGCCGCTGTATTCACGCTGGTGCCACCGGATCGAGCCCTCGAGGGACAGCTGTACGAGCTCTGGATGGGCCTCGGGCGCGATCAGCGTCACGTCCGCGTCGCAGGCGAGCAGCCCCTCGACCTTCTCGAGCCCAACCTCGCCGCCGCCGATCACCACGCACCGCCGGCCGGTCAAGCGCAGGCAGGCGATGTAGAACGGGGTCTCGAGCATGCCCTGTACGCAGGACTGGTCGCAGATCCCGCGCCGCAGCTGGCAGACGCATTCCTTCCCGCGGTAAGCGCTGGCAGGCACGTCTACGAGGGTATCGCCCCCGGACCTTGGCGCTGAAGGTACGTATGTGTTACCTGGAACGCCAAAGAACCGCGTCCCGCGCCAGCCGCGCCCCGAGCCGGGTCAGCGGGACTGCCCCGTCGAGTAGCGCCCGCCCGCGCGCGCCGGCCGGTCCGTACAGAAGCTTGGCCGACTGCCGCATAGCGCGGCCGAGCGTCTCGTCGTAAGGATGCCACCACGGGTCGCGCAGCGGCGAGCCCTCCCAGACGCGCAGCTTGACGTTCACGCACTCGTACAGCCCGAACTTGGAGTGCGTCCGGCCGAGCCCCGAGTCCTTCACGCCACCCCAAGCGCACTGGCAAGCCCCATGAGAAAACATGTGGTCGTTGATCCAGACCATGCCGGATTCGAGCTCGGCGGCGATCCGCTCGCCCCGGGCGCGATCGGCGGTCCACACCGAGGCGCCCAGGCCGAAGTCCGAGTCGTTGGCCAGCGCGACCGCCTCCTCCTCGGAGTCGACGACGATGATCGGCACGACCGGGCCGAAGATCTCCTCGCGCATGATCCGCATCTCGTGCGTGACGCCGGTCAGCACGGCCGGCGCATAGAACGCGCCGTCGAGCCCGGCCGGCGCGTCGACCGGCCCGCCGCAGTGCAACACAGCCCCGGACGCGACCGCATCCTCGACGAGCTCCCTCACGATCGAGAGCTGCTCGCCGGACACCATCGGCCCGATCTCGGTGTCCCAACTCATCGGGTCGCCAACCCGTAGGCGCTCGGCGCCCGCGATCACGCCCGCGATGAATCGGTCCGCAACCGAACGCATCACGTACACGCGCTCGATCCCCGAGCACGTCTGCCCGGCGTTGGCGAAGCCGCCCCACACCGCGCCGGCGATCGCGTGCTCCAGATGGGCGTCCTCGAGCACGATCATCGGGTCCTTGCCGCCCAGCTCGAGTACGGATCCCTTCAAGCGCCGGGCACAGGCCTCGGCCACGCTCCGGCCCGTCTCGACCGATCCGGTGAAGAAGACCTTGCCCACGCTCGACTCCGCCAGCGCCGCGCCGGTGCCGGGACCGTGCACCGCGCGCACCAACCCGGACGGAACGCCGGCGCGCTCGAACACCGAGACGATTCGCTCCCCGATCAGCGGCGTCACCGAAGCCGGCTTCAAAACCACCCCGTTACCGGCGATGAGCGCCAGCCCCACCTCGCCGAGCGGGATGCTCCACGGGTAGTTCCAGGGCGAGATGATCCCGATCACCCCGAGCGGCTCGTAGACGAACGACGAGCGCTTGGTCTTCAGGAACGCCTGCGGCATCGGGATCCGCTCCTCGGCGAGGATCTCCGCACCGGCTTCCGCGATCCAGCCCAGCGCGTCGATCGTCGGCAGGAGCTCCATCGAGAACGCCTCGTTGCGCGGCTTACCCTGCTCGCGCACGATCAGGTCGCGGATCTCATCGGCCTCCTTAAGCACGATCTGCGCAACGCGCCGCAGCACCGCACCCCGCTCCTCGAGCGTCAGCGCGGCCCAGGCCGGCTGTAGCGACGCCACGGCATCGACGACGCCTTGTACGTCCTCAGGGGCGGTGATCGGGACGGACCCGACGGGCTCGCCGGTGGCGGGGCTAAAGGATTCGAGCTGGGCGGAGGCGAGAGTGGCTTGCATGCCATCCAGGGTATCCGGACCGGCCCACGCCGGCTAAACACGCCTAAACACCCGCCGCCGATAAATGATCGTTTGCCCGATGTGCCCGGCCCGGGCGTGCCCGACACTGCCGACGACGACGGAAGCAAGCGAGCAAAGGGGTTGTGGCGATGCGCAAGGGACTGAAGCGAATGCTGTTGGTCGTGGCTGGCGGGCTGCTGCTCTTCCCGGCCCTCGCGAGCGCCGCGCCGCCGCCGATCGGCGGCATCACCGAGCTGCCGGGAACGCTGGCCTGCGCCTCGGTCAACGGCTCCAGCGAGGCCGGACCGGGCACGTGTCAGACGGCGCGCGGGATCGCGAAGGCCGAGAGCGTCACGATCAGCCCTGACGGTAAGTTCGCTTACGTCGGGAGCTACGCGGATGCCACCGCACCCGGCTTGACCGCCTTTTCCCGCGACCCCGCCACCGGGACGCTGACCCAGCTGCCGGGGGCGGCGGGGTGCTACACGCCCGCAGGAGCGAGCCAGGCAGTCCCCGGCTGCACGAGCGTTGTTGGGTTGGGGAACGGCGACGGCCTCGACCTGGCCATCACCTCCGACGGCCGGTTCGCCTACATGGCCAACGAGAATCAGAGCGGCGGGACCCCGCCGGGATCGATCGTCCTGTTCTCCCGCGATCCCGCCACCGGCGTCCTCACCCAGCTGCCGGGCACCGCGGGCTGCATCAGCTCGAATGGCTCGAGCCAGGCCGGCGCCAACACCTGCCAGGCGCTGGCCACGCTCGCGAGGCCGTTCAGCGTCACGCTCAGCTCGGACGATCGTTTCCTCTACGTCAACGATTTCGGCTCGCCGTTCCGGATTCACGTCCTCGACCGCAATGCGTCGACCGGCGCCCTGAGCGAGGCCCAGTGCCTGGCCGAGGGCTCTTCCCCGCCCGCCGGCTGCACCACCGCCCGCGACGCCGGTGAGAGCCAGGCCCTGGTGCTGTCTCCCGACGGCACGCACGCCTACGACGGGGACGACAGCAACACGGGCCTCTCGATCTTCGACCGCGACCCCAGCACCGGACTGCTGACCCAAAAGGGCGGTGCCGCGGGCTGCCTCAGCGAGACGGGCAACGACAACACCGGCGCGACCACCTGTGGCGTCGCGCGCGACCTCGGCTACGGGCTCGCGATCAGCCCCGACGGTCACACCCTCTACGTCTCCTCCGACACCCACGCGCCGCACCTGCTGGGCGGCGTGGCGATCCTCCATGTCTACGACGACGGGACGGTCAGCGAACTGTCCGGTGCCGCTGGCTGCATCTCGGACACCGGCAACGACGACACCGGGAGTCCAACCTGCACGGCAGGCCGAGACCTCACGTACTCCTACGGGCTGACGGTCTCCCCGGACGGCCGGAGCCTCTACGTGGCCGCCGATTCGAACGATGGTGGGATCGCGGCCTTCTCGCTCGACCCGAGCACCGGAGAGGCCACGCAGCTGCCCGGCCCCACGGGCTGCATCGACGCCGACGGCGAGTCGAACGGAACGGCCGGGCTCTGCACGCAGGCTCCCGCCGTGGCTGACGACTGGATCCCTGCCGTCAGCCCCGATGGGCACTCGGTGTACGTCGCGTCCTACGGCGACGACGCCGTCACGTCGTTCGCCCGCGAGACCGGGCCCACCTGCACCGGGACCAGCGCGTCGACCGCGTATCAGACCCCGGTCACCGTGAACCTCTCCTGCGTCGATACCGACGGCGACGCGCTCACCCCAGCCGTCCTCTCCGGCCCATCCCACGGCAACCTCGGTGCCGCCGGAGCCACCGTCACCTACACCCCGGCGAACGGCTACACGGGAAGGGACAGCTTCACGTTCGACGCCACTGACGGCACGAACAGCAGCGCCCCGGCCACCGTCACCATCACGGTCGGTGCACCTCCCGTCCCGCCGGCACAGATCGCCGCACCGGCACCGAAAGTCACGCACGCCGCCCAGACGCACCGGCGCTGGCGGGAGGGCAACAAGCTCGGGACCACGTTCTCGTTCACCCTGAACGAGAAAGCGCGAGTCACTTTCACATTCCGTCAGCGCGGGATCGCGCGCGGGACCCTCACACTCACCGGCCACGCGGGCAAGAACAAGCTCGTGTTCCGGGGCCGCATCAACAAGCACAACAAGCTCAAGCCCGGCACTTACACGGTGACGATCTCGACCGGCGCGAGCTTCCAGCGCCTGACATTCACGATCGCTAAGTAGCCCGGCCGCGGGCGCGCCGGATCTCCTCCAGCCGCTCGCGCAACAGAGACTCGGCGTCGTCTGGCTCGTAGAAGCGCTCCCCGATCGCGTGATCGGGCATCAGCTCCTGCGGCGAGACGTGCCCGGGACGGGCATGTGGATAGTCGTATTCCCCGTCGCTCCGAGTGGAGGAGCGCAGGTACGCCGGGGGAGCCTGCGCGCCGCGCGAACGGATGAACCCGCGCGAGGCACCGAGCGCTCGCTTGGTCGCGTCGGACTTGGGCGCCAGCGACAGGTAGATAGCCGCCTGGGCCAGGGCGAACTGAGCCTCGGGCATGCCCACGTGCTCAACCGCGGCGGCCGCCGCCGTCGCGACGACGAGCGCTTGCGGATCGGCGTTGCCGATGTCCTCCGAGGCCAGCACCACCATGCGGCGCACGATGAAGCGGGGATCCTCGCCGCCCTCGAGCATGACCGCCAGGTAGTACAAAGACGCGTCCGGGTCCGAGCCCCGGGTGGCCTTGATCCAGGCCGAGATCGTGTCGTAGTGGCGGTCGGCCTGGCGGTCGTACAGGAGCGCCCGGCGCTGGAGGGCGTCTTGAGCATGTTCGAGCGTGATCGGCGCTTCGAGCCCCGCGGTCTGGCAGGCCAGCTCGAGCGCGTTCAGCGCGATCCGCGCGTCGCCGGCTGAGCGCTCGGCCAGGAAGTCGAGCGCCTCGGCCGCCACCCGTTCGCCCGGGCCGCACTCGCCCCGCGCAACCGCTCGGTCGAGCAGGACCCGGACCTGAGGCACGGTCAGCGACTCGAGCTCGTAGACCCGTGCCCGCGAGAGCAGCGCCGAATTGACCTCGAAGTACGGGTTCTCGGTGGTGGCCCCGATCAGCGTCAGCAGCCCCTCCTCCACCGCCGGCAGCAGCGCGTCCTGCTGGGCCTTGTTGAAGCGATGGATCTCGTCCAGGAAGAAGATCGTGCGCCGGCCCCCGGCCGACAGGCGCTGCCGGGCGCGGTCGATCACGGCCCGCACCTCGGCCCGGCCGGCCTGCACCGCGCTCTCCTCCTCAAACGCAGCACCGGACGCCTCGGCGACGAGCCGGGCCAGCGTCGTCTTACCGCTGCCGGGCGGGCCGTGGAGGATCATCGAGTGAGCATGGCCGTCCTGGATCGCCTGCCGGAGGGCCGAGCCCGGCGACAGCAGCCGGTCCTGTCCGACGAACTCCTCGAGCGTGTGCGGGCGCATCCGCGTGGCCAGCGGCGCGTCGGGCAGGGTCGCGGCGCTGCCGGCCGAGGGCGGTGCGTCTTGCTCGCCGAACAAGCGATCCATCACACAAGTATGCGACGGCCGCGGGGCGAGGACGCGAGCTCTACGCTCGTTTGCGGTGGTGCACAGCGCGCCCCGGCAGCCCGTGCACGGTCAACCACCCCACGACGTGGTCGACCCAGCTCGGCAGCGAGGTGTGGACCATGAACAGATGCGCGGTGTTCGGGAGCAGCAGCTGGCTCACATCGCACCCACAGTGCGCCTTGTAGTAGGCGAAGTCCGCATCGGCCGCGGAAGGCGGATCGGTCGTGTCCTCGGCGCCCGAGGTGAGGAGCACCGGGATCGAGTGGCCGATCATCGAGATGTACGCATCGTTCTGCGCGTACATGGCGGGAAGGTCGGCGATCTCGCCAAATGGCGAGTCCAGGAACGGCGGGGTGCAGGCGATCTTGGCCGCGTACTGCACGACCCCCGGCGTATACGTGTTGAACTCCAAACACTCCTGCGTGGTCTGGAAGAACTGAAAGTAGTCCGGATGGCTCGGGTCCGGAGTGAAGCTGCCGCCGGACGAGGAGCCCAGAGGTGCGGTGGGCGACCCGCCCGCCGAGCCGGAGATGTCGGTCTGGATCATCGCCGCCACGTCGTGGTACTCGCCCGGGTAGCCGGCGACGACCCAGCCGCCGGCGCTGTGCCCGACGATCACCACCCGGTGGCTGCGCGTCCGGCCCGATGTGGTCGCACCTGAGCAGTTGCCGGTGGAGCTGACGCCGTAGCTGCCGCTCTTCACGTCCGCCACCACGTCATGCAGCATGGCCCGGTGGGCCTGGGTGGTGAGCATGTAGCCGCCGCCGAGCTGCGAATACCAGCTGCTCTGTGCGTAGCCAAGGCGGTCGTAGGAGAACACGAGATAGCCGGCGCTGGCCAAAGCCCGGGCCACCGACCAGGTGGGCGAGAAGTCCCAGTCCTCGGTCGATGAGGCGATGCCGTGCACGAGCACGATCGCCGGCGTCGATCGGGTCACCGTGCCGTCCTCAAAGCGCTGCCCGTAGAGGACGCTCTGCCCACCCGCCGGATTGGTCACGGGCAGGCACACGGACACCACGCGCATCTGCTTGTTGAACACCATGCGCGGCGCGCTCGTGGGGCCCGTGACGCGCAGCTTGAAGGCCTGCGCGGACCCCGACAGCCCGCCGAGCACGAGTGCCAGCGCGCTCGCGGCCGCGCACACTCCGGCGAGTCGGCGCCGCCTCACTCGCCGGTGCCTTTGCGGACCGGCGTCGACTCGAGCCAGGCGCGCTCCATCGCCGCCCGCGCCCGCGCCATGTCCTCGTCAAAGAGCATCTGTTCGTCGTGGTCGAGCACGCCGCGCGGCGCGTTCAGATAGGCGGCGTACGCCTCAGTCGCCACGCCGACGTCGACAGCCGATCGGCTCATAGTCGCGACTCCCTCCCGATCGACTCGGGGAGAGCTCTTATCTGTTGCCATTGACGCCACCACGGACGCAGCTCGCGCGCCACCATCGTGGCGACGAAGGCGACCGGCAATAGCGCGAGATTGATAGCGATGATCATGAATGGGGTCCTTACTCGGGGAAAACCTGGATGTGAAAGCGGAAGTACCCGTAGAACGCGGGGTGATCACTCGCCATTTGGCCAATCAAATACCCTGCTGGCCATGAGCGATGACTGGCGACTCGAGGTTGGCCTGTTCGACGACGGGCGGGCGAAGGCGCTGACTGAGCGGCTTGAGGCCGAACGGCTCGAGGAGGATCTCGAGTCCGCCGTCGGTGATCGACTCGCCGTTTCCGGGGACGGGCCGAACGTTTTCGTATATGCCGGCGAGCGCGCGCAGGCCGATGCGGCCGGGAACGTGATTCGGGCGATCGCCAACGAGCACGGCTGGGACATCGAGGTCCAACTCAAGCGGTGGCATCCCAGCGCGGAGGAATGGGAGGACCCTGACGTTCCACTCCCCGCGACCGATGCCGAGCGCGCCGCCGAGCACGCGCAGCTGATCGCCAAGGAGCGCGAGGAGACCGCCGAGCGCGGCTACGCCGAGTACGAGGTGCGCGTGGAGTGCCACTCGCACCGCGACACGGTGGCGCTGGCCGAGCGCCTGCAGGGCGAGGGCGTGCCCGTCGTGCGGCGGTGGCGTTACCTGCTCGCCGGCGCGCGCGACGAGGACAGCGCGAATGCGCTCGCCGCGCGGATCCGCGCGGAGGCGCCGCAAGACAGCACGGTGATCGCGGAGGTGAGCCGGCGGGCGGTCTACGACGACGATCCCGGTCGCGCGTCGTTCGCGATATTCGGCGGGCTCGGCGGCTGACGCTCGGCGGCTGACTGGCTCCCCGGCGTCCCCTGGTGGGACGCCGCAGCGGTGGCGACGTCCTCGGCATAGGTGAAGCGCGCCCGCACCAGGAAGAAACCAGCCGCGGCGAGCGTTGCGAGCAGGATCAAGAAGCTGATCTCGAGTCCGCGGGCGGTGCTGGGCGACACGCCCCCGGTATGGGTACCGATCGGCGCCTGGGCCGGTGCGATGCCCGCGATCAGGTCGGCCAGACCGCCGAACACGAGGGGCGCGAGCGCCTGGGCGAGCGAGCGCAGGAACGTTCGCGTGCTCTCGGCCCGTCCCCACAGCCCGGCCGGCATGATGTCGAGCCGCGCGGCGTCGAGCGGCGGATTGGCGGCCGAGAGCAGCGACGCTCCCGCCACGTCGAACCACACGGCCGGGGTCAGACGACTACCCAACACCCCAGGGATCAGCAGCACGGTGG
>Ga0335075_10016906_pt1 | contig 10871 bp, 6 predicted proteins | sample Lox_Sample_24_FD_206723 | JGI IMG/M metagenome (GOLD analysis project Ga0335075, IMG submission 206723) | Soil microbial communities from Loxahatchee National Wildlife Refuge, Florida, United States - Lox_Sample_2.4 | ecosystem: Environmental > Terrestrial > Soil > Wetlands | place: USA: Florida... | reverse complement strand
GATTCGCACTGGGCCTACTTATAGGCCGCTTGGGAATATTGCCAATTCTCGTCCATGTGCCCGCCATCACCGTCACTCTTTGCGGATCGGTCGCAATGGCAGTCACGACGTTTCTCGTCTTGCGCACAAGAGATGCCACAACCGCGCTGGTGCTGGTTTTCCTTGCCGGACTCTCCATGGCGCCAGTCTTCCCCACCACGCTGGGCATCGTGGGCGATGCTTTTCCTCGAATGAGCGGCACCGCGATCGGTTTCGTGATTACTTGTGGATGGATAGGACTTGCCGTCACTTCCCGCATTATCGGAGCCATCGCCGGCAACGATGCCCGGCGCTTGAAAAAAGCACTGCTGGTGATTCCAGCATCCGCCGTTATCATGGTCGGTTTGGATCTCGCGATTCGGAACGCGCTTCGCTAGCCATGGCGAAAGCCAAACTTACCGGCGGTGCGTGCTCAGTTCGTCGAGTGCGCGCTTTAGCTCTTCGAGCTTCTCTCCAGCTTCGCCGAGTTTGCCTTCCGCCGTCAGACGCTGGTAATCGGCGAGATCTTTGGCGGCTGCCGCGATGAGCGCGTTCAATTCCGGAGCAGGCTGGGACGAAGCGCCAAGTGGCGTGCTTCGCTCCACTTGCGCCGGGGGTGTCTCTGCATTTACTGCCGGGGCGGTCAATGACGACACCGTTCCGCCGAAGAGCGACGCCATCGCCGATTCGAACGTAGGCCCGTAGGCAAGCTTGTCTTGCAGCGCAAGCACGACCAGGCGCAACTCTGGCATTGGACTTCTTTCCGCCTGTAAGTAGATAGGCTCCGCGTACAACAATGCCTTTCCGCAAGGAATCACCAGCAGAGCGCCGCGGCGCACGTGCGAGCCCTGCTGGTTCCAGAGCGTCAACTGTCCGGAAAGCTGCGCGTTCTGGTCGATTCTTGCCTCGATTTGCAGAGGCCCATCGACCAGTTTTGTCTTGGGGAAGTTATAAACCACCGACGTGCCGTAGTGCGTGCCGTCGCTGCGCCCGGCAATCCAGCCGATCAGATTGTTCCTGTTGGCCGGCGTGAACGGTAGAATCTCCACGAACTCCTCGCCGCTTTCCCCGGGCAGTTTCATCAACACAAAATTCGGCTGCACTGTCTGCGTTATTTGCTCGCCCCCTGCGCTCATGCCAACCTCGCTAGCAACTGTCCACAGATCTTCGCGGTTATAAAAAGCTTCCGGATCCGTCATGTGATAAAGCCCGTAAACCTCCGCCTGCGTCTTGAGGAGCAGTTCAGGGTAGCGGACGTGCTTCCGTAGGCCCGGCGGCATTTCGGATGCATCTTTAAACATGCTGGGAAAGATGCGCCGGTACGCTGCGATGACTGGATCCTCTGGATCAAAAACATAGAAAGTAGTCGTACCATCGTAGGCGTCGATCACCACCTTGACGCTATTCCGCATGTAGTTGATGGAATCTTCGCCAAGCTGGTAGTGAGTGGAGTAAGGATAGCTGTCTGAAACCGTGAACGCGTCCATAATCCAAGACAGCCGGCCGTCGTCGCCCAGAACAATATAGGGATCGGGATCGTAGGTAAGGAACGGCGCCAGCGCCGCTACGCGGTCGCGTATATTGCGGCGCATCAACAGCCGGCTCTGCGTGTCCACGTCGTCACTGAAGGGTAGCTTCGCCAAATCGCTTTGCGCCAGGGCGATAATCATGCGGCGCAGAAAGCCGCCGATTACAATGCCGCCGTTCCCTTCATACGACGTGAGATTATTGCTTTCGCCCTGCGGATAGTTGAATTCCTTCTGCCGCGTTTTCACGTACACGTCGTTATTGGTTAATTCCCCGAAGTAAATCTCTGGGCGAGTCACGTTTAAGCTTGGCACCGTGCTCTGCACCGGCATGTTGCTCAGAATCAGCGTGGGCAATCCCTCGGGAGTGAATCCGTTGACTGGATTCATCGTTATGCCGTAGCCGTGCGTGTAGATCAGTTTTTCGTTGATCCAGTTGCGGCTGCTTTCCGGAAGTTTATCGGCGTTTAACTCGCGCGCCGCCAGCATTACCTCGCGAGTGGCGCCGTCAATGGTATATCGATCTATGTCAATATCCGGAAAGTCGTAGTAAGTGCGGATCTCCTGAATCTGGCGTAGCGTATCCTGCAGGGCACGCCAATCCCAGAGGCGGATGTTACGAAGCGTCGCCTGGTTGTTCGCGGGATCGGCGGCCGCTACCGTTGTCTCGGCTGGAAATTCACGCTGCGCGACCTGGTTCAATCCGTAGGCCTTTTGCGTCATCTGGGTGTTGTAAACGATGTACGGTTTTTCCCGCACCAGTTCGTTGGGTTTGACGATAAAGCTGCTCACGTACCATGCAACACCCTGGACGGCGAAATAACAGAGCACAGCGGGAAGGGCAGCCACGATTAGCCAGCGTCCGCTTTGTCCCTTTACAGTATTGATTGCGGAAATGGCTGCGCCCAGAATGAGCGCCGCGCAGACCACCAGCATGCCAGTGAGCGTAATGTGCGCGTCGGTGTAGGTCACACCGCCGAAGACGGTGTGATCCGCGAGCAAACGTTCAAAGCGTCCGAGGAAAACCTCCATCGCGATAATCAGTAAAAGAAAGGCGAATGCAATGGATAATCCGCCCCATGGCAATGCAACGCCTCGGCTCAGGCGGCCAGTTAAGGCGCGCGCGCCGCCAGTGATGAAGATAAAAAAAAACGCCAGCGCGCAAACCATTACTGCGAGCGTGAGCAGCCATCCCGTTATGAGTTGCCACGCAGGCAGAGTGAAAAGGAAAAAATTAAGTGGTTTACCGAATATCGGATCCAACGCGCCAGCGCTTCGCGGGGCGTCCCAAAAAAGCGCAAGCGCCGGCCATTCTCCACTCATGGCGGCCCCAGTGGCAAGCGCGATCACAACCGAGAGAGCAAGCGCAGCCGTGCGCAGCAGCGGCTCTACGGGCAGCTTAATAGGCTGGCCACCGACGAAAATAGTATGCCCATCCGGCAGATCGGGCAGGTGCGCGTGTTTCAAGGCCAGGAACGATCCGTAGAGAATGAAAAACGTAGCTACCGCAAAGGCCGCGAAGATTCCCGATTGAAGAGTCAGAGTTTTCCAGAAAACCTCTCCATACCCCAGCGACCGGAACCAAAGCAGGTCGACGTAGGACGATAAAGCACTTCGTCCCCCGAAAAAGAGGACGGCAAGCACAACAACCAGAATGAAGAATTGCCTGCGACTGCGCGGCCGCCCCGGACGCGGCGGCGGCCAGTCAATGGACTGCGACATGCTTTGCTCCAAATCCCACAACTGAAGTTTATATCCGCATTCTACTTTTGTTATCGATGGCGCTTAATCCCGATTTCAACAGACGGCGATTTTTATGACGAAGAGGAAGATGATCCTCGTTCAGAACGCTCCTGATTGTAGCTGACACCTCTACTCAGGAACGGAAATCTGCTTTTGCGGAGAGGGCTTCGAGCGTGGGATATGAAGCTAGTTCAATTAATGTGCGCCGCGGCGCTTGCGTTCCAGTGTTCACTGCCTGAACCAGCATTTGCAATGCAACTTGAGTTGTTGTCGGCGAGACTACCGTAGCCGCGAGCATTCCCGCGTCAACCCACGCCTTCCCTTCTTGAGGAAGGCCATCCACGCCTGTGAAAGGCAATTTTAGCCACATCTCTCTTTCGCCCTTTGGAAGATCCTCGAATGCCCTTCGCGCTCCTCTCGCCATTCCGTCGTACTGGCAGCCCACGACGCTGATGGAAGTCGAGCGATTGGTGGACAGACGCAGCCATGAACTTACGGCTTGGTGAGCACTGGCTTCTTCCCAATTGCAGCGAAGCGCTTTGATCTGAATATTGCCGGGCTTTGCGCTCTCCATACCAGCAGTTCGTTGCGCAGCAGCTGGGCTGTTTGCCGGCCCTTGGATGTAAAGAACTGTGCCGCCCTCGGGCGAAAGTGCCGCAAACTGCCGCCCTTGAATCCGTCCAATTTCCGTATGATCGCGAGTGACGCTGAAGACGGGCACGTTGGAGGTGCTGCGAAGCCGGTCGAGGTAATCCACATCGCTGTTCAAAACCACCCATCCGATGCCAGCCGCTACCGCAGCTTCTGCTGCGCGAACCAGCCCGGTCATAGTCAAGGGCTCAAACAAAATCGCATCGGGACGGGAAACTGAGCCGGACTGAATCGTGTTCAGTACTTGTTGACTCTGGACTACGGCGTCGTTATTGGCCTGGAGAATCTCGACTTCTAACCCCAGACGACGACCCGTGGCGAGAGCCATCGCGGCCTGCTCGTGGTGGTAGCTGTTGTCGTTGGGGAGAGATACAACGACGTGGAGCTTCTTCATGGAAGGCCCTGTTGCCTGCGCATCAACGAAGCATACCTGCCGATATTTGCAAGCCGAAGGGAGCGGCCCTTTAACTCGCTATACATTCAGCGCGCGCATGTAATCCGCATCGATTTTTAAGCCTTCCATCGGAGGCATGTCGAACTCCTCCTGCTCTACGAACGCGTGTTTAATATCGGCTTTCTTGGCCGCTTCGAAGATGGCATGGTAGTTGATGGTGCCGCGCCCCAACTCGGTTGAAGTCGGAGCATTGTCAGGTGTTACCGCAGAAGTTATTTTGAAATCCTTCACATGGAGCATGGAGATTCGCGTGGGGTAGCGCTTCAAAAGTTCCGCCGGATTTGCACCCGCCACTACCGCCCAGCCGCAATCGAGTTCCATTGTCACCTTCGCTGGATCGGTGAGGCGCATCAGTTCGTCGTAAAAAACCACGCCGTTTTCCGACCGGAACTCCGGAGTGTGATTGTGATATGCGAATCGGATTCCCGCGGCCTTCACGCGCTCGCCGATGCGATTGAACTGGTCGGCGTTCCAGCGCCAATCTGCGAGCGTCATCGATTCTCTCGCCGCGAGTGAGTTGGCGTCTTTTACGCGCGAAGGGTCTTTCAGCATCGGTGAGGCGCACACAATGTAATCAAGTCCCAGCTCTTTGCCGAACTGGATGGTTTCTTCAACCTTGGGCCGAAGCTGCACCAGCGGATAGTGAGCGCTCACGCAGCGCAACCCGGCATCCTTCATGGCTTGCTTCACTTCGGCCGGGCTGCGACCGAAAAAGCCCGCAGCTTCGACCTCACGGTAGCCCAATGCGGATATTTTTTTCAGCGTCCCTTCATAGTCTTTCGGCAGCAAATCGCGAACCGAATATAGTTGCAGGCCAAGAGGCAATCCCAACGGATTGGCCATCAAGAGGGTGGCGCTATTCCACCCCGCGGCCAGCACGGCCGAGGCAGATTTAAGAAACATCCTTCTCGAAGTCAAAGGCATCAATCACTCCAGGCACCCGGATTTCAACCCATCATATGCTAATCGCAGCGGGCTAGCCATTCCGCTTATATCCGGCAGTTGTTAGAATAACAACGCTGGTATTCGAGACGTTTCGTTACACAGGATTTCTAAATCCCACATGCGAAAGTCGTTGCTCCTTGCTTCGTTATTAATGCTTTTCGGTGCGACATGTTTTTCGCAATCACTGAGCGATTCCCTGGGTCAAGGCACTTCCTCCCAAGGAAGCCAGGTGGACTGCACAGATCCCACCATGGCGAACAGTCCGCTATGCCCCAGCGCTCTGAGTCAAAGGTCCGGCAGTAGCAATCAGGGAGTCGGCAATTCGCCCATAGTGCGCACTCCGGTGTTGACGAATCCACCAGGTGGATTCTCTCCCGATCATTACACCCCAACCTCGCCTCCGCTTAATCCCTCGCAAATGGCGCATCCTCAGGCTCCAGTTGAGCCGCAAACTGAATTCGAGCAAATGGTTGCGGACTCCATTGGCCGGCCTCTGCCTTTATTTGGACAGTCGCTTTTCCTGCAAGCTCCCAGCACTTTTTCTCCGGTCGATTGGATGCAGGTTCCCAGCGATTACATCATCGGGCCCGGCGACGAATTGCAGATCAACATTTGGGGACAGGTTCAGGCCAATCTGCGCGTATTCGTTGACCGCGCCGGGCAAATCTATATCCCTCAGGTCGGAGACATTTCCGTTGCCGGCATTCATTACGGCGATCTCGAGCAGCATCTGAAGCAGGAAATTTCGAAGATGTTTAAGAACTTCAATGTCACCGCCAGCCTCGGCCGGCTGCGCTCCATTCAGGTAATTGTCGTTGGCGATGCCCGCTATCCTGGGACATACACGATTAGTTCGTTAAGCACGCTGGTGAATGCGATTTTTGCTTCCGGCGGTCCGACGCCGCAGGGTTCGCTGCGCGATATCCAGGTACGCCGAGATGGCACGACCATTACGCATTTTGATTTCTATGATCTGTTGATCAAAGGGGACAAATCGAAAGATGTCCGCCTTCAGCCGGGCGATGTGCTCTACATCCCCCACGTGGGGCCGCTGGTCGCGATTGGTGGATCGGTGACTTCGCCCGCCATCTACGAGATAAAAGACAACTCGACGCTTAATGACTTGATCGAGATCGCCGGGGACCTAAGTCCGGTTGCCGATACAAATCGAATTACCATCGACCGCTTCGTAGACCACACGGCGCGCAAGACGTTGGAATTTCCGTACGATGCGCAATCGCGTGCGGAGATATTGAAGGATGGCGACATCGTTCGCGTCTTTTCCATCGTACCTCGCTTCGAGGATACGGTGACGTTGCGAGGCAACGTTGCCAATCCCGGACGCTATCCCTGGAAACCCGGAATGCGAGTCCGCGATCTGATTCCAAATGCTCAGGCCTTGCTCACACGACGATACTGGCGCAACCGCGCGGCAATCGTGAATGGAAGCGCCACCGAATATCCCATAGGCCCGCAGTTCCCGCAAAACGGAAATCAGACGATCAATCCATCACCGCAAACCAACGGCACGACGCCGACTGCCGGCACCTGGCAATCGAACGAAACTTCTAAAGTGCCTGCCGAAGTTCCCGAGGGAGTGAATCCCGATCTTGCTGGCGCCGCCTACGCTCAAAGTGAGCAAAATACATCGAGTAGTGACAATTCAAGGAACGGTGTGCAAAATCAGTCGAGTATCCAGCAACCTACGGGTACATCGGCGAGCAACACCAATCCCAACACCGTCAGGGACGTTGCCGAAGACGTAAGGCGCTATTCGCCTGAAATCAACTGGGATTATGCGATCATCCAACGTGTCAATCCCACCGACCTCACCTCCAAACTGATTTGGATGAGCCCGCGTAAGGCCATCATCGAAAAGGACGAAGCCGCAAACCTGGAGTTGGAGCCAGGCGATATCGTAACTATCTTTTCGCAGCGGGACATCAGCGTGCCCCAGGCTGACCGTTCTCAATATGTAATCGTCGAAGGCGAAGTGATGCGGCCTGGTGTCTACAAACTAGAGACCGGCGAAACGCTGCGCTCGGTTTTGACACGCGCAGGAGGTTTAACCTCCAGCGCCTACGTTTACGGTTCGCAGTTAATCCGCGAATCGGCGAGAGTAGATCAGCAAAAGAGTTTGGATGAATTAGCCAGCACCATGGAAGTACAAATCCGGCAATCGGCCGTGTCGGTGGCTGCCTCGGCCAACCCAGGAGATTTGGGGTCAATGCTGGCCGCTCAAGAAGCAATCATTACGCAGCTTAAAAATACCCGCGCCAGCGGACGAGTGGCGCTCCCCGTCAGACCCAAAGACAAAAGCGTTACAGATTTTCCCGATATGATAATGGAAGATAGAGATCGTCTCTCGATTCCGCACACTCCTTCAACCGTATCGGTGGTGGGGGACGTCTATAATCCCGGCTCGTTTATTTTCGAACCTAGGAATACGGCCGGCGCGTATCTCGAAATCGCCGGAAAGGGCAAGCCCCAATCCGACCTGCACCATGCTTTTGTTTTGCGCGCCAACGGCGTCGTGGTCGCTGCAAATAATGTGAACGGGATTTTCACCGGAACGAAATTCGACCGCATCCACATGTATCCCGGCGATCAAATCGTCGTTCCTTATAAGCTTCCGACCGGAGCCTTCGTCCGCGGATTGCGCGATTGGACGCAAATATCTTCGCAACTCGCCTTGACCGCGGCAGCTCTCGCGGTACTACAGTAAGAATGGCGAACCGCAGCCAACGAGTTGTGTGGAGCGCGCGCTATCGAATCTCTTCTGCATCGCTCAAACTGCCATGATTTTCGCCGACCAGCGATGGATTGGAAACCATGGGATCGGCCGGTTTGCCCGGCAGGTGCTTGCCGAACTCGATTATCGCCCCATTCCTTTGGCCGGGCACCCTGCGGCGCCCTTGGATGCGCTGCATCTTACGCGGGCGCTTGGCAAACTAACTCCCGATGACTTGTTTTTTTCTCCGGGCTACAATTCTCCGCTTTTCTGCGCGGCACCTTTTGTCTTTACGATTCACGACTTGAGCCATGTTTATTGTCCGGAGAATAGCACTCCGCTCATTCGGCTTTATTACGCGACTGTTTTGAAGCGAGCCTGCCATCGCGCCGCCAGCATCCTCACGGTATCGGAGTTTACTCGGAAACAGATCATCGAATGGTCTGGAGTAATAACGCAAAAAGTCTTCAACGTTAGCTGCGGCGTCGATCGAACTTATACTCCCGAAGGCGATGCATATGAACTTCCGTTTCCTTACCTTTTATGCGTAAGCAACCGCAAGCGCCACAAGAACGAGTTTCGCATGGTGGAGGCTTTCGCCAACTCAGGCCTCGCAACTGAGATGCGCCTTATGTTCACAGGAAATCCGACGGCGGAACTTGCCGCATGCATCGAACGGAACAACGTGACGCCTTACGTGCATTTCTTGAATGTTGTTCCAGAGGCGCAGTTACCTTCTCTTTACCGGAGCGCTGAAGCGCTGATTTTCACCTCCCTGTATGAGGGTTTCGGACTACCCCTGCTCGAGGCCATGGCGTGCGGCACGCCGGTCGTTACCTCAAACGTCACGGCGATGCCAGAAGTTGCAGGAGACGCCGCCCTGCTTGTCAATCCCACCTCAGCGGAGCAGATCTGCGAAGCGATGAAGCAGGTCGTCAGGGACACAAACCTGCGGAAGGAGCTTCGGGAAAAGGGCTTGGCGAGGGCGGCGCAGTTTTCCTGGGCAAGCACGGCTGCCGGTGTGCTCGAGGTCCTTGCCGCCGCTGCCGCTCCGTCAAGTGTGAAAGGATGTTGCGATGCGCGTCCGTGACCTCGTAATCCGCAACATCGCATCTCCGTATGGAGTAACGGGAGCCGCACTACTTCTTTTTCTAGTCGCAATCACTTTTCCTCCCTCCCTCTATAACGCCTACATCCAAGAGCCCGATCTCATGTTTTTCGATCCTGCCTCCATATTATTTTTTTTCTTGTGTGGAGTGGGTTTCGTGTCAGGTGTTTTCCTGGTTAACTTCCTTTTCCCCGTGCACGGCTTTAGGTACGAAAGAAAAGAAACCCGTATCTCGCCGACCTGGTTCATCCTGCTGCCTCTGGTCGCGGGCATTGTGCTTACTGTCATTTCGATCATTCTTCTGCTTCGCAACAATGCAACTATTTTGCAATTGCTATTCGCACTTAGAGGAGAACAACTCAAAACGGTGGGAGGGATTGAAGCCGAGGACACGCTTGTGCAGGCCACACCTGCGCTGATGGGAATCGTATGGTGGGCAATCTGGCGAAAAGATCAGCTCGATATCCGGGGCTGGCGGCGCTTCGTCGTTCATTTCGCTGTCGTTGTTGCGGTTCTCGACATGATGGCATGGTCTGTGCTGATGATGACGCGCGGAGAGTTAATGCCAATTATTCTCGGAGCTTCCATCTTGCTCTTGCTGCGCCGGTTCGTAAAAGGTAAGCTGACGCCCCCCTTTATTTTCAAGTTTGCATCCATTCTTGCGGGCTCGATTATCGCCTTATTCGTCGTTTTTTCCTTGCTGCGCGGCACACTCGATCCGGTAAGTATAGTCGCCAATATATTCGGCTATACCATTGCCTCTTACAATCGGCTGGCCGCAATTCTCGATGGCAGATTGCACTATCCGTTCGCGGGGAGAGGTATTTACATCTCCGGATTTGTTTCGTTTAACAGGACCTTTAACCGGCTTTTTCACATTAATCAAATGTTTTCATGGCCTGACTTCAACACGGTTTGGCAATCGGAATTCGGTGCGGTTGATGCCGCGGGCCTAAACGGGCATCTGATATTAGGCAGCACGTTTGGTTATGTCTACTCGGAGATCGGGTGGTTCGCCCCGCTGTTGCTTTTCGTCGATGGCTTGATCGCCGGATGGGCATGGCGTTCTCTGCAGCTAGGAAACATCTCTGGAATCATTTTTTATCCTTGGTGCGTATGCTTCGTTTTGTTGTGGTTTGGGACCAACTCTCTGTTCGACCCGACCGCGGTTATTCTCTTACTCGTAGTAATCTTCCTTGGCGTCTACGAACTGTTGTTGGTTCGTTCTCCAGCGAAGGGTCGAGCAACAATGCGGGAGGTCTCACTACTTGCCCGTTCGTAGGCTTTTTTCGGTCTGCATTCCAGCCTATAACCGCGCCCAATATCTCCCTGTCCTCCTGGACTCGATTGTCACACAGAGTTTCCGCGACTTCGAGATTGTCATCTGCGAAGACCTGTCGCCCGAACGTGGGCAGATAGCAGCCATCGTGCGCGATTACCAGTCGAGAAACCCGAAACTCATACGTTATTTCGAAAATGACGAGAATCTGGGTTATGACGGGAACGTCCGCAATTTGGTGCAGAAGGCATCGGGAGAATTCTGTTTTTTTATGGGCAACGACGATCTGATGTGCGAAGGCGCCTTGGAGAATGCCGCCAGCGTAATTCGCCGACATCCTAACGTTGGACTCGTACTGAAAAGCTATGGGTGGTTCAATGAAACTCCAGCAAATGTCAACCAGGTCATTCGCTGGT
>Ga0335075_10016905_pt1 | contig 10871 bp, 9 predicted proteins | sample Lox_Sample_24_FD_206723 | JGI IMG/M metagenome (GOLD analysis project Ga0335075, IMG submission 206723) | Soil microbial communities from Loxahatchee National Wildlife Refuge, Florida, United States - Lox_Sample_2.4 | ecosystem: Environmental > Terrestrial > Soil > Wetlands | place: USA: Florida... | reverse complement strand
GCGGTGCACGTCGAACACCGGGTAGAGCTGGTGGTCCTCGACGTCCATCCAGATGGGATGGACAGGCGTGATCTGGGACGCCGCCGGCGACGAGGCGGGCACGAAGTCGATGTCGTAGGTGATGTAGACCTGCGCCGCCTTGTCGGTGAGGTTGTGGATCATGTAGTTGAGGATCCACGTGTCGGAGGCGCCCACGGGATAGCCGTAGCCGTGGGGAAACTCGTAGATCGTCTTCTCCTCGCCGGAGGCCATGAAGGGGTACAGGCCGAACAGGCTGTTGCCCTCGCCCTGGCCGGCCGCGCCGTTGCTCAGCCACACCCCGTGGTGCAGGTGGATCACGTCGACCCGGGGGATCGCGCCGCAGCATTTGCCGTTGGGACGGGCGTAGCGGAGGTTCGGCGCCATCCGCACCATGAAGCCGTCCTGGTCGGGCTTGGGCACCTTGTTGGAGTCGACCAGGATCAGGTTGGCCCCCGGGGTGATCCGGTAGGGGCCGGCGGCGAAGTGGAGGTGCTCCAGGCCCGGGTAGGCGTCGGCGGCAAGTGCGGGCGCGGCCAGGCAGGCCAGGGCGGCACAGCTCACCAGTACGGCGATGACGACTCTCTTCACGACGGCACACCTCCACCGGCGCCTTCCCGGCGCGGAATTCAATCAGTTCAGGTGCCCGCCGCGGGGCAGTGGGTGTGGGCGACTACCAGGCCTGCGAGCCACCGCAGTGAGGGCAGCCGACCGACGTGGACACGGGAGCGTTGAACACGAACCCGCACTCGCACGAGTAGACAGCCTCGTCCTGCATGCCACCGGCCTCGCGCCGGCGCCGCTTGACGGGACTGTCCTGGTTGGTCACAGCCGCTGCCGACGGGGTGCTGCGGATGGCAGCACGAGTCGGTCGCCCCTCACGGTGGCGTCGGATCCTGTCGACGCCGCTCTTGGTTCTAGCAAGCACTGTTATCTCCGAGGAACGGCGGCACTGACCAAAGGTTTCGCGCCCGAGCCATAAAGTCCTGGCTCTTAACACGTTGCTAACACTCCGATGTTTGGTATATCGGGGGTTCGGGCACCCCCCGCGCCGCCGGGGCCTGGCCGGTGGGCTGTGTGTGACAATGGCTGCGGCATGGATCCGAGTCGCAAGCGTGCCATCCGCCTCACCGTCGCCCTGACCGTCGCGCTGCTTCTCGCGACGGCGCTCGTCTACACCAGCTTCCATGCCGGACGCGACGAGGTGACGGCGTCGCAATTGGTCCACAAGGCCCGCCCGGGCCAGACCTACATCCTCGCCGGGACCGTCCTGAACGGCTCAGTCAAGCGCAACGGGGGCGTCCTGACCTTCCGCGTCCGCGACCCCAAGCTCAAGATGTCGGTCCCCGTCCGCTACACCGGCGAGATCCCCGACCCGTTCGCCCCCGGCCGCGGGGTTCTCGTCGACGTCACGGAGGGCACCACGGCCGCCAGCACCTACATCGGCCAGGCCAACTCGCTGACCACGAAGTGTCCCTCCAAGTACCAGGCGGCCTCCGGCTCGTATTGATGGGTAGACCTCGCTGATGGCCTCCGCGGGTCGTGTCCTGCTGATCCTGTGCCTCCTGAGCTCGGTCTACGGGCTGGGCGCGTCCCTGTACGGAGTCCGCACCGATCAGCACGAGTGGGTGGACTCGGGGCGGCGGGCGATGTACTCGGTGTTCGGGATGTCGGCGATCGCGTTCGTGATCCTCGACGTCGCCTTCATCAGCTCGGACTTCTCCTACAACATCGTCGCCAGCGGCTCCAGCACGACCACGCCGTTCTTCTACCGGGCGGCGGCCATCTGGTCCACGCAGCAGGGCTCACTGCTGTTGTGGGTGATGCTGCTCACCTTCTGGTCGAGCCTGGCGCTCCTGCTCACCCGCCGCCGCGTGCGCGAGATCGTGCCCTACGCGCAGTCGGTGCTGTTCGGGTTCGCCATCTTCTTCGTCGGGCTGATCGTCTTCTTCGCCAACCCGTTCGCGATCAGCGCCAACCCGCCCTCCGAGGGCGCCGGGCTGGACCCGCTGCTGCGGCACACGACGATGATGGTCCACCCCCCGATGCTGTACTCCGGGTTCACGCTGCTGCTGGTGCCCTTCGCCTTCTGCATCGGGGCGCTGATCAGCGGACGTCTCGGCGCCGAGTGGATCCAGGTCACCCGCCGCTTCGCCCTGGCGGGATGGCTGTGCCTGGGGATCGGGCTCCTGCTCGGCGCGCGCTGGTCCTACACCGAGCTGGGCTGGGGCGGCTACTGGGAGTGGGATCCGGTGGAGAACGCGGCGCTGATGCCGTGGCTGGTCTGCACCGCCTACATCCACTCGATCATGATCCAGGAGAAGCGGGGGATGCTGAAGGTGTGGAACGCCTCGCTGATCCTGCTCGCGGGGACGCTGGCCATCGTCGGCGACTTCCTGGTGCGCTCGGGGATCCTCAGCTCGATCCACGCCTTCGTCTCCGACCCGACGCTCAACGTCGCCTTCGTCGTCCTGGTCTCCGTGATGGTGCTGGGCTCGGTGTGGCTGGTCACCTACCGCCGTGACGGCCTGAGCAGCGAGCACCGCCTGGACGCGCTGCTCTCCCGCGAGGGCGTCTTCCTCATCCAGAACATGGTGCTGGTGGCACTGACCGCCGTCGTCTTCTGGCTCACCTTCTTCCCGCTCATCTCCGAGGCGATCACGGGCACCCAGGTCTCGGTCGGCCCGCCGGTGTTCGCTCGCTTCGTCGTGCCGCTGGCCCTCGTGGTGGTGGCCCTGTCGGGGATCGGCCCGATCATCGCGTGGCGCCGGGTGACGGTGGCCAAACTCAAGCGCAGCTTCGCCTTCCCGGTGGCGGTGGGGCTGGGCACCTTCGTGATCCTGGCCTTCGTCTCCGGGGTCACCCGGCACGTCTTCGCCTACATCATGTTCGGCTTAGGCGCCTTCGTGGTGGGCACGGTGGCCCAGGAGTTCTTCCGCGGCGCCCGGGCCCGGCGGGCGATGACCGGCGAGTCATTGGGCGGCGCACTGGTGGCCCTGGTGCGGCGCAACCGCCGTCGCTACGGCGGTTACCTGGTCCATGCCGGAGTGGCGGTGGCCCTCGTGGGGGTGGCCGGCTCGACGTCGTTCCAGCATCAGCGCTTTGCGACGCTCAAGCCGGGCCAGAGCGTGCACCTGGACGGCTACACCTTCACCTACAAGCACCCCACGGCCGTGGCGACGGCACAGAAGGTCTCCTTCGGCGGCGACGTGGCGGTGACCAAGGGCGGGGAGCCGGTGACCACGCTGCACACCACCTACGGCCTGTATCCCTCCCAGGACCTGAACGCCCCCGTGGGACGGTTCCTCAACACCTCCGACGGTGCCCAGACCGAGAGCCGGGTGGGGCTGGACTCGGGCGCGCTGCGCGATCTGTGGGTCGTCATCTCACCGAACCTGGGCCAGCTGCAGGGACTGGTCAGCGAGGGCGACGCCCAGATCGCCAAGGCCCTGAACGCCGCGGAGAGCCTGCCGGCGGCCCAGCGCGCCGGGCAGCTCAACACGATCTTCCAACTGCGCGACATCCTCATCAACGAGTTGGCCCAGCGGTTCGTCACCCATCCGTGGGCATCGACGTTCCTGATCGAGGTCTCGCCGCTGGTGATGTGGTTGTGGATCGGCGCCATCATCGCCGCGCTCGGCGGCCTCATCGCCCTGTGGCCGGTGCCGCGCCGCTCCCGCGCCGGAGCGCTCTCGGTGCGGCGGCGGCCTGCCACGGAGCCGGCGGCCTCGCCGGCCCCGGAGCCCGAGCCTGAGCGCGAACGCGAGCTGGTCTGACCGTGGCCTACGTCCTCGTGCTGGTCGTGCTGGCGGTGGTGGTCTTCGCCATCAGCGGCCCGCTGCGCACGGTGCGCGGTCCTGAGGATCGGGCGGGGGAGGCGCCCGATGTGGCCGAGCTGGAGGCGGCCCGCGACGCCAAGTACCGCGAGATCCGCGACGCCGAGCTGGACGTCCGCACCGGCAAGCTGTCCGATGAGGACTATGCGGCGCTGGACGGATCGCTGCGCGCCGAGGCGGTGGAGATCCTGCACCAGCTCGACGAGGCACGCCCCGGCGAGCAGGTACCATCCGGCTCATGACCGCGATCCTCGACGTCGTTCAGGTGTTCCTGAGCGGAGGGCTCATCTTCCTCATCCTCATGCACTCCGGCAAGGATGCGGGGCTGTCGGGTGCCTTCGGCGTCGGGACCGGCGCGGGGCCCCTCGGGGGCGGCTCGCTGGTGGAGCGCAACCTGAACCGGTGGACGGTCCTGTTCGCGGTGCTGTTCGTCGTCAACACCGTCGTCCTCATCCGCATCACCTGATCGCGGCGACGGGGGCGGCGTTGCGCCCGCGGTGACCGATCAGCAGCCGGCCAACGCCGCCGGCGCGTCAGGCGTGGCGGTCGAGCCGGTCGCTCTGGGAGCCCAGGCGATCGACCAGGCGCAGCAGGTCCAGCGGGCTGAACGGCTTGGTCAGGAACAGGTCCGCCCCGGCCGCCTCGGCCTGCGCCTCGATGTGATCTCCATGTGAGGCGGTGAGCATGACGATGGTGGCGGCGCTGGTGGCGGGATTGCTGCGCAGCTCCCGGCAGGCCGAGATGCCGTCCATGCGCGGCATGTCGACGTCGAGGAACACGATGGTGGGCAGCTCGCGCTCGGCCACCTCGACCGCCTGGACGCCGTCGCCGGCCTCGAAGAGCTGGAACTCCGAGACATCCTCGAGGGTCGTCGCCACCAGCTTGCGGATGAATGGGTCGTCGTCGACCACGAGCACCCCGCGCTTCATCGGCACCCTCCCGTTTGGTTGATGAGGTGTCGCGTCACCACGCGTCGCGGCCGATCTGCACGAACGTCGCGTCGTCGATGTCGCGGAAGGCCTCGATCACGGTGGGGTCGAAGTGGGTGCCGGTCTCCTCCATGATCATCGAGCGGGCCTGGCGCAGCGGGAAGCCCGCGCGGTAGGGCCGATCAGTGGTGAGCGCGTCGAGCACGTCCGCCACGGCGAAGACACGCGCCGATCGCGGGATGTTCTCGCCGGCCAGGCCGTCGGGGTAGCCCATGCCGTCCCAGCGCTCGTGGTGGGAGCGCACGATCTCGGCGGCTTCGGTGAGAAACTCGATCTGGCTGACGATCTCGGCGCCGATGGCCGGGTGGCGAGCCATCAGGGCCCGCTCCTCGGAGGTGAGCGGCCCGGGCTTGTAGAGGATCGAGTCGGGCACCGCCACCTTGCCGATGTCGTGCAGGAGGAAGCCGAACTCCAGCTCGGGCGCGTCCGGGCGCGGGATGCCGTACGCCCGGGCGATCTCCATGCCGTAGGCGGCGACGCGCTCGGCGTGCTTGCCGGTGTAGGCGTCGCGGGCCTCGACGGCGTTGGAGAGCGCGCGGACGGTCTCGCGGTAGGAGCGCGTCAGCTGCTGGGTGAGCGCACGCTCCTCCTTGAAGGTGTCGCGCAGGTCCGCGGCGTAGCGCTCGAGCTGCACCTCCTTATCGGCAGCCTCGCGCTCACGGCGGGCGAGCTCGGCGCGCAGCCGCGCGATCTCCCGCGTGAGCTCAGCTTCTGTGTTGAGCTCCACCGGCAATTCGACTCGTTTGTTCTTTGTCTCCGCGCAACGCAGATAGAAGGGCGTGAGCGGCGTCCTGGACCGGTACGACCTCAAGCCCCAGATTGACGATACCCGAGGGTGTCGGCGATTCGCCATCTGAGAATAGGATCACCGCGCGCCGAAGTCGACGGCCGCGCAGATCCAAAGCTTGCAAAACCGCCTGAGGGTTGCGGATTCCTACGTCGATCAGCGCGACCTCAAAGCGGCGCTCACCGCACACTCGTGCGGCTGCCGCACCGGATGTCTCCCACTGGTGCTCGATACCGAGCTCGTCCAACGCGGGCTCGAGCGTGTTCTGAAGCTCCTGGCGCCCCACGATGAGCACGCGGCTGCGGCCGGCGCGGACGGCCGCCGCGAGGACGTTGCGCAGCTCGGCGGCGTCGATCGGCTTGGCCACCACCCACTCCCCCGAGAGCTCGCTGCGCGCCGAGAAGACCGATACGAACACGATCGGCGTGGCGCGCAGGTCCGGATCGGAGCGGATCTGGCGCAGCACCTCGAACCCGTCCATCTGCGGCATGAGGATGTCGAGCGTCACCGCGTCGAACCGCTCCCCGCGCAGGGCCAGCAGTGCCTGCTCGCCGCTGGTGGCGATGGTGGTGTCGACGTCGAGAGGGGCGAGCTGGCCGGCGATGAGCTCGGCCACGTCGGGCTCATCGTCGACGATCAGCACCCGGCGACCCTGGATGACGTCGAGCGAGTCGAGGTCGTCGGCGGCCACCGCCGCCGGGATGAGCACCTGGAAGGTGGTGCCGCGGCCGGGCTCTGAATCGACCTCGATGACCCCGTGGTGCAGGTCGACGAGCGACTTGACGATGGAGAGCCCGAGCCCGGTGCCGGGCGCGGACTCGTTGCCGCTGCGCGCGCGGTAGAAGCGCTCGAAGGCGCGCTCGGTCTCCTCGGTGGTCATCCCGATGCCGGTGTCGGCGACCACGATTCGCACCCACGCGCGGTCGGCCTCGACGCCGAGGTGGATGCGGCCGCCCTCGCCGGTGTAGAGGTGGGCGTTGGTGACCAGGTTCCCGATCACCTGGCGGATGCGCTCGGGGTCGGCCATGGCCAGCGGCAGCGTCGGGGCGACGTAGATACCCAGCGTCTGGTGCTTGGCCTCGATGCGCGGGCCCATCAGCTCCGCGAGCTCCTGGACAGCCTCGCCGACGTCGATCGGGCGGGCGTTGATCTCGACGTGATCGGCCTCCAGCCGGGCCACGTCGAGGAGGTCGTTGACCAGCTCGACCAGGCGGTCGGTGGAGCGCTTGATGATGTCCAGGAACTCCAGCTGGCGGGCCGACATGCTGTCGGGGCTGCGCTCGAGCAGCTCGACGAAGCCCTTGATCGAGGTCAGCGGGCTGCGCAGCTCGTGTGAGGCGGTGGCGACGAAGTCGGACTTGGCGCGCTCCAGCCGGGCTCGCTCGGTGACGTCGCGCACGGTCCACACGATCCCGCTGGAGGTGTCATCGCCCAGCGGCGCGGCGGTCACGGCGAGGATCCGCCCTCCGTGGTCGATGACGACCTCGCGCTCCAGCGCGGTGTGCAGCGCGGGGAGAGGGCTGCCGGGGTCGTCGACGGTCTTGCCGGGAGCCAGCTCGCGCACCAGCTCGGCGGCGCGCGGGTTCATGGTGGCGATGGCGGTCGACGTGGACTCGGTGACGATCAGGCCGTCGCCGAGGCTCTCGATCGTCACCGCCAGCCGGCGGCGCTCCTCTTCGATGCGGCGCTGCGCCGAGGCGAGATCGTCGGCCATGGCATTGAAGGCCAGGCCCAGCTCGCGCAGCTCACGGGGACCACCGGGCTGCACGCGGCGCTCCAGGGCACCCGAGGCCAGCTCGCCGGTGGCGTCGACCAGCTCATCGAGCGGCCGGCGCATCGAGCGCACCAGGCCGGCGATGAGGATGAGCGCCGCCAGAAGCGCCAGCACGCCGGCCACGATGGCCACCGTGATGGCGTCGCGCGACTGGCTGCGGTCATGGTCAGACGCCTGTTGCTGGCGGACGCGCTGGCGGGCCTGGAGCTGATCAGCCACCGAGGCGGCGCTGGCCAGTGTCCCCCCGCCGGCGCTGGCGGACTTCAGGCGGCCGCTCTGGGCTTGGGCGACGGCGAGGCGCTGCAGCGAGATCTGCCGGGACAGCAGCCTGGCGCTGGGCGGATCGGAGGCGGCGAGGACCCGCGCGGCCTCGGCGGAGCGGTCAAAGGCCGCGGCGGCCTGGCGACGCGCCGCGGGGGCCAGCGGCCCGGTGGCGTCATGGGCGATCTCGACCTGGACGACCCCGGCGCTGGTGAGGTTGGCCACCGCGGTGCCGAGATCCGAGCTGCGGGCCAGCACATTCTCATAGGTCTGCCGTGCGGTGTAGAGGCTGGAGATCCCGGCAGCGGCCACCGCCGCAAGCGCGATGGCGAGACCAATCAGCGCGAGGCGCAGCGAGCGAGCGATCGAGAAGCGACCCATGAGCCGGTACCCCACGGTAGGGCGGGGCGGATCGTAGCGATGCGCTGCACAATGTTCGCCTCCGTGCAGGTAATGCGGCTTTTTCGTAACAAGAACCTCCAAATGGGGAGGTTTCGCCAAGGCTCGGGACTAGCCTCCAGAAAAATGGGCTTGGTCCGCGCGTGGCGCCGCCAGATCTACGGGGCATCGCTGGTGGCCATCCTCATTCCCGCCTCGATCATCGTGGTGCTGTTCTTCGCGACCGGGAACGGCCCGCTGGGCGGGCTGGGCACCCTGGGCCAGGTCTTCAGCGGCCCGGCGATCCCCGGCGGCAATCTCTCGGCTCGCGTGTCGGCGAGCTCCAAGCCGACGCTGCCGGTCAGCGGTGGCGCGGGTGCGGCGGCGCTGCGCGGCCACAGCCCGGTGATCGGCCAGCCCTCCGCAGGCGGTCCGGCGCCTCTGCGCACCAGCTCCTCCGGGCCGCACGGTTCCGCGGTCGCGCCGCTGAACCTGGCCACGACGCCGACAACGCCCGGCAGCGGCGGCCAGCTGCATCCCGGGACCGGCGTGGGCGGGGGTGGCTCAGGCCACCAGCCCCCGCCGCCGTCGACCCCGCCGGCGACGACGCCGAGCACCACGACGAGCACGACCACCACTGACACCACCACGGCGGCGACACTCCCGCCGATCGTCGCGGTCCCGCCGCCACCGGTGACCACCACGGACACCACGCCGACCACGGTGACCACCACCACGACGACGACCCCCGTCCACACCACCACGACGTCGACCACCAAGACCACGACGACGACCACCACCAAGACCACCACCACGTCGACGACCAAGACGACGACCACCACCAAGACGACGACGACGCCGACGACCAAGACGACGACGACGCCGACGACCAAGACCACCACCACGACGGTCACGATCAAGACGCCGACCACCAAGACGGCCACCACCGTGGCGTCGCCGGCATTCGCGGTGGCGACGACCGTGGCCCAGGCCGAGCACGGGTCGGCCACCTTCTCGGGGTGCAACGGCGACTGGGGCATCGGACCGAGCGGCCGCATCGAGCGCATCGCGCGGGTGGCGACGCTGCACGCGGCCGCCAACGGCGGCACCTCCACCATCGAGGGATAGCCCCGGCGCGGGCCCAGGCGGGCTGCAAGTTTCGCTGCACACGCAGGACAAAGCGACCTGGTGCCGCGGGTCTTGATAGCTTCGCGACGTCCGCGTCAGCCGGCTCTCGCGGTTCGAGAGCCGCCTCGATGCACGCTGTCACGACGCCCGCATGCTCAAAGCCCGTCGCTTCGCATACCCGTTCCTGCTGGCCGCCGTCGTACTCGGGCTCATCGCCGTGCCCGGGTGGGCGGACCTGAGCAGCAGGTATCAGGCCGGCAAGCAGCGGGCCAAGGAGCTGGGCTCCCAGATCGCGGCCCAGAGCGCCCGGATCCAGGGCTACCAGGGGACCATCAACAACCTCGAGGCGCGGCTCACCGCCATCGAGAGCGCGCTGGGCGTCCAGGAGCGGCTGCTCTCCAACGTGACGATCGAGCTCACCGCCGCGCGCAAGCGGCTGACCGGGCTCAAGGCGTCTCAGGCCTCAGACCAGGCAGCGCTGGCGGCCCAGCTGCGCGCCGACTATGAGTCGCCGCCCCCCAACATCGTCAGCGTGGTCGTCGACGCCAAGGGCTTTGATCAGCTCGTCAACGGCGTGCGCAACCTCACCGCGATCCGCAAGAGCAACGTGGCCACCGTGCAGCGGGTCGTCAACGACCGCAAGGCGGTCCAGGCGCAGACCATCGCGCTCGCCTCCGTACAGGCACGGCGCCGCCGCCAGGCCGCGGCGATCCTCGCCGAGCGCGACGACGTCACCCAGCTGCGCCTGTCCATCGTCGACAAGCAGCTTCACGCCGAGCACATCCGGGGCGCGACGGCCACCACGCTCACCGCGCTGCGCAGGACGCTGTCTCACGAGGCCTCCGTGCTGAACGCGGAGGCGGCCCGGGCCGCGGCCGCCGCGGCGCGACAGCAGGCCCTCAACGGCAGCGGAGGCGGCGGCGAGGCCCCGGCGCCGACCGGCGGCTGCGTCAACACCCCGTTCGTTGCTCACGGCGGCGAGTGGGGCTTCTTCCCGGCGGCGGGCACCAACTACACCGTCAACGAGGAGCCCGTGATCGCCGCGCGGCTGGATGCTCTGGGCAAGGACCTGCACCTGCACCTCATCGGAGTGTCCGGCTATCGCACGCCCGAGCACTCGGTGGAGGTCGGCGGCTTTGCCGACGACCCGCACACCAAGGGCCTGGCCTCCGACACCCCCGGGGTCGAGGGCGTGCCCGAGGCGACGCTCGAGCAGTTCTGCCTCACCCGCCCGTTCCCGGGCGCCCGCGAGGCCGATCACATCCAGGAGTCCTGACGGTGGCCGGGTCGGGCCCTGTGGAGGAGTTCGCTCCGGAGGTGATCGTGGTGGGGGCGGGGTCCGCCGGTTGCGCGGCGACCCGGCGGCTGGTCGACGCCGGCGTCGACGTCCTCCTGCTCGAGGCGGGCGGCCCCGACGACAGTCCGGCCATCCATGACCCGGCCCGCTTTCACGAGCTGTGGCTGGCGGCGGAGGACTGGGCCTACCACACCGTGCCGCAGGCGCACGCGGCCGACCGGGCGCTGCACTGGCCGCGCGGCAAGGTCCTGGGCGGGTCGAGCTGCCTCAACGGGCTCATCCACGTCCGCGGGGCCCGCGCCGACTATGCGCAGTGGGTCGCGCTCGGCGCCGAGGGGTGGGACTGGGACGACGTGCTGCCGGTGTTCGTGCGCATGGAGGACTTCGACGGCGGCGCCTCGCT
>Ga0335075_10016904_pt1 | contig 10871 bp, 12 predicted proteins | sample Lox_Sample_24_FD_206723 | JGI IMG/M metagenome (GOLD analysis project Ga0335075, IMG submission 206723) | Soil microbial communities from Loxahatchee National Wildlife Refuge, Florida, United States - Lox_Sample_2.4 | ecosystem: Environmental > Terrestrial > Soil > Wetlands | place: USA... | reverse complement strand
CTCGTGCTGTGCCCGGTGAGGGCGCTGCGCAGCTAGGGATGCATCTCATCTCAGCGCACACCTGCGTGCAGCCGCTCGGTATGTGGCCTTTTCGGCGCTGCGTCTGATGCGAGCGCTGGTGGGTTCGCGCATCGCGACAGCGCTCGCGGCGCGCGGGTGAATCGTCTGCGCGACGTTGGTGTCCTGAGGCGTTGATAACCGCTCCGGCGGCTTGGCCAGCTATAGCCGTACCACGCCGACATGAGCCGGGTGGCTGTCGCGCCGGTAAATGACTCAGACCGCGTGTTTCAGCACCGGCGATGCTTTGAACCGCACGGTCTTGCCAGCCTTCACCTTGATCTTCTCGCCGGTGCGCGGGTTCCTCGCTACCCGTGCCTTCGTCTTGCGCACCGAGAACGAGCCAAATCCAGGCAGAGAAAACTTGCCCTCCTTCTTCAGCTCGGTGACGATCGCCGCCATCAGGTCGCCGGCCGCCTGCATGGCAACGACACCACTCAGCTCGGCGGACTCCTGGAGAACCCCGGCAATGAAGGCCTTCGACATCGAACCCTTCTCCTGCTTATCACTCACCTGACCGAGCCCCATACACAAAAGCTTCGCGTCGCTACTAGCCTCCCGGTCGCATTTTGGTCCCCCACTGTCATGTTGCCGCTTGGAAGGGTCTGCGTCATTCGCTGTGGTGACCCAGGCCAACTGCACGCCCGACCGGCTTGAAGATACTGTCGAAGTCTGTCACGGGGTCGGCTGGGGCGCAGGTGCGGCTGGATTTCCGGAATCGCCCGAAATTGTCCAACGAGTTCAACGCTCTAGGGGCGCGCTACCACAGCGAATGACGAAGACCACTCCCCCTACGGATGCATGGGTCGATCATCCCGCACGATGCAGTCGACGCGTTCGCGCGGGCGGCCAAGCTCGATTTGCTCCATCGCGATCGGATCGACGAAGCCGCGCGGCGCACCAGCCACGGGGTTGAACCATCTCACGATTCCGGTCGGCATGTCGAACATCTCCCTGGTGTTTTTTGATCATGAGAACAAAGTCGCCAGCAATAGCTCCGTGCCGCTCATGCGTCGACCTGCGCCGATGTGGTGCTGGCCGCCGGTGCGCCGGCATTCAAGGCATCGCGGATATTCTTGGCCGGAGTGAAGGCGAGCTTCTTCGAAGCCGCGATGGTGATTGTCTCGCCGGTGGCGGGATTACGACCCTGGCGCTCGGCTCGGTCGGTTACCTTGAAGCGGCCGAAGCCGGCCAGCGTCACCTCTTCACCAGCGCTGGCTGCAGCAGCGATGGCGGCGAGCGCGCTGTCAAGAATTTTCTTCGCGTGTTCCTTGGCGACGCCGAGCTCGGCAGCGACGCGCTCGATCAAATTGGTCGTATTCATCTCATTTCCTTTCTCCGAAGGGCTGGCTTCGAGAGCCCGAGCAAGCCCGTCAGTCCTCTGTGGACTCAAAACGGCTCCGCCTCTTCCTCTCCGTCAATAGTGTCGGAGTCGCTGTCATCCGTCTCGACGATAAGAACTTCCTCGGTCACTGTCGTAGCGGGTTGGTCAAGACCGCGCTCCTGCTCCAGGCCGTTGGCGACCAGCGTCGCAACGTTCTGGGCAAGTTCCTCGATGATGGTTCGCAGCTCGGCCAATTCGGCACGCATGTCGCTGATCTGCTCCAGGCCATGAGCGATCGCCTCCAGCTGCGCCGCCACGACTGCGTCCATCGGACCAGCGCCACGGACGCCTGCGGTTTTTTGAGGGATCTGGCGCCGCCCGCGCGCACGCTTCTGCGTTGTTTCCTTGACTGATGCGCTAGGCCGAGCCTGCTTCTTGCGTTGGCGGGAAGCGCTCGCCTCCTTTGGTGGACGCGCCGGCTTACTACTCGCGGACCGTCGGCCGGTTATCGCCTCGCCGCGTCTTTTTGACGACCGTTTTGGATTTGCTGCCATCAACTGCCTACCTCAATGAGGGTGCGGGCCAGCTAATACAGGCTTTGAGTCGTGCCAAGCGACTGTCATCGAAATTCCGCCTCCGACATTTCTGACCGTGGTACGAGCAGCATGTTCTGTACCCCCTATCGAGGTGCTGTCGGAGTTTTGACTGGCTTGTTCGGTCCGGTTGCCGTCACCCGGAGGCATTACGCGCCGGACCTTGCCTCCCGAGAATTGGTAGGAGCGGCCGCACAGCCACTGCTCGGCGTTGAAGATCTTCAAGAGTCTCAGCGGCTCGGCCGCCGCTGCCGGCGCCGCCTTTGCTCGCGGTGCCCTCGTCGTGATATTGTTCACGACTTGTTCTCTCTGGTCGAATGGGCTATGGCCCCCGCCCATGATGCACGAGAGCTTCACCCACGAAGTGGGCGATGATCCGATCCCGCGTCGGCGGGTGCGGATCTCCGGACCTGTCTATGACGACGGCTGCGTCCCGCTGCTGCGGGTCGAGTACGAGGATGGCAATGCTGAACTGCGGCCCTCTGCCGAACTGCGTCTGTTCCGCCCGCTTGATATCCCAACGTTCCGCCGCCCCTTGCGACCCAACGGGCGCAGTTCGCGGCCAAGCTTCAGGCGCCGCTGAAGCAGGTTCTGCCGGCCGTCCCGTCGACCCGCGTCGGCGCGACAAACCGCATCGGCACGGTGCTTTGGCGTAGCCGAGGTCGCCTCCTGCACGGGGCCACGACGTGGCGCCGTTCGCAAACTCCTCCGCTAGGCAATCCTCCCCGAACAGAGGAGGCGCACTTGCGAACGTGGCTTTTCCCTGGGCTGGCAGTTGACCGTGGCAGCCGGACCTGCGCTGGCGCAACCCCCGGCATGCACGTCGGCAGGCATGCCCCTCCATATCAGGGGCCGCCGTGCCGCTGCGGCTTCCCGCCAGCGCCACCCCAAGATAACTCCGGACGAACTGGTGGCTGACTTGATGACCCCCGCCAGTGCGTCGGCGGCCGCGGTAGTGGCAATGGCGCCCGGCATGCCGGCTCCCAACGCCACTCCCGACCAGCATGACATCACCGCCGAGGCCTGCGCCGACGTGGTGATGCGCACCGGGTCAGCCGCTAGGAGCCCAGGCCCATGAATACGGTCAGCCTCGGCGGCGCAAACGACAGCACCTTCGCCGCGCTAACGGCATTCCTGCGGTCGACTTGTATGATTTTGTTCCCGGGAACAAAATCATACACCAACAGGCGGGGGCTCGCACCCCAGTATCGGAACATGCGCACGTGCGCGCCGATCCAGTCCGGCAGGCCCTGTGTCCAGGTCGCCTCGGCATAGGTGAGATTGAACGCGCCCAGCACCGCAACGAAGATCTGGGCTTCGCGCACCACGCCGGTCATCGGATCGGTGATCGGGATCCTCTTGTTGCCGGAGAAGTCGACGAACGCCTTGTCACCGGCAACGTGGTGCTGTCGCATACTCGGCGACAGCCGCCTCTCGAACTCCCGGAACAGATGGCAGTATTGGCTATAGGCATAGCCCTCAGGATGAACGGCGCGGTATTCCTCCCACAGGATCATCAGGTTGACGCCCGGGCGCTTCAGCTCCCGTGCCACCACCGCCCAGTCCGGCTCGACATAACGACGTGCTCCGGCCCGCACGCCGCCGTTGACGAACAGCCGCCGTTCCAGCTCCTGGTCGGTGACTTCCGCCGACAGTGGCCAGGTGATTCCGGCCGCCGCGATGCGAGCCAGATACTCGCGCACCGTGCTGTGCGAGATGCCCAGCTCCCGCGAAATCAGCCGGGTCGGGGCGCCGGCGCCGAAGTGCAACGTCATCAGCCGATGTATCCGCCGCATGGACAGCCTCTTGGTCGGCATCCTTCACTCCATCGATTGCGATGGAGCACTGGACGCCAGCTCGACGCTGACCTGCGAGACGCCACCTCCTCCCGGCCGCCCTTCCCACAACAGTGGACGGCTTCGTCAGAACGCTGGACGGCATCAAATCAGAATGCTGGACGCCATCAGTTCAGAACGCTGGACGCCATCAGCTCAGAACACCTGGACGGCTTGCGTCAGAATTCGCACCGGACGGGCCGGTTTCGGCCATCAAAGGATCGTTTCACGGACAAGCCAGAGGGGCCAAGCCGTGCCGTGGAGCGCCGCCTGTTACGCCGTTCCGATCACCGGAGCCTCACGGGCAGCCTCAACAACGGCGACGGTCACCTCACGCAATTGGGCTCGCGATTGAGGTCGTCCAGGTACGCCATGATCCGTTGCTTTAGTTCGCCTTTCGATGCCACCCGTATGTGGCGCAAGACGGAGCGCGCCATCTTTGAAAAGAAACCCTCGACGAGGTTGAGCCACGAGCCATGCTTTGGCGTGAACACAAAGCTGAAGCGGCCCTCGCGCTGTGTGGCAAGCCACTTCCTGGTTTCCTTGGACACATGCGCCGAATGATTGTCTAGGATGAGCCTGATCGCGGTATCGGAAGGGTAGGTCGCGTCGAAGACATTTCACGGATCCGCTATGCAGCTTGCCCACTCCGCTGGTGCGAAGCTCCCCACAAAGGGAGGCCCATCTGCGGAATCGGTATCGCCGCAAGAATGCGCGGCCGGCACCGGCGAGGCGAGCGTGAGACGGCCAGCGGACATTACCGCCGCAAAGGGGGCGGCCAAGTCGTGTCGCAACTGTCATATTAGTCCAATATCGGGCAAGAAGGCACCGAGCAGCGCTAGTCCGCCGATCAGCAGGATACCGTCCACGATTTCAAAAGCCACGCTGTGAGAGGAGTGGCGCGCCGCGCACTCGCATATCGCGCCGGTCACGACGCCCGCGGCGGAGATGAGGGTGGTCATTTCGTCTCTCGTCCGAACAGTGCGCTGTTCGCAAGGTGCGCCAGCATGGGCGGCGTGTTGGCTTGCCAACGACAATCCGACGTGAAACCGCCGTCATTAATGTTTCCCCGATAAAATCTCTGAGAGTCTGTCCGGAAAGTCTATGAAGGATTGCAAAGCCTGCGCAGCATGAGGCGGATGGAGGCAAGCCGGAGGAGTGCCAGAGCGTTGTCGGTGAGGTTCTCGAAATCCTTGGCCAGGCGGCGGCAGCGATTGAGCCAGGCGAGGGTGCGCTCCACCACCCAGCGCATCGGTAGCACGACAAATCCTGTGGCTTTCTCGGGCCGTTTCACGATCTCCACCGCAAGCTGCGGCGTGTGCTTCGCCACCCCGGCCGCGAACCGCGAGCCCTGGTAGCCAGCATCGGCAAACAGCTTGCGCAGAAACGGATACATGCCAAACAAGGTCGCCAGCAACATGACGCCACCATCGCGATCCTGAATATCCGCCGGATGCACGATGGCGTGAAGCAGCAGGCCTAGCGTATCGACCAGGACATGCCGCTTCTTGCCCTTGATCTTCTTGCCTGCATCATAACCGGACGGATCGATCCGGGCCCCCCCTTTTCTGCGCTCTTCACGCTTTGGCTGTCGATCACGCAGGCGGTGGGACTGGCGTCTCGCCCCGCCAGCTCGCGACACTGCACATAGAGCGCGTGGTGGATCCGCTCGACCGTGCCGTCATGGCTCCAACGCGTCAGGTAGTCGTGCACCGTGCTCTTCGGCGGCAGGTCCTTGGGCAGATAGCGCCACTGGCAGCCTGTGCTCAGCACATACATCACGCCGTTAACCACCTCGCGCATCACCACCGTCCGCCGACGCCCGCCATGCTTGGCCGGTGGGATCAGCGGTGCGATCAGCGTCCACTCCGCATCGGTCAGATCGGACGGGTAGCGCAGCCTGTCTCGGTTGTAGCGAGGGCGGTTCTCGGTCGTCCACATTCGGCACCTCTGGCGAATTGGGTGCCGCAGACAGGATCACACACGATTCGAGCCGCTCAAGTGCCCTCTCGTAACCGATTCAAAAGACTCGCATTCCTTCCGGACAGACACTTAGAGATCGCGCCAAATCAACAGAACAAGAAATCGTACTAGACTGTTCCTGGGGTCTTCGCATCGATGCTGTTATTTTGAACAGGGATCCAAGCACTCCTGATGCGGAATGGCAAGTAAGAGTAATTATGAGAAATGCGAAGAACTTCCCAATAAAACTAGAGTTTCTAGAGCGTAGAGTGCTTTTGGAGCGAAGGGCTCCAGATACTAAATTACAGGGGGCTGTTTTCCCAATTATTATAGGTGCAATGGAAGTGACTCAGATAAATTTCCCGTGCTATACAAGGGCCTCCTTTCCTGATGTAGACAAAATCTCAGGAGAGATTGATCTAGTGGTAAAATATGGTTATCCAGATGGTCCATATTCTCGGATGTCAACGCGGCGACTATGGTTCAACGGCATGATACGTCCACAGTCTCCTATCCCTACATTGGTGCCCCTCCCCGGTCCCATTGTTCTTAATGTAGGGCCGCGCGAGCAAGATAAAGATGAGCCGTACTCAGATACTGGCGTACCTCATCGATTACAAATCCTCCAGCCGAATCCCATCCAACTCCAGCACCGCTAGAGTCGCCAGAAGGAAGGTAGGCGGGAACGTTCCTCGGGCGAGTTTACTGGCGATCCCAGCCTGAGTTTCGTGCAGCCCATGCTTCGCTGGTCGGAGGGCTCGCGAGACCTGGACGTGCAATACAAGACGGCGTTTGTGCTGGCCCACAAATTGCGGGAAGCCATGGCACCCGAGATGAAGGGGCTGCGGATCGGCGGCTGGCGAAGAACCAGAACGGCAAGCGCCAGGTCGTAATCGTTGTTCGCGAGCGCGGCAGTTCCACCCTGCCGGCGGTGTTCAAGTCCGAGTCGGCCGCGCTGGGCTGGATCAGCTCACGGGTTTCGGCTGATACCCGGCTGATCTCGGATGAGGCTGGGTCATGGAACGACCTGCGCGCCCGCTACGCTATGGATCGGATCGACCACGGCCAAGCCTACAGCCTGCCGGGTGGCATCTATACCCAACGGCGCCGAAGAATTTTTCAGCCGGATGCGCCGGGGTGAGATCGGCCACTACCACCGCCTGGCCGGTCGGTACCTGATCCGCTACGCCCAGGAGAGCGCGTGGCGGGAGGGATCACCCCGGCTGGACAACGGGCGGCAGGTGCGGGGCGTCATGGCGTTGGCTATGGCTTGCCGTCCGTCCGTGGACTGGTGCGGCTACTGGCAGCGTGGCCGTTAGAGGTTATCCACATATTATCCACAGAATGATCCACACCCAGTTGCGACACGAAGGTGGACACGTTATGTTCCACGGTCCTCATTATTGGAGTCGCCTAGGGTGGGTACCGACCTTGCTGTGATCTCCCATCGTCTGGATGGTGAGATCATCGAACAACGACGGATTGACGGATATATTAACGCTACCGCAATGTGCCGAGTGGCAGGCCGCGTATTCGCAGATTATGCCCGACTGAAGACGACAGACGCGTTTCTCCGGGAGCTATCCAGCGATATGGGAATTCCCATATCGGAGTTAATTCAATCGGTTAGGGGAGGCGGCCCCAACGTTCAAGGGACTTGGGTGCATCCCAAGGTGGCCATCCATCTTGCGCAATGGCTGTCGCCGCGATTCTCGGTCCAAGTCACGAATTGGATCTATGATTGGCTGACCGGCCGCGTCAGTGCCCCCGTACAGCGTATGCCCTATCACCTGCGCCGGTACTTGAAGAATCGCAGTAAGGTGCCGGACGGTCATTTCTCTATGTTGTCGGAAATGATTCAGGCAATCATCGCGCCGATGGAGGAAGCCGGGTACACTCTCCCCGAGAGAATGCTACCCGACATTTCGTCAGGACGCTTGTTTAGTGCAATACTACGCCAAGAATTCGGCGTGGATACTGAAATGATGCCGTCATACGATCACTATTTTGAGGATGGTCGCGTTGTTCGTGCTCGGGCATATCCCGAAGAATATTTGCCCGCATTCAGAAAGTTCCTGCGGGAACGCTGGATTCCAGACAGGTCTATTTCCTATTTTCGGCAGAAGGATCCAGAGGCGGTACCCTATCTAGCAGCCGTTTACCCGAAACAGATTGCTCACTGAATCTAATCGCCTCCCCCACCGCACAGCATTTGTCCGGTGCGTAGTCATCCACACCAGCCCGCGCGGACGGTACATGCCAAGCACGTCGCGCACCCGCTTCAACACGGCCAGGAACAGCTTCGGATCGGTCAGGTCTGCGCGCTTCCTAACCAACACGGCGCGGGTGATCTCGGGGAATCGCCGCGGTTCGCGAAGATTTTGCCGGTTATCAATTCAGAGCTGGTTGCTTGCCGCCCCTCATTACGGTGCAATCGGCAGAGTCGAGGACGCCCGGCGCACGCCGGAAGCTCACGAAATCCCCAGCCACCGCGGCAGCGCCAGGGTAATCGCCGGAACGAACGCGAGCAAAAGCAGGGCAATGAAAATGATCGCCAAGTATTTCGCGATCGGCCGGGCGACGCGCTCCACCGGGACCTGACCCACGGCGCAGGCGGTGTACAGCCCGACCCCAACTGGCGGGGCGAACAGTCCGATGCCCATCGAAATGACCAACAGGATGCCAAAGTGCAGCGGATTGACGCCCAGCTTCTGGGCGGCCGGAAGCAGCAGGGGAGCGAACACGATCAACGCCGGCGCGCCCTCCAGCACCGAGCCCATCACGATCAGCATCCCGATCGCGATCAGCAGGAAGACCCAGGTCCCGGAAGACGACCCGATACCCGCCAGATCCGCCGCCATGTTCTGCGGAATCAGGTTGACGGTGAGCAGGTAGCTCAGCACCTGCGCGGAGGCCACGATAAACAGGATCATTCCGGAAAGCGAAGCAGAGCGGGTCAGGAAATCGGCAAAGGAGCGCCAGCTCATCTCCCGAAAGGCAAGGCCGCCGACTAGCAGTGCGTAGACCACCGCGACCGCGGAAACCTCGGTCGGCGTTGCCACACCGCCGACTATTCCCCCGACGATGATAACGATCAGGAAAGCGCCGGTCAGCGCCCCGGCCGTGGTTTTCAGGATATATACCAGGGAGTAAGGCCCCGGCGACACCGCCTTGCGGTCCTGCGTTCCCTGGCCGCGCGCTGTCAGGACGGCGACCAGGATCAGCCCGACGGCCATCACGCCCGCCGGCAGCAGGCCGGCGATGAACAATCCACCGATCGATACATTCGCAACATAGCCGAGGATGATCATGTTGATGCAGGGCGGGATCGTCTCGCCCATGACGGCACTCGCGGCCAGCAGAGCCACCGCGTCGTTCTCGTCATAGCCGGATCGGCGCATCGCCGGCAGCATGATGGATCCGACCGCCGCGACGTCGGCGCTCTTCGATCCGGAGATGCCGGAGAACACCGCCATCGCAGCAATCATGACCACGCTCAGCCCGCCGTGCACGCGGCCGATCACCATGTCGAGGAAGGCAATGAGCCGGCTCGACATCCCATTGATCTCCATGACGAGGCCCGCCAGGACAAAGAACGGGATGGCCAGCAGAACGAAGCTGCTCACCCCGGATTGCATCACCTGCGTGAACTGGATGATCGGCAGCGAATTGGTGACCGCCATGTAGCCCAGGCTGCCGGCCGCCAGTGCAAATGCCACGGGCACCCCTGCGACCAGGCAGGCGGCATCGACGGCCACCATGAGCCAGAGGCCGGTGCGCGCCGATGCCGGCGCAAGGGCTCCCCAGACGAGGAAGCCTGCAGCCAGGGCGAGGATGACGGTTGCCGATTCCCACAGCCCCCGTGCCGGTACGCGGAACAGGTGAAATATCGCGAACAGACTCATGACCGCTCCGCCGACCAGCAGCGGGTAGTAGTCGATGCTTGCCGGCAGAATGCCGCTCGGGGTGGTCTCCCCCGCCACGCTGTTCAGCAACGGCACGGACGCCCAGGTCAGACAGACCGAGACGACCAGGACGACCCATGCGGAGAACCCGTCCACGCGGTCGGCCCAGCGCCCGGTCAGTGAATTACGAAACAAGCGCACGCCGAGGTGCTCGGAACGGTACAGCGCCAGCGCGCCACCCAGGAACGTGATGGCGATCAGAACGGCGATCGCGACCTCATCGCTCCATTGCAATGGGTTCGACAGGAAATAGCGAAACACGACATCGAGGACGACGACGATAACCCCGCCTGCCAGGATAACGGCAGACAGGGCCGCGACGGTTCCCGCTGCCACCCGCTCGGGCAGTGTGCGATCTGGCGGCGCCGGCACGGTCAGAGGGTTTTTCCGGTCTCCGTCAGAATGGCCTGCAGGACCGGTTTGGTGTCCGGGTACTTGTCGGTGAAGCTCTTCCACAGGGGCTTGACCTCCTCGGTGAGCTTCGCCCGATCGATGTCGATCGTCTTGACCCCATTCTGTTTCAGCGTATCCAGCGATTGTTGGGCAGCAGCGCTCGCCTTGGTGCGCTGATGGTTTACCCCGAGCGTGGCAGCCTGCCGGACCGCTTGCTGGTCGGCCGGGGACAGCCTGCGGAGCGTCGCATCGGAGATGATCGGCGAGCACGGGTCGAAGATGTGCCGCGTCATGGTGTAGCTCTTGGCCAGCTCGTAGAACTTGAATTGCAGGATCGTCGGCGGATCGTGCTCCAGTCCCTCGATTACGCCGGTCTCCAGCGAGGTATAGATTTCATTGAAACTCATCGGCACCGGGTCGGCTCCGAGCAGCCTGAACGTCTGCACGAATGTGGGGGACGGCAGCACACGGAGCTTTAGGCCGTGGAATTGCGCGGGCGTGGTGACCGGGCTCTTGGTCAGCACATTCCGGCCGCCGAAATTGTAGCACCAGCCGAGGATTTCGGCTTTGGTCTTCTTCTTGAAGATGTCCTGGAGCAACCGTCCGGCGTTGCCGTCCATGACCTTTCCGGTCTGTTCGAGCGAATCGAACAGGAACCCCATCGTCAGCACCGCGATTTCCGGCACGATCGGGGACCAGTCGGACGGGACCATCATCATGTCCAGCGTGCCCGAATTGAGCT
>Ga0335075_10016903_pt1 | contig 10871 bp, 7 predicted proteins | sample Lox_Sample_24_FD_206723 | JGI IMG/M metagenome (GOLD analysis project Ga0335075, IMG submission 206723) | Soil microbial communities from Loxahatchee National Wildlife Refuge, Florida, United States - Lox_Sample_2.4 | ecosystem: Environmental > Terrestrial > Soil > Wetlands | place: USA: Florida... | reverse complement strand
GTCGTGACGTCGTCCTGGATATCGACGAAAGCCTTGCCGTGCACCTTCACTTCCCACATCGGCAGGACGGTGGCGTCGGGCACGTCGCCGACCGGCAGTTCTATGCTTGCATCCGCAACAAAGCCGGCCGCCGTGGCAGCGGCCGCTCCCGCACGCGCACCATCCCCGGCGGCCGATCCGATGCCGGTGATGCCGGCCGCCGCACCGGCGGAGTGCTGCGCCTGCACTGGCGAATCCGGTATGAAACCCGCCAGTCGGTCATCCCACACGAGCGGCGTGCCGGACTGGCTGGCCAGGTGCACCGCCGGGTTGATGCCGCCAGAGACGCAAAGCAGGTCAGCGGCGACACGGGTTACTCCGCCGTTGCGCGTGCCGATGCCGACACCGCTCAGCGACAAACGGCCGGCGGTGCCGACAACCGCGGCGCCGGTCCATACCGTGATGCCGCGTTCGCGCGCCGCCGCGGCACCGTCGGAATCCGCGCGCGCATCCACCACGCCGGCAATCTCCAATTCGGCTTCCTGCAGCGCGAACAGGCTTTCATAAGCGGCGTCGTTGTTGGTGAACAGCAGTGCGCGCCGGCCGGCCCGCACCCCAAACCGCGTCACGTAAATCTGCGCCGCCCCGGCGAGCATCACGCCGGGCCGATCGTTGCTGGGGAAAGCGATGAAGCGTTCATGCGCGCCGGTCGCCAGCACGACGGATCGCGCCCGGATGGTCCAGTACCGTTGCCGGGGGCTGTGCGGCGGTGGTTCCGCCAGGTGATCGGCGACGCGCTCCACCGCGCCCAGCATGTTGTCGTCGTAATAGCCGAACACGGTGGTGCGCGGCAGCAACGTCACCTCGGGCATCGCCGCCAGGGCCGCCAGTGTCTCCTCGCGCCACAGCTCGTGCGGGCGTTCGGCAAGCAGGCCGCCGCCCAGCAGGAAATCCTGCTCGCACAGGATCACCCGCGCGCCCGACGCGCCCGCAACACGAGCCGCTGCCAAACCGGCCGCACCGCTGCCCACCACCAGCACGTCGCAATGCGCGTGCATCGCCTCGTAGCGATCGGGATCGGGCAGGCCGGACGCACGGCCCAGCCCGGCGGCGCGGCGGATCCAGGGTTCGTACAGCCTCTCCCAGAACGAGGCCGGCCACATGAAGGTCTTGTAGTAGAACCCGGCGGCCAGCACAGGCGCGACAAGGCCGTTCGCGGCCATCAGATCGAACCGTAACGATGGAAACCGGTTCTGGCTGGCGGCTTCCAGCCCGTCGTACAACTCGACCATGGTCATACGCGTATTCGGCTCGCGGCGAGCGCCGGTGCGCATCTCGGCCAGCGCGTTCGGCTCTTCCGCACCGGCCGCAAAGATGCCGCGCGGGCGGTGCAATTTGAAGCTGCGGCCGACCAGGCGTACGCCGTTCGCCAGCAACGCAGAGGCGAGGGTGTCGCCGGGGTGGCCCTCATAGGCGCGGCCGTCGAATTGGAAGCGAAGCGTGCGGTTGCGGTCGATGTGGCCGCCCGATCCTGTGCGGAACTGTCCGTTCATTCCTGGGGAAGCTCGATGGTGTCGGTGACGCGCGCGACCGCGCGGACCTCGTGAGTCAACGTGTGGCGGACGACTTGCAGGTACTGCCGGCAGCCGTGCGAATGGTGCCACCATTCCTTGTGCCAGCCGCGCGGATTCCGACGTGCGTAGACGTAGTCATGAAACGCCTCGCCAGGCGCGTCCGCCGCCGGCCGTCGCACGGTGGCGTCGCCGCGATAGGTGAATTCGATCTCGTCGCGCGGGCCGCACCAGGGACAGCGGATCTGGATCATGGGGGCCTCGGCTTACACCTCTCCCGCTCGGCGGGAGAGGTCGCCGCGCGCTTGCGCGGCCGGTGAGGGTGCCGGATGCATGAACACCCTCGCGCGGCTCGCGTTGCTCGCCGACCTCTCCCGTAGAGCAGGAGAGGCATATGTTGTCACTGTAACCATGCAAACGGCCCGGCACCACGCTCGTCCAGCAGCCGGCCCTCGCGGAACCGCTCCAGCGTAAACGCCGCATTCAACGGATGCGGCTCTTCCTTGGCGATCGTCCAGGCGTGGCACCAGCCGGAAGCCGGCGTCGCCTTGAACCCGCCGTAGCACCAGCCGCCCGTCATCGTCAGACCCTCGATCGGCGTGCGGCAGATGATCGGCGAACCGTCGGGCGTCATGTCCATCACCCCGCCCCAGTTGCGCAAGCCGCGCAGCCGCGACAGACACGGCATCATCGCGATGCCGGCGGTCCACACATGCTCCAGCACCGGCAGGTTGCCGCGCTGTGCATAGCTGTTCCAACCATCCAGCCCCCCGCCGAACACCAGCCCGCCCTTGTCGGACTGGCTGATGTAGAAATGTCCGGCGCCGAACGTGATCACCGAATGCACCAGAGGCTTGATCCCCTCGCTGACGAAAGCCTGCAGCACATGGCTTTCGATCGGCACGTCCAACCCCGCCATCTGCGCCAGCCGCGAGGTGTTGCCCGCCACCGCCAGCCCGATCTTCCGCGCGCGGATATCACCGCGCGTGGTTCGCACGCCGGTAACCCGACCACCGTCCACATCGATACCGGTGACTTCGCAGTGCTGGATGATATCGACGCCACGCGCATCGGCCGCACGAGCGAAGCCCCAGGCCACGGCGTCGTGCCGTGCGCTACCGCCGCGCCGCTGCAACAGTCCGCCCACCACCGGGAAGCGCCCGTTGTCGATGTCGAGCAGCGGACAGAACGCACGCACTTGCTCGCGGTCGAGCAGCTCCGCATCGATGCCCGAAAGCTGCATCGAGTTGCCACGGCGTGCCAGCGCGTTGAGTCCGCCATCGGAATGGCCCAGCATCAGCACCCCACGCTGGCTGACCATCGCGTTATAATTCAGGTCCTGCTCTAGCCCCTCCCAAAGCTTCAGCGACCATTCGTAGAAATGGTGGTTCTCCGGCAGTAGGTAGTTGGACCGCACAATGGTGGTGTTGCGGCCGGTGTTGCCGAGCCCGATCGGCCCCTTCTCCAGCACCGCGACATTCGTGACGCCGTGTTCCTTGGCGAGGTAATAGGCGCTGGCCAGCCCGTGGCCGCCACCGCCGATGATGATTACGTCATAGGCCGGTTTCGGTGGCGGGTCGCGCCAGGCTGGTGTCCAGCCTTTGTTGCCCCCGATCGCCTGTGTCAGCAGTTGCAAGCCGGAATAACGCATGATCCTCCCCGCCTCAGGGGACTATGCGGCGCGAGCAGCAAAGGAGCAAGCTGTCGCCTGGCATGGTGGAGGAGAAGACGATGATCGCAGTCGGCGACCCGGGCATATCACGACCGCATAACCCGCATGTGCAGCGCCTGCGGGTCCCCAATCTGAACGAGCTCGACATGGCAGCGCTGCGGGCCAACCGGCTGGCTCGATTGCGCGCGGCGATGAAGCAGCACGACATCCCGATCTGTCTGTTCTTCAATCCGGCGAATATCCGCTATGCGACCGGCACCGATGTCATGGGCGTGTGGACCGCGACGACGCTGGCGCGATACTGCCTGCTCGCCGCCGAGCAAGAGCCGGTGCTGTTCGAATACCGGACCTCGATGCATGTCTCGCAGAAGCTGGTACGCGACGTGCGTCCGGCGATCTCCTGGCAGTACGGCAGCACATTAGGCGCAGCGCGGGCGCGGCGCTGGGCGGAGTCGGTGAAAAGCGCGATGGCCGAGCTTGGCTGCGCCGGCGCGCCGCTGGCGGTCGATAAGCTCGACGGGTTTGGCTTCCAGGCACTGACCGAGCAAGGCATCCGCGTCACCGACCCAAGCCCGGCGACCGTCGATGCGCGGGAGATCAAGACGCCCGAGGAAGTACAGCTCATGATTCTGAACGGCGCCATCGCCGATACGATGTTCGCAGCCTTCGAAGCAGCGATCCGGCCGGGCGTGCGTGAATACGACCTGCTGGCGGTGCTCAGCGACACCCTACTGCGCCAGCATGGGGAGTTCATATTTACCCGGCTGGTTGCGTCTGGTACCAACACAAACCCGTGGATGTCCGAGGCCCACGACAAGCTGGTGCAGCCGGGCGATCTGGTGGGCATCGATACCGATGCCAATGGCTATGAGGGCTATGTGCTGGACGTTTCCCGCACCTTCCTGTGTGGTGACGAAGGAACCGCCGACCAGAAAGAGGCGTACCGGATCGCTTATGATTGTGTGAACGGGATGCGCGAGCTGATGAAGCCAGGGATGAGCTTCGAGCGGTTTTCGCACGCCGCGCCGAAGCTGCCGGAGGAATACGTGAATGGGCGTTATGGCACGATGGTGCATCAGGCGGGATTGGAGGACGAGGGACCAGGTATCCCGTACCCCCAGGATCTGCGGGAGGATTCCCCCGGCGAGCGGATCATCCGGGAGAATATGGTGTTCTGTCTGGAATGCTATGCCGGCAAGGACGGAGCGCCATTCGGCGTCAAGCTCGAGGACCAGGTGCTGGTGACGAAGGACGGAGCGGTGTCGCTCAACACCTATCCGTTCGAGAGAAAACTGCTTTAGTGGTGCGCTGCGCAACGATTACCAGCCATTCCTGGCGACAGGCGAAGTCGACGACGAATGGTCCGATCGGATGTTGCCGGCGGAACTTATATCCGGCCAAACGCCGGTCACGCAACAGTCCCCACAACAGGCGCTCGGCATCGGTGGGATGTTTGCGCAGGTCACGGGCGAAGTGGTTGAGCATCACTGGACGATGGGGGAGCTTGGTGAAGCGTGGGTTACCGGGTGGAGCGTCCCTCCCGGCACCCTCACCCGCCGCGCTGAAGCGCGGCGACCTCTCCCGCAGAGCGGGAGAAGTGTTGTGCTCGTCGGTCAGCGTCAAGCACTCGCTGCGGCCGCGGGGCCGACCGGCGATTCCGGATGGCCAACCAAGTCGAATAGGCCTACACCTTTGAGGATATCGGCCTGCCGCCGGTATGCAACCGTCTCGTGCCGCCGCGGAGGTGAGGATGCCTTACCCGATCGATCCAACCTCGCTTGCCGGCAAGGAATTTCCGGTCACCGAGCATGTCCCGTTGCTCGTTCTCGGCGGTGGGCCGGCCGGTTTGGCTGCCGCCATCGAGGCTGCACGCTGCGGCCTTCGCGTCGTACTGGTCGATGAGCACCCTGTTGCTTCGGCGCTGATCGGCCTCGATGTGCCGTTCATGTTCGGCGAAAGGCTCGATCCGGCGGTGCAGAACAAGGCGCGCATGACCGAGCGCGTGGTGGCGGCGCGCCCCGAGCTGGAGGAGGCGTTCGAGGCCGGCGTCGATGTGCGCCTCGGGGTCTATGCCTGGGGCGGCTTCGTTACGGGCGCCACCAGCCGGACATTGCCCCATCCGCTGCTCGGCCTTGCCGATGAGGAAAGGTCCTGGCTGGTCTCCTTCGATCGACTGATCGTCGCTGCGGGTGCGCGCGACCTCGCCCTGGCATTTCCGGGCTGGGACCGCCCCGGCGTGATGGGCGCGCGCGGGGCGGACGCCGCGATTCGGCTCTATCAGGCATTTGCCGGGCGGCGGCTGGTGGTGTTGGGGGCGGGCACGCTCGGCCGGAACGTTGCGCTCGCCGCTCAGGCCGCCGGGCTCGAGATTGCCGGCATCGTCGATGTGGCAACGCTCCCCCTCCCCTTGCGGGAGGGGGCCGGGGGGAGGGGGCCGCGAGACATCCCTCTTTACCTGGGTCACGCCGTACGCACCACACTCGGCGCGATGGACCTGGAGGGCGTTCGGATCGCTCCCCTGGCCGATCTGGACGCCGCATTCGACATCGCCTGTGACACCGTCGTCTGTGCCGTCGACCTTGTACCGAATGTAGAGATATTCGATCTCCTGGGCTGCGCGATCATTTGGCGTGCGCAGCAAGGCGGGTTTGTTCCTTCCATCGATGCGGATGGCCGCACCTTGGTTCCCGGCATTTATGCGGCCGGCGACTGCACCGGGGTGACCGACGCTGCGATCGCCGATCCCGGCTTGGCGGCCGCGGCCGGGCGCCGTGTCGCCCGGGCCGCCGCCCGCGATGCCGGCATCAAGGCCGAAGCGTTACCACCAGCTCCGCCGATCCCCGATCGGGCAAGCGATCGCGACGCAATCCGTCGGCAATGGCTGGCCTCGCATGTGGATGCCACGCGCGCCGACCTGATGATCTGCCGCTGCGAGGAAGTCGGTGTTCGCGACCTGTTGGGCGTACGCCCGCCGCGTTACCTTCCTTACAATGGCGAGAAATTCGCCGCCCGCGACCTGCGCACCTTGGCCGCCGACGGGCCGGTCAACCAGGACCAGGTCAAGCGCCTCACCCGCGCCGGCATGGGCGCCTGCCAGGGGCGCCGCTGCCGCGAGCAGGTGCAGCTTCTGCTCGCCATGCAGGGCAACCAGACGACCGGCAGCATCTCCTTGCCCAGCTATCGCGCGCCGCTGCGCCCGCTGCCCCTGAACGTGCTGTCCGCGCACGACGAGACGAAGCAGATGCGCGACAACTGGGTCGTCTGGTTCGGCATCCCTGGCCAGTGGCTGCCGCAATGGGAACCACTGCCGGACGATGCCGATATGGTGTATGAATCGCGCGTGTTGCGGGATTTCGAGACTTGAGCGCCGGCACCCCGGTCGTCGTCATCGGCGGCGGTGCCACCGGGCTGAGCACCGCGTGGTGGCTGCGGCGAGAGGGCGTGCCGGTCACCGTGATCGAAAAGGGCATCGTCGGCTGGGAAGCGTCGGGCCGCAACGGCGGCGGCGCCACCCACCCATCCAGTCCCCTGTTCCGCGAAGAGCAGCGGCTGTGGCCGATGATGGACGAACTGCTGGGCTATCCCACCGAACATCAGCCGAAACGGATCCGGATCGCCGTCACCCCGGTCCAGCTAGTACATGCTGAGCACACCGCCGAGCTGGCCGAGCGCCAGGGGTTTCCGGTGGAACGCCTGGACCCGAAGGCGCTGCACGAACTGGTGCCCTGGGTCGGCGACGACGTGGCGGGTGGCCTGCTGCTGCACTATGGCGGCCACGCCAACCCGCAGCGGACGGCGCAGGCTTATGCCTGGGCGATCCAGGACCTGGGCGGGACGATCCTCCAGCACACCACGGTGACCGGCATCCGGGTGCAGGCCGGCCGCGCGGTTGCGGTCGAAACCGACCAGGGGACGATCGGCTGCGACGCTGTGGTGGTGGCCGCCGGCCCGCACACCGCACGGATCGCAGCCATGATGGGCATCGAGGTGCCGGTGGCGCCGGCCCGCGCCGAGATCCTCGTGACCGAGCCGGTGCCGCTGATCCGGCACGGCGGGGCCGACGGCAACGGCCTGTATGGCCGGCAGACGTTGCGCGGCAATCTGGCCTATGGCGGCGGCCCGCACGAGTGGATCGAGTTGGCCGACGCCCGCACGCCACGGCCGGTAAACTCGCCGGTGGTGCGCAGCCTGGCCCGCCGCCTCACCGAGATGTTCCCCAGGCTGGGCCACGTGCGGGTGATCCGAAGCTGGGCGGGCGTGATCGAGAATACGCCGGACGGGCGGCCAATCCTCGACCGGCTGGAGGATCCCTCGAACGTTGTGATCGCAACGATGTCGAGCGTGGGGTTCGGCCTGTCGCCGGCCTCGGGCCATGCGCTCGCGCAGCTTGTGACGCGGGGCCGTTGCGACTTTGCCGATCTGACCTGGCTGCGCCTCGGGCGGTTTCGTGGACTCGCCGCCGACTGGCGGGAGCAGGCAGGGTGGGTGCCCTGGTCTGCCGCTGACAACGTGACGATGGTTTCAACTGGATAGGAGTGTATAAATGACCACCGGCGCCGAGATGCTGAAGCTGCTGCGTACGCGCAAGAAGCAGTACACGCTGCCGCAGCCGTTCTACATGGACCCCTCGATCTACGAGCTGGACCTGAAAGGCATCTGGGAGAATCGATGGGTCTTTGCCGGCCTGGAATGCGAGATTCGCGAGCCCGGCGAGTATTTCGTGATTACCATCGCCCGCAGCTCGGTCGTGGTGCTGCGCGACAACGACGGCGAGGTCGCGGCCTTCTTCAACACCTGCCGCCATCGCGGCTCGACGATCTGCCCGCCGGGCCACGGCAAGGCTCGTTCGCTCGCCTGTCCGTATCACCAGTGGACGTATAATCTCAAAGGCCAGCTCACCTATGCCGGCGGCATGCACGGGGAGTTCGATCCAAGCGGGATCGCGCTGAAGCGAGTGCCTGTGAAGGTTTTCGGCGGCATGGTCTTCGTCTGCCTCAGCGACGATGCGCCCGATTTCGACGCGTTCAGCTCGACGCTCGCGCCGTACTTGGTGCCCCACGACCTGCGCAGCGCCAAGCTGGCCTGGCAGGAAGACCTGGTGATCAACGCGAACTGGAAGCTGGTGATCGAGAATTCGCGCGAGTGCTACCACTGCCCGGCCCGCCATCCGGAGCTGGTGCGCACGTTCTTCCTGCGCTTCGACGTCGATGCCGACGAGGCTTATGCCGGGCATGCACAGATCTGCGAGCAGGCGGGGGTGCTGGGTGGCACCGCGACGGGTGACGATTTCCAGCTCGGCCGGATGCCGCTGACCCGAGGCGCGATCTCGATGACCATGGACGGCAAGCCAGTGTGCAAAAAGCTGCTGGGCAATGTCTCGCGCGGTGATATCGGCTCGATGCGGTGGTTCCATTTCCCCAGCATGTTCGCCCATGTGCTCGGGGATTATGCCTTCTTCTTCCAGGCGTTGCCGTTGTCGGTCGACAAGACGCTGGTGAGGTCGAAATGGCTGGTCAACGGCGAGGCCGAGGAGGGACGCGATTACGACACCAACAAGCTTGCGGAGCTGTGGTCCGTAACCAACGACCAGGACCGTGACCTGTGCGAGCGCAACCAGGAAGGCGTGAGCAGCGTCGGGTTCCAGCCAGGTCCGTACTCGCAAGCCCGCGAGGCGCACGTCATCAAGTTTGTCGAGTGGTATGCCGACGGGATGGAGGACTGGTTGACGCCCGATACGCGCCGGGCTGCGATCGCGGCTTAGTGTAGTTGGATTCGACGCAGAGGTCACCGAGGAGGCCACTGGGCGGATCGTCATGGCCGGCGAACGCCGGCCATCTATATCTTACCTTACGATAAGGGGATGCGGTGATCCGTCCCGTGGCGTCGGTTGCCTGTCCTATAAATATTCCTCACTGATCTTCGTTCCCTCGGAGACCTCTGTGTTGAATCGCCGCTGCCCAGCCGCACCAGGGAGAGCACCATGAGTGCGATCGTCCTGAAGCCAGGCCATGCCACCTTGGCCGAATGGCGCGCCATCTACCGCGGTGCGGCCGTTTCGCTGGATCCCGCTTGCCATCCCGCGATCATCGCCAGCGCGGGCGTGGTGGACAGAATCGTGACCCGCGGCGATCCCGTATATGGCGTCAACACCGGATTCGGAAAGTTGGCAAGCATCCGAATCAACAACACCGACCTCGCGGCTTTGCAGCGGAATCTCGTGCTGTCGCACTGTGCCGGAGCGGGCGAGCCCATGCCGGCGCCGGTGGTCCGCCTGATGATGGCGCTGAAGCTGGCAAGCCTGGCCCAGGGCGCCTCGGGCGTCCGCCTGCCCACCGTGCGCCTGCTGCAGGAGATGCTCGCGCACGACTTGTTGCCGCTGGTCCCCTGCCAGGGATCCGTCGGCGCGTCGGGCGATCTTGCACCGCTCGCGCACATGTCCGCTTGCCTCCTCGGTACCGGCGAGGTCCTGGCGAAAGGCGTGCGCATGCCCGCCGCCGAGGCACTGGCGCAGGCCGGTCTTTCCCCGATCGAGCTTGGCCCGAAGGAAGGCCTGGCGCTGCTGAACGGGACTCAGTTCTCCACTGCGTACGCCCTCGCCGGCCTCTTCGAGGCGGAAGTGCTGCTGCGGGCCGCGCTTGTGACCGGTGCGTTATCCACCGACGCCGCCCGCGGCTCCGACACGCCCTTCGATCCGCGCATTCATGCGCTGCGCCGCCATCGTGGCCAGATCGACGTGGCGGAGGCATTGCGCACCCTGATTGCCGGCAGCGCGATCCGTGCCTCGCATCTGATCGGCGACGATCGGGTGCAGGACCCCTATTGCCTGCGCTGCCAGCCGCAGGTGATGGGTGCGGCGCTCGATCTGCTGCGCCAGGCGGGCGCGACGCTGGCGACCGAGGCGAACGGCGTGTCCGACAACCCGCTGATCTTCACCGACAGCGCCGAGGCGCTGTCCGGTGGCAATTTCCATGGCGAGCCTGTCGCCTTCGCGGCCGACATCATCGCGTTGGCATTGTGCGAGATCGGCGCGTTGTCGGAGCGCCGCATCGCCATGCTGATCGACCCGGCCTTGTCAGGCCTGCCCGCTTTCCTGACGCCGAAGCCCGGGTTGAACTCGGGATTCATGATCGTACAGGTGACCGCTGCGGCGATGGTCTCTGAAAACCGCACGCGCGCCGTGCCCGCCAGCATCGATTCGATCCCCACCTGCGCCAACCAGGAGGACCACGTCTCGATGTCCGCGCACGCCGCGCGCCGGTTGCTGGCGATGGCCGACAACACCGCGTGCGTGATCGGCATCGAACTTCTGGTCGCCGCCCAGGGATGCGACTTCCACGCCCCGCTGACCTCGAGTCCGCCGCTGGAACGGGTCCGTGCCCTGCTGCGCGCCGAAGTTCCGCATCTGGACGAGGACCGCCCCCAGGCGCCCGATATCGCCACCTCGGTGCAGTTGATACGTTCAGGCCGCCTGACTCAAGCTATAGGACTGCCCGCCCTCCCGTAGGTCATGTGTGGACGGCTCCGTTCGTGCAAGGGAGGTAGCGAGAGAATTTCTGATGCGGTGCGATTGCGGTCATGTGTCCGGCCTCACATGAGGGCGGTCCTTGTCAAGCTTCATCACACATCAATCTTCATGCTCCGTTTGACCC
>Ga0335075_10016902_pt1 | contig 10871 bp, 13 predicted proteins | sample Lox_Sample_24_FD_206723 | JGI IMG/M metagenome (GOLD analysis project Ga0335075, IMG submission 206723) | Soil microbial communities from Loxahatchee National Wildlife Refuge, Florida, United States - Lox_Sample_2.4 | ecosystem: Environmental > Terrestrial > Soil > Wetlands | place: USA... | reverse complement strand
GCGGCGTGGACAAGCTACCGGTCTCCGGCGGTCTGCAGGACCTCTGGGAAAACAAGAAGCGGATCCGCCTGAAGGTCTACCCGCGCATCGACATCAACACGCGTTTCGAGCGAGTCGCCATCAAAGCAAAACAAATCGGCAGCCGCGCCGCGTTCCTGGTGCCGGTGATGTAGCCTGTTCTTCCGAGCGAGGTGATCGGTATGAAATCGTCGGTGCTGGCCTCGATCGCCCGTGACGCGATGCGCGTCCCGAGGGGCCTAGCGCCGCAGAAAGCTTTACAGACGACCGTGCCTCTGAATACGCGTTGCAATCTGCGTTGTTCCTGTATCTTCATCGCGGTCAATCCGAATTACCCTACGGGCTACAATGAGGCCGGACTTTCATCGGAAAAGATGAAAGTCGTCCTGAAGAACCTGTCTCCCGCCACACACAATGTGATATTTACCGGAGGTGAAACCTTCCTGTACAAGGGCTTCACGGGCCTTCTGGAGCATGCGCGCACTGAACCTGCCTTCAAGCCGCTCTCGGCGATCAGCAACGGGATGTTTCTTGAGTCGAAACCGGAGATACTAAGAGGGCTCAACCATGTTGCGGTCAGTTATGACCTCATGCGACGGGGCGCCGTATCCTGAAATCCTCGATAGGGTCCTCAATACAATCATCAGGCTCCGCAACAACTGCACTATCAACGGGCACGAGACATTGTCACACTGGTCTAACTTCCTGGACCTCGCTGCGAATCATAGGTCCAGGATCTTCGTTCAACCTGTCAGGGACGGATTCGGAAACAATGAACCCTGGGACTCGTTCAACAATGTGGTCCGCGATATCCGGCGGCGTTATGGATACGGAATCTTTGTGAACTGCAAAACCTGGCTCCGCGAATCCGACCGCCACCTGAGACGTTTCCCTCTTCGAAGTGCGACAAGTGCGCTTATAACTGTATCTTCGGCAACAGCATTGCCTGCGGTCGCCCGGGCCAAACTCTCGTCGCCGCAATTGCAGCACGGCTTTAGCGTGACACACCTCAGCAGGTGCAAGGAGCTGACGTGGCAACGGTCGAAGCGCTGATCGACAACCGAAAAGAGGCAGTTGCCCTCAGGCCCTGGCAGCATTCTGCGATCTTCTTCGCCGCCTGCGCGCTTCTGATCGCTCGCAGATGGGACGCCATCTTCCACGCTCAGTTCTACGCGGAAGACGGTCGCGTCTTCTTTGCCGACGCGTACAACCAGGGCTGGCTTCATTCGATGTTCCACGCCTACGCCGGATACCTGCACACGTTTTCGAGAATCGGCGCCGCCTTCGCTCTGGCGCTGCCCTTCGCCGGCGTGCCCCTGTTCTTCAGCGTCATTTCCCTGTTGTGCACCGCCTTTACAGTTTCAATACTGATGAGTTCGCGGTCCGCCGACTGGGGCCCGCTGGGCTTCCGGGCCCTGCTGGCGGCATCTTTTGTCGCTCTCCCGAACTGCCGGGAGGTTTCCTGGGGGCTCACGAACACAATCACCCTTCTTTCCCTGAACGCCTTGCTCGTGGTTATCGCTCGGATTCCCAGAAGCAGACTGGGGCTGATCCTGGACTCGCTCCTCCTGCTCGTCAGCGGGCTGAATGGCCCATTTTGTATCTTCATGGTGCCCATTTCCGGGTATCTGCTTTTGAAAGAACGGAACCTGGCAAGAGCAATCCAGACATCTGTTCTTGTGTTTGCAACGTCAGTACAGGCAATCTTTCTCTTATTTCTCGATGCGCATGTCAGAAGCCATTCTTCGCTGGGAGCCAGCCCCCTGATGCTCCTGAAGCTCATGGGAGGCCACATTTTCCTCGGAGCGGAGATTGGGTCGAATACTTTAGCTTCGTCAGGCGATCCCGGCGTCGGGCGCTTTCTGGCCTTTGTTTCGGTTTTCTGCCTGGCTCTGGTGATCCACTGCCTGAAATACGCTGAACGGCCATTCAGGCTCCTCCTCCTGTACGCCCTGATGCTGTATTCGGCTTGCCTCGTGTTGCCGCTGCAAATGAATACCTCAAGGGCCGGGGTATGGCAGGTACTCGCAACCGTTCCTGGCCATCGTTACTGGTTTGTCCCGACTCTCTGCTTTGTCTGGTCACTCATTTGGCTCGCATGGCATCGCCGCGGCCTGAGCATGATCGCCTCCTTCGCTCTTCTTGCAGTAATGGTCTCCGTGGGGATTGTGAGAGACTGGGAAATTCCCAAACTTTACGAAAGCCACTTTGCTCACTCAGTTATGCTGTTCCAGGCTGCGGCTCCGGGCACGTCTCTCACTCTGCCGGAAGGCTGCCCTGGCTGGTATATGCGGATAGTCAAGCACTAGCCTTTTCCATTCTGGCCGTCTCCCATCTCAACGTTTCTTCTATCCCCATTTCTTTGTTCACAAGCGGCTTCCAGCTCAAAGCCTGCATCGCCTTCGAACAGTCAGCCACGAAATATCTCTGGTCATTTGCTCTCCAGGGAAGCTCGCGCGGCGTCAATTTCACTGAGAGGCGCGCTCCAAGATAAGCAAGCAGCTCAAGAATCGACATGCTGTTCTCGTATCCTCCGCCAATATTGAACACCTGCCCCCGCGCCGCCTCCACATGCTCGTGCGCTGCAAGATAGCACGCCACGGCATCGGACACGTACAGAAGATCCCGCACCTGTTTGCCATTTCCATTAATCGAAAAGTCGGCGTTGCGATTATCGCGCGCCTCAAGAGCCTTTTGGCAAAACCATCCAACCCATCCCTGATCAAACGAAGATATCTGGCGTCCGCCGTAGATCGTGGAATGCCGGAACACGATCGAATTCACCCCGAAATTACGGGCGTACTCCAACATGTACTGATCGGCGGCCCCTTTTGAACAGCCGTAGGGAGTGCAGAACTGCAAAGGCGTTTGTTCGCCGATCACTTTCCTGCCAACGGGTTCGTAGCGAGTCGGCAACTCAACCAGATGGAGATCCTCAATTTCACCGTAAACCTTGTTACTGGACGCATACACAACGGTAGACTTCGGGGCAAACCTGCGAACGCATTCCAGTACATTTATCGTTCCCGCGACATTGATCTGGAAATCTCTCATTGGATCTGCCAGCGAAGCCGTCATGGCAACCTGGCCAGCAAGGTGAAACACACAGTCGATCCGATTACTCCTGAAGAGAGACTCAAGACCCGCCAGGTTACAAATGTCCTGATTGACGAATTCAATCTTTCCTAACCCTCTCAGCCATTCCAAATTCCGGCCGGAGCCGGTACGGGAAAGGTTGTCCAGAACGAGCACCTCTTCGCCCCGGTGAATGAGTTCCGCAGAGAGGTTGCTGCCAACGAATCCGCATCCGCCGGTTACCAGAAATCCCATCTCGCCTATCTTCCTTTCCTTTTCAACTCCACGGCCCGGAACCTCCGAAGTCTGGCAATCGAGGCCAGATAACTGAGCATGAATGCGGGGAGGTTCCTCTTGCTTTCGCCGGCTTTCCGCTTTTCGAATGTCACCGGGACTTCGGACACTGTTGCTCCGGCCGGACCAGATATTAGTCTGATCAGGATCTCTTCGACAATCTCGAAGTTGTTCGAAACGAGCTCGACAGAGCGTAGCTGGGCGCTTCGATAAAGACGGAAGCTGTTGCTGACGTCCCTGACGGGAAGCCAAAAGGCAAATTCGTACAGGCAGTTCAGAACCCTGCTCATCAGAATCAGGATGAATGGATTCTGGGTGGCACCGCCGCTCACGTACCGGGAACCGATGACGATCTCGCTGCGATCGCGCGCAGACCACAACCGCTCGATCTCGTCCGGATTGTGCGATCCATCCGCATCCATGAAAAGAATGTATTTGCCCTGTGCCGCACGAATTCCGGATCGTACTGCGTCCCCGTATGTATTTCCGCCAGTTCGTCGAATGTGGCGGCCACCGAACTGACTGCACACATCGGCAGTGTCGTCCATCGGTTCGATGGCATCCACCACAACGATTTCGCCCTCCACCGCCAGCCGTGTCAGCGCGCCCGTCAGCCTCGGCAGGAGCCTCCGCAGCGCATCGGCCTCGCGATACGCGGGCAGGACAACAGACAATTCACACGTCTGCACGGTATCTCGCTGGTTTTTTCAGTTCGAGTGAGGGAACGATATCTCGGGCAAGCTCCCAAATCGCGAATGCGAGGTTTGTTTCCGGGGACCATGCGAGCTTCTCTCTTACATGCGAGATATCCGCTACCGAGTAAGTTGGCTCGAAGGGATGCATTCTGCTCTCTCCAAACGACACATCCAACTCCAGTTCAAGCTGCCGGCAGACGTCCTCGATCACGCAACGAAGTGGCCACTCCACGCCACTTCCCAAATTGAATTTTTCGATCAGGGAGTCCTCGTCACTTTCGATAACCCGGATCACCGCGGAGGCAATATCGTTAACAGCGCAAAAATCGCGCACCTGAGTTCCAGCCGTGAGATTCAGCTTCCTGCGCTGCGCCGTCGCCTCCAGAATCAGAGGAAACAACCTCCCGCCGCCGTCATGGATGCCGGTGAAGGCAAATGGGCGGAGAATTGTAAGACGCCGATTGAACTCGGCCGCAGCGGCCTGCAACATCAGGTCAGCGGCGGCTTTGCTCGCGCCGTAGGGATGCAGGCTTTCCAGGGGATCGTCCTCGCGCAACGGTCTGGTCTGTTCGCGGTAGGCGAGCCCTGTACTCAGGTAGATAAAATGCGACGGCTTATCCAGCCTGCAATTCATCTGAAAGAGCCGCATCGTGGAAACGACATTGAACTCCATCAAATCGAACCACGAAGCGCGCGGTGGACGAAGCCCGCTTGCCGCGCAATGCACCACGATTTCCGGACTGACGCGCTCAAAGATCTGCGCGGTATGGACTGTGTCGGAGAGATCATGCTCCATGAACTTGACACGATCTGCGAATTGCCGAATCCCGGACCATCCGAGGTTCCGCAAAGGAGCCACGACCAGGAACCGCCCATCGGAGGCGAGCTTGCTCAGGATGTTGAAACCGAGGGTACCACTGGCACCCGTCAGGAGGACCTTACGACGATCGTTGTGCGCGTGGTCCAATCTTTCCAGACTCCGTGAACGATTCGCAGGAAACGGCAGCCCCGCGCAAACGTTGCCGTTGCATTCGTATTATGCATTCACTTTATTCGTTTTTTGGGCAGCTATACCCCGGGGAGCCCCTCTTTAGTCACTGCCTTCTTCGCCGGCGCAAACGAAAAATGCTTGTGCCCCAGAAATCCCGCCACGACGTTGGCGCTCATCAGCAGCGCTCCAGCGATATACGGCGCGGATCGGTCAGCAGGCGTCAGGTACCGCACCAGAAACACAACGACGGGCAGCAGCAGCGTCCCCACTGCCATGGTGCTTCCGTAGACCACGATGCAGCGCGACCACTCACGCAGATAGTTTCCCTTTGTCTTAAAGATGAACCATTTGTAGTTGAGAAAGGCAAAGGAAATGTTCGTGAAGCTTGAAATCAGGCTCGCCAGCATATAGGCAAAGCGCATATGCGGCGTAAGCAGGGCCGTCAGGCCTGCATACGTACCGTAGCCAAACGCTGTATTGACGAGGCCAACGATGAGGTAGCGCCCGAACTGGCCCGGGGGGAAATGATCCAAAATCCATCGGATCCAGCGGCTGCGATATTTCTCCTGCGGAACGCCGCTGTGGGCCACGACAGAGCCCTCCTGGGCGGAAGGGGGCGATGGAGACGCTTCGCTCATGCCACGATTGTGCCTATTGTACTGCCATGGATGAAGCGGCCCCGCGGGCATGGAACGACCAGAACATTGCCAGTGGGGAAGAAGCGGCCATCGAGCGGCGCAGGGCCTGCGTGACAAACGCGGTGAAGCATTTCAAGTGGGACCCGCACGGCCGACGGCGCATCCACAAAAAGCGCAGCCTGCGGGAGATTCATGCCTGCCGGCCATGGCAGGCCTGATCGACATGGGCGAATAGACAGCGAATCAGTGGCGCCTTATGTCAGCTACCTCCGCCGTCCGACGCCAGAATGAATCGGCTCTCGCCCGCAGGGTTCCTTCCGCGCTCCGCGAGCGCCGCATATGCTGTCCGCTGAAGAGCTGAAATCCCGCCGCGACGGCGAATATTTGCGCACCGCCGGCTGCGTGATCGCCCGCCAGCGCCCCGGCACGGCGAAAGGATTCGTCTTCATCGCGATGGAAGACGAGACCGGCATCGCCAACATCATCGTCACGCCCGATCTTTACGAGCGGGAGCGCACCGCCGTCACGCGAGCGCGTTTTCTGCTGGTCGAGGACCCCCTGCAGAACCAGGACAAGGTCATCCACGTGAAGGCGGCGCGCGTGCTGCCGCTGGCGGATAACGCGATGGAAGTTCGCTCCCACGGCTTCCATCAGCGCTGTTTTTGCGGGCAGCCGGAGTGATATTGTTGTCTCGTACAACAATATCCGCAGAAGCCACGCCGAGGAGCCGAAGTATGTTGCCGGAACAGTGGGAGACATTTAAGCGCGCCGCGCGCCGCGAAAAGATGGACAGGATCCCGATGGCGCTGATCGTGGACAGCCCATGGATCCCCGGCTATCTCGGGCTCAATCACCTCGATTACTTTCTCGATCCGGAGCTGTGGTTCCAGTCGAATCTGAAGATCATGCGTGAGTTTCCCGACATCATCTTTGTCCCCTCGTGGTGGATGGAGTACGGCATGGCGGCGGAGCCCTCGGTTCTGGGCGCGAAGATCAAATTCTGGCAGGACAACACGCCCAGCGAATACCACATGCTCTACCACCTCGAGGACATCGACCAGCTTCCCGAATACGAGGTCGAGGCTGACGCGTTTGCCGCGCTCACCCTGCACCGCATCAAGATGGCGAAGCAGCGCATCCTGGACGCCGGCTACATCCTGCCCATGGTCACCTCGCGCGGCCCGCTGTGCACCGCCGGATTCGTCCGCGGCACGACGAATTTCATGATCGACCTGGTCGAGAATCCTGAAGGCGCGCACAAGCTCATCGATCTCTGCACGCGCGTCATCATCGACTGGCTCAAAGCCCAGCAAAAAGTCATGGGCGACAGCGTCGAGAGCATTTTCATCCTCGACGACATCGTCGGCTTCATCAATGAGGAGCACTATCTCGAATTCGCGCACCCGTACCTGAAGCGCATCTGCGACGCCTTTCCGCAAGACTGGGTGAAGCTTTACCACAATGACGCCGAAGTGGACGCGTGCCTGGATCACCTGCCCGATACCGGCTTCAACGTGCTCAACTGGGGCAAGCAGCGGCACATTACGGAGGTCAAGCGGCGGGTGGGCGATCGCATGTGCCTGATGGGCAACCTGAATCCGCTCGAGATCGGCGTTCGCGGCACGCCCGAAGAAGTAAAGGACGAGACGCTGGAAGTGCTGGAGGGCTCCGGCGGGGAAGGCATCATTCTCTCCGTCGGCGGCGGCACCAGTCCCGGCATGCCGAAGGAAAACATCCTGGCCATGCTCGATGCTCTGAACGAATTCAACGCCAAACGCGCGGTCGGCGCGGTGGCAGGGGCTCGCTGAGGAGACCATGCCCGACTACGCGCTGATGAATCAATATCTGTACGAAGGCAACGCCAATGAGGTCGAGCGCATGACGAAGGAAGCGCTTGCGGAGGGGCGCACGGTCCAGGAAGTCCTGAACGACGGCCTGATCGCCGGCATGAGCGTGGTCGGCGAAGACTTCAAGCACAACATTCTGTATGTGCCGGAAGTGCTGATCGCGGCGCGCGCGATGAAGGCCGGCATGGCCGTGCTTAAACCGCTGCTCACGTCAAAAGACAGCGCCACCAAACCGAAAGGCGTGCTGCTGATGGGAACCGTCCGCGGCGACCTGCACGACATCGGGAAGAATCTCGTCGGCATGATGGCTGAGGGCGCCGGCTTCGAGGTGCATGACATCGGCGTGGACCAGAGCCTCGAGAAGTTTATGGCCGCGGCCGCACAGTGCAAGCCCACCATCATCGGCATGAGCGCCCTGCTGACGACCACCATGATGTACATGAAGACCGTGATCGACGGCTTCAACGCGGCGGGCCTCACGAACATCAAGATGGCGATCGGCGGCGCGCCCATCAGCCAGATGTTCGCCGATGAAATCGGCGCGGACGGCTACGGGGCCAACGCCTCCGCAGCCGTGGATCTGTTCCTGCGCCTCGCGGCGGAATCTCAACCGGCGGCATAAGCATGGCCACTTACAAGGTTCTTTACTGGCAGGAGGTCCCCACGCAAATCCGCGCTGAAGACAACGACGGGGACGAAGTCACCGTCGAACTCGACGGCCGATTCCTGCGCCAGATCGATATCCTCGCCGCCCAGCGCGGCCTGCAGGCGGCCGACGATTATCTGGCCCAGTGGAAGTGGAGCGACGAAGCCGAGCGCGATGGCTCCGCGCGCGAGGTCGCGGAATCCGTCAAGGCCGAACTCGAAGCAGAGGGCTTCTAGAGGCTCTTCTCGCATGGCGGTCACGCTCACCATCAACGGGCAATCTGTTCCAGCCAGTCCTGGGCTGTCGATCTTCGATCAGGCGGAATCTCTCGGCGTCGACGTGCCCACCTCCTGCCGCAAGCAGGGCAAGTGCAAAGAGTGCATGGTCGAAGTGGTCGAAGGCATGGCCCTGCTTTCGCCCGTGACCGAGGCGGAGCGCCATCTGAAGGGGGCCTTTCGCCTTTCATGTCAGACGACGGTTACAGCTGCCGACGGCCACGTCCGCTGCCACACCATGCGCCGCGGCCAGATGCGCATCGAACGCCACGCTCTCGGCCTGCCCCTTGGTGCCCGCTCGTTTCCCGTCGATCCCGCTGTCACCCGCGATGGCGAGCGGATTCTCATCGATGGTGTCGAAGTCGAACGCTGCTGGGGCCCAATCCACGGTCTCGCCGCAGACCTCGGCACCACAACGGTCGTCCTTCGCCTGCTCGATCTGGAAACCGGCGAGCTGATCGCCGACGCTTCGTTCGAGAACCCGCAGCGCTTCGCCGGCGCGGAAGTGATGTCGCGCATCGCGTACGACACGGAGCACCCCGGGCGCCTGCTGTTGCGCACGCTCGCCGGGTATCTCAGCCACGCGATTGAGAAGTTCCCCGTCGATCCGAAATCGATCTACGAAATGGTGGTGGTCGGCAACTCCACCATGCGCGATCTGTTCTTCCGCCACAGCGTTTACACTATCGGCCAGACGCCCTACCGCTCCATCACCGAAATCGAAATGGCGGAGGGCAGGCGAACCACGACCGCTCTGGTGCAGACCGGCCTGCGCAGCCTGCTGCCCATCCATCCCAGGGCCCGCGTCTATGGCGCGCCCATCATCAGCGGCCACGTTGGCGCCGATGCCGCGGCCTGCATGCTTGCCATCGATCTTGCCCACGAGGATCGCCTGGTCGCCATCATGGACATCGGCACCAACACTGAGCTCATCCTCGGCAACCGGCACCGGATCCTCGCCGCATCGTGCCCCGCCGGTCCTGCCTTCGAGGGCGGAGCCATCGCCTGCGGCATGCCCGCGCTCGAAGGCGCGATTGAAGACGTCGCGATCGGCGGAGACGGCGAGTTCCGGCTTCGCGTCATCGGCGACGGCCAACCCGAAGGCATCTGTGGCTCAGGACTGGTTGATATCCTCAGCGAGCTGCTGCGCACCGGGCGGATGAACGCGATGGGGCGCTTTGAGGACGGCGAACCGCGGGTGACGTTGTGGCGCGGCCCACAGCCGGACGAGAGTATCTATTTGCAGGAAAGCGACGTGAACGAACTGGCACAGGCCAAAGGCGCCAATGTGGCCGGCCTGCACGTCGTTTTCAGCAGCTACGGAATCGACTTCGGCGATGTTGACGCTTTCTATCTCGCCGGCGGCTTCGGACGCCATCTCAAGGTCGATGCTTCGAAGCGCATCGGTCTGATCCCCGATATGGATGCGGCAAAGATCGTGCAGGCGGGCAACACCGCGATTGAAGGCGCCGCCATCGCTCTGCTTTCCCGCGCCAAACGCCAGGAGCTGGAAGAGCTGGTCAGGAAGGTCGAACATTGCCGCCTCGAAACGCATCCGCGCTTCTTTGACTACTTCGTCGAAGGCTGCCAGTTCAAGCCGGTGGAGGCGATCCCGTGCGCCCGCTGAGCGAGCTGCTGGAACTGGCCGGCCCTGCGCCGGAAGTGAACGTCGCGCCGGCGGAGTTCGCGCGTCTCCTGGGCTATCCCCGCGGCCACCTTCTGGAGGGACGCGCGCGCGAGCTGGCGGACTGTGCGCGGAGCTGGTACGCGGAGCACGGCCGGCCCTGGTTTTACGCTCGCCAGGCGGAGAGCTTCTCGCTCGCCCGAGGCTCCATTGTCATCGACGGAGTCTCCTTCACCAGCCCGCGTTTGCACACCACGCTGCAGCAGGCAGAAGCCCACAGTGTGGTGCTGGTTGCCGTAGGCGCCGGAGCCGAAGCCGAAGAGGAAAGCCGCCGTTTGTGGGAGGATGACAAGCCCGACGAATATTTCTTTCTGGAGATCTTCGGTTCCGCGGTGGTCGAGCACCTCACCACTACCACCGGAGCGCGTCTTTGCGCGTGGGCTGAAGCGCACGGCATGGCGGTGCTGCCCCACTACAGTCCCGGCTATCCGGAATGGGATGTGGCCGAGCAGCCGCAGCTGCTGGAACTGATCGAGCGCACGCGCGGCGCCGCCCTCCCTTCCCCGGTCGCAGTCCTCGAGTCCGGGATGCTACGCCCGAAGAAGACTCTGCTCGCGGTCTTCGGCCTCACGCAGCACGCTGAGTATCTGCGCCCGCTCACCAGCCTCATTCCCTGCGAGAGCTGCTCCTTCGGCCCCTGCCAGTACCGTCGTGCGCCGTATCGCCGCGCGCCACGCGCCTTTGGCGAACAGGTCGCGGCGCGCCAGC
>Ga0335075_10016900_pt1 | contig 10872 bp, 11 predicted proteins | sample Lox_Sample_24_FD_206723 | JGI IMG/M metagenome (GOLD analysis project Ga0335075, IMG submission 206723) | Soil microbial communities from Loxahatchee National Wildlife Refuge, Florida, United States - Lox_Sample_2.4 | ecosystem: Environmental > Terrestrial > Soil > Wetlands | place: USA... | reverse complement strand
AGGAAATAATCGGTCAGCATTTTTCGAGGTTTTATACGCCCGAGGATATCGATACCCGCCTGCCCTGGAATGCGCTCGAGAAAGCGCGCCGCGAGGGACGTTATGAGGCGGAAGGCTGGCGCGTGCGTAAGGACGGCAGCCGCTTCTGGGCTGGCGTGGTCGTCGACGCCATCCACGACGAGACCGGCGCACTGATCGGCTTCGCCAAGATTACGCGCGACCTGACCGAACGCCGCGCGGTGCAATTGGAACTGGAACGCTCGCGCGAGCAATTGTTCCAGTCGCAGAAGATGGAAGCGATCGGCCAGTTGACCGGTGGCCTGGCGCACGATTTCAACAACCTGTTGACCGGCATTTCCGGCAGCCTGGAGTTGCTGCGCGCACGCATTGCGCAGGGACGCCTGCGCGATCTCGATCGCTACATCACCAGTGCCCAAAGCGCGACATCTCGCGCGGCCGCGTTGACGCATCGGCTGCTCGCCTATGCCCGCCGGCAGACGCTGGACTCCAGGCCTATCGACGTCAACCGTCTGATCGCCGGCATGGAAGACATGTTGCGGCGCACCGTCGGGCCGGAGATCGAGTTGGAGACGGCGCTTTCCGTTGGCCTTTGGCCGACGCGGTGCGACCCGAACCAGCTTGAAACGGCGATCTTGAATTTGTGCATCAACTCGCGGGATGCGATGCCCGATGGCGGCCGGCTGGTGATCGAAACCCAGAACAGTTGGATCGACGACCGTAGTGCGAAACAACGCGACATGCAGAGCGGGCAATACGTGGCAATCTGCGTCACCGATACCGGCACAGGTATGACACCAGAGGTACTGACACGCGCGTTCGATCCATTTTACACGACGAAGCCGCTGGGCCAGGGGACCGGGCTTGGCCTTTCGATGGTGTATGGTTTCGCGCGGCAGTCGAACGGCCAGGTGCGGCTGTACTCAGAACAGGGAAACGGCACCACCGTCCGGATTTATCTGCCGCGGCATTTCGGCGAAGCGGAGGCCGAGCCAGAGCAATCAAAATTCGAACCTGTTTCCCATGCCGGTGCGGGTGAGACTGTGCTGATCGTCGATGACGAACCGACGGTGCGGATGCTGATCGCGGAGGTATTGGAGGAGCTAGGCTATGCGGCGATCGAGGCGGCGGACAGCGTCTCCGGAATGAAAGTATTGAATTCGGATGTGCGCATCGATCTGCTGATCACGGATGTGGGGTTGCCGGGCGGCCTGAACGGGCGGCAGATGGCCGATGCGGCGCGGGAGAAGCGGCCGGCGCTGAAGGTGTTGTTCATCACCGGCTATGCCGAGAATGCCGCGATCAGCAACGGACATCTGCATCCGGGCATGCATGTGCTGACCAAGCCGTTCGCGATGGACAAGCTGGCGGCGCGGATCAAGGCGATCATCGAGCAGAAGTAATGGCAGCGGCCCGGTGGGATGAGTCTTACATGCCAATGCGAGGAGCGAAGCGACGACATCCACCGGCCCCGCATAACGCCGCATACACGCCAGCTTGCCGTGCTGAATGCCGATCATTTTCCCTTCGCTGTTAACTCCTGATTAACCGCTTCCGGCGCATCCTTGCTACCGGGTCCCGTGCGCCAGGATGGCGCGACCGCAACAGGCTGTTCCGCCATGCCGACCGATCTCAGCGTGCAAGCTGTCGGCCCGGTTCTCGGCTCGAGTGAAAACCCGGCCCAGCCGAAGCCGGAGACATTTACCCCACCGGCGCAGGCACCGCCTCAGTCGCCGCCGGTGGTGATTGCCAACCCGACTCTGCGGTTCGACGCGGCGTCCGGGCTGGTGGTGATCGAGTACCGCGATGCCAACGGCGACGTCACCACGTCGATCCCCACGCTGCGCCAGATTGAGGCATACCGGCAATGGAGTCGGCCCCTGCCTGGCCAGACCGCAGCGCCAACGTCCATGTCAGGCGCTCAGGCGTCGGCAAACCGCAAGACCTGACCTGAGCAGGGCGCCAGAGCCAGTCCCATGCCGTTGCCGCGCCTGCTGCTGGCCGATCGTGTGAAAGGCGAGCAAGACAGCTTCCTCCGGCCGCTGCTGCCGGCGCTGCGGCGCGCGTACGACGTGCGCTTCGTCTCGCTGCCGCCGGGCCAGGCTTTGACTGCCGCGATCGCCGAGGCCGACGTGGTGTGGCTGGAATGGTGCTGGGACCATGCGGTGTGGGCGACCACGTCAGGCGCTCTGGCGGGCCGCCCCTGTATCCTGCGCCTGCATTCGATCGAAGCGCTGCAAACCGATTTCCCGGCGCGTGTGGATTGGACGCAGGTGCATCGGCTTGTCGTGGTGGGCGGCGACATTGCCGCGCTGCTGGCCAGCCGATTTCCGGCTGCCGCCGGCTCTGTGCAGATCGTGCACGTCGCCAACGGGATCGATATGGCGCGGTTCGCTCCAGGCACGCCGGACCGTTTCCGCATCGGTTGGGTCGGCCATGTGGAGCCGAAAAAAAACCCGATGCTGCTTTTGCAGATCGCGCATCGGCTGCGGCAGGCGGATGCGCGCTATACGATCCATGCCGCAGGCGCGTTCACCGACCTGCGCACGCTGCGATACCTGCGGCAAGCGATCCCGGCGCTGAGCCTGGGCGATGTCGTGCGGTTCGAAGGTCCGGTCGTGGACATGCCTGCATGGTACGCGGACAAGGGTGTGCTGCTTTCGACCAGCATGTACGAAAGCTTTGGCATGGCGATCGGCGAAGCGATGGCGATGGGTGCGTTCCCGGTGGTGCACGATTTCCCCGGCGCTGCGGACTTATGGCCGGCGGAATGTTTGTTCCTGGCGGTTGATGACGCGGTGGCGCTGATCCGGTCGGCGCGGCCAGGGTTGTATTGCGATTGGGTAGCCGAGCGATACGCGCTGGAGCGGCAGGAAAGAGAAGTGCTGCGGGTTTTGGCCGAGGTAACCTCTCCCACGCTGCGCTGTTCGCGCAGCGTGGGGTTGAACCGCGAAGCGGATCAATGCGAGCGGCCGTAGGCGCGGAGGGCGGGGCGGTAATCGGGTCGGCATGCAACTCGCCAGACCGCCGCGCGGTTAGAATACTGCGTACCGGCCGGATCACCTTTACGCTCGGCGCTTTTGGCGCCTCGACTTCTCCCCGCCGCAGGCGGGACAGGTTGGTGTGCTCACTGCACCGTCGAATGTGGCGTGGGCACGATGCGCGTGATCACCGCAGCCCCGCGATCCAGATACTCCGGAACGCGCGGCGCGATCTGCGTTTTCCAGTACTCGCTCTCATACACCGCCTTGTACAGTGCCTCCCGCTGCGCCTCGCTCTCGAAACGCCGCAGCCACACATACACCGAAGGATCCGTCTCGCCGCGGAAGCTGCCGCAGATCACCATGCCCTTGGATACCTGGAAAGGGATGATCTCTTCCTCCATGATCTTCACCCATCCGTCGAGTCTGCCGGGCAGCACCTTGTATTGACGCAGTTCATAGAACGCCATCGTTCCGTCTCCTCTCAGTTCGCTACGTAGTCGCACTTGAAGCCGTCGCCCCAGCGCTTGATGTATCCGCGCGACGGCGACGGGAAATGTGCGAAGCAGCACAGCGTGTTCGTATCACAGTATGTCTCCAGGAACTTCCGCCGCGTCGCTGAGCCCTGCTTCGCATCGTAATCCACTCGCATCCACAGCTCCGGATAGCGCGCCTGCAGCGGCGAGTGGATCAGGTCGCCGGTGATCACCGCATCCTTGCCGCCGCGGCCCAACTTTACCGCGTAGTGGTCGATCGTGTGGCCGGGTGTCGGCAGCAGTGACACCGTATCGTCAACCGCATGATCCGACCTGATGATGTCGCAGCGCTTGGCCTCGACGATCGGCACCACGCTGTCGGCAATCTGCGGCAGGCCGACCTTGTCGTTCTCCGCCAGCCAGTAATCCAGCTCGGTCTTCGAGAACAGATAACGGGCTTTCGGGAAGGTCGGGACCCAGCGGCCGTTTTCCAGCCGCGTGTTCCAGCCGATATGATCGACGTGCAGATGGGTGCACATGACGATGTCGATGTCGTTTACCGTCAGCCCGAGCGCCGCGAGGCCGCGCATCCACGCATCGTCCTTCTTTTGGTGCCACAGCGGGCGCGCGGGACGGTCCTTGTCGTTGCCGATGCAGCTGTCGACCAGGATGGTGTGGCGCGGCGTCTGCAAGATGTAGGACTGGAAGCACAGCACCAGCATGTCATCCGCATCCATCGCGGAGGGGGTGAGCCAGGAGCGGTTCTCGGCCAGCAAGTCCGGCTTCAGGTCCGGCAGGAACTCCAGCGCGGGGGTGAAGCTGCATTCCATCTCGACGATGCGGTGCACCGTCAGGTCGCCGACCTTGAATGTGTTTGCCGCCATGGCCGTGGTCTCCTCCCGTGTCCAGCGGTTGCCGGGTCGATGCTAGCGGCGGTGAGGCGGGCGGACAAATCGGGGGATGATCCTGCAGCAAAGACGGGGCACTGAGGGGCTCTGCTTAAGCGGTTCGGGGCCCGGCTTCATCGGTTCGCGGAAGGCCGCCCGCCCATCGCTCAATTTGCATTGCCCGGCCATGGGGATGAGCGCAATCTGAAAACTGTCGATGTTGTACAGGTATCGAACGCGATGACGGTTATGTGGCGATTCTGCGCGTTGATCCTGGTTATATAAAAAAACCAGAGTTTCCGTCCTAGTCGAACTTCAGTGCGGACGCCATGGTCGGCCGTCAGCTCGCTGCGGCCTGGGCTTGGGAACTTCGACTTGCGCCTTGGGCGTGGGCCAACGCGGCAACGTTGAAGTACCGGTCGAATTAGTCCGAGCTCGGATGTTCTGCGGCGTTGCTGCAACTATCGCTGCGGGGCTGCCACGATGCGCCGGCGCCTGCTGACTTCCGCACATAAACAGGAGATGCGCCATGCCTGACTCTTCGCAGTTCAAGATTGACCGCACGCGTCCGGGCCAGTGGACGATCACCTTCAGTAACCCGCCGATCAATGTCTTTGTTCCCGAAACCATCATCGAATTGACAGCGGTGATGACCGATCTCGAGTCAGACCCATCGGTGAAGGTCGTCGTATTCGAATCGGCGAACCCGGATTTTTTCGTCGCGCATCTGGATGTATCCAAGGCCGTAGAGCAGCCAGGGGTGCTGGACCTATGGCGCGACTTTGTACTTCGCTTCTCATCCTCGCCGGTTGTGAGCATCGCCAAGATTCGTGGCCGCACGCGTGGTATTGGTAACGAGTTTGTGCTGGCCTGCGATATGCGTTTCGCCAGCCGGCAGAACGCCATTTTCGGCAACCCCGAGGTCGGCGTCGGGCTGGTCCCGGGCGGCGGTGCGATGGAGTGGCTTCCGCGCCTGGTCGGCCGTTCGCGCGCACTTGAGTTCGTCCTCAGCGCCGACGATTTCGACGCGGACGTTGCGGAGCGCTATGGCTGGGTAAATCGAACGCTGAACGACGATGATCTCGATAGGTTTGTCGATGCGCTCGTGCGGCGTCTGGTTTCGTTCGACAGTAACGTGCTGGCGGCGGCGAAGGCCCAGATCAATCGGTTTGGGATGCCCACGGCGACCGAGCTTCAGTCCAGCAACGACATGATCTTCCCACTTCTCACCTTGCCCGGTGCGCAGGCGCGCCGCGCCAAGCTCCGTAACATCGGCTACGGCGTTCCGAGCGACTTCGAACTGAACTTCGGCCGCTACCTCCCTTCGTTTGGATCGGTGGACGACACGGCGGCGAAGCAACCAGCCTGACCGTTACCTCGCCAGCGGCGGTGATGAACTGAATTCTCCGGAGCAAGCCATGGACGAGACCGATGTCGGCTTTGATGCAGCAATGTCCGCGCAGCGCTTCAATCCATTCAGCCCGGAGTACGGGCCACACTTCAGGGAAATTTACCAACATATGCGGGGCAATTGCCCAGTTGCCCATACCGGCGAGCCTGGCGGAGTCTGGGTCGTGACTCGCTATGACGAGATCGCCCGCGTGCTGCGCGACCCGGAAACCCTGGCCGGCGCGGCGCGCACCACAAGCGAGAGGCAGGTGCCGTACTGTGTGTTCACCGATCCGCCGCTCGCGCATATCGGGTTGAACGAACGGGACGCACAGCGGCAGGGCATTGCCGTGCGCGTCGGCAAGTTGCCGATGAGCGCCGTGCTGCGGCGGGAAGCGACCGACGAGACACTGGGCTTCATGAAAGTCCTGGTCGGCGCCGATGACGACCACATTCTCGGCTTCACGATGCTCGGCGCCGATGCGGGTGAGGTGGTGGCGGCGATACAGACGGCCATGCTGGCCGGGCTGCCCTACCCGAAGCTGCGCGACGCCGTCATCGCGCACCTGACGACCGCTGAGGGGCTGGGGCCGCTGCTTGAGAACGTGCCGCTACGCTGAAGGTGACGGATATCGGCAGTCATGTGCGCTACGGGACCAGCTTCAAACCGGCGCCGCGCGATCCATGATCATCGCCGCATAGGTGGCCTCGGCGACCGACACGCCGTCCACCCGCGCCACGGCACTGAACTTCCACACATTGCCGCGGTTGCGTTCCTTGGTGCAGTGGATGCGCAACTGGTCGCCCGGCACTACGGGGCGGCGGAATTTCGCGCCCTCGATGGACATGAAATACACCACCTTGCCGGCGGCGTCCGGACCCAGCGTTTCCACCACCAGCACCGCCGCGGTCTGCGCCATGCTCTCGATGATCAGCACGCCCGGCATCACCGGATGGTTGGGAAAGTGGCCGGCGAAGAACGATTCATTTACCGAAACGTTCTTCACCCCGATGGCGGAGACGTTGGGCACCAGGTCCACCACCCGGTCCAGCAACAGGAACGGATAGCGGTGCGGGATCGCGTGCATGATTCGCGCGATGTCCACCAGCGGCACCATGGCGCCGCTGGCTCCGCCTTGCTCTGCCGAACTTTCGACCTCCTGCCCCGTGGTCGCGTCCATCCTGCTAGTCCGTTTCCGTCTGCTTTCCAGCCTCGCTCCCGGGCGTCTGCTGACGCTTGGCGCTGCGCACCAGCTGGCGGATGGCGGCGATTTCGCGGAAGAACGCCCGCACCGGCTGGGCCGGACTGCCGACCACGTCGGCGCCCGCCGGCACATCTGCCATCACCCCGGCCTGTGCGCCGATTCGTGCCTTCCGCCCAATCCTCAGATGGCCCGTCAGGCCGGCCTGGCCGCCGAGCATGACGTGGTCCTCAAGAATCGTGGAGCCGGAAATACCGGCCTGTGCAACGATCACGCAGCCTCGCCCGAGGCGGACGTTGTGCCCGATCTGCACCAGATTGTCGAGCCGCGAGCCAGCCCCGATCACCGTATCATGCAACGACCCACGGTCGATGGTGGAGTTCGCACCCACCTCCACGTCGTCCTCCAGCACCACGCGGCCGAGCTGCGGCACGCTACGGAAGCCCTCGGCCGTGATGGCGAAGCCGAACCCCTCCTGGCCGATCCGCGCGCCGGGATAGACATACACCCGGTCGCCCAGCAAAGCGTGCGAGAGGCTGGCGTGGCTGCCGATGCGGCAGTCGGCGCCGATCACCACGCCGTCGCCGATCACGGCCAGGGGGCCGATGCGGCAGCGGGGACCGATCTCCACGCCCCGTCCGATTACGGCGAGCGGATTGATCTCGCTGGTGGGGTGGATCGCGGCATCCGCGGCGACCACGGCGCCGGGATGCACGCCGGGGGAAAGCGGCGGTAGAGGATGGAACAGGGCGGCGACGCGGGCCCAGGCGGCGTAGGGCTCGGGGGTGACGACGGCCACCGCAGTGGCGGGGACCTGCGCGGCCATCTCCGGACTTACGATGACCGCTCCCGCCCGGGATTGCTCCAGCGCGGGCAGGTATTTGCGGTTGTCGAGGAAGCTCACCTCGTCGGGGCCGGCGGTTTGCAAGGGGGCGACGCCGGTCAGCATCAGGCGGCGTGGCGGCGCCTCGGCTTCCGCCGCGTCTACGACCGCGGCCAGGGTATGGGGACCGCTGCGCCGGAAGAAGCGGGGGTCGCCTGCGATTTCGGGCCAGTCCATCAATTCGACTCCACTCTCGTGCGCCCTTGGCGCATGCCAGATTCTATCGCGGCTACGCGCTATCCCCTATCCCTCCACCGTCCCATCCGTGACAGAGCGACGGCCACCAGGAATGCTGCACCATCTGCGGCAGGGCGCCACCGGCAAAGCTCGAGCAGACGTCCTTCATCGCGACATGGTCGAATGCGCGCTGCATTTGCAAATCGAGGTATTTCGGGGACCGTGGTGCCATCCGTTTCGTCGCTTCCGAAACAAGAAGGTGAAACAGAGCGTAATATGCGGTCGAAATCGCCCGCCGAAGCCTCGCCTGCTTTGGTCTCTTCGGTTCTTGCGACAGCAAGCGCTCCGCCTGATCAAGCAGGTCTTTCGGCAGCGCCATGGATCAATGGAAGTACTGGTTCGCCTGGCTGGCCAGCATGAAGCGAACGTACGGCCAGTGGCGCAACCCGAGATTCATGAGATCGGTCTCAGTCTCTCTGACGAATCTGCTGGTCTCGTCGAGCACACGCTTCGGCGGATTGGGATCGTCATCAACGATCGGCCAAATGGTTACGGCCGGATCGCCGGTAGAATCCGGTCCGAACTCAATCTTGAAATTGCGCACTGATTCCGGCAGTGCCCGGCTTCTGATGACGCGGCTGATCTTATCGGCCTGTTCTGCTGTGCTGGCATTGATGATCTCGCTCATCGGTCTGTCCAACCTTCAGTTGTCACAAAGTCCCGGCGGTTGCATCGGTGTTATCCTCAATCCGTCACCGCCGCATACACCAGATCCCGGAACATCACCCGGTAGAACTCGCGCTGACCCGGAGCCTGGATCATGAGCGCGGCCGTCAGGCGCTCGGCCGGATCGATCCAGAACGTGGTCCCGGCCGCCCCACCCCAATAGTAGTTGCCGACCGAGCCGGGGAACGGCGCCAACCCGGGCTTCAGCCGCACCGCGAACCCGAGGCCGAAGCCATGGCCGGGCGGCAACGTACCGGATGCGTCGGGGATATCGCCCAGATGGTCAGACGTCATCAACTCGATCGTCTTGCGGCCAAGCAAGCGTGTGCCACCGAACGAACCTCCATTCAGCAGCATTTGCATGAAGCGCGCGTAGTCCGTCGCCGTGGCGACCATACCGCCGCCGCCCGATTCGAACACCGCGGGCCGGCGGACGTTCAGCGGCGCAACCTCAATGCCGCTCTCCGGATCGCGGGCGAAGGGTTCGGCGATGCGGTCGTGATGAGCGTCGGGCACGGAGAAGGCGGCGTCGTCCATCCCCAGCGGATGCAGGATCCGGTCCGCCAGGAACGCGCCCAGAGATTGGCCGGACCACACCTCCACCAGCCGCCCCAGCACGTCGGTGGAACGGCTGTACTCCCATTGCGTCCCCGGCTGGTGCAGCAGCGGCAGCGTCGCGAGGGTGGCGGCTTGCTCGGCATTGGTCTGGCGCAGGCGGGCGACGCGCGCCTCGGCGTAGGCGCGGTGCAGCGGCGTGGCCCCGCGGAATTCATAGGTCAGGCCGGACGTATGCCGCATCAGGTCCTGCACCGTGATCGCACGGTCGGCATCGGTCCAGCCCATGTCGTTGCCGGCAAACACGGCGACCCGCGGTTCGGCGAAGTCCGGCAGGTATTTCGCGATTGGGTCGGAGAGCAGGAAACGGCCGTCTTCCCACAGCATCATTGCGGCGACGGAGACGATCGGCTTGGTCATCGAATAGATGCGGAAGATCGCGTCCAGCTGCATCGGTGCTTGGGCGGCGGGATCGAGACGGCCGAACGCCCGGTGGAACGCCACCTTGCCATGGCGCGCGACCAGCGCCACCGCGCCGGGAATATGGCCGGCCGCCACGCGTTCCTCCAGCACGCGGGCCAGGCGGGCGAGGGCAGGGGCGGACAGACCGACATCCTCGGGCTTTGCGGTCGGAAGGGTGGTGGTCATGCGGATGCTGCCTCCTTGCTGTGGCGCGATCTTGCCATGCGATGACGGCGAGGTTGAAGGCCGGCAGCGCCGGCGTGCCAGTGCGCTTGACTTGTCTCTATATCTCCATTAGTACGGAATCATGGAAAAGAAGGAAGCGCTGGCCGCGCTGGGCGCCCTGGCCCAGGAAACCCGCCTCGACATCTATCGCCTGCTGGTCCAGGCAGGGCCTGAGGGCGTGGCTGCGGGCCGTATCGGTGAGGCACTCGCGCTGCCCTCGGCGACGCTCGCGTTCCACTTGAAGGAACTGAAGATCGCCGGACTGATCGGCTGCACCCGCAATGGCCGCTCGCTGATCTACGCCGCCGAATATCCAGTGATGAACGCGCTGCTGCTGTTCCTGACCGAGAATTGCTGCGGCCGCCCTGCCAACCAGTGCCTGCCGATTTGCCAGCCATGCGCTGCCGACGAACCGGAGCCACGGAACCAAAGGAGCGCCTGAACCATGCCGGACCAGATTTATGCCCCCGCCGAGATCAAGGACATGGTGCGCGCCCGCTACGGCGGTATCGCCGCGGGCACCGTATCCGATTGGTGTGCGCCCGCAGCGTCTTGCTGTTGCGGCCCGGCGACGGGTGCCGATGGGAAGGCACGCAAGATGGGCTACTCGGACGAAGACCTCGCCGCCGTGCCGGATGGGGCAAATCTCGGCCTGGGGTGCGGCAACCCGCAGGCCATCGCGGCGATACAGCCCGGCGAGGTCGTGGTCGATCTCGGCAGCGGCGCCGGCTTCGATTGTTTGCTTGCCGCGCGACAGGCGGGGCCGAGCGGCCGCGTGATCGGCGTCGACATGACGCACGAGATGCTGAACAAGGCGCGTGAGAACGCGACGAGGGTCGGCGCCGCGAATGTCGAATTTCGCCTTGGCGAGATCGAGCATCTGCCGATCGC
>Ga0335075_10016899_pt1 | contig 10873 bp, 11 predicted proteins | sample Lox_Sample_24_FD_206723 | JGI IMG/M metagenome (GOLD analysis project Ga0335075, IMG submission 206723) | Soil microbial communities from Loxahatchee National Wildlife Refuge, Florida, United States - Lox_Sample_2.4 | ecosystem: Environmental > Terrestrial > Soil > Wetlands | place: USA... | reverse complement strand
CGGGGTCGCTAAACAGATTGACCAGAAAAGGCTCGACCGCCTCGGGTGAATCCGGGCCGCCGAGGTTCATCAAGACGATCGCTTGACGCGGCATGTCACCCGGCAATCGGCTCGCGCAGCAGACGGGCCAGCTCCGCGACATGATGGGGCGGCGTCTCGGGAAGAATGCCGTGGCCAAGATTGAAGATATAGGGGCCCCGGCCGAGGATCGCGCGCAGCTGGCGAACGGCATCTCGCATCCCGTCGCCGCCAACCACGAGCATCATCGGATCGAGATTGCCCTGAACGGTGACACGGGATTGCAGGCGATCGCGCGCCAGCTCGGCCGGTACACCGGTATCGAGACTCACCGCGTCGACCCCCGTTTCCGCGGCGTAACGTTCGTAAAGCCAACCCGCGGCGCGTGGAAAACCGATGATCGGCACGCTCGGAAATCGTGTTTTCAGTGCCGCGACAAGCTGCTTTGTCGGCGCGATCACCCAGCGCTCAAATCCCCCGGGCGACAAGGCGCCGGCCCAGGAGTCGAAAAGCTGCACCACCTCGACCCCGGCCTCGATCTGCAGCGTCAAAAAAGCCAGCGTCGCCGCGGTGATCTTCTCGATGAGCACGTCAAAACCCGGCGGATCGCGATAGGCCACTTCCTTAACGCGATGAAAGTCCCGGCTGGTGCCGCCCTCGATCATATAGGTCGACACCGTCCACGGAGCCCCGGCAAAACCGATCAGCGCCGTTTGTTCCGGCAAATCGCGTCGCACCCGAAGCACGGCCTCGCCGACGGGCGCCAGCATGGCCAGATCAGCGACGCCCAACCCGGCGATATCCGATATCGGTGCGAGCTTTGGGCCGTCATTCTCAAATGACAACCGTTGCCCCAGCGCACGCGGTACCAGCAGGATGTCGGAAAAGAGGATCGCCGCATCCATGCCAAATCGGCGTACCGGCTGCAAGGTGACCTCGGCCGCAAGATCGGGGGTCAGGCACAGCGTGACAAAATCGCCGGCCTTGGCTCTGACCTCGCGATATTCCGGCAGATACCGCCCCGCCTGGCGCATCAGCCACCAGGGCGGCAGGTCAAGCACTTCACCCGCCAGCGCATGCAGCAATGGTTTGGTCGGCTGTCCCGCCATGACGCTTACCACCCGATCTCCCTTCCTCTTCCTAAATAAAGGACTCTTAGAAAGAGGTGGTAGTGGTGTGCGGGGAAAAACGGGGATTAGGCTTTTTCCGGGTTTGATCCCCTGATCGGCGTCGCGGGTCGATGACGTGTTTTGTGCTGTGAAAAAGCACCGTCTAAACGACCAAAACCCGCGCGCAGAGCCACTTCCGATAGCGTGGATATTCGGGATAAAAAGTATCGCGGCGCCGGTCATCCACTTTCAAAGCGGCTGTGGGTTGGTTCATTCCAAACGGGATCGCCGCTAGAGTGGATTTTGCGCTATGGGGTTAAAATCGACGAAATCGCGTCAGGCTGGGGATAACGCCATGGCTATCCCCATTTAACGAGACCGATCCACAGGAAGGCGGAGGATTGAATGAGGTTGAAAGGCCGGACGCGGTGCTGACGCGGTTTCACCTTCATCTCGTCTCGGATTCGACCGGTGACACGGTGCATTCGGTGGCGCGCGCCTGTCTTGTGCAATTCGACGAGGCGCAGGCGATCGAACATGTCTGGAGCATGGTGCGCACCCAGGGCCAGCTTGATCGCGTGATCGCCGGGGTCGAGGCCAACCCGGGGATCGTCCTCTATACACTGGTCAACGATGCGCTGCGGCAGATATTGCAGGAGAATTGCCGGCGTCTCGGGGTGACGACGATCCCGATCCTCGACCCGGTGCTGGGCGCGATGGCGGCGTTTCTCGGCAGCAAGAGCCGTGGGCTGCCCGGCAAGCAGCATCTGCTCGACAACGAGTATTTCGCTCGAATCGACGCGATGACCTTTGCGATCAACCATGACGACGGCCAGTCGACCTGGGGTATCGAGGACGCCGATGTGTGCCTTGTCGGCGTGTCCCGCACGTCAAAGACCCCGACGAGCCTTTATCTCGCCAATCGCGGGATCAAGGCGGCGAATGTGCCTTTTGTGCCGGGGGTGAAATTGCCGCCCGAGCTGATGACCGCGAAAAGGCCGCTGATCGTCGGGCTGACCAATGATCCCGACCGGTTGATCCAGCTCCGCCGCAACCGCTTGTCGATGCTCGATCACAATGGCGAGACCGACTACACTGACACCGAGGCGGTGCGCGCCGAAGTGCGCGAGGCACGTCGGGTATTTGCCGAAAACCACTGGCCGGTCATCGACGTGACGCGTCGTTCGATCGAGGAAACCGCGGCGGCGATCTACAAGCTGTTGGCACGCCGGCATGGTCTCGAAGCCTGACGGCAGCGCGCCGCGGCTGGTTTTGGCGTCGGCCAGCACATCGCGGGCCGGCTTGCTGCGCGGCGCTGGCGTGGATTTTTTGATCGACCCGGCGGATATCGACGAATCGATTATCAAACACGAGCAGCAGGCACGAGGCCGGAACGCCGAATCTTGTGCGATGGCACTGGCGGAGGCCAAGGCGTCAGCGGTCGCGCCTCGGCATCCGGACGCGCTGGTCATCGGTGCCGACCAGATCCTGGTTTGCGATGGCGAATGGTTTGATAAGCCGTGCGATCTCGCGGAAGCCGCGGTGCATTTAGGCCGGTTGCGCGGCCGCGACCATATTCTCGCGACGGCGTGCTGCGCCCAGCGAAACGGTGAAACATTGTGGCGCGCCATGTCGACGCCAAAATTGACGATGCGGTGCTTTGGAGACGCCTTCCTCGCGGGTTATATTGCGGCTGAGGGGGATGCCGTACTCGGTTCGGTCGGGGCCTACCGGATCGAGGGCAGAGGGGTGCAGCTTTTCGCGCGGATCGAGGGTGATCATTTCGCGATCCTCGGTTTACCGCTTGTGGAGCTGCTGGCGTTTCTGCGCGGCCATGGCGTTGTGGGGGAATGAGGCAAACGATGCCGATTACCGGGGCGGCGCGGCTCGCCGGCATTATGGGATGGCCGGTCGCGCATTCACGCTCGCCGGCGCTGCACGGATTCTGGCTCGCCGAGCACGGGATCGACGGCGCCTATGTGCCGCTCGCGGTCAAGCCCGAGCATCTCGAACAGGCGCTGCGCGCGCTGCCGGCGCTGGGTTTTCGCGGTTGCAATCTGACCATTCCGCATAAGCAGGCCGCGCTCAAGGTGATGGATCGCGTCGATCCCTTTGCCTTGCGGGTCGGCGCGATGAATACGGTCATCGTCGCGCCGGACGGGAGTCTCGAAGGCAGCAACACCGATGTGTTTGGCTTTCGCGAAAACCTCCGCGAGCAGGCGCCCGATTGGCAGGCCGCCGCCGGGCCGGCGGTGGTGCTCGGTGCCGGCGGCAGCGCCCGCGCGGTGATCGCCGGGCTGAGCGCGATGGGGGTTCACGACATCCGCCTGGTGAACCGCACTGTCGACCGTGCCGAGGCGCTGGCGCATGACCTCGCGGTGCCGGAGACGCGGATCACCGTGCATCCCTGGACATCGCGCAACGAGGTGCTGGACGGCGCGGGTATCCTCGTCAACACCACCAGTCTCGGCATGGACAAGGAACCGCCGCTCGACATCGACCTCGCCGCGCTGCCACTTAGCGCGGTCGTCGTCGACATCGTTTATGTACCGCTTGAAACAGCGTTGCTGGCGGCGGCGCGGAAACGCGGGCACCCGGCCGTCGATGGGCTCGGCATGCTGCTGCATCAGGGACGGCCTGGTTTTGCCGCGTGGTTTGGCGCCGCGCCGCTGGTGACGCGCGAGTTGCGCCGGGCGATGCTCGCGACATTTACCGGGACGCATTGACCCGACGATGATCGTCCTCGGCCTGACCGGCTCGATCGGCATGGGTAAGAGCACCGCCGCCGCGGCACTGCGACGGTTCGGGGTGCCGCTTTACGATGCCGACGCGGAAATCCACAAGATGCTCGGGCGCGGCGGTTCGGCCGTGGCCGCGGTGGAGGCGGCGTTTCCCGGTGTCCGCGGCGAGGACGGGGCGATCGACCGCCGCCGGCTGGGTGCGCGGGTCTTTGGCAAGCCGGAGGAATTGCGCCGGCTTGAACACATCCTGCATCCGATGGTCCGCGCGGTCGAACGGCGCTGGGTCGCGCGGCAACGCGCCCGGGGCGCCAAGCTGGTAGTGCTCGACATTCCGCTGCTGTTCGAAACCGACCGGATCGACCGGGTCGATGGGGTGATCGTGGTATCCGCCCCGCTGCGATTGCAGCGCGAGCGGGTCATGCGGCGCCCGGGGATGAGCGCCGAGCGGTTCGCGGCGGTTCTCGCCTCGCAATTTCCCGATCGCGAAAAGCGGCAGCGCGCCGATTTTGTCGTCAGCACCGCGTTGAGCCGGGCCGCCGCGGCGCGTCAGCTCGAAGCGATCGTCCGGCGGGTGAAAAGCGGGGAATGGCGGCGCAGCCAGCGTCTGCGGCGCTTGCGGGGGAGGGAAGCGTGCGGGAAATCGTAATCGATACCGAGACGACGGGTCTCGACCCGGCGGGGGGCCACCGGATCGTCGAGATCGCCGCGATCGAGCTGCTGCACCACATGCCGACTGGGCGCAAGTTTCACTGTTACGTCAACCCGGAACGCGACATGCCGCCGGAGGCCTATGCGGTGCATGGGCTGACCGCCGAGTTTCTCGCCGACCATCCGCCCTTTGCCAGCGTCATCGGGGATTTTCTGGCCTTTATCGGCAATGACCCGCTGGTCATCCACAACGCCGAGTTCGACATCGCGTTTCTGAATGCCGAGCTGGTGCGCGCCGGGATGCCGCTATTGGCCTCGACGTTTGTCGACACGCTATCGATGGCGCGCCGACGCTTTCCAGGAGCGCCGGCCAGTCTCGACGCGCTCTGCCGGCGGTTCACGATCGATCTGTCAGTGCGCGAGAAACACGGCGCCGATATCGATTGCGGGCTCTTGGCCGATGTTTATGTCGAGCTGCTGGGCGGGCGCCAGCCGGGGCTTGATTTTGCCCTCGTCGAAGCCGATGGCGGGATGCAGATCACCGCGATCGCCGATCGGCCGGTGCGTCCGCCGCGGCCGCATGCGGCGTCGGTCGAAGAGCTTGCGGCGCATCAGGCGCTGCTGGCGACGATCAGCAATCCGATGTGGAACGCGGCGGCCTAAGAGATCGGCTGCGGAAGCCCCGAATACGCCGAGCAGCTTCAGCTTTGTCCGTGTTCATGGGTTCCGGGCTCCGGCTTTGCCGGCCCCGGAATGACAGAAAATAATTAGAGCGGGCTGATTTCAGGCCGGTGGTGTCTGGCCGGGTGGCGGCGCGGCCGCGGCTTGCTCGGCGTTGCGGCGCAGGAGTTCGGTAAAGTCGATCGGGTTGATCATCAGCGGCGGGAAGCCGCCGTTTTGCGTCGCGTCGGCGACGATCGCGCGGGCAAACGGGAACATCAGCCGCGGCGTCTCGACCAGAAGCACCGGCGGCAGCATGTCGCGCGGGACATTGCGCACCGTGACGACCGCGCCATAGACCAGCTCGAGGATGAACAGCGCCTCGTTGTTGACCTTGGCGCTGGCGTTGACCGTCAGCACGACCTCATAGGTTTCGGGGTTCAGCGGTTGCGCGTTGACATCGACATTGATGTCGACATTGGGCGCCGCGTTTTGCTGTGTCAGGCTTTGCGGCGCGCGCGGGTTCTCAAACGACAGATCCTTGATGTACTGGGCGTTGACGATCAGCCGCTGCGCCGTGTCGGGGCCCGGCTGCGGCATTGCTTCGTGACCGTTGCCGGCAATCGTCTGCGCCATGATCGTCTCACCCTTGTCGTGACGGCGTTCCGCTAACACGGATCACCGAACACCGCAACGCCGGCCCGCAACGGGCGGCAGCGCGGGGTTTTCTTGCCGGCGCGCGGCAGAACGCTTATGTATTTGGGCAACAGTGGCTCTTACGGGCCCGGGTCCGCCCGGACCTTGGCAGGATAGAATGGGCGACCTCCCGCATTATTTTGACATCATCCTCTTTGCGATGGTGGCCGCTTTTCTGGTGCTGCGCTTACGCAGCGTGCTTGGCCGCCGCACCGGCAACGAGCGGCGGCGCGATCTTTACGTGCGCGGCTCGACACCCGCCACCGACAAGGCGGGGCCGAACAATATCGTCGCGCTGAGCCGCCGCCCGACCGCGGCGGCACTGTCATCCGCCCCGCCGCCGGCCAATACCGTGGCGGGCGGGATCGCGCAGATCACCGCGGTCGACCCGGGCTTTGAGGCGCCGGGCTTTCTCAATGGCGCCCGCGCGGCCTTTGAGATGATCGTCGAGGCTTTTGCCAAGGGCGACAAATCGGTGCTGCGCCCGCTGCTCAGCGACGAGACCTACCAGCCCTTTGCCGGGGCGATCGATGAGCGCGAAGCCGCTGGCGAGACGCTCGAAACCCGGATCGAGAAGCTCAAGGACATCGATATCGTCGAAGCGGGCATGGATGGACGCAACGCGCGCGTCACCGTCCGGCTCGTGTCGGACCAGATCAATGTGCTGCGGGCGCATGACGGCAGCGTTGTCGACGGCGACCCGCAAAACCTGATCGAGAAAACCGATTTCTGGACCTTCTCGCGGGATACCCGCTCCAACGATCCGAACTGGCTGCTGGTCGCCACCGGCAGCGGCTGATCCGTCGACGCGATGTGGGTCCGGGGCACGGCGGCGGTTTTGGCCGCCGCGCTGCTGATCGTGCTCGGCGCGCTCGTCTACCGGCATTATTACCCGCTGCCGCCCAAGCTGACGCTGCAATCGGCGCATTTCGCCAGCCTCGACGGCTGGAACGAGGATCATGTCGCGGCCGTGGTGCCGGCGTTTCTCAAATCCTGCGCCGTGATCGCCGCACGCAGTGATGCCGAGCCGTTTGATGCGGTGACGAAATCGAGCGATTTCGGCACGGTCGGTGAGTGGCGGCCGCTTTGCGCGCAAGCCGCGGTGCTGCCAAGCGGTGACGCTGCGGCGCGGAATTTCTTTGAAACAAGTTTCGCCCCGCTGCTCGCGGGAAATAACGGCGAGAGCGACGGACTTTTTACAGGTTATTACGAAATCGTGCTCAACGGCTCACGGCGGCGCGACGGGATATATCAAACCCCGATCTATCGCCGTCCACCCGACCCGAAAGCCTATAGCCGCGCCCAGATCGTTGATGGCGCGCTCGCCGGGAAGGGCCTCGAACTGCTCTGGGTCGACGACCCGATCGGCGCGTATTTCATGCAAATCCAGGGCTCCGGCGTGGTGCGGCTCACCGACGGCAAGAGTGTCCGGCTCGGTTATGACAGCGGCAATGGCCACCCGTTTGTCTCGGTCGGGCGGTTGCTTGTCCAACGCAATGAGGTCCCGCTCAAGGATATGACGATGCAGACCCTGCGCGAGTGGATCGCCTCGCACGGCGCGGCCGGCAAGGAATTGATGCGCGAGGACCCGTCCTTTGTGTTCTTCAAGGAGATCGCGGGCGACGGGCCCTATGGTGCCGAGAAGGTGGTGCTGACCGCGCAGCGGAGCCTCGCTGTTGACCGCCGGTTTATCCCGCTCGGCGTGCCGCTGTGGCTCGACGCGACCCAGCGCTTTACGACGGGCACGATCCGCCGGCTGGTCATCGCGCAAGATGTCGGCGGGGCGATCAAGGGGCCGGTGCGCGGCGATTTCTATTGGGGGAGCGGGGACGAGGCCGGGCGAGAGGCCGGCGGGATGAACGCGAGCGGGCATTATTGGCTGATGGTGCCGCAAGCGATCGCCGCGCGCACGCTCTCCGCTGCGGGCGATTGATTTCGAGTAATTGATTTACTGGGCGGCGTTCGTATGTTCAGGCCGCGCAAGAGAAGGATGATGGGATGCCCGAGCCGGCGCGGGTCGCGCTGTTGGTGACCTGCCTTGTCGATCTGTTCCGGCCGAGCGTCGGTTTCGCCGCGGTCAAGCTGCTCGAGGAAGCGGGCTGCACGGTCGAGGTGCCGCGCGCGCAGACCTGCTGCGGCCAGCCCGGCTACAATTCCGGCGACAAGGCGGACACCAAGGCGATCGCCCGCCAGGTGATCGATGCGTTTGCCGGCTATGATTATGTCGTCGTGCCGTCCGGCTCGTGCGCCGGGATGGTGCGGGCGCATTATCCCGAACTCTTCGCCGACGAGCCGGCGATGCTGGCGCAGGCCGAGGAGCTGGCATCGCGGACCTATGAGCTGGTGTCGTTTCTCACCGATGTGCGCGGGATGACGGAGGTCGCGGCACGCTATGCCGGCACCGTCACCTATCACGATTCCTGCTCGGGGCTGCGCGAGCTGCGTGTCAAGGCGCAACCGCGCCAGTTGTTGGACAGCGTTGCCGGCCTGTCGCTGACCGAGTTGCCGGGGGCGGAAATCTGTTGCGGGTTTGGCGGCACGTTTGGCGTCAAATACCCGGAAATCTCGGACAAGATGGCGAGCGACAAGATCTCCGACATCAATGCCACCGGCGCCGGCTGTGTGCTCGCCGGTGATCTCGGCTGCCTGCTGCAGATCGCCGGCAAGCTGTCGCGCGCCGGCAGCCGGGTCGCGGCGCGCCATGTCGCCGAGGTGCTGGCCGACATGACCGATGATGTGCCGCCGATCGGCGCGCCGCGGGGTTAAAATGACGATTGGAATTCGTCATTCCCGCGAAGGCGGGAATCCATGGCAAGCGACGGGACGGTTGCCCTGGACCCCCGCTTTCGCGGGGGCGACGAAAATAAAGCCGTAGAGCGATAAAAGATGCAAGCGACCAGTCACAATTTCACCGACAATGCGCGGCGGGAGCTCGCCAACCCGACGTTGCGCCGCGCGCTCGGCATGGCCGGAACCGGCTTTCCGGCGCGGCGCGCCGAGGCGATCTCGCGGCTGCCGGAGTTTGAGGCGCTGCGCGATCAGGGCAAGGCGATCAAGGACCACACGATCGCCCATCTCGACCACTACCTGGAGCTTTACGAGAAAAACATCACCGCGGCGGGCGGCGTCGTGCATTGGGCGCGCGACGCCGCCGAGGCGCGCGCGGCGGTGCTGGAGATTTGCCGCTCGGTCGACGCCAAGATCGTCACCAAGGGCAAATCGATGGTGGCCGAGGAGATCGGCCTCAACGAGCATCTTGAGGCGAACGGCATCACCCCGGTCGAAACCGATCTCGGCGAATACATCATCCAGCTGCGCCAAGAGCCGCCGAGCCACATCATCGCGCCGGCGATCCATCTGATGAAGGAGCAGGTCGAGGAGGCGTTTCGCGCCGCGCACACCGAGCTTGACCCCGCCCGCGTGCTGACCGAGGCGCCGCAGCTCTGCGCCGAGGCGCGCACGATGCTGCGCCCGCAATTCCTCGCCGCCGATGTCGGCATCACCGGCGCCAATTTTCTCATCGCCGAAACCGGCTCCAGCATCATCGTCACCAACGAGGGCAACGGCGACCTGACGCAGACTCTGCCCAAGGTGCATGTCGTCGTCACCAGCATCGAAAAGGTGGTGCCGACGCTGGAGGATGTCGCGACGTTGCTGCGCCTCTTGGCGCGCTCGGCGACCGGCCAGGAATTTTCGTCCTACACGACGATGTCGACCGGCCCGCGCCGGCCGGGCGATCTCGACGGGCCGGAGCAGTACCATGTCGTGCTCGTCGATAATGGCCGCTCGTCGATGATCGGCGGCGAGTTCCAGGACATGCTGCGCTGCCTCAGATGTGCCGCCTGCCTCAACCACTGCCCGGTCTATACCGCGATCGGCGGGCATGCCTATGGCTGGGTCTATCCGGGGCCGATGGGCGCGGTGCTGACCCCGGCGCTGATCGGTATCGACGAGGCCGGGCACCTCCCCAACGCGTCGAGCTTTTGCGGCCGCTGCGAAAGCGTCTGCCCGGTGCGGATTCCGCTGCCGAAGATGATGCGGCATTGGCGCGAGCGGCAATTCGCCCAGGGCAAGGCGCCGCCGGTCTATCGCTACGGGCTCAAATTCTGGGCCTGGGTTGCACAGCGGCCGGGGCTCTACCACGAAATGGTCGAATTGAAGGCGCGGATGCTCGGCTGGATTGGCGGCAGGCGCGGGCGGTTCCGCAGCATGCCGCTCGCCGGGGGCTGGACGGCGGTGCGCGACATGCCGGCGCCCGAAGGCCGCAGCTTTCATTCGCTCTGGGCCGAGCGGCAGCGTGCGAAGCGATGACCGCGCGCGACGATATTCTCGGCGGCATCCGCCGCAGCCTCGGGCGCGGGCCGGTGGCCGGAGCCGATGCCGAGGTATTGGCTGAGCATGTCGCGGCGCACCGCCGCAATCTGATCCCGGCGCGCGCGGCGGCGCTCGACCATGCGGCGCAGGTCGATCTCTTCACCGCGATGGCGGAGGCGGTACAGACCACGGTCGCCCGCGTCCGGTCCGATGCCGATGTGCCGCGCGAGGTCGCGCGCTACCTTGCCGCCGAGAATTTGCCGGCCGAGCTGAAGATGGCGCCCGACGAGACGCTTGACGCGATGCCTTGGGGCGATCGGCCGCTGCTGCAAATCCATCGCGGCAAGGCCGAGCCGGGCGATGCGGTGTCGCTGACGCCGTGCCTCGCGGCGGTGGCCGAGACCGGCACCTTGATGCTGACCTCGGGCGAGTCGACGCCGACGACGCTCAATTTCCTGCCCGACACGCATATCGTCGTGGTCCATGCCGGCCAAGTCGTCGCGAGCTATGAGGACGGCTGGGATTTGCTGCGCGCGCAATCGGCCGACAAACTGTGGGGCTTGCCGCGCACGGTCAATTTCATCACCGGCCCGTCGCGCACCGGCGATATCGAGCAGCGCATCGAGTTGGGCGCGCACGGCCCGCGCCGGCTGCATGTGATCCTCATCGATGGCCGCCCGGCCGAAT
>Ga0335075_10016898_pt1 | contig 10873 bp, 9 predicted proteins | sample Lox_Sample_24_FD_206723 | JGI IMG/M metagenome (GOLD analysis project Ga0335075, IMG submission 206723) | Soil microbial communities from Loxahatchee National Wildlife Refuge, Florida, United States - Lox_Sample_2.4 | ecosystem: Environmental > Terrestrial > Soil > Wetlands | place: USA: Florida... | reverse complement strand
CTTTGGATGATTGGGTCTACCGGATATAGACATCTAACGGAATGGTCATGTTAGAGCATAGAAATGGGAATTTGGCACGGCTATAGGACATCTAATGTTAAGGAATCTCAGAGACTTGAGTATACCAAATCCATATTCATTATTTCACGGTACCCGCAGATCCATGATGCAAATATAACAGATCCTGCAAAAGCGACAAAACAAGCCCCCGCGAAACTGAATCTAGTCTATAGTCCTCTCATGGCTGCTTCTGCTACTTACGGGTATCATCCATTTTCATCCATCTTCAGCTAGTGGGCCATAACCTCATCCACCTGATGATGAGCAGCAACTCCATTCGTAGGCTTCTCCGCATCATCTACTTCCATAGCCTCATCGCCGTCCATAGCCTCCTCTTCTTCTTCGCCCAGATCTTCCTCTTCACTGCCGCTGCTCTCACCTTCGAGATCTTCGCTCTCATCGCCTGAGACTTCTTCGGCATTATGTGCGACGCCTGTCTCCGCACCGGCCATTTCTTGGTCTTCGACCATGGCGTCGCCGTTGGCTTCGCCAGCACCCTCGGCTTCTGCGAGCTCTTCTTCCTCTTCCTCTTCCTCGTCGGCTTCGTCAGCGCCGTATTCTTCGCCGTCTGCGACGAGGTCGGCTTCTGGTTGCTCCGGGGGGAACTCTGGTGGGGCGGACGCATCGGAGTCCCTGATAGGAAGTTAGCCGATGACGCTATGGATGTGACGGAATAGTACTGACCATTTAATGGCGAATCTTGTCACTCGTGGCTTCTCAGCAAGCACGTTCCTTCGGACTCTATCCAGAAGTGGCTTCGCAGGTGGATCGGCGTTCAGCTCATCTGAGTCATACTCGTTGTTGACGTAGTAGCCTACGCGAACGAACTCTCTATCGTCGTAGGCACATGTAAGGAGGATAACGGTCACGCCTAGGATCTCAGCATCAGGGATCCGTTTCGTGTCCGGTGGGTCTGCTTCGAAGATGAATTTGTTGACGCCGATTGGAATGGGACCGACGAGTAGGGAATCTAGCTCTTGGTCGTGCTCATCACTGAGTTCGTCAGCTGGTGTGTCATGACTGTTTGAGAGGACTCACGAGGTGGCTGATCCGACATAGGTTAACTTCCATTCAAGATCTATACGGGTTAGTTTCTGAATCAGCTTCACATAGAAGTGAGACCAACCTTTCTGTAGTGATTCAAGGCATTCGAAAGTGATCTCAAACTGGTATGGGTCACCAAACTTGGCGGGATTGTTCAGGACCTCCACGCCGAGTAGAGATACCACTGACATCTTTGGAAGACTGTGATGTTTGTTACACTGCTTATTCTGCTGGTAAAACTTCAATGAATGATTGAGTTCGCTGAATTTAGAGGTGAATGTGGCTGAAGTAAGAACTTGTTGTTGTGAGTGAGGTGTGAGGGTAAATAAAGGTAGACTGGAAGTTGATAGAGGGATGCTATCGAACGCGGTGAAGCGCGACGCGATATCAATTAATGCAGTCAGAAGCTAAGACGAAAAGAGTTAAGCGCGTGGCATTTTCACGTGACATCAAAATTCTGAGTCGCTTCTTTGACGTTACTCCTCCCACTACCTTCTCTCCTCACATAAAACTACAATCCTTCATATTCACTCTGGCTTTCGTCTACCATCAATGGCAGGTCTTGGAGGGGAAATTGGAGGAGAGAATACGTTTGCTTACGTTGATACTTACCCTTTGGCCTGTGGCATGAGAATGCGTTGGGTTCAGAGAAATATAGACGACGGTACATCAACCTGGAATGAGCCTTCATGACTATTTGGCTAGGATATGGAATAAGTGATCGTCTGATTTGGGCCGCAATGTTAAGTGGCTGTTGTCGTCGTTGAATTGCTTTCAGCTGGTAGGTCCGTGGAATTGTGTTTTAAACAAAAGAAGTGTTCGGGTCCAGTCGTGAATAAGTTGATTCATGAATCGGCCCAGCTGCTTCATGAACTAGCCTTTTAGTGACACGACTAGTCTATTCATGAATTGGCCCAGTTGTTTGGTGAATCAATTAGTTAAGTCATGAATAGGCTAGTCCATTGGCGATTGGACATCATTGTCGACTGGACAGTGTCAAATCTTTTCCATTCACTCTTATGCTAGTATCTATAAAGTACACTCCTTGTACCTCTCTCTAGCAATCTCAGCAAGGGATATCATATCAAGGCTTCTCTATCATTCATCAAACCACGACGCGATGCAACAAGTCCGTCAAAAGCATCTTCTTAAGAAATTGCGCCGTCTTCCGAAGCTGCTCTCTCATTATCAAGAGATTACCTAATACATCAATCTCCCAAGAACATTTTCAAAAGTTTTTGAGATCTAGATTCGCCTGGCAATCCGCAAATATGTCTATTTGCCCCAAGTGCGTAAGGCGCCTCATTTGTCCACCATCGCTATCCTACCTACACAGACGTTTCTCAACTCTGACGGTTGATTCAACACTTGACCGTTCTCAACCGCGATGCGAGCATTGTGATGAAATGCTCGCGCTTCGGCTTGCTTTCGAAGTCGAGTTACCTCCTCCAGATTACAAATATCCAATCACGAAGCTCGAAAAGACAATTAAGAAGCTAAAGGACCTGGTAGAGGAAGATATCGAGGAGGAAGAAGATATTCGCATTTTGAAGTCAATGATTTTTGCTATGCGGCGGAAGTGGGCAAATATGGTCATAGATAGAGACACGAATATCAAAGAGGCTTGGAAGCCATACTGGGCTATTTGGGGTGTGACAAAAGGACAAGAGGCTTATTGCTATGGTTGAAAGGATCCATTACCCGCAGTCAGTACTTATGTGTTTAAATACTCTGTTCTCATCATTTCATGCCTGGGGTCTCTAATGGTGCAATGTTATGGTACACAAGACAGCAAATCAAGCTTATTCCCAGGGCTCGGGTATAAAGGGAAATAAGATATTGCGAGTAAAACACCAAGGACTCCATCCATCAGCGTTAACAGTTGACCAATCGTTTTCAAATTACGTGGGCCTGGTTTTTAACTACCAGACAAATTTGAATGTTTATCATACTACTGCCGCTCTAAGGCCGCTTTCAAAATGGGCTTGAGCCCAACTCAGCTGTTTATGGATAAGACGTTGTACCATGAAAAGTACACATTAGTTAGTATGCTTCAAAGGAAGTTCTGAAGTCGGAGATGCCTATTATAGTTTCTATACTCTACAAATCTACCTCGGATTCCGAATCCGTGATCTATCCCCCTAAATGTACTTTGTAAAACTTATGCAATGTACAGATTTACAAATACCTCTTCTCCTCTTTCGTCTCATAGCATTGGATCTGATCGCCTACTTGGAAATCGCTCCAGCCTTCGAAGCCTATGCCGCACTCGCTACCTTTGCGCATCTCAACGACGTCTTTCTTGACGTTCTTGAGAGATTCCATGGTCCCTACGAACTTGTCAATAAAACGGATCTAGAAAACATACGTGATAGGGTCAGAAAAAAAGACAGTACCCACCATCAAAGATTTTCTCTCCATTTCTCAAAACTCTCACTTTCGCATTCTTCGACACGGTTCCATTCTTAACCTTACATCCCGCAATAGACTTCTGATGTCTCCCTTTAACGGTAATCTCAAACACCTGCGCTATATCTGCTTCACCTAAAACCCTTTGCGTGACCAGTGGCTGCAGATGTTCTGACAATGTCACCTTGACCTCATCCATTAGCCTGTAGATGATATTGTGATCGATAATCTTGACTTTAGCTGCATGAGCTTGACGCACAATGTTAGGGTCAATCGGAGTGTTGAAGTTGATCAAGCAGCCTCCAGCGGCAGCTGCATGCTCGACGTCGAACTCCGAAAGTTGTCCAACGCCAGAGCGCAGGACATGCGGTTGTACTTCTGCATTGCCAATCGAGGAGATGCTGTCGACGACTGCTTCAACGGAGCCGCTCACATCGCCTTTGACGATGAATTCGATTTGTTTTGGACCGCAGGTTTTGTCTTTCACTGCATCTGTTGGCGAAACATCCGCTTCTGTTCCATCTACTGCGGCTTCAGCTTCCGACTTCTCGCGTTCTCTTTTCTCCTGCTCAAGCTTGCGGGCCTCGTTGATCGCTTTCATGTCTTCGGCCATCTTGTCGCGTTCTGCTCTTTCAAGCCTATATTCAATCACGCTCTTGGCTTTGCTTTCTGTAGGAGCTTGAAGCACCTCATCCCCAGCTTCTGGTTGTTCTTTCCAACCATCAATCTCAACTGGAGTTCCGGGACCTGCTTCGGTGATCTCAATACCAGCCTCGTTTCGAAGACATCTGATCCTAGCCCAGGTCTTTCCGGCCACAATGAAGTCACCTGGTCTCATAGTCCCTCTTCTGACTAGTACTGTGGCGACTTTGCCCATTGATTTGATACTTGCTTCGAGGACCCATCCTTCAGCTTGGCCATCTTGTTCAGCTCGCATGTCAAGAATTTCTGATAATGTTACAACCGCATCCTCCAGCTCTTCCATGCCTTGGCCCGTTTTGCCACTAACACAAACAACCTGGGTGTCTCCACCAAAGTCTTCGATTTCAATGCCATGTCGAGCCAAGTCTTGCTTCACACGGTCGATATTTGCTTCCTCCTTATCAACTTTGTTGATTGCAACGATAATCGGAACTTTAGCAGCCTTGGCATGGTTTATAGCCTCAATAGTCTGCGGTTTCACGCTGTCATCTGCTGCCACAACAAGGATAACTATATCTGTGACGTTCGCGCCTCTTTGTCTCATGCTTAGGAAGGCTGCATGGCCAGGTGTGTCTAGGAAAGTTATCATTTTACCTGATGGCATTGGTACAGAGAAGGCTCCGATATGTTGTGTAATACCACCATGTTCTGTCGCCGCTATAGAGGACTTGCGCAACCAATCAAGTAACGTGGTCTTCCCATGATCCACGTGACCCATGATAGTTACAACGGGTGGTCTTGATGGTAAGCTGGACGGATCTTCGGGGGCAGGCAGAGCTTTGAGATCCTCAGAAAACTCCTGATCTATGATAGGTTCGAAATTATATTCCATAGCAATAAGCCCTGCATTTTCACCATTGAGGATGTGATCATAACCAGTCTCTTCAAATCCAAGCTCGTCCATTTTCTCTATGAAATCATCAACTCGTATCCGGAGAGCCGCTGCCAGATTCGCAACGCTAATGTACTCTGGAAGAAGTATGGGAGTTGGCATGGCAGCCTTCTTGGCGGCTTTTTCTCGTTTTCGTTCCCTTTTCAGCTCCGCCTTGGCGGCGGCGGATTTCTGTTCATCTTCATATTCCGCGACAAACCGTTGCCGCCGTCTATTTTTGTCTCGCCCACGACCTCGAGGGGATTCTTCCAACTTTTCCGGCCTGCTAGCGTCTTCTATTGCGTACTTCGCAGCCCTCTTTCTAAGACGCTCTTCGCGCTCGTTTTCTATTTCAACGCTCTTAGCATCTGTAGTTACTACATTCGGAGCTGAATCACCGATAGCGGTTTCATCGAACTTTATCGACCTCCGTGAAACTCGTGTCAATGTTATTTCATCGGTACGAGTTTCGTCGAATACTTTCGGCCATATGATTCGTTTCGATATTAACTCCTTATGTTGCCAGTTTCCGGTTGCGCCACTTGCTGAAGTATGATGATCGTCTCTGATCTCTCTGGATCTGGATCTGGATCTCACATTGTAGGCCGTCCCATTAACGGGTAACCCTGAAAAGGAATTTGGCTCGGGCGTTGCTTCGGCGTCAGAGATAATTCTGCGAATTATTGGGGTGTATCGCGCAGATTTTGAATCTGCTTCTCTTTGAGCACGTCCCTCTATAAATCGTTCTTCAGGCGTATGACCCGATTGGTTTTCCTGGTTTGTTCCACGCCTTCTCAATTGACCCCAGTTCCTTGCTTGATCATCGAGATGGCCACTGTCGCGAGAGGCCTCAGAAGAGAACGCCTTAAACTCTCTTTTTTCGTATGCAGATGAATTGTCAGAGTCCAGGACATGCCTTCTTATTCTAAACTCGTTGCGTGGAGCTCTCCTGCGCTGCTCATCCAGCTCTATAGCTTTCTCCTTATTCGCAGCACCAATCTTAACGGCCTCTGGCGTTGGCATGGGCCTTCCAGCTCGACTTGATTCAGGTCCAGGCTGTGGATATACGTCAACTATTCTTCGTTGCTGTCGTTCTGCAGTCTCATTGATAAGATCCCTTGCTTGCCTCTCCTGCTCTGTCAACTCGATCCTGCCCGACCCGAAAGCCGGTTTGCTCCATGCGCTTGATGGGCCTGATGTTGATGGACTTGTGCTGCCAAAAGCTAGTCGCCTTACGAAGCCACCTAGGGGAGCCTGTGAAGGGTGCAAACTCGATTGTAAGTATTGTGCGCTAGACCCATCATCATCTTCTCGTAATGCAGCAGCTGCGGCTGGGGGCTTTGACGCCGGCCTTGAGCTTTGCAGGAATCGGCGCTGCACATGGGATGGGCGTCGAGGTGCATCTAATCGATGCGCGCAGAATGCGCAGATAGATGAACCTGGAGGTTCCTGAAGCTCATTAACATTAGTAATCACAGTGTAGATCCATAATTGACTCACCCTCAATATGCTCCGTCCCCTCATTTTTCTCTCAACGATTGTTGAATGAATGATCCTAAGAAATCAGAAAAGTACCAATCATGGATTAAAGTTGCCCGATTCCGAACGGGATTTCCCGCCAACGCCAAGCAAAATCTCATCTTTCATCGAGATACTTCATACTTCATAAGGTGGAAATCACAAATAACCAACACAATGCCTCCCAAAAGCAAGGGCAAAGCGAAAAGCTCTGCCAGAATAAGCTTCGCCCACGGCACAAAATCATCCTTATCACAACCACCAGCACCATTCACCCGTGCCCCCAAGAACCTCGAGCCTTTCCTTTCCAAACTTTCAACTAAACATGTCTACATTACTAGCATCGACAAGATGCCATGGCAGTTCAAAGCCCAAATATTTGCCGTCCCATTGGTCACGAATCTTGTCATTATTGGATTGCTTCTCTGGCGCGTATGGGTCATAGGGCCATATTATTTCAAGATCGTCCTCTCCTTGACGGGCAATCCTAACGAAACGACACTGAACGTCGCGGCTATGACATGGCAGGAAATCCGATACGCAGTAATTTCCCGGACATTTAATTTTCTGGCAGATTTCTTGCTTTATTTGATTTTATGGCCTTGGCTAAGCGGGTTTTTTGACCCCAGTGACAATAATAGCCCTGTGGCATGGCGGTTGTCTGTGGGATTCAAAGACCAGGAAATCACCGTGCGGAGGAGTACTAGGTGGGATGAAATATTGGGAGATGTGGTTACGGAGGGCGGGGAGGGTAGCGAAGGAGGGCGATTGTTCTTGGCCAATGTTAGGCATGCAACATCACGGGCTTACATGCATGAAAGGACTGGATATTCAATGATGCATACAAACTGGGGTCTTGATTGGCGGCTGATGATTCTGGCAACAGAGATGGTAGACAAGAAGGAGATGTCTTTAGACGACTTCAAGACTATGGTACTGATATATAGTCAGGAATACGACTGGGTGATATTTGAAGCTCAGGTGGCCACCGGGGATAGCGGCGAAGGAGCTGAAGGACGTAGAAAGATCCTTGCATTTAAGGACGAGTTGACTACGATAGGAAAGGAGAATCTTTTCTTCCGGTGGGTTGAGCTCATACAGTATGAATCATCACAGCCTGGCGGTTTTGGACCAGAACGTCAAGAGGACGCAATGCGTAAATCAAAGGAGATGTTCGAAGCACAAGGTGTAGACTTTGAGAAGTTTTGGGCGAAAGTTGGAGGCATGGAGAGTATGCTAGGGATGGATTAATGATAGCTCTCCGTTGGGCGACCTGTACAGTACATATAGAATACCTTTAATTCCTTTGAGGTTGCTTCCTGGAATTAGTCGAAGCGAAATTAAGCACTCCAATGGTGCAGCATCGATTCATGTCTCCTTGGATATATAGCCTGTACCTGTCACGCAACACCCAACGCCTGAATTTCTCCTTGCTCGAAATTTGGTTCACCGCCAACCTTGTAAGATACTTTCCACCGCATCTTTACCGCAGCTCCATTCCCGTATTCTACACCATTCAGAAATATCACCTGCGAAATACCTTGCTCTTGAAGAGGTTCTAAAGTACGTCCAGTTTGGGGCTCCATCTTTAGGGAGAAGCCCTGGGGAATTGTAAGGAGAGGTCTATTGGGCTGAGAGGTAAATTTGGATGACATACCTTGGATACGGCTACCTGGAATGTCAGCTCTGTTATTAGTTGTGCAACTTTGCTGGAGAATTTGACTGTCAAGGTGATGATTGGATCAGAAGGTGATTTTCGAGTGGCGTGAACGGAAATGTTAATGGTGCTATCTGTGATTGTGATAGAGTTTGAAGAAGGAAGACCATTGCTTTCTGGAAGAGCCGATGAGAACGACCATTCATCGTCATCATTCGCAGGAGCGGGAGGGATAGTGGTAGCAGGAGGAGCTGATTTCGCGAAGTCGAATATTGAGGTAGAGACGGAGGACTGATTCTGCAGTGGCGTTGATTGCCTTGGGGGTGTTGCAAGAGCCGCAAATGGATCAGAAGTAGGTTGTTGCGGAATCTTAGCGGCTGCTTTTTGTTGCTGCTGTTGCTGCTGCTGTTGGAATAATGATGGCTGAGATGTGGTGGTCAGTGGGATCGGCTGGGATATGCCAAATCCCGAAAAGGCAGAATAGTTGGACTTTGATGATGCTGTAGGGGGTGCAGGAGGTGCAGGAGATCCGCTGGGTGTGGGCCCCCTGGCTGTGCTATGCTGACTTGTTGAAGATATTAAGGCTGGGCCAGGCATGTCTATATCACGTTAGAGAGTCAATAATCGAACAGGAGAAGTACATACTTGTATTTGCCCCAAAGCCCAACGATATCCCTCCACGCTGCCCGAAGATACTGTCTCCCATAGAGAGACCCAGGAGATCATCTTCCAATCCACTTGATTGCTGGCCCGATGTGTTGGTGCCATTTCCATTTGCCTCTCCGTCACCATCAAGATCTATCAATGACAGTTCGTTGTCCGCATTTTTGCTCACTCCAGTACTAGTTCCTAATGTGCCCTTCGCAATCTTCGACGCCCCCTCTACATCACCTTTCTTCATGAGTTTGTACCTTTCGACTGTCCGGTGTATGCTGTCATTGATCTCCAGCAGTTTCGCCACTGCCTCATGGTCGTCTGACTCTTCTTCACACATCTTTTGTATCTTCGGATGGGCGCTTTGAAGAGCCGAAGCCAACTCTTCGTAGACATCGCCTTCTGTCATCTTGTCCCCTGGTTTGAATTCTGCGAGCCTCTCTTCTAGTAACCTCGCTTTCTGCTGTATTTTGCCAACCTCCTCGGCAGCTTTCGCACGATAATCTGTCTTCTGTCGGGTATCATATCCTGCCATAATTTTCATTAATCGATTTGCTTCCTGAAGATCTTCGGGCCCTCCGCGCCGAATCAATTCTTGTAACTTTGCAGACTGGGCTGCACGCTCCTCTTCCTCCATCTCCTCCGCAGACTTGAGGTTCTGAAAATTGTTAGTGTACAACTTTGTATCATCCCTGACCTAGCTTTACTTACATCACTCGGATTAAGTACAGCAGCATCCTCCCGCCGCACCTCCGGAAACACGTAGCCCTTATAACTAAGTAACCGATGCATATCTCTGATAAATCCTAGATCCTCCTTATACCTTGACGTCTGACATATAGTACCCCGCCATTCTTCTATAGCCTCGAGAATCTTCTGCTGCACACGAGTAGGTCGAATAGGTGGACGCTCTGGAAACCGTCTCACAAGCTCATTGAGAAACTCCTTAGTACTGATCTGTAGATGAAATGGGTATCCGCAGTTCTTAACACATATATCGAGGAGACTGAGCGCAAGCAAAGCGACATTTGGATTCCTATGGTTTATGTAGGTGACAATCGCGACAGCGGCCTCTCGAGGAGCTCCACCTTTCTTCGAATTGATCAAATCTGCGATCTCTAGGTTCAGAGCTAGATTTGGCTCGAAGTTCTCCGGACTGCAAGCTTGCTGGATGTATCGCTGTAGAGGAGTTGGACCAGGGTCGCCTAGGGTGTTGTAACGGTCCCTGGCCGCCGCCGCGCGTGCGGCAGCTGCTTCCATCTGAAAGCTATGAAGCTCAGTGACGAGGGGAAGCTCGGCGTAGCATATAACGCGGGTTTAGATGAAAATCCAACAATATCAGCTAGTTCGATAATCCGAATGAAGATGTGGCTTGCGTGCTTGGGTGGCCGCGCGGCAAAAGGTATCCCCGCCTTCCGAAATATTTGGAGGGGCAACTTCAAGTTAAGAACAACAATAATCCGAATCTCTGGGAAAGCAGTGGATAGAATGGTACGACATAAAAAAGATGGGTTCTCGTCGAGAGGCAAGAAGTACAATAATGCGCCTCGGACACGCGGACCACGCGGCAATGACGATTCGAACGAACAGCGACCCGCATACAAGGCTGCCTGCTGGGATCTAGGCCACTGCGATCCAAAACGGTGTTCGGGAAAGAAGCTGATGAAGTTGGGTCTTATGCGAGAGCTTTCAGTTGGTCAAAAGCACTCCGGTGTCATCATTTCTCCGAATGCGAAACGCACGATCTCGCCAGCCGACAGGGAGCTCATGGAGCAGTATGGAGCCGCAGTGGTTGAATGTTCATGGGCGAGAGTCAAAGAAGTTCCTTGGGCAAAAATTGGCGGCAAATGCGAGAGGTTACTTCCATATCTGGTAGCAGCGAACAGCGTCAATTATGGCAAGCCATGGCGATTAAATTGTGTGGAGGCGCTTGGAGCTGCTTTCTACATTTGCGGACA
>Ga0335075_10016897_pt1 | contig 10874 bp, 8 predicted proteins | sample Lox_Sample_24_FD_206723 | JGI IMG/M metagenome (GOLD analysis project Ga0335075, IMG submission 206723) | Soil microbial communities from Loxahatchee National Wildlife Refuge, Florida, United States - Lox_Sample_2.4 | ecosystem: Environmental > Terrestrial > Soil > Wetlands | place: USA: Florida... | reverse complement strand
AAGACTTGCCTTGCCAGACCGCCCGGGAGTCTTCCAGGTGCTCGACCATGGCCGCCTCGGCACCTTCCGGATCACCGGCCACGATGCGTTCTAGGATCTTGGCGTGCGCCTGGACGGCTCGCCCTGGTCGGCCGGGTACGCCGAGCGTCTTGCGCCGGATCTCCAGCAGCAGCGGCTCGATCGAGTCCAGCATGACCAAGTAGAGCGGGTTGTGGGTGCTCACCGCGATTAGCCGGTGGAACGCCACATCCAGCCTTGAGGCCGACTCCGGATCGTCCTGCGCCGCCTCGAACTTGTTGTGCGTCGTGGTCAGCTCGTCCAGGTCGGCCTGGGTGGCGGTGGCGGCACTGATGCGAGCGACACGAGCCTCCAGCATCTCCCGCACGTCGTCGATCTGCGCGTAGTCGATGCCGAGTCCGTCTTCGCCGCTCTGATAGGACTGCATGTACAACCGGAGTGCTTCGCTGGCTCGCTCGGCATCCACTCGGCCTACCACCGCGCCGCTGCCGGTGCGTACCTCGAGTACCCCCTTGGCCGCCAGCGAGCGCATGGCCTCCCTGACGACGGTCCTTGACACGCCCAAGCGTTCTGCCAGATCGCGCTCGGAAGGCAGCCGGTCGCCCGGTCTCAGCGCGGCGCTTGTGATCATTCCGAGCAGACGCTCGGTAACCCGGTCCGAGAGAGTGAGCCCGCGCTCCAGCCTGGAAAACTCGACATCAGCCGGGCCGCCCACGTTGCCTCCTCAGTGTGCTCTGCCCCCTCTGCAAGCCCGCGGAGTGCCGCCGGCGGGCGAGACCCGCAAAGCATAACCGCTGGTATGCCATCCTGCCAAAAACCTTCACGCTCCGCCCTCGAAGATGTAGACAGCGTCGCCGGTGAAGTCGGGCAGTTCTATCCGCGCGACCCCGCCGCGATCGCTCATCCGGGGCCGGAACCAGCGGCTTCGTTCCAAGTCAACTGCGGTCACCAGGCGAGACGACAGGTCGGCCGCGACCGTGAACCCGGTCGCGTATGGCGTGTACACCGCGACCGTGGACAGGTCGCCGGTCGCGAGGGCAAGGACGCCGTCCGCAGATAGACCGTCCACGGGCGGGCCGGTTACTGGCGGGTCGGCCAGACCGGGCGCGGGCTTGGCCCGGTACAGGCCGTGATCCGCCACCAGCCTGGCCACCAGCCCGGCCTGCCAGGCGCCGGGAAACTCCAGCGCGACATCCCAGCAGAACGGCGTACCGGAGAACGCTGTGCCGTTGAAGCTTCCGCCCGGCCGGTGCCACTGCCACAGCCCGTGCGCGCCATAGCCCAGGCCGGCCGACGCGCCGGAGAACACGCTCTGCCACAGGGCCCGCCGTACATCGGCGGGGGCGAACCGGCCCGCGCCGCCGCCGTAGCCGTGACCCTCGTAGCAGGGTTCCAGGTTCATCACTGGCTTGGCCGCGGGCAGCGAGAGATAGCGCCTGGCGAGGTCTGCCGCCAGGTGCTGCTGGTCGTGGTGATGGCCCGACTGATAGGAGTAGAAGCTGAGGTCGGGGGAGCCGGCCAGCAGCGCGGGCAGCGTGCTGTCCGGAGTCGTGTGCATGGTGATCAGGGCGCCGGGTGCGCGGCTGACGACCGCGGCGAGCAGGTCCGGGTACGGTCCGGGATCATCGCCGGTGAACGTCTCGTCGCCGCTGAGCACGTAGACCGGGTCGAAGGGCGCGAACGCGGCGGTCATGATGTCGAGGTAGGCGTTCATCTCCGCGTCGGTCAGGATGTGCTCAGCCGACTGCCGTAGGCCTCGCTCGCCGGCTACGTAGTCGTACCAGGCGACGACCAGCATGGGCGTGACCCCGGCCGCGGCTGCCTCGCCTGCCAGCGCGACGGCCGCGTCGAGGTAGGCGGGGTCGAGATCCCGGGTCGCAGGGCGGAACGCCGCACGGGTCTGCTGGCTGACGCTGCGGTCGTGCACGATCGGCAGAATGCTTATCAGCACCGCGTTGAACCCTTGGCTGGCCCGCTTGCGCAGGTAGCCGGCGAACTCGGCAGGGCTGGCGTCGGCGAAGGCGCTCCACACGGTATCCGCGCACACGACGAACGGGCTGGTGTCGCGGACCAGATGATCGCCGCTCGCGGCTACCGCCAGGCTCATTCGCCGGCCTCGGCTGCGGTCAGCCCTTTGGTGGCGCGCTGCCAGGCGTCGACGAGCAGGTCGTACCGCCGGGCCAGGGCTTCGTCGACGAGGGCTGGCACCCAGTCCTGCGCGACCATGCGGGCACCTTCGGCCCACCTGATCGTGCTCGCGAAGTCTAGGTCCTGGCGGGCGCGGGCGGAGTCGATGATGTTGTTGTGGTGGAAGTTCTGCACGCACCATCCGGCCAGGTCCGGGACGGCGGCCGCCAGCACGTCGGTCGGCACGTGCAGGAACCGGGGGGCCTCGATGCCAAGCGCGTCGGCGAACGTGCCCCAGTATGTGTCCCAGGTCAGCAGTTCGTCGCTGGCCACGTTGTATGCCGTGCCGTAAGCGGCGGGATTTCCCAGGCTGCGCACGAAGGCGCTGGCCACGTCGTCCCGGTGGCAGGCGACCCACAGCGAGGTGCCGTCGCCGGGCAGGATGACCGGCAGGCCGCGGCGAAGCCGGTCCACGTACAGGTCCATCGTGCCGAGCGGCGCCACCACGTGGGCGGCGTAGGTGGCGGCCGGCCGCAGGACCGTGAGCGCGAAACGCCCGTCGGCGTGAGCCGCCCCCAGCACGGTCTCGGCCTGCTGCTTGCCGAAGGCATAGCCGAACGCGGGGGAGGGCCTGCGCTCATGCTCTTCATCGACGGGATAGTACCTGGCCGGCTTGGTGTAGACGTCGACCGTGCTGCACATGACGTACTGCGCGGTCCGGCCGCCGAAGGCCTCGACCGCGACGTCCGCGTCCCGTGCGGTGAAGCAGATCATGTCGATCACGGCGTCGAAGCTCTGCTCGGCCGACAAGGCGGTCAGTGCCGCGCCATCTGACCGCGATCCATGGCAGAGCACCGTTCCCGGGGGAAGCACCGATGGCGTTATGCCTCTGTTGTATATCCACACTTCATCGCCGCGCCCGCTCAACTGGGCGACGATGGCCTGGCTGATCAGGCCGGTGCCGCCGAGAACCAGTACCTTCACGTCAGCGGGGCCAGGAATCGTACGCTTTCTTCCACCCAGCGTTGCTCCTTGTCAATGGTCTGTTCGAGTTCGGGCTCAGGTGGTGTCCAGAGTTCAAGGATGGCACTGAAGTTACGGCCTCGCGCGGCCAGGCTGTTCAGTAGCCACGGCAGGTCCAGCTGGCCGGCACCAGCCGGGCGCCCCTCCACGGTGAAGCCCATCATGTGCGGGAGCCGGGCGATCACGATGTCCTTGACGTGCACGTTCACCGTCCACGGCGCGAGCGTCTCGACCACGGTGGCGGTACCTTCCAGGACCCCGAGCGAGTTCGCCGTGTCCAGGCAGACGCCGGTCCAATCCGGTCCCAGTTCCTGCACCATACGGACCAGTGCGGCCGCGGGGATTCGGTCGTGGTTCTCGATGGCCAGGACGACGCCGGCCCGGGTGAAGGCATCTCGCTGCGTCCGCAGTACCGCCGTGGCTTCCTCGGCGGAGTAACGCCGCTGAGCGCTGTCGATGACCACCCGCAGGATCGGCGAGCCGAACCGCCTGGCCAGGTCGAGATACTGGCGCAGGTGGCCGGGCTCGATCCCGCGCGTGCCCACCTCTACCTGGATGCCCAGCCGAGCGGCCCGCTCGGCCAGGGCATCGATGCCGGCGGCCGGCATCAGGTGCAGGGGCATGTTGTCGGCGATCTGGACGACGGGAACGTTCAGCCGCGCCGCGTGATCGAGCAATTGCATCGCGGTCAGCGGACGCCGCGGCGGGTGACCTGGCACGCCGATCGACCAGGTGTACGCGTAGGTCGACAACCCGAGCCGTACCTGCCCGGGACGCAGGTCAGTCACCGCCGGTGATCTGCCGGACGCTGGCCTGGATGGCCTCGCGGTCGAAGATCGCGTCCCAGTCATCACGGAACAGCGCGCCCTTGGCCTCGCGCAGAGCCATCGCGGCTCCGTCGCTCAGCTTCCAGTCGAGCTGCCCGAAGATGATCGCGATGCCGATCTGCAGGTGCCCCATCAGGAAGTCCCTGGTGGCTTCCTCCGGCACTCCGGCATCGATGACCTTCTGCATCCCCTCCCTGATCAGGGACACGCAGCCGTTGGTGAGCGTCTCGCTGAGCGCGGGCTCGAGCATCGCCATCTGCTCGACGGTGATGCGGTGCGACCGGGTGATGGGCGCGAACATGGCCATGACCAGTTGTTCCACGTCGGCCGCCACCGGATCACCGGCGCCCCAGGCAACGGCGAACACGACCGCCTGACGGGCCAGCCCGCCGCCCCAGAAGTCGGTGCGGGCCGCCGCGTCCGGCTCCTGGAGCAGGCTGTACAGGGGAGGGTGAGTGGGGTGGGTCACGTAGCAGTTCACGTCGTCACGGCGGGGGATGCGGTCGGCGGCGAGCGCGGCCGGGTCGAGGAATAGCATGCTGGACCCAGGGTCCAGCATCGGCACGATCTGCGCGGCGATCGTGCGGATGATCAGGTCGGGCACGGCGAAGATGACGACGTCCGCGCCGGCTAGCCCTTGATCCAGTTCGGCGGTCGCCACGCCAAGCTCGCCGAGCAGCTTACGGCCACGCTCGCTTGGCTCGATGTGCCGCACGGCGTAGTCGTCGTGGTCAAGCAGGGCCTTGGTGATGCGGCGGCCCATGTTCCCGCCGGCTCCGAGAATCGCTACCTGCTTCACTCCCGAACTCCCTCTCGCCTGGGCAAGCCAGTGTCTCTCTGGCATGTGGCATACCATCATATGGAGGGACAGAACGTCAAGCATGTACCGCTCTATCCAGTTAGTTCGTGCTGGTGGCCTGCGGTAGACGCTTGCGTAACGGCAAATTGGTATGACAGCATGTCCGAATGCCAACATGCCAACGAAGGTAGGCTCTATGTCGCTAACACATAGACGGGTTCCTCGGGCCCTGTCCAAGCGCACCATGCTGGTCTGCATCGCGGCCTTGATCGCAGTGCTGGCCGCGGCGTGCGGCAGCAGCTCGGGGGGTGGCAGCTCCGGCAGCAGTCACATCACGCTGACGATCCTGTTCCACTCGCAGGACTCGCCGCTGCAGAAGGCGTTCGAACGACAGACGCTGATCCAGGGCTTCGAGAAAGCCCACCCGAACATCACGGTCGACGCTACATGGACGGCGAACCCGCGCGACGTCATCGTCCAGCAGCTCGCGGCCGGCGGCGGACCCGACATCCTCATCACCGATGGATCGGCCGACGTGCAGTACTTCGCTCAGCAGAAGCAGGTGCTCCCGCTCACCAAGTGGGAGAACCAGTACGGCTGGAACACGCTCTACCCGTCGTGGGCCATGCCACTCCTGTCATTCAACGGCACTATGTATGCCATCCCTAACAAAACCGACATTTTGGTCATGTACTATAACAAAAATATATTCGCCCAGCACGGCTGGAGTCCGCCCACGACGTGGAGCCAGCTGCTGCAGGTCAGTGCCGAGGCCAAGAAGGCTGGCCTGCAGGCGTTCGCGCTCGGCACGTCGGATATCCCGAACGCTAACGAGTGGTGGATCACCGCCGCGATCAACGACACCTTGGGCGCGACCGGTACCAAGCAACTGCTGAGCGGGCAGATCCCGTGGAACGGCCCGCAGGTCACCAGCGCGATCAGCGCACTCAAGCAGCTATGGGACGACGGCTACCTGAACAGCGGCGAGGCGGCGGGCATCACCCTGAACGAGGCGACATCGGAATTCCTCGACCAGAAGTCCGCGATGCTGCTTGAGGGGACGTGGGAACTCGGCTCGCTGGTTGCTGACCCGCCGGGCTTCAACTACGGCGTGCTGGAGATCCCGGCGTTCAACAGCGCCGTTCAGCCTGACCTGCCGCTGGCAGTCGGACAGACCATGCTCATCAACAAGTACACCAAGAACCCCGACGCCGCCGCCGAGTTCCTGGCCTGGGTCGGCAGTGCGGAGAACCTGAATAAGGCGCTTGAGCCGGTCGGCATCCCGACGCTCGCGGACCTGAGTATCGCGAAGCTGGCCGCGGTCAACCCGAACTATGCCACCGTCGGGCAGTTCTACTCGGCTGCCAGCAGTTCCGGAAACCTCGGCTACGCGTCGTGGTCGTACTTCCCAGCTACGCTGCGCACCTGGATGATGACCGCTTTGGACGAGGTCTATGACGGCCAGATGAGCGTGTCCGCGTACGTGGACAAGCTCGAGTCGCTGTACCAGGCCTCGGTGGCAAACGGTTCGTACACGTTGTTCAAAAATGGCTAGCTCTCCTTAGCGGCGCTCCTGGCAAGGGCGGCGGGCCGGACCGGCCCGCCGCCTTCGGATGGCCCGCCGCCTTCGGATGGAAGTGTGATGTCGGTACGCGTGAATGTGTCGCCCTCGGTCCAAGCCGGACTCCGGCCGCCCAGCCTGCTGGACGCTCCGGCGCACAGGCGACGGCAGTCGGTGACCGGATGGCTGTTCGTCGCGCCGTCGCTGGCCCTGAACATGGTGATCGTCCTGGTCCCGGCCGTCGCCACCGTAGTGCTGTCGTTCACCTCCTGGAACGGGCTGTCCAGCCCGCGATTCACGGGGCTGGACAACTACCGCATGCTCCTCGCCGACCCAGAGTTCCACACCGCGATCGTCGACAACCTCAAGTGGCTGTGCGCCTACCTGGTGGTCCCGATAACGCTCGGCTTCACCACCGCCTTGTTCATGAGCAGCCTGCGGCGCGGGGGAGCGGTGCTGCGCACGCTGCTGTTCCTGCCCTACGTGCTGCCGACCGTGGTGACGGCCCAGCTCTGGTCGATGCTGCTCAGCCCGGTCAACGGAGTGAACACGCTGCTGGCCGACGTGGGAATCCACGCGCCGATATGGCTGGGGAACCCGTCGCTCACCTTGTGGTCGGTCGTCGCGGTCGACATCTGGCGGTTCTGGGGACTGGTGCTCGTCATCATGATCGGCTCGATGGGCAAGGTCGACACCCAGCTCGTCGAGGCCGCGCTGATCGACGGCGCGGGCCGCTTCGCGGTCGTGCGGAAGATCATCATTCCCCAGCTCCGCTCGACGCTCGCGCTGATCGTGATGCTGTGCCTGCTGTGGTCGTTCACCGCGTTCGACTACGTGTTCGTGATGACCCAGGGCGGCCCGGGGTACGCGTCCCAGATCCTCGCGACGTACATGTACAGCATCGCCTTCCAGTACAACGAACTCGGCTACGCGGCGACCCTCGCCGTATGCCTGATGGTCATCGCGCTGTTCGTGACCATCATCTATCGCTTCCTACGGCGAGGTGAGTCGCAATGAGATCCAGGCTGCGTCCCTGGCGCAGCGGGCCCGCGCGGCCGGGAGCGCTGAGTCGGCTGGTGCACTTCGGCTGGCCCGTGCGGATCTGGATAGGGTTGCTGGTCGTCGCCGCGCTCATCCCCATCCTTGAGCTGATCAACATCGCGCTCAAGACGAGCGACGCGTTCACCGCGCATCCGCTCGGCCTGGGCGGCCTAACGCTGTCCAACCTGTCCGCCGCGTGGACCCAGGGTGATTACCTGCGCGGCTACATCATCAGCGGAGTCATCGGTGTCTGCGTCGCCATCGTCGTAACGCTGGTCGCGAGCTCGGCCGCGTACGCGCTGGTGTTCATCAGATTCAGAGGCAAGGAGGTGCTGTTCGGCTGGTACATGATGTCCATGGCGCTGCCGCTGGCGATGTTCCTCGTCCCGATCTTCTACGCGTACCGGAGGGTCGGGCTGATGGATACCGACCAGGGCCTGATCCTGCTGTACTGCGGGATCTTCTGCCCGTTCTCCACGCTGCTGTTCCGGTCGTTCTACACCTCGATCCCGGTATCCCTGCGGGAGAGCGCGCAGATCGACGGGGCGAGTGAGTGGCGGATCTGGACATCGATCTTCCTGCCGCTGGCGCGGCCGATGTTCAACACGGTGGCGGCGCTGGTGGCGATCTGGAGCTGGAATGAGTTCTTCTTCGCGAACGCGTTCATCCAGCAGGGGGGCAGGCAGCCGGTGGCCCTGCGGTACCTCGTGTTCGCGGGCAACTACGCCGGGGACTGGCCGGCGATCATGGCGGCGGGCCTGATCGCGCTGATCCCGATCGCGGTGCTCTACTTCGTCGCCCAGCGCCGGATCGTCGAGGGCCTGGTGTCGGGAGCCGTCAAGTAGTGACCGAGGACCGTCGCGTAGGGTCCGGGGTACGGCTGGGCTTGTGGAAGATAGGCGATCGCCTCCTCGAGATCAGCGCGCCGCTGGACGACCAGTATCGAGGATGATCCCGGCGCACTTCACACTACGATCCCGGCAACATCTTCCGAGTGCGCCAGGGGTGCAGCGATGCTTAGCGGGCGTGCCCTCGGCACATACTGCGGGCGGTCTATTAAGGAAAGTTCGACGAGCGGCTCCGGGTAGCCGGACCGCTGCCGAGCGGGCAGTTTCCAGGGCGTGTGGACGTATGCGAGGTCGAGCCCGGCGAGTTCTGGCAGATAGCGCCGGACGTACTCGCCGGTCCGATCGAACCGGCTGGCCTGGCGCAGTGGGTTCATTACCCGGTTGGGCCGAGTGTTGTTGCCCGTTCCGGCAACCCACTGCCAGTTGCCTGCATTGCAGGCCACGTCGCCGTCGGTGAGCAGGGAGCCGAAGTGCGCGTAGCCGCACCGCCAGTCGATGCCGAGGTTGCGCGTGAGGAACGACGCGGTGATCATGCGGGCGCGGTTATGCATGAAGCCCTCGGCGTCCAGCTGGCGCATCCCGGCGTCCACGATCGGTATCCCGGTCTGTCCCGCCCGCCACGCCTCCAGCGCGTGCGTGTCCTGATTCCAGGCCACGCCAGCGGGACGGTAGTTCTTCCTGGATATATCCGGGAAGGCAGCGGTTACCTGGTAGAAGAAATCCCGCCAGGCGAGCTGGCGGCGGAATTCCTCGCCGCCTGGCCGGTTCATCGTGCCGAGTGCTACCTCCAGCGGCGATAGGCAGCCGAACCGGAGGTACGCGCTGAGCCGGGAAGTCGCGTCACCGGCCAGGTCGTCGTGGTTCTCGCTGTAGCCGTCCAGCAAGGGCTGGCGCCAGCTGGTGAACCGCTGGCGGCCGGCTGTCTCGCCGCCCGTGGCCAGGTCGGCGGAGGCGCCGTTTGTCGCGGGGATACGGCCAGTATCTTCGACGGCGGGCATGGTGATGGCTGGCGGAACCGGGCAGTGCTTGCGCCAGGTCGCGGCTTGCCAGGCCCGCCAGTAAGGGGTGAAGACCTTGTAGTGGTCGCCGCCGGTCGGCTTCAGCTCCGCGGGAGGCACCACGGTCAGGCCGGGAGTCATGGTCAGCCCGATCCGGTGCTGGCCGCATGCGCGTTCCAGCGCGTGGCGGCGCGAGGCGGCATAGCGGGACACGTCGTCGGCCAGGTAGACCATGGTGGCGTTCACCTCAGTGGCTAGCCTGACCACCTCGGCGGCTGGGTCGCCGTGCCGCAGGATCAGATCGGCGCCGCACTGACGCAGGGATTCGCGCAGGTCGGTGAGGGATTCGGCGAGGAAGCGGGCGCGATTGGGGCTGCGGACGGGTGCGGCGATGGCCGGGTCGGTGACGAACAGCGGCACCACTTGCCTGGCGTGCTGGCATGCCTGGTGCAGTGCCGGGTTGTCATGCACCCTGAGATCACGGGTGAAGACCACAATCGCGGTGTCCATCTGCCTCTTTCTGGTCACGTTCCGCTACAGCCTATGGTGGTGCCACGACTGGGTCCTGGGTTCGCCGGAAGTGTCGATCCAGCTGACCGCGCCGCGCGGGCCGATCCAGCTGGGCGCAGACGAGCGGGCCGATCCAGCTGGGCGCGGACGAGCGGGCCGATCCAGCTGGGCGCGGACGAGCGGGCCGATCCAGCTGGGCGCGGACGAGCGGCTGGTCAACCGGAGCGGCACCGCCGACCACACCGGCCTGATGGCGGCGCTGCCCTTGCCGCCCGCTGATCTGGACAGGTACGTATTCATGCGAAATCGCCCAGCTGCCGGAGCCCCGAATAGCTGGTAAACGACCAGGTCAGCGACGTATCGCAGTGGGTCGTCAAGAATTTCGTGACGGCACGGCGATTCGCACGCGTTGCCGCCGGGTTCATGGGCCGCCCGCGACGGATCTGCGGCGTCCCTTGCCGCCAGAAGGCAGTAACCGAATGATTGCGTGTACTCTTCCCCCCTCCCAGGGGTGTAAGGACACCCGATAATCGAGATCAGCCGCCGGGCGCCCGTTTTGATCAGGTATGAGCCTCCTGCACGCCGCGTTCTGCGTGATCGTCCTGTGGTGGGAGTGACACCACCCCGAGATGTAAGCCAGAACCATTTCAGAGTGCTCAGCCAGAGTGGTCAATGCTGCGGGGATCATGCGCCGGGGGTTCGGGTCGGGGTGGCCTGGCGGCGGTGGCAGATGGTGCTGTGGCCAACTCTGGGCATGGGTGTGCCACGGAGTGCGGGTCTGGGTTTTGTCGGCGACGGCCGGGTCCGGGAGGTGCTGTGCGCCGTCGGTGCCGGCGGGTCTGGTCCGCTGTCGCCCCTGGGTGCGGGGCGGGCGGTTGCCGGTGTCCGTGCTGGGCGGGTGCGGCGAGGTGGTGGTGGTTGCTGCGTCCGGGCCTGGCGGGCGCGGGTGACGGCGGGGTGTGTTCTGGGGGCGGGTCTGGTACCTGTCCGGGTGCTGGGCCTGGCCTGCGGCACAGTGTGCTGGGGTGCGGAAGGCGGCGCGGGTACGAGGGAGGGGGCGCGGGGTACGGGGGAGGTGGCGCGGGATGCGGGTCTGGTCCGTGGGGTTCGTGCCGGTACGTG
>Ga0335075_10016896_pt1 | contig 10874 bp, 10 predicted proteins | sample Lox_Sample_24_FD_206723 | JGI IMG/M metagenome (GOLD analysis project Ga0335075, IMG submission 206723) | Soil microbial communities from Loxahatchee National Wildlife Refuge, Florida, United States - Lox_Sample_2.4 | ecosystem: Environmental > Terrestrial > Soil > Wetlands | place: USA... | reverse complement strand
ACAGAGTGCAATTTTCACATGGAAGACGAGTGTTCGTAGCGGAGGGCCGGTGTGGTAGACCGCTCAAACCAAACCAATGTGAATGGTAAATTGAAACAGAAAAGTGTAAGCGCGGAATTGGCGCACCCCTTCGATCTGAGGCAACAGTATATATCGGCGGCCGCATGCCACGGGAGCGACAATGCTCTGAGTCGCATCAGTGGAGGAATCCCCTAACAAGACACGGGGCGACTCCACCTTGGAGCTTTTCCTGCCACGGTCCAAGCCTCTCGCCTACAGCGTGCTGATTGGAAGGTAAGGCGGCCATCATCACACCTGACGAAACGAGCGACCACTCAGCAACTCAGGGTTGTGCTTGTTTGTCCGAGAAGGCGAGGGTTTGCAAATCAGCTAGGAACAGGAGATCAAAATTGAGTGAAAAAGGGCGTGTTAAGCGCAGTAGAAAGCGGAGTAACAGTTAAGCCCAGGGTGATGATATGGATCCGAGAGGCATAGTTGCTTCTTCGAAAAGCCGCGAAATGCGCTCTTATACGACCCATTGGGTTCTTGCCAGCGCATTATTTTGGGCTTTGATATTTCTCTATTACACCTCATGGAAACAGCAACTTCCCGAGGTTGTACATAGGCCACGGCATTCAACGTTCATCGCTGCTGCTTTCCACCATTTTGGGGGGGACAACTCAGCGTCAGCACCACCGGTCATCCGACTGGGGAGTCACTGTCCTGCTCTTGCTGCCGGGGATCAGCCCTTTTCGTGGGAAGCCACATGTACAATGAGTTCGCATAACGGAATCCCGGCCAGGCCCAGGGTCGGGAGGGAGGCTCGGGTCGATTCTGCGCAAGCCTTGCATCTTGCGGGTAAATGTGGACGTAGATGGCCACTTTACGTATTTCCAGTCTGGTGGCCTGGCAAAAGAAGTTTTGTCAAGTTGTCAACGCTATGCCAGATGAGGCGAGCCGTTCGGAACGGGCGCACCTAGTCCGCTCGATTAATTGTTCTGCAGATGCTTTCTAGCGTCCATATGTGGTCAAATTTGTTTGGAGAAGATGTCCTTATAGGGGGACCAGGTATTCGCACTCTTGAGAGCCTCAAGCTGCAAAATGACTTGTCATTGCTTCAGTCGAGCCACGCTGTCACGAGGGGCAGCGAAGCCGTCAACCCCAGACCGGGTGGCTGGCAATGGAAAGGCACCAATGCACATAATTTTATTAGAGCCGGGTGATTGCGTAGGAGTGACGAAGGCATGGGGATGTGTTGGTGAGAAAATTTCGTTCTCATCGCATGTTCATGCAAGTTTGGACCTCCATGCCCAACGGGAGCATCCGCCAACCACACGATGATCGGCGAAATCAACTCAAACTATGAATGCGACGCTATTCTGGCATCCAGCGTCTCGGTGAACCGTGTGACGGGTCAAGCCGCTTCGATTTGCATAAAAAGGCAACGTTATTTTCATTTCGGTCGTAACGTATAGTTAGGTTATACGCTTACGTATCATGATGCAATACGCCCATGCCCATGGAGTCATTTCCAGCTGAGGCAAACAGCAAACAACACTATACGCCGGAATCCGTCTCAATGACTTATCGCTATGCAAAACCCCGAATTTGGAAAGCAGACCTGCTCCGCAATAGCCAACCCGAAGACAAACGCCGAAACACTAATGACAAGTCGGCATTTGAATGACCACTTCGTAGATGTGAGAAAAGAACATTCCATCTCTTAGACTGAGAAAAATATAAAAACATGAACGCAAAGGCATAAGCCATGATGCGAAAGGAAACAAGCTTCTGAGAACTATTGCCCCTTAATTTCAAATCTCACACTGTCACACAAAGCCGTCATCGGGTCAGTCACAATTCGAAAAGAGTTTGATGGATCCAATCGGCGCGTTACCCACCCAACTAGAGCTTAGGAGTCTAAATATCTGCGTCGCCGATGCGTGCTATCACAGCAATTGGGCATCGCTTAGGCTCAAGCTCTAGGATCAATAGATGTTGGATGATTTTTCCTCATGTTACGTAATGGCTCCCACGGTTGAACACTTCATCTATGAGCCGTCTGGGCCCAATATATTCCATGTCCATCTTGAGAGATGGGCTCAGCGGTAGAACTAGCTGACGATGACGCCTGGAGTGCCATTTTCTCCTGATGCTGTCATCGACAAGCGCCATAAGTCCCGTTGCAACAATGACACTAAATTCAGTGAGAAAATGTCTGGAGATGCATCTAGAGGGTCAGCTTACTCTGCAACATCGGGAGAACCGGAGATGATTCTCTCATCACAGATCCACATGGAACAAGGTGGAATCCATCCCCCTCTCAGTTGTTCCTCTCGGAATTGTTCAGTCGTCAGCGGAACGGGCACGATGTATGCGATGGGTGAGACCCCGTCGTCCCGAAGAAGATGGTATGACACCTCCTCGAACTCGCCCTCTCGTCGGATCTGTCGTTTCCAGGTGTAGTTGTGGCCCCAGTACTCGAAGCAGTATCTGCGTTGAGAACCAGCACCTCGACGTTTGATCTCGACAAGAGCGTAATTTCCAAACTCGAGCTTTATCGTGTTTGCGGAAGCTTGGGCTGACGATTGAGTTTCGTCGGATGCGTGGTTGTAGGCCCGCGCTTCGGCTTCGCCAAACATTGAACCATAGCCTGCATTTAAACTTGACAAGGTCGACTGCTTATGGCGGAAATGCGATATCGCGTCCGTGAACGACTTCTGAAGGATGGGCGGCCGGCCTAATGTCGGCTTTTGAATTTTTCTGATTGAATGGCAGACTTCGCGACCTGAGTCACGGCAATATCGTCGCAATGAGAAATCCCGGGTCTTTAGGTCACGCATGCGCAGATGGAACAGCGTCACCGGTCTCTCGTATCCGCTTCTGGTCGATACAAGGGTGTCGACGCGCAAGTTCATGTTGCCATCGATTGTGGCGTCGTCATGGTGGATTGATAGCCTCCGATGAGAGGGAAACAGTTGGGCAAAGTCCCTCGGTGTCGAAGCTAAGGCCTCGGATTGATAAAATTCATCCGACATCTCGTCCACCTCATACTCGTCACCATCATCGTCGGAAAACTCATCTTCGGATGAGATAGTGGATGCGTAAGTGTCGGTAGATGCCCGAGAATCGTCAAAATAAGACTGCCATTTATCATAACAGCCTTCCGAGCTTCCATCGCAAATGTCGTGCCGAGCGAGGGGTGGCCTTTTGTTATACTTGGTATATTCCGTTGGAGCAGTGCTTCGGGAGTGATATGAATGATAGTTATCGCGATCGCGGGAACCAGATGAATCGTTGTCACCGTCGTTGGTCCATTGTGATTGTTGTATTGCCATGAAAGGCTTCAAGGTCAGCTCGCTATTGACAAGGTATTGCTGCAGTCGAGCAGGTATGATAAATTCAACTAGGTAAAATGCGAGTAGACAAGGCAGGTAACTATACAGGGCCCAAATATATGGAAAATGGTTACAGGACCGTCACGCAAAGGCCCTGAAATAATTATAAAGCAATCGTAGGCTGAACAGGTGAGGTTGGGCACCACGAAAACTCTGTTCGCGGGTATATACGGGAAATCGGACCACGTATAAGACGCACCACAACTATTCGCTAATCAGCTCTCAGTTGATGGGGTGAATATCTCTTACAGCCGAATGACTTTGATGGGATGTGGGGGAAAGAAAACGGGATGTGGGGTGACCGCGCCAGGTGATTTGTGATTGACCAACGTATTATTGCCTCGGGACTTTCGATCTATCCCGATTTCGCCCACACCTGCAGAAAATCTTCGTGGCATTAGCTCTTTCGCCCGGGGCCGAAAGCCTCTGAGAGTTGGTCGGGTTCGCCCGGCAGGGGCAGAAATCTTCTGAACTCAACTGAAGAGCAAAGGGCGAAAAGCTTGCCCTATCCTATTTGGTTCAGAAACTTTGCAAAAAAGCTCACGTCCCTCCACGTGGCCTTGGCCCGCTCTCCTTGACCTGCAAACCTCAAGGGGAGTGAATATACAAGTCACACACTTTGTCGTGCTAACGTGGCGGACATACGTATGAGGGGAAGGTAGGAATGGACTGACAGCATCATCTTGGAAGCCATACGTGGACACTATCAATCCACCCTTGCAATAGCACCAGCTTCAACTCACCGGAGACGAACTTGCCTCGTTCCTATTCCTCCCCTTGGCCCATATTCCGATATCCTAGTCTAGCGTTGGGCTGCGATCTACTTTGCTTTATTCAATTTGGTTAGGATATAATCGCGACTCATCTCAACACACTTTCGCTGCACCTTGTTTAGCTCAGCCTCACAATCTTTGTTATGCGATCTCTTAAGACGATGAGGCTCACAATGGATCCCGCACAACAACTGGACTGTGAGCTAATGCAGCCCAAGGAAAGGGAAACTTACTACATTAAACCCGCGCCTTGCAGAGACCAATCAGGAAGTACCACAGCAGCAAACAAACACGTTACTGCTTGTCAACTGTCACCCCCTGACGAGCCACGAGCTGTTCCTGCGACCTCATCGCTATTCTCCGTATGCCACCCTTATTTCATGATGAACTGTTTTGGGTGTCATACCGCTATACACTCTGTTACTCTTACACGCCCATCCAATGGGGTCAGAAGCCGCTAGGACGTCCGTCATTCGGAGAGAGACATCCAATCTCACCACGTCGCTCTTACACCATCGCCGACGACTCCCATTTGTGCAGTACTGCCCAAACATATTTCTTCGATAACGCAGTGGATCCGCTTTGGATGAACTGCATGCACGAACTGCGGAGAACGCTTGTCGACCAGGCTGAAAATCGCTGAATCCACTCATTTTCTTCGATTTAGGCTTCCTTAGCACTAGTCCAATCGAGTGGTTCACGCTTGCTCCTAGGTATCGCATGACGCATCTCAACTGCCCGTATTACGTTTCGTTTCCTCATTGCTCAGAAGAATGGCGACCGCAACCACTTGACCTACAGAGCATGAACAACTCGACGGGAAACAGTGGAATTGGATCTAAGCATCTAGGATCTCGTCTCGTGCCTCATTTTGTCAGAATGAATTTCCTCTTCATGCGGGATATCCTTGTTTTTCTGTCATCATTTCAACATGTGCTTGATAGAGTATTATTATAGTGGCCAATCATGAAAACTCTCTCATGTTAGTCCGCGGAGGGGGTCAAGTTGTCCAATGCTGAAACTTAACCCAATTGAGGTTACACTACGCGATGAACCGTCCGGTTCCAGCGTATGCAAGTCGAGCAGTCTTCTTGGAATAGTTCGCACATGCAGCCGCGCTAGAGTCTAAACTCCCTCCTTCAGAGAACTTAATTTCGTCGTGAGCTGACTAACATTTCGTACAGTAATCTTCATAGCGTTACTCTTCACATCCAACGTTACGGGGAAATCATCTCAACCGTAAGTACTGCTCTGTACTAGATTCAGAACGTTTGTCAATGGATATACATTCGTTCTTGATTAATTTTTGATTTTGGTCCCATCAATTTATGTGTCTAGGCCGTTCACTTTATCAACTATCAACTATGCTGATTCTCTCCGTTGGCGTTACTGGCAATCCATACAGAACTGAGGTCAGATTGCAGTAAATGCCAACTAGAAGTCTAGAAGCTTGATCGAAAACCCAGAGAAGTCACCATCAGGTACTTCCACGAAAATTTGAGTCCTTTACAAAGCCAAACCTTCATTAGAATATTCCCACGTTGGAAGATGCATGCTTGTATGGAGGCAATCACTTGTACCTGTGCCCTTCTTCGAGCGGACGAGCAAACTAGCATAAAGTGCTTCAAAAAAAACATGCTGGAGATTTGACTTATCGAATATGCGGCTGGGCTATCTCGAAACGTACGATTTGTTAATTGACTTCTACTACCACATCGCCTGACGAGTACTGTTAGGCCCCAACATTCTTTCATTGGGGTGCTAAGGAATTCCTCTTTGGCTGTTCCTCCGGCGGTGCTCTTGAAGGATTGAGCTTCTATTCTCGGAAAGACAGACATGACCGTGAGATCAACGAGGAAACGCCTTGCCGATTTCTGTTGACCGGCTAAAAGCGATTGTTGAAGGTAAAAGGAAGGAGACTCTTGAGCAATGTGGGTTGAGGTACACCCCTTATGAATGCACTGGTGTTGTACACTTCGGGTACAGATGAAATTTCAATCTCAGTTGAAAAAATTTGGTAGGTAAGCTCCGACATACTCGAGGTAATTAGGTTGATTGAGATGCTTAAATGTATCCGCCATGGCGTCAATTTCGATTGTTTATGGAGACCATTCGCTTCTGGAACTATGTTGGGCTGATCAAACATTCAGCCGTGGCTCTGGAATCTCAGAATCATAAGTTTTACCAATTCACTCAGTCCTTCGGGGGATGAATTAATCGAGCACATTGCAAAGTATCACATCGAATTCAGAACTCATACTGACACTCCAGAAACTTTAATAGCTCGTCAGTAAACGGCTTCAATGGGCGGATACGATGGCCAAAGAGAATTTCACAAATCCTTTATTTCGGTCCATATGAGACAGCCTCCTACCGGAGATTTTGGCAAACTTGACGACGTTAGTCCTGGGATATGATCAAGCAGGATTGAAATCTGACGCACGTATTGAGAATCACCGAAAATGTTCCTCAATTTTATTAAATCTTTGTTTGGTCCCTTTGTGGGTTTATGAGGGTGTATATCTAACTACCTAGGAAAAACCCCTTCCTGGGGAAACTCTACTAATATCAATTAACTAGTGATGAACACTTTATTCTTATTTTCCGGAAAAAAGGGAGAATAGAGAAACAACCTACATGGTAGCGAGTACCCTTTAACGCGAATGTTATAATGGAGATTAGTCTTTTGAACCTGGCTAAATAAAATAACCCCTGATACCATTGAGGACTTTCCCACAATCTGAGCGACCATGTGGAAGGCGCCATTGCCGTGGAAGCACACCAGCATTAAGATTTCACCACCTGGAACTTCCAAGTCTAATTCTTGAAATCGCAACACGCAGACGGCCAAGTCCTGTGCCTTCAAATCACCTACATCGTGAGGTCTCACAGGTAGTAAACAGCAAGAGGAGCAGCTCTTGTATTCGATTATGTCGGGCGTACTTGTACAAGATCCCTCCGCCTCCACGACTTGTCAGCATTCCTTCCATCATCTCCGTTCTACCCACCATCTCCACTCACCGTTTTAAGTTCCTTTGCCACGGCCTCCGGTTCCCAGTACAAGAGAGAGTCTATAATCCTCCAGTCTAGTTCTCCAGTCTAATCCGAAATGAATACATTATCATGTGGTCCTGGCCCATTCGCTGTAGCCCATGCTCCACGTCCACGACTGCGTCTACAGCCTCATCTATCCCATATTGGGTAGCGAAGATGGTATGCACGCTACGCTATGCAACCTAACCATGAGAAAATGATATGCCGAATGCTAATCAATGCTGGTCGTGAGGTCGTGAAAATCCGAAACAGCCCCGTCCGTCTCCGTGCACCGTGTGCAAGTAAGCAGGTCTCGCGTTGGCTGTTGTCCCAAAATGGTGGCTTTTGTGCAGTATTCTCTGACCGTGCGCCGGGTAATGCGGCCGATGCGACTTAGAGATGTTGTCGTGGGTAGGATGGATATTGGGTTGTTGCAATGCAAGAAGCTGGACAAAAACAAAAACAAAAAAAAGAAAATGATCAGAGCTTGGTGGATTCATGCTTCGGAAGCTCCAGAACGATCGTAGAGTACGGCCCGGCCGTGATTGCAATTTGGGTGCTGATGTCTTGTCCTCGTCTGCTCCAACTGTAGTGAAGATTTCGGTTAGTACCCAGCGTCAACGCTTGGATAGAATCCTTTGCTCGAGTCGACCCCTTTAAAACGGTATGTTCCTCTCGGCCAAGTAGACGCTACGCCGGCTGGAGCAAGGATTTCTTCCTTGAGGCGAAGAGGCTCGTACATATCAGTCCTGCTATCCGCCACCGTGCTGTCGTACAAGGGGCTTGGAATGTACTGATATTCATCGCACTTTTCCAGTTTTTGAATGTCATCCTCGTCTCCGCTCGAGTGCATGACCATAGATTTGCTGCGGCCGGCATGAGGATCGACCGGCCCACCGTCGCTGGAACTCGCAGAGCTCATCGAGGTACTGCCAATTGCGCTTGGAGCAAGAGAGTAGATGCTGTCGCGATAAGTTTGGCCTCTGTAACTGGATGCGTGATTGACACCATTGCCAAACCCTCTCGAGAATCCATATCCTGCAACACCAAAGCCACCTAGTGATAGGTTCCCTGAGCCAGCACTGCTCGCACCACTTGGGCCACCTCGAGAAGATGCGCTATGCGGTCCTTCATTCTGGTAGTGGCTCGGACTTCTTCCGCGGACAACGACTTGGTGACTGATTCGTTGGGCGATCTTCTTCCACTTGGCCTCTTTGTCATGGACGCCACGGACGTCGGCCCAAAGCTCGACGATTAGGTGGTAGTATTGCTGCTGGGCACGACGTTTGCCATTGTTCGCGGTTGCAGACTTGAATTGTATACGTTCAAAGGTGTGTTGGTGCGCAATGGTGGGCGGTTGATTTGAAGAGTAAGTGGAATGCTGAGCCTGCTCGTGAGAGGTATCGTGACGGTCCGCACCTTGGAGAGGGAGGTAAGGTGGAGGTTGAGGCTGCTGAGTCGCATTCTGTCCGAAAGTATCTATTGGGAAACCGTGCGGAAGTACCAAATTATGAACTTGCTTAGGGCTTGGAGGTGTAGGAGACAGCTTGGTTATGTGAATTGGATTCTGCGGTCCCTTGTCACGTTTTGGAGTGTGTTGAACAAGCTCGATTGGTTTTCCGGAGGGACCCTCGACAGCTGCGGACAGGCATATCCCAAAAGCTTGTATTGGCTGGTGCGTCTTCTGGCCCGACTCGACGAGATAAAGCGGTCTGGACGAAGGATACGGACTTAACGAGTACGAGCACTGCACTGAAAAGTAGTTGCGGCGGTAACAAGTCCAGCAATTGTCGCTGGAATAGAAAAAGCCCTTCTCAATCTTCGCATCAATCTGCGGTCGTACCGTGTGTCCATCGAAGAAAATCCCATGTATTGTCTCTTGCTCCAGAAATGGAGGTGATTCCTGTGATCTACTGTCTGGCTTATTTGAACATGTCATTCCTGTCGCATTCTCAAAGGGAGGCGACAGAGAGATGCTCGTTGAGGACATTATTGTTCGAGGAGTCTCCGGGAAGCTGTTGCAAGATCTCGAGAACGAATCGAGAGTTGACCGAGGCGACACCAAGTGCCGGCCGAGGCCAGGAGTGGAGGTGGAGTACTGCTCTCGAACCGTTGCAGTCGATGTAGGAGATACAGGATTGCCTATCCCAGGAGATCTGGCTGAATGAAGAATACCGGCAGTCGTGTTGCTTCTAATAAGGATAACAGTTAGCTGTACACATTACACGCTCGGTATAGCCCCGAAGGGCTTTCGTGAGCCTTACATAGAGGCAAGTCTTGGCCTTGCATAACTCGTGCCACCAAAGGGTTGAGAGAACGAACACTGGTTCGGGAACACCTGAGAGGCCGTTGGATACGGATTGACCGCAAGGCCAATCGTTGAATTTGTTGGCGGGAAGACACAAGTCGAACTTGTGACGTAGGCCAAAGAAGATGCGCTCGAGCTGGGGCTTGTCGATATCGAGCCTGAGCCGGAGTCTGAGAGGTTTGATGTGATTGGGTACCTGGATTTATTAGTTATTAACTATGACGATTTCGAACAATCTGAACGGCATTGCTGTGCAGACAAGTGATAAGATAGGGGAATATGGTGATCATGTGTATTAAGCAAGGTGGCACAACCGCTCAGCCTCAAAGAAACAACCAACTATACCAATGCACAAGAGAGTAGTCTTGTGATCACTCCGGCGGCCCATGGTGCTGGGTTCCAGCTGGTCGGGCTCTTGTACGACAATTAGGATTCTGGGAATGACAAAGCGGAGCCTGATGATCGATGTGAAGCTTGCAAAGCCCAAAACTCTTTGGGTACCAAAAGAAGGCAGAAACAAGGGGCGCCCAAAGGAGCCGGTCAATCTCACGAGACCAATCCCATGGAAGGAGACCACTTTGGCACTTACGCTGAATCGTATGCATTTAGCGGCTGAGGGGCAAGGCGGTTAGCATTGTTGGTCGGCGCGGAGATGAGGTTGGTTGCTTGGACCAATGTGCCGTCACGTCGGAGAGGGTCTGTAACCCCTCCGGTCGCGAAGGAGGCATGATGAGCGTGAGAAGCGATGTCGATGCAGTCTTGCTCCGACGGGAGACTATATTCTAAGCAGAGAGGCAGATTTTGAGGAATCGCTATGAAACACTGATCGTCAGCCGATTTAACCAAACAGGGCGGGTCAGACTTGGAAACTTAAGAGAGCGCGGGGCGAGGATGGTTGCTGCAGAGAAAAAACAAGCGGGCGGCAATCCCGACTCAATCTGCGGTTACACTGAGCTTGACGAATCGGGGTGCTCTACAAGCCGAGGAATGCAATGCAAGCTTCAATATACAGCAGCTAATTCGCGACGAGATAATAGAAGCCGGTCTCGGAATGGGGAAAAGCAAATATTGGATCCGATTCGCCGACAAAGAGGGTGAATGAGAATGCGATGTGGAGGAGCAATGATGGTGGATAGATTAGGGCGTATATTGACAAGGGTGTCGAGCATGAGGGCTTTTCCTTACGCTGGTCCATATTGCGTGCAGACTATGCATAAGTTCTGCTTGCGTGCAGTGTGGCGCTCAGAATGCTGAGGGGTACTGCCGGTGTGCCGCTTGAAATAGCAAGCCCGCAGCGCTATCCAATCGCGATATCGTGCTCGTAGAGCGAAAACCAAGGCCTTCTCCGAGTTGCACTGAATG
>Ga0335075_10016894_pt1 | contig 10875 bp, 6 predicted proteins | sample Lox_Sample_24_FD_206723 | JGI IMG/M metagenome (GOLD analysis project Ga0335075, IMG submission 206723) | Soil microbial communities from Loxahatchee National Wildlife Refuge, Florida, United States - Lox_Sample_2.4 | ecosystem: Environmental > Terrestrial > Soil > Wetlands | place: USA: Florida... | reverse complement strand
CTGCCGCGCGCTGCCGAACTGGGTTACGGCGAGCCGGTCGCCGCTAATGCCTACCTCGGCGGCTGGGGCATTGCGGCCTGTCTGCAAGCTGGTGCGGACGTGGTCGTAACCGGTCGGGTCACCGACGCTTCGCTGGTCGTCGGACCGGCTGCCGCGCACTTCGGCTGGCATCCGCACGACTTTGACGCCATTGCCGGCGCGATGGCGGCCGGCCACGTGATCGAGTGCGGCGCGCAGGCAACCGGCGGGAACTACGCGTTCTTTGGCGAGATCGCCGACCTGCGCCATCCCGGCTTCCCGATCGCCGAGGTCTATCCGGACGGTTCCAGCGTGATCACCAAGCACGCCGGAACGGGCGGCGCGGTCACGATCGGGACCGTCACGGCGCAGCTTCTCTACGAGGTAACCGGCGCGCTGTATGCCGGACCGGACGCCACTCTCCTCCTCGACACAGTGCGGCTCATGTCCGACGGTCCGGACCGGGTGCGCATCGTGGACGTGCTCGGCAATCCGCCGCCGCCCACACTGAAGGTCTCGCTGAACCACCTGGGCGGGTACCGCAATCAAGTCGAGTTCGTGCTGACCGGCATGCAGATCGAGGCCAAGGCACAGCTGGTCAAGGACCAGCTGGCCGGCGTCCTGCCACCCGACGCCGAATGGACGCTTGCCCGCACCGACCACACTGACGCAGCGACCGAGGAGGAGGGGAGCGCAACGCTTCGCTGCGTGGTGCGCGGCAGCGATCCAAAAGCGGTCGGGCGTGCGTTCTCCGGTGCTGCGGTCGAGCTGGCCCTGGCCAGCTACCCCGGCTTCCATATGACGGCTCCGCCCGGCGAGGCGCAGGCGTACGGGGTATTCACCGCCGCCTACCTTGACCGGGCGGAAGCGAAGCAGCTCGCGGTGCTGCCGGACGGCTCGTCCGTGCCGGTTTACGAGCCGGACCAGACCGAGCTGCTCAGCCGGCCCGAGCCGCCGGCCCCGCAAGCGTGGACCGGGGGCGGGCCGGTGCGCCGGGTGCCGCTCGGCCTGATAGCTGGCGCACGCAGCGGCGACAAGGGCGGCGACGCTAACGTCGGTGTCTGGGTCCGCGACGAGAATACCTACGCCTGGCTGGCCGCCACCCTGACCGTCGGCAAGCTGCGTGAACTGCTGCCGGAGGCTGCTCGGCTGCCGGTCACCAGGCACCTGCTGCCGAACCTGCGCGCGGTCAACTTCGTGATCGAGGGCATCCTCGGCGACGGCGTCGCAGCCGGCGCGCGCTTCGACCCGCAGGCCAAGGCGCTCGGCGAGTGGCTGCGGGCGCGGCACGTGGACGTTCCGGAGGAGTTGCTGTGAGGGGAACGGGCTCGGCCTGCCCGCCCGGCCAGGCGTGGGGCCGCCGATGACTGTGCTGCGCTCCGCGCTTGACGATAAGTCCGCGGCCTACGCCGCGAACGCCGAAGCGATGCTCGCGAAGCTGGCCGAGATCGCAGCCGAGCAGGCCAAGGCGATCGCAGGCGGCGGGCCCAAGTACACCGACCGGCACCGTAGCCGCGGCAAGCTGCTCGCCCGCGAGCGGATCGAAATGCTGCTTGACTGCGACAGTCCGTTCCTGGAATTGTCGCCACTCGCGGCGTGGGGAACCGAGTTCGCGGTCGGCGGCAGCGTCGTCACCGGGATCGGCGTGGTCGAGGGCACAGAGTGCCTGATCTCGGCGAGCGACCCGACCGTGCGCGGTGGCACCAGCAATCCGTGGACGGTGCGCAAGAGCTTCCGGGCCCATGACATCGCGCTGGCCAACCGGCTGCCGGTGATATCCCTGGTCGAGTCTGGCGGCGCCGACCTGCCGACGCAGAAAGAGATCTTCATCCCTGGCGGCCGGACGTTCCGTGACCTCACCCGGCTGTCCGCGGCGGGTATCCCGACGATCGCGATCGTGTTCGGGAACTCCACGGCCGGCGGTGCCTACCTGCCCGGCATGTCCGACCACGTGGTGATGATCAAGGAGCGCTCGAAGGTCTTCCTAGGAGGACCGCCGCTGGTCAAGATGGCGACTGGCGAGGAGTCCGATGACGAGTCGCTGGGCGGGGCGGAGATGCATGCCCGGACCTCCGGCCTTGCCGACTACCTGGCTGCGGACGAGCAGGACGCGATACGCATCGGCCGCCGGATCGTGGCCAGGCTGAACTGGCGAAAGCAGGGGCCGGGGGCAGCCGCCGCGCCGGTGCCGCCGCGGTACGACGAGGAGCAACTGGTCGGCATCGTGCCACCGGACCTGCGGATCCCGTTCGATCCGCACGAGGTGATCGCGCGCGTCGCGGACGGCTCGGATTTCGACGAGTTCAAGCCCGCCTACGGCACCAGCCTGGTCACCGGCTGGGCGAACGTCCACGGCTACCCGGTCGGCATCCTGGCTAACGCTCAGGGCGTGCTGTTCAGCGCCGAGTCACAGAAGGCGGCCCAGTTCATCCAGCTGGCCAACCAGGTCGACACACCGCTGATCTTCCTGCACAACACCACCGGCTACATGGTCGGCAGCCAGTACGAACAGGCTGGCATCATCAAGCACGGCGCGATGATGATCAACGCGGTGTCGAACTCCGCGGTCCCGCACATCTCGATACTGACGGGCGCATCCTACGGCGCCGGGCATTACGGCATGTGCGGTCGCGCATACGACCCGCGGTTCCTGTTCGCCTGGCCGAGTGCCAAGTCGGCGGTGATGGGCCCGGCGCAGCTAGCGGGCGTGCTGTCGATCGTGTCCAGGGCCGCGGCGCAAGCGGCCGGGCGGCCGTTCGACGAAGATGCCGACGCGGCCATGAAGGAAATGGTGGCGGCGCAGATCGAGGCCGAGTCGCTGCCGATGTTCCTGTCCGGCCGGATCTACGACGACGGCATCATCGATCCGCGCGACACTCGGACCGTGCTCGGGCTGTGCTTGTCGGTCATCCACGGGGCACCGGTTCGCGGCACCTCCGGCTACGGCGTCTTCAGGATGTGACGGCCATGATCACGCGGGTGCTGGTAGCCAACCGGGGCGAGATTGCCCGCCGGGTCTTCCGAAGCTGCCGCGACCTCGGGCTGTCGACGGTCGCGGTCTATTCCGACTCCGACCGCGGCTCGCCGCACGTGGCCGAAGCCGACCTTGCCGTCAGGTTGCCAGGAGACGCGGCCGCCGACACCTACCTTCGCGCCGGCCTCGTGGTTGACGCAGCGCTGCGGTCCGGCGCGGACGCCGTTCATCCCGGCTACGGATTCCTGTCGGAGAACGCCGCCTTCGCCCGCGCTGTACAGCAGGCCGGGCTGACCTGGGTCGGACCGCCGCCGGCGGCGATCGAGGCGATGGGCAGCAAGATCGAGTCCAAGCGGCTGATGGCGGCGGCGGGCGTTCCGGTCTTGCCGGAGCTCTCGCCTGACGCGCTGACCGAGGCCGATTTGCCGGTGCTGATCAAGGCGTCGGCGGGCGGCGGCGGCCGGGGCATGCGCGTCGTCGCCGCGATGGCTGAGCTGCCCGCCGGGCTCGCGGCCGCGCGATCCGAGGCCGCTGCCGCATTCGGCGACCCGACGGTGTTCTGCGAGCCGTACCTGGACGCGGGCCGGCACCTCGAGGTTCAGATCCTGGCAGATACCGCCGGCACCGTCTGGACCATCGGCGAGCGCGAGTGCTCGATCCAGCGCAAGCATCAGAAGATCATCGAGGAGGCGCCATCGCCGCTGGCGCAGCGGATCACCGGCATGCGCGAGCGACTCCTGGAAGCAGCGCGCGCGGCCGCCTGTGCCGTCGGCTATATCAATGCGGGAACGGCCGAGTTTCTGGCCGATGACTGCGGCCAGTTCTACTTCCTTGAGATGAACACCCGGCTTCAGGTCGAGCACCCCGTCACCGAATGCACCACCGGGCTGGACCTGGTCGCGCTGCAGTTGCAGGTGGCAGCCGGCCGGCGGCTGCCTGCCACGCCGCCGGATGTCACTGGCCATGCGATCGAAGTTCGCTTGTACGCCGAGGATCCGGCGGCCGGCTGGCAACCGCAAAGCGGCACGCTGCACCGGTTCGAGGTGCCCGGAGTGGTCAGCGAGTTCGAGGCGCCGGCGCGGGATGGGCCTCGCCAGTACGGGCCAGCACAGCACGGGTTGCGGCTGGACTCCGGCGTTGTCGATGGCAGCGATGTCGGCACCCGCTACGACCCCATGCTCGCCAAGGTGATTTGCTGGGCGCCCGACCGGGACCAGGCGGCTGCGGTGCTCGCGGGTGCGCTGACGCGAGCGCGCGTTCACGGCCTGACCACGAACCGGGACCTGCTGGTGCGCGTGCTGCGTCATCCGGCGTTCCTGGCCGGGCATACCGATACCGGGTTCCTGGACAGGCACGGCCTCGATAGCCTCGCCGCGCCGCTGGCGGATGAGCACGGCACCGCCTTGTCAGCGCTGGCGGCAGCGCTCGCGGATGCCGCCAGCCGGCAGGCAGGGGCGCGGGTGCTTGGCGGCCTGCCGTCCGGCTGGCGCAATGTGCCGTCCGCGTTCCAGTGCAAGGAATACGTGCTGGCCGGCCGTCAGGGTCAGCCGGCTAGCCAGTACGAAGCCCGCTACCGGATAGAACGCGGCGGCCTTATCGCCGACGGGCGTGACGACGTGCGGCTGATCTCGATGACGCCCGAGCAGGTGGAGCTCGACGTGGCCGGCGTACTGCACCGGTTCGAGATCTCGCGCTATCCAGGGCTGATCTGCGTTGACTCAGTGCTCGGGCCAGTCGCGCTGCAGGCAGTCAGCCGGTTCGCAGACCCGGCTGCCCAGGCGATCGCAGGGTCGCTGCTGGCGCCGATGCCCGGAGTCGTGGCCAGAGTCGGCGTGGCGGCAGGCGACCAGATCGCGGCGGGTGAGCCGCTGCTCTGGCTGGAAGCCATGAAGATGGAGCACGTGATCTCGGCTCCGGTCGCAGGGATCGTCGCTGAGCTGCCGGTATCGGCCGGCCAGCAAGTTGAGGTGGGCACGGTGCTCGCTGTCGTCAAGCCACAGGAGGACCCGTGAAAATTGAGCAAGCACAGTGAATTTCACCGAGACCGACGAGCAGGTCGCGCTCCGGGCCGCGGTGGCAGAGCTCGGGCGCAAGTACGGGTACGGCTACTTCACCAGGCAGGCGCGCAGCGGAGGCCGGCTGACTGAGTTGTGGCAGGAGGCCGGGAAGCTGGGCTTCATCGGCGTGAACCTGCCCGCGGAGTACGGCGGCGGCGGCGCAGGCCTGTACGAGCTGTCCGTCGTGCTCGAGGAGCTTGCCGCAGCCGGCTGCGGCCTGCTGATGATGGTCGTGTCGCCCGCGATCTGCGGGACGATCCTTGCCAGGTTCGGTACGCCCGAGCAGAAGCAGCGCTGGCTGCCGAGGATCGCCAGCGGGTCGGCCATCATGGCATTCGGCATCACCGAGCCGGACGCCGGATCGAACTCGCACAAGCTGACCACGGTGGCGACGCGCGATGGCGATACCTGGGTGCTGTCCGGCCGCAAGATCTTCATCTCGGGCGTCGACGAGGCCGAGGCGGTCCTGATCGTCGGCCGGACCGCGGACACCAAGACCGGCAAGCTGCGTCCGGCCCTGTTCGCAGTTCCGACTGATGCTCCTGGCTTCAGCTTCCAGCCGATAGACATGGACATCGTCATGCCGGAGAAGCAGTACCTGCTGTTCCTCGACGAGGTCAGGCTGCCGGCTGACGCGCTTGTCGGCGAGGAGGACGCGGCCCTGCTGCAGCTGTTCGCCGGGCTTAATCCGGAACGGATCATGGCTTCGGCGATGGCGGTCGGCTCAGCCAGGTACGCGCTGGACAGGGCGGTCTCGTATGCCAGGGACCGGACTGTGTGGAGCGCGCCGATCGGCGCGCACCAGGGTCTCGCCCACCCGCTCGCGCAGGTCAAGATCGAGCTCGAGCTGGCCAGGCTGATGATGCAGAAGGCAGCCGTGCTGTACGACGCCGGTGACGACATGGCCGCGGGCGAGGCGGCGAACATGGCCAAGTACGCGGCAGCCGAGGCCAGCGTGCGGACTGTGGACCAGGCCATTCAGACGCTGGGCGGCAGTTCGATGACCAGTGAATTCGGGCTCGCCGCGATGCTGGCTAACGTGCGGACCACGAGGATCGCGCCGGTCAGCCGGGAGATGATCCTGAACTTCGTGGCGCAGCACTCCCTCGGCCTGCCCAGGTCCTACTAAGGAGGCACCAGTGCCAGATGAGTCAGTGCCAGCTGAGTCAGTGACGGGGGACGCAGTAGCCGCTCAGCTTGTGCAGTACTCGGTAGACCGCGGCATCGCCAGGATCGCGCTGGACTCGCCGCGTAACCGGAACGCGCTATCCGCAGCCCTGGTGGAGCAGCTGACCCGCGCGCTGGACACTGCCGGAGCGCAGGACGACGTGCGCGCGGTCGAGCTGACCCACACGGGGTCCACGTTCTGCGCTGGCGCGGACCTGAGCGAGGCCAGCCAGGGCGGCATGAAAGCCGGCGCCGAGCGGGTCATGACGCTGCTGAAGCTGATCGTCAGCCTGCGCAAGCCCGTGGTCGGCAGCATCGACGGGCACGTCAGGGCGGGCGGGCTTGGCCTGGTCGGAGCGTGCGACATCGTGCTGGCCGGGCCTAAGTCCACGTTCGCGTTCACTGAGGTGAAGCTTGGCCTGGCAGCCGCGATGATCTCGCTCACCACGCTGCCGAAGATGGAGCCGCGGGCAGCGAGCCGCTATTTCCTGACCGGCGAGACGTTTGACGCGGCGACCGCGGCCCGGATCGGTCTCATTACGGACGCTGTGGCCGACATCGATGCCGGCACACTGGCCGTACTCGATTTGCTGCGCGCCGCGTCGCCGCAGGGCCTGCGGGAAACGAAGCCGCTCCTGACGGCGGCCGTGCTGGACGGCTTCGATACCAAGGCCGCATCGCTCGCTGAGTTGTCGGCACGACTGTTCGGCTCGGCGGAGGCCGCGGAGGGAATGGCGGCGTTCCTGGAGAAAAGACGGCCATCGTTCGCGGCTGAGTAACTCCGATGACGAGTAGCTCAAACGGTAGCTCAGGAACGCGGGAGCCGCGGCAGGACCGGGGCTGGGCTACCCGGGCCCGGCTGCTTGAGTCGGCGGTCAGCTGCGTTGCCGAACTTGGCTGGAGCGGAGCTACCGTCGCCGTGATCGCCGCGCGGGCGGGGGTGTCCCGAGGCGCCACGCAGCATTATTTCCGCACCAGAGAGGATCTGCTCACTGCGGCGCTGGCGCACATGGCCGATGTCCGGGTCGCGGAGATCCGGCGCGAGGCGGCGCTGCTGCCAGCCGGGGAGCAGCGCACCAGCGACGTCGTCGGGCTCCTGGTCCGGCTGTACACCGGGCCGTTGTTTCGGGCCGCGCTGCAGATCTGGGCGGCTGCCGCGACCAGCGACCTCCTGCGCGACCTCGTTCTGCCGCTCGAGGCCCGGCTGGGCCGGGAGGCGCACAAGGCGGCGATCGAGTTGCTCCAGGCGGACGAATCCGTGCCAGGCGTCCGAGAGGCGGTGCAGGCCACGCTCGACCTCGCTCGCGGGCTCGGTTTGGCGGACACGCTGACCGACGATTCCACGCGCAGGGACCGCATCATCGCCCAGTGGGCGACGATGCTGGACGCGGCTCTCGTCAAGCGGGCCGACGGCTAGCTAGCCGGCTTGAACAGTTCGCTGAGAAGAAAATCACCGGAGGGCTGGAATGCCGTTGCCAGCGGCACAGGCAGGGCTGGAGCGTCGCTGAGATTAGCCAGCTCAGGCAGGCTCAGCGGTGCCAGCGCCGTCACCGACGACGATTTCCCGGTGTTGCCGGCCCCCGATTTGCCGGTCTGGTCGACGGCGATGCCGGCGCTCGAGGAGGCGAGGTGCTTGGCGTTTCCGCGGTAGACCGCATACGTGATGGCGACGTAGGCATCCGGTGCGCCCGCCACCCGGAACTCGAAACTGCCTTTCGAGTTCGTTTTTTTACTGGTCAGCGTTGTCCAGTACGACGTTCCCTTTTGGTTGTAGACGATGGACACCCGCTGGCCGGGGAAGGCCCGCCAGGACTTGCCGAGGACCTGGAGGCGGCCCTTGATCGTCACCGTGGAGCTGTAAGACTCTCGGCGCGGACTAATGCTGTAGGAGATGATCCTGGTCTGGTACTTCCACGCGTGCACGACCTTGCTGGCTGTCGCCTGGAAGCTGTAGGTGGCCGGGAAGACTGCCCGGTAGTAGGCGTTGGCACGCTTGGCTTTCAGGGTGCCAGCGAAGTACGACTCATCTGCGCCGGGACACGACCGGAACCTTTGCGACTGACTGCGCAACGAAAGAGTTCCCAGCCGCTTCCATGGGCCGTGGTCGCGGGCCGAGTACTGGATGTCGATCGACGTCTGCGGTGCGGGTCCTGTCGGTGCTTTCACCTCGACGCATCCCCTGGCGCTGACTTCGTCGTCCGTCGCCAGGCTGGCTGAGAACGACTTCATGGTCAGCGGCAGGGCGATGCTCAGGTTCCCCATCACCGACGTCTCCAGGGTCAGGCTGCGCGGGCTGACGGTCGCGGTCCAGCCGGGGCCGTGTGTCGACGGCAGCTTGGCCGTCAACGCGCCGCGGCTTCCGGTGGTGACCTTAGGCAGGTTTACCTTGCCCTCAGCCATTGACACCGTGACTTTTGGCAGCGCCGTCCAGGTCGTGCCGCTCAGGTACTGAACTGTGCCTTTGAGCGTCGCGGTCTGGCCGTACTTCAGGTGGGCGGGCGTTACCGCGATGCCGCTTATCCGGGTCTGTGCCTGGCTGACGCCGACTGTCACGTCGTCGGTCGCCTCGGTGTACGTCGTCGTGCTGCCGACGCTGAAAGCGTAGGCAGTTTTACGCGAGATGCCCTTGACCGTGTAGGAGAAATCGCCGTTCACGTCGGTTGTCTCGATCTGGGCGGGCGTGCCGGTATTCACGCTGACGTCCACCGGAGCGTTCTGGATGGCCACCGCCGTTGAGCCGCCGGGGGACACTCCTGTCAGGGTGCCCGAGAAGGTTACGGTCTGGGCGCCCTCGGTGACGCTCGCCGGATTCGCCGTGATGGTCAGCGTGGACTGCACCTGGTCCTGCCCGATCGGAACGCTTTCCGATCCGGCGGTGTACCAGGTCGAGCTGTCGACGCTGAAGTCGTAGTCGGCGGCCGTCTTGACGTTTTGTGCTTTGTAAGTGAAGTCGCCGCTCGCATCGGTGGTTTCCGTGACAGGGCTGGTGGAACCGTTGAGGTAGACCGGGACGCCGGCACCTATCCCGGTGGCCGTGGTACTGCCGAACGGCGTGACGCTCACGGTGCCGCTGAAGACGACAGTCGAGGAGGCCAGGTTGATGTCGGGCGGGGTGGCCGTCACCGCGACCGACGTCGTGCCCGGATCGACGTTGACCGGGACGTCGTCCGATGCGGCTGAGTAGAGGTTGTTGCTGCTGGCAGCCACGCTGAAGGTCTCAGTCGCGTCCTGCGTGATCCCGGTGCCGGTATAGCTGAAGTGCCCGTTCGAGTCGGTTGTCGTGAATGAGCCAGGCGACCCGTTGAGGTAGACCGGTGCCCCGGCCACGGGCACCGGAGTCGTGGCGCCCTGCGGCAGGGCGGTCACGGTGCCGGTGAACGAAGCGTTCTGCGAGCCGAACGTGAGGACGACCGGATTGGGCGTGACAGTGATCGTGGTTGGCGCTGCCTGCGCCCCGACCGACGCGGAATTGGACGCGCCGCTGTACAGCCCCTCCGTGCTCTGGTTGACGCTGAAGGTGTACGTCCCTGGCTGGACGCCGGTGGCGGTATAGCTGAAGTCACCGTTCGCGTCGGTTGTCTGGGTCACCGGGGTGCTTGACCCGTTCAGGTAGATAGGGATGCCGCTGCCGATGCCTACCGGGGTCTGACTCGCCGAACCCGGCGGTATCACGCTGACCGTGCCACTGAATGTGACGGTCTGCTCGCCCTCGGTGACCGTCGCGGGGCTCGCGGCGACGGTTATCGACGTAGCGGACTGCTGCGCGGTGACCGGTGGGTTGGTGCTCGCGGTTGCCGCTGGGTAGGTGCTGGTGGCGGCGACGCTGACGGTATAGGTACCCGGTGCGACTCCTGTGGCCTGATAGCTGTAGTTGCCGTTCGAGTCCGTCGTTGCTACCGGGTTGCTCGCGGCGCCGCTGAGGTCCACCGGCGCATTGGCGATACCAACGGGCGTGCCGCCGGGTGCGGTCCCGGTCAGCGTGCCGCTAAAGGTGACCTGCTGTGACCCTTGTGTGACACTCGGCGGAGCGGCCGACACGGTGAGGCTGCTGGCGGTGTAGGCGAACGAAAAAGATCCCGGTGCCGCCAGGCCACTGTCCGTCCCGTCAACGGAGTCCGAAGCGTCCACCGTGACCGTGTAGGTGCCGGCGGGCAGCGCCGACTCCGCGATCGACGGCGACGCTACCCAGACTTGATCGTCGGCAGGGCCGGAGCTGTAAATCATCGTCGGATCGGCTACGTCCTGATTACTCGCGCTGTAGATATGCGCCGTCATGCTCTGGATCTGCACGCCGTTGCCGTCGTCGGCGGCGATAGTGAAGTCGTACGGGTCCCCGTTGCTGTCGGGTCCGGCCGACAAGATTGAGATGTTGCCCGCCGTGGGAGCTGCCACTGCCGGGCTGAGGCTGGCGAGCGAAGTCGCCAGTGCGGTCGCGGTGATCGCGGTGCCGATCCAGTAACGGCGCCGGCTGGCTCGCCGCCGCGAGGCAGCCACCGACAGTTTGCGTGCGGGGCGGCGAGGCATCTCGGCCTCCTGTCGTGATGCGAGCGAAACCCATCCTGACCGGACCCTAGCGGCGGAATTCTCGTTGAGAGTGTGGTTAGTCACATCTTGATCTACCTGAGATCATGGCGCGTCATCCGGGCGTTCGGCTCGTCC
>Ga0335075_10016892_pt1 | contig 10876 bp, 11 predicted proteins | sample Lox_Sample_24_FD_206723 | JGI IMG/M metagenome (GOLD analysis project Ga0335075, IMG submission 206723) | Soil microbial communities from Loxahatchee National Wildlife Refuge, Florida, United States - Lox_Sample_2.4 | ecosystem: Environmental > Terrestrial > Soil > Wetlands | place: USA... | reverse complement strand
GCGAAACACACCGACTGGAGAAATAGCACTCAAAATTCTGGCATTAGTGACGAAAATCGGACACATTACCGGTAACGTTCTTCACTCTCCATGAGATCTTTAGTTCGTTCCTTCACACTCTTTTCGAGCTCGGCTCGCATTCGAGCAATGTCGAGATGAGTATGGACACGGGCAATCAGTTCCTTTGCGCTGAAAGGTTTTGCGAGATAATCGTCCGCTCCAGCCAATAATCCTTCCACTCTTGCTTCTTCACCTGCCTGTGCACTCAAAAGAATAAATGGAGTAGAGCGTGTCTCGGGAGATGATCTAATGACCTTTAGCAACCCGTAACCTCCAAGTGTAGGCATCATAATATCACTTAAGATTAGATCAGCGGCACCCTGTACAGCAATCGACAGCGCATCTTGTCCATTTGCAGCTTCGATAACTTCGTAAAACTGCGACAATACGCCTTTGACATAACGTCGCATATCTTCATTATCGTCGGCGACCAGAATTCTACATCCACGACTCGAGATGGGAAGCCATTGATTAGTTCGAAGTGCTGTGGTGGAGTTAGTATCACTCGAAGCCGTTGACAGCGCTCGCCCAGAAAGTTGATCGGACCCAGTTGCGGGGATGCTCCATCGTGATGCTTCTTCAACAACACTGGCTCCATAATCACGTTCTATTGTCGTATCTAGAAGATCTGACCCTAGCACAACCTGATCTTCTGGTAGATGACTGTAACCCAAACGAAGAAGTATGACGAAAGTCGTACCGACGCCAAAAGTACTTTCCACCTCTAGCTTTCCACCGTGAAGTCGAACGAGTTCTTGGGTCAAAGCGAGACCAATTCCTGTGCCTTCGTACGACCGGCCTTTCTGATCGTGTACGCGATGGAATTTTTCGAATATACGACTGACCTCGTGGGATGGAATTCCAATTCCAGTATCCCGGACCGAAAACAACATGTGGCGATTATCATCTGCAAGGCGACATGTAACGGTGATTTGACCGCTAAGAGTAAATTTGAAAGCATTTCCAATGATGTTGAAAACAATTTTCTGGGGTCAGAACCATTAATGGAGAAAGTACCTCCCACATTTCTCTGTCTACCCAAACTTTCTTTTCCTTTCCGCTCACGTCGACGACATATTTAACACCCCCCTTTTCGATTGCACTGCGGAAAAGGCTAGCCAAATCTGCAGTATACCTTTGTAGATTGGTCTCCCTAAAGGAAGCCGTCATCCTTCCAGCCTCCACCCGAGAGAAATCCAATAGAGAATTAACCAATCTCAACAACCTTCTGCCGTTTCTCCTGGCCAGATCCAAGCGCCCTTTGTGCTGCTGAGACAACGAAGGATCTTCCAAACATTCCTCCAAAGGTCCCAAGATCAAAGTCAATGGAGTCCTTAGCTCATGCGAGACACTGTTGAAAAAGGATGTTCTTTCTTGATTTAACGTAGCGAGCTCCTCTGCTCTTGCTACCTCATCTTCGATATTCTTTACCATATTCATAGCGGCTGCAATTTGTCTTCCACACATATCGGCAAAAGTTTGATATGTTTCATCGAATTCTCGTCTTGGATTAATTCCGAGAACCAACATACCAACCATGGTATCTTTCCTTGAAAAGTCTTGTCCTCCCATAATAGGCACAGCAATGGCATCAGTCGGTAACTCTGGCCAACCTTGCTGCTCTATTCCTTCTAAAACATCCGGTGATAATTCCCGTATACCAATCAACTGTTGCTGCTCTGACATTTTTCGAAATGGCCAAACATGGATCTCATCTTCTTCATCTGAAATACCGGTCTCGTATCTGTGCATGTTGATTTCCACCACCTTAGGAGCTAGGGGATGAGTCTCGGGAATTCCAACCGTATCTTGGAGCCTGTACACCCAGACCGCAGGATCTGTTTTATCCGTTGCATTGGTACTGCTGGAATGAGTAGGTTGCAGGGATATGCGGCGACCTAATTCTGTAGACGAGCCGGCATTGGTTGACCCTGTGAATGTCGTTCCGTAATCGCTTGAACAGAAGTATACCAGAGCAAAGGGCACGTCGAAGGGATTATACGTAAATGCGTGGACAATAGATTTCCCTAGTTCAAGCATCGAGCGACATCGTGCAGTGTTGATATCCAGCTCGCGAAGTGTTCGTAGTCGGCGCTCTGCAAGAATACGACTCGTGCTTTCAAAGCATGCTATCATCAGCGTTGCATTAGAATTATCATACGATTCAGGAAACCAAGAACGTCACCATTTTCGTCACGGATCGGAATATAAGACCTATCGTCAACGATGAATGAAATGCGAATACCAAGTGAAATAAGTTTCTTCAGGATAGCCATGACGTTGCATTAGTAAGAACGAGTCCTCTGTATAGACACTCTCTCCCTTCATGACATCTTCGATCACAGGTTCCAACGTTGGCCATAGTTCATCGTAGTGGCGTTTGGCAGTATCTCCGAAAGCGGTTGGGTGTTTATTTCCAGCTACAGGTATGTATCCATCATTGTATATTAGGATATGACTCTGTCCCCACCAAAGAGCCATTGGGTGGGTACTTGTCAGAACGAGTGAAGTCATGCTGGTCAAGATTTGATTCCAATGATCCATGGCTCCAAGCTCAGTCTTTGACCAGTCTATCTCATGGATTAATTTTCCCGTCTCACTTCCGCCACCCATCGCTTTGACGAACTATGATCAGAAACAAATTGAAGATTGAGTTACTCGCTCACTATGGCGCCACCGATAAGCTGCTGTCTGATGGTCTTCCAAGACTGAGGCCAGACGTGATCTTTCACTCTTATTTGTACTTGAAGAAAAGCCTCGAGAGGATGCATCCCTAACTCTGGTCCGTTTTGTACTGGAACTAGACGAGCTAGAGGATAAGGGTCCGGATTTGATACGAGGTCGACCCAGAGGTTCTAAGCGTCGAAGACTGGAACCAGAGGAGGTGGAGGAAGAAGGTGTGGTTTTGTTACGAACTCGGCCCGAAGGTTCCAATACGGTGTGAGGATCCTTAACTTCCTTGCCGCCGTCTTCATCGTCTTCCTCATCAATGACTGCAACTGGACTTTCGGTATCGTCCGATAAATTGGCTGCATTCGCCGAAATTGGGGAAAACTGAACCGTTCCCACTCTTCTTCCACTGAGCACTATAAATTTGTTGTCCATGACGACCGCATTCCATTCGATGTCCACGAATTGAGGAGTTGGCTCAACGAGCTCGCCATCCTCCGCAAGGGTGAATCCTTTAAATCGTGTTTTGAGTTGATGCAGTTCATGGGGTGCTTGAGCAATGTCGTTGACCCATGCGAGAAAATGCGAAGCAGAGGGGTTAATACACTGAACCTGTAGAATGGAGAGGAAATTATCAAGCAACTCCTCAGTCGGCGGAGGATATGAGATTCCATATGGCTCTTCGTCTCGTTCGGGGGAATCGCCAATGGTGCCGAGGAAGGCTTTATTGACATAACAAACTCGCAGGGAATTTGTTGCTAGGGTCTCTCCTTCGGAAGTGAACACCAGAGCTGGAAGCGGGATTATGTCGAGGTACTTGGATAGAGCCAGATCCTCCATGATTACGCGTCCTCTGTGCTGCCTTGGGCGTTTCAAGGAGGCCGGCGTTGGAGACTCAGAGGCGTCTTAGAGACTCATTTGCGGTCAGAAGTTTGGGCTTTGCGAGTCGCTATTTCTTGAAAGCGGTGAATTCTAGGACGTTGAGGATGGCTGGGTATCTCTACTCCTGGGCTTTGAGGCTTTTGAGTTGCCTTTTGTCCTTTGGGAGATTTCTTTTCTGAATCCCATCGCTCAGAATGGAAGGATTTATAAGGTATGACGTTTTATTCGTTTTCCAGCAATTGCGTAGCGAATCAAGGCACACCGGTTACTCGCTGTTTCCAGATCGCAGATTACAGTGCGCACGCTGCTTGGCAGTAAGTAAAGTAAGCTGCGCCACTCTGAGTCGCAAAGTGGGACGATGACGGATCTTTATCGCGGCACAAGGTCGGCTAGGGAAAGTCTGGACCAAAGTTCATGAATACCGTCCTCACAAGAGAAGACGCTGGAAATACTCTGGAGAATTTACGGCCTTCGGACCCACAGGGAGGGGGACAGAGTCACTGGTCATTTTGACGGTCGTGTTCCTTTTATCTAATACCCTACTGCTGCTACTAAACCGATCTTTCGTTACAGGATTGACGAAACCGTTGAATAACCCGCAGCCAAAACCGTCAACATCTGTATCAATCCCCAGAAAAAGGGTATCCAAGTCGACATTGTAAACCCTGCATTATAGAGTGCAGCCAGCGTAAAGCCTATGCCAGTTAGCGACAACTGCTGAAGAAAATACATACCAACAATTGTCCCACTGATCAAAGCGATAAACAAGCCGGAAGCAACATATACAATCGGTATTAATATAGCCCATTTGCTCTTGAAGAAGTAAACACTCCATGCCCATAATCCAGCAGCGAGAAAGACGGCACCAAAGATTGTGAATGTCCAAAATAAGGTGAATCGCCAGATGTCTGTAGAGTAATAAAGGTATTGAGGAACGTTGGGTGCGGTGTTAAACGGCCAGTAGAGCGAAGGCCACTCAGGAGTTCTGTATCCCAGTGGAGGAGAGAAACCGTTTCCTTCCAGTCTGTACACAGTTAGAGGAATTCAAGTTGATGGTAAAATGTACGATGTCATCGTCTGTAGCCTTCCATGTCTTGATCTATCAACGCATTGTCGCGAGACGGGTGATGGTTAGCTCTGTGATGTGTGATTGAGCGTGATCGGACGAAAGTTGGTTCAGACCAATCAAGCTCAGACAGACGTCGGATCTGCAATTGCCTTTTGGTTGCTGCTTAGTAAAAGAATTTTTTTCAGTTTTTTTCTCTCCACACCGCACACAAATTACTCGTCAGCAGAAAAGGCGTCAAAGAAAGAAGGATTCTCTTCCCTAGACAGTTTTCGATCAAAGGACTTACAACTTCTTTGATTGCATATTTATTTCTTGTCATCCATCATCAGAAACAACCACTTAGTTTGTAATTTGCATCAAACGGCGTCAAAATGGTCAACTTTACCGTCGAACAGATTGTATGAATCCTCACCCCCTTCCTACGTGAATGAGTCTGACTGACGTTTATAGCGCGCCTTGATGGACAAGTCAACTAACATTCGTAACATGAGGTTATCCTCCTCCATTTTCAAGTCATTGACTCTCTAGTGTTATTGCCCATGTCGATCATGGAAAGTCAACTTTAACCGATTCTCTTGTCTCCCGAGCTGGTATCATATCCGCTGCCAAAGCTGGAGAACAGCGGTTCACCGATACACGTCAAGACGAACAGGTACTATTCTCATGGAATCATCCGACTGACTTCAGGATCGTTGCATCACCATCAAATCTACAGCTATTTCCCTGTATGCGGAATTGAGTGACGACGATGTTAAAGATGTTGCTCAGAAATACGATGGAAATGAGTATGCCTCCCTCAATTAATCGCGTTAATATGACAGATTCTTGATCAACTTGATTGACTCTCCTGGCCATGTCGACTTTTCTTCTGAAGTCACTGCTGCTCTTCGTGTCACTGATGGTGCTCTCGTCGTCGTAGACTGTGTGGAGGGTGTATGCGTACAAACTGAAACTGTTCTTCGTCAAGCTCTCAGTGAACGTATCAAGCCTGTCGTCATCATCAACAAGGTTGATCGAGCTCTTCTCGAACTGCAAATCTCAAAAGAAGATTTGTACCAATCTTTTTCGCGTACTATTGAATCGGTCAACGTCATCATCGCTACTTACTTCGACAAGGTACTCGGTGACGTCCAAGTCTATCCCGAGAAAGGCACCGTCGCTTTTGGTTCCGGTCTTCACGGATGGGCATTCACAGTTCGTCAATTTGCAATTCGATATGCCAAGAAATTCGGTGTTGACAAGCAAAAGATGATGGAGCGTCTTTGGGGAGACAATTATTTCAACCCCAAGACCAAGAAATGGGTCAAGAACGGCACTGGAGCCGATGGTAAACCTCTCGAACGTGCTTTCAACCAATTTGTTCTCGATCCTATCTTCCGTATCTTCTCAGCCGTCATGGGATTCAAGAAGGACGAAATTCCCGACCTCCTCGCTAAGCTTGAAATCAGTCTTAAAGGTGATGAAAAAGAGTTGGAAGGTAAAGCACTCCTCAAAGTCGTCATGCGCAAATTCCTTCCTGCTGCCGATGCCTTGTTGGAAATGATGGTCATCCACCTTCCTTCCCCCGTCACTGCTCAGAGATACCGTGTCGAGACATTGTACGAAGGTCCTATGGATGATGAATGTGCTATTGGCATTCGTGATTGCGATCCCAAGGCTCCCTTGATGTTATACGTTTCCAAGATGGTGCCGACATCTGATAAAGGTCGATTCTACGCCTTCGGCCGTGTCTTCTCTGGTACTGTTAGAGGAGGCTTGAAAGTCCGAATTCAGGGACCCAACTATACTCCTGGAAAGAAGGAAGATTTGTATGTCAAGGCTATCCAACGTACTGTTCTCATGATGGGACGTACTGTTGAACCTCTTGAGGATTGTCCTGCTGGTAACATTGTCGGTCTCGTCGGTGTCGATCAATTCTTGTTGAAATCTGGGACTCTGTCAACCAGTGAAACTGCACACAACCTGAAGGTTATGAAATTCTCCGTCTCTCCTGTCGTGCAAGTTGCTGTCGATGTCAAGAACGCCAACGATTTGCCTAAACTCGTCGAAGGTCTCAAGCGTCTCTCAAAATCCGATCCTTGCGTATTGTGCCTCACGTCTGAAAGCGGTGAACACATTGTTGCTGGTGCCGGAGAATTGCATTTGGAAATCTGTCTTAAGGTATACTTTTTCTATATCAAGCGCTAATCTTCAGGATCTTGAGGAAGATCATGCCGGTGTTCCACTGAAGAAGTCAGACCCAGTTGTATCATATCGTGAAACTGTTGCCGCCGAATCGAGCATGGTAGCTCTTTCCAAGTCTCCAAACAAACATAATCGTCTCTACGTCAAGGCTCAACCTTTGAGTGAAGAAGTCTCAGCTGACATTGAAGCCGGTAAGATCGGCCCTCGAGACGATCCCAAGATCCGGGCCAGAATTCTTGCCGACGAACACGGTTGGGATGTCACTGATGCCCGAAAGATCTGGTGTTTCGGTCCAGATACCACTGGTGCCAATCTGTTGGTTGATCAAACCAAGGCAGTTCAATACTTGAACGAAATCAAGGATAGTTGTGTTGCAGCATTCCAATGGTACTTCTCCCACTCTTCGTTTTATCATTTCGTATTCTAACTGTGTTAAGGGCCTCAAAGGAAGGTTGTGTCGCTGAGGAACCCATGCGAGGAGTCCGATTTGACATTCAAGACGTCACATTACACTCTGACGCCATTCACCGTGGTGGAGGACAAATCATCCCTACTATGCGACGAGTTCTTTACGCGGCTGAATTACTTTCTCAACCCACCCTTCAAGAACCAATTTTCCTTGTCGAAATCCTTTGTCCTGATGCAGCTATGGGTGGAGTCTACTCTGTACTCAATCGTCGACGAGGTCACGTCTTTGCTGAAGAACAACGTCCTGGTACTCCTTTGTACACAATCAAAGCGTACTTGCCAACAAACGAGTCTTTCGGATTTACAAGTGATATTCGTCAAGCTACTGGTGGCCAAGCGTTCCCTCAAACCGTGTTCGATCATTGGGAAGGAATGAAGGGAACTGCTCTTGACGTTGATAGTCAGCCTGGAAAGATTGTCCTTGCGCTGAGAAAGAGAAAGGGTTTGAAGGAGAATGTGCCCGATGTCAGCGAGTATTATGATAAGTTGTAAACGGCGGCGGCAAAGACCGGGTCTCCCCTTGTTTGTCTTGTTTCGAGTGATTGTGATGTTGTGGTTTGTCTAGTTTGCCATAGTTTGTTTTACATCTCTATTACTTCTCTTTCAGTTGGATAGCTAGAGATATAGCTACTTGCTAGAATCAGGTTATCAAAGCGTATACATAAAAGGATTGTGTTATTAAAATTGTTACAGTGCTTACTTAGATTTTCGCGAATGACATCGCGCGGGTATCTTATATTACAATTGAAATGCTATTTGACGCCAATGAATACGCTATGCTTTATGCTCAAAAACTCCCAGTAAAGCCGCCTATCTCCAGAAGACCTTAACTCTTTATCAGCACCATCAGTTCCACATTGGATTTTTGTTTCACCTTCCTCAGCGCTGACAATCCCGGTTCCCCTTTATCCACTGATAGTTTTTCCTCTAATTGCATTGATGCCTTTTCTGCTTCCATTTGTTCCATCTGTGTCACTTGACTCGTTTGGCGCGTCAAGGCATCTTTTAGCGATAACCCCAGCGCATATGCAACCTGTCGACACACACTGTTACCGATGATCCTATACGCCTTGTGGGGCTTTCCAATAAGGACATCACTATCGAAGAAGCCTTGTGCTCTTTTCGCCTCCAAGTTTGAAAGAGCCCGATCCTCATCGTAATGTAGTGTCTTTCCACTGATTCGACTTTGAGGAGCTTGCACACAGGTAATAGTTGGAGATAGTCCATCTGAACTAAGTCTGGTGAATCTGCTGTCTTGGGCTTCAAAAGGTACGAATCGCGGCGTGAGATGCTCAGGCATCAACTGTCGTTTGTGAAAAGCGTACTTGTATCCAGGATACCGGCCCCAGACGGTGGAACTTGCGAAGGCATCGGAGTGAGGTATGCGAGACATTATCTGACGATCTCGAGCATTTGGAGTCCAGTACGTCTTATGGTCCGGAAAAGGAATACATACACCTAGGTGGGAATTGCCGATCTTAGGTAAGTCACCCCAGAAGTCTTTGAGCTCGACAGATGGAAAAGCTGTAAGGTCGTCAAAACTTCTTTCGGCGAATTTAATGTTCGTGGCGGTTTTGCCAACGGCACGACCCTTGACGTCCAAGGGATGCGCATGAGAACCTTGCGGAATGCTTGGTAGGATACAGCCCGGCGCAGCTATCTCAATAAATAACCTAGTTCGCAATTGCGGTGCCCCAAAATTCCATGCGTCTAGTAGGAGACAACGGCATTGGTATCCCATTCCGATGAGAGCACACATGAGCTGATTTGATATGTTGACTGTATTACCACGATATTTACGGTCCGTCGCCATCGCTGGCACATTCTCGAGAATGGCGTATTTCGGTCGGTAGAAGTCGATAGCAGATATCGTTGTACAAATCAAAGCAGAGTTGTTTAGACTCTTCATTGCTTCGTGACCTTGGGGATTAGCCGCTGAGAATCCCTGGCACGGTGACCCAGCCAGTATTAATTCGATATCGCCTCGCTGTGGCATGTTTCCCCTGCCACATCCACTAATGACATCAAAAAGGAAGTTGTTAACGGATCCAAGGTAGAGGCGGACTTTGTCCTCCCCTTGAGGGAGATTTGCTTTGTATGTATGAAGCGCGTGCGTATCTATATCAACCGCGCTAAATGTTACTAAAATTAACAATGAAGGGCATACCAGACATGACGCACAGCACCGCCATCTGCAACTCCCCTACCAAAGTTTCCACCCCCGCAGAATAAATCTAATCCACGCAGAACTTTTGCTTCAGGTGTGATCTCCGCGACAACATCAAACGATCCTTTATTTTCGCTGGGACTTGATGAAATGGAAGTAAGAGAGTCGGGATTTTCAGTCTCAGCACTTGAGAACAACGCATTTGACTCTTTCTCCGTGTCATCAGGAGTTTTCTCTGACCTGCTGCTTTGGTCGCTGCCACTTTCAACTAGAGCTCGGATCTCAACTTTGCCACCTTCGATGGCCATTGTCGAACACTGCTCGCGATAGAAAAAGCAATCTGATGATCCCTTCCAACTGGCGACCAATTGCTGTATCTGGTCCCCGTCTCTCACGACGTCCACGCGACATTTCCTAGCGATTCGGTGCGGTGAGATATCGACAACTTCTTCACTCCAAACTAACTCATTTACCATTCCCACCCCTCCATCAACTTCCCTCCGTCGTTCCATTTTCCGTACCCACGCTCTCTTGTCTTCGTAGAATTCAAACCGGTATGGCTGTAATCTCTCTCGTTCGTTTACCAAGATGAATTGGCCATGAGTATATTTTGGTATGTCGATGGCATGCCGACAAGGACATGGTGTTTCTGGGGCAATATCACGAGGTGTGAGAAGGGTGACATGCACGTCCTCATTATTCGTACTATACTTTTGACGGACGAAGTATTCGGCATCTGTCATTAGCAGAGGACTCACCATGAAATTACCTGGATCTTTTGGCTTTCCATCAATGCAAAAGAACTCTACAGCAACCTTCCGCACTACTTCGTCCAGAAGTATGGTCTTTCCACACTCGCAATGATCACTGAAGAATAACTAGCACGTCAATATTTGGCATCTTGATCAGAAAATATCTTACTTCGTTAGCGTGCGGGTATTTCATTAACATGCAGAGTGCCATGTCCTCCGGCCAATATAACCAAATGATTTTCAACTTCACGACTCCTTTTGGTGTAGTCCATTTATCTGTCACGAAAGCATACCATTTCTGGGTTGATTTCTTCCATCGTGTGTCACTGTCCCTTTGTAACTCCACAACATCACCTACTCTTACCATTCCCCGTGTTCCTGTCGTAAACCGAGGATATTGCACAGTACGATATTCGTCATGGTGGAAGGTATAGTATTTTGGAGGCTGTACGACGTTTGAGACCAGAAGAAGATCATCAAGTTCTTCATCGGACGTATCGACTTGATCGGATTCGACTACCTCAAGCCCTTCATCAAAAATCCATCCAAATAAACTTCCAACGTAGGCGGTGACAACACAACGGCCTCGTGCAAGGGATGGCGGATGAGCCGGTCGGATGGCGG
>Ga0335075_10016890_pt1 | contig 10877 bp, 5 predicted proteins | sample Lox_Sample_24_FD_206723 | JGI IMG/M metagenome (GOLD analysis project Ga0335075, IMG submission 206723) | Soil microbial communities from Loxahatchee National Wildlife Refuge, Florida, United States - Lox_Sample_2.4 | ecosystem: Environmental > Terrestrial > Soil > Wetlands | place: USA: Florida... | reverse complement strand
ACGGTGGTGGGCACCACGCTGGTTCTCCAGCAACAGCGCGGGCACCACCACCGTGTTCCGGCCGCTCCCCCAGCAACAGCGCGGGCACCACGACCGCGTTCCGGCCGCTCCCCCAGCAACAGCGCGGGCACCACGACCGCGTTCCGGCCGCTCCCCCAGCAACAGCGCGGGCACCACCACCGTGTTCTGGCAGCGGCCCTTCGGCGTATGGCAGGCGGGGAGCTCGCTGCAGAGCGGGGTGATTACCAGGCGGGAGGCGCAGGACTGCGCGATGACCGATGAGGCGGTGCGGCGCCGGCTTCGTTCCAGGGTGCCCTGGCAGGTGCCGCTTCCAGCGCCTCCCTGATCGCTTCCAGCGCCTCCCTGATGTCGCGCATCCGCTGGCCGGCGGGCTCCGGCTGCGTCGTGCCATAAGACCTGGCTAGCTCCGCCAGCAGCCCGGCGATCGCCGCGCGGCGCTCGGGCCGGGCTGGTGCGACCGTCAACTCGGCGTTCACTCGGGACTCCCTGGGCTTCCTGACCGGCCGCGGGTAACAGGGCCAGGTCGGCGACGGTCAGCGCCCGGTCGAGCGCCACGAGGATCGTGTCGAGCTCGCCGTCGCTGACGATCAGCGGCGGGGCGAGGAACAGCGACTCCTCGTCGACGTCGGCCGCGATCAGCACGCCCGCGTCCAAGGCGGCCGCCAGGATGGGGGCAACCCCGGCGGGATCGCCGGCGCCTGCGGGCGAGGTGCGCCAGACGCCGCCGCGCAGCTCCACGATCCAGTGCAGGCCAAGCCCGGCCACCCGGCGCACGCAGGCGTGCGCGGCGGCGAGCTCGGCCAGCCGCCTGCGGAGCGTGGCGTCCAGCGCGTCCGCCCGCTCCACCAGGCCGTCCCGCGCGATCCGGCGCACCGTGGCGCTGATCGCCGCCACGGTCAGCGGGTGACCGCGGAGGGGGCTGAGCGAGTGCCAGCGGCGATCGCGCAGCAGCCCGGCGACGCGCTGCGAGACAACCACGGCGCCGGCGGCCGTCACTCCCCCGGCCAGGCCCTTGCCCATGGTGACGATGTCCGGGCGGGACTGGCCCCGTTGCAGCGTCAGCCACCGGCCCTGGCGGCCCAGGCCGGTGAGCGCCTCGTCGGCGATCCACAGCGCGCCGGCCTCGCGCGCGGCGCGGGCGAGCTGGTCCTGGTACGCAGGGGCGGCCTGGACGCCGCCCTGGCTGTAGTCGATGATCACCGCGGCCGCGTCGCCGAGCGTGCCCGCCAGGTCGGCGGGCAGGCAGCGGCAGCCGCCGTCGGGCGCGCACGGGGCGTGCACCCCGCAGCTTGGCGCGGGGATCTGGCGGACATCGGCGAGCCGGGGCACCGGGCTCTCGCCACCGCGGGCCGACGAAAGGCCGCCGTGCCAGTGCGGCTGCACGGTCACCTCGCGGGCCAGGCCGACGCTTCCGAGGTAGGCACGCTCCCTGGTGACCAGCGGGCTGCGCCCGGTCAGCGCCTGGGCGAGCGAGAGCGCCAGATCGTTGGCCTCGCTCGCACTGGTGCAGAACCGCACCGCGCCGACCCATTCCTCCTCGCCGGCGAACACGTGCTCGAGCAGGTCGTCCGCTGCCCGCTGGCGCCCCTGCCAGAGCCATCCCTCGTACAGCACGGGGCTGCCCGACGCCCCGCGGACCACCGCGACAAGATCGGGATGTGCGTGCCCGAGCGGCGCCGCCGTGTTGCTCGCGTCGATCACACGCCTGCCGTCGGCGAGCCGGAACCAGACGCCGGCGGCACCGGCGACCTCGATCCCAGCCATCCCGAGCCCCGTCGACAGCACCGGGAGGTGCATAGCCGTCTCCTGCCAGTCGACATGGCCCCGTAAGGAAGACGGCCAGCCGGCATCGCCGGTTGGCGATGCGCACAGCCCGGACGCTCCCCGCCGGGGCCGCGATGCGACCCCACCGCAGCGGGCGATGAGGCGGGATCGCGCGCGGCAGGTCCTTGCCGGCCGCGGCGCCGGGTGGGCCACGGCCAAGCCAGGGATTGTCGTAAAAGGATAACCGGTCCATACCGGGCCGCATCGGCCGAACGGAAAGCCCCGCGTGACCACCTTTGCAGGCACTCGGGTGTCCCCCCGCGCCGGCTTCGGATGGCACGCGGGCGGCGTCCCCCGCGCCAGCTTCGGGGCGCGGCAGTGCATCCGCCCACGGCAGCTCGGGGCGACGCGGGCGGCGTCCCCCGCGCCAGCTTCGGGGCGCGGCAGTGCATCCCGCCCGCGGCAGCTCGGGGCGATGCGGGCGGCGTCCCCCGCGCCAGCTTCGGGGCGCGGCAGTGCATCCCGCCCGCGGCAGCTCGGGGCGACGCGGGCGGCGTCCCCCGCGCCAGCTTCGGGGCGCAGCAGTGCATCCCGCCCGCGGCAGCTCGCGGGTTGTGGGACCATGCTGGAACGTGGCTGGTAACGGCGAGCACGAGGACGCGGTGCAGCGCAGCCAGGAGCGCTGGCTGGCGGTCCGCGGCTACCTCAACGCGCGCAGGCACGAGCTGGCCGCCGCGGCGCAGCACCTGTACCCGCCGCCATGGCGGGTGGCCGGCACGCCGCTGGTCGCCAGGCCCGAGTGGCTGCCGGCCGCCCCGGTCCCGCTCGACGAGGTCAGGCTGGGCTGGCTGCCGGAGCCACCGCGCCCCGGGATCGACGCCACGCTGGGCTCGCCCGACGTCCTCCCGCTGCGCGGCGGCGGGCGCAGGTTCGGCAGCTACGCGGCCGCGCTGGGGGCGCTGAGCCGGCCGGGGCTGTTCGAGGACCGAGCCTGCTACCGGCTGCTCGACGCGCAGGCGACGCCCGAGGGGGCGAAGCTCGGCTTCGGGCCCGGCCACTACTTCCAGGTGATCGACACCTGTGAGGCGGTCGCCCACGAGTACGCGGCCGCGACGCTGGCCGGCGGCGGCCAGGCACCGGCCATGGCCGGCCTGCCGCTCCGGGCGCTGATCGGCGATCCCACCGACCTGGCCCGGCGGCCGGCGCTGGCGGCCATCTGCACGCTGGTGCTGCGCGCGGACCGCGCCAGCCGGGGAGCCGAGATGATCCTGCACTGGCGGGACCCCGCGCGGGTGGCCAGCGGCGGGGGGATGTACCAGGTCGCGCCCGTCGGCGTGTTCCAGCCGTCGCACGACGCCGAGTGGAACCGGGCGAACGACTTCAGCCTCTGGCGCTGCTTCGTCCGCGAGCTTGCCGAGGAACTGCTCGGCGCGGCCGAGGACTACCAGAGTGACACGGCGCCGATCGACTACGAGGGCTGGCCGCTGGCGGCCCAGCTCGCCGAGGCCCGCAGGTCCGGTGCGCTGCGGATGTACTGGCTCGGCCTCGGCTGCGACCCGCTCACGCTGGCCACCGACATGCTCTCGGTCGCCGTGTTCGACGCCGGCCTGTTCGACGCCACGTTCACCGGCCTGGTGCGCGCGAACGCGGAGGGCCGCATCGTCGCGCCGGACGGGCCGGGGGAAGACGTGGGCGTAGCGTTCAAGGAAACGAACGTCGAGCGGTTCGCCGCCCGAGAGCCGATGCAGCCGGCCGGCGCCGCGCTGCTGCGCCTCGCCTGGGCACACCGGGAGATGCTGCTTTCCTGGTAAGCGGCAGAATACCGGGATGGACCAGGCATCCGAGTTCGTCGGCGACCCCGCCGAAGGCCGCGTGTTCACCGCCGGGCGGGCGGTCCGCGGCCCCGACGTGACCATGGACGGCCGCCTGCGCCTCGACGCGCTGGCCAGGTACCTGCAGGAGGCCGCCGAGGGCGATCTCGCCGACGCGCGCTGGCCGTTGGCGTACGACTGGATCGTGCGCAAGTGCGCGGTGCGCATCGCCGGCTTCCCGCGCCTCGGCCAGCGGCTGCAGGTGCGGACGTTCTGCTCCGCGGTCGGGCCCCGGTGGGCCGAGCGCACCACCACTCTGGCCTCCGGCGACGGCGACCTGGTGCAGGCCAGGGCGGTGTGGGCGGCGGTCGCCGCCGGCAGCGGCAGGCCGTGCCCGCTGGGGTCGGAGTTCTACCGGGTGTACGGGCCGAGCGCGGGCGGGCGCAGCGTATCGGTCCGGCTGTCGCATCCCCGGCCTGCCGAGCCGTCGGCCGGCGATCCGTGGCCGCTGCGGGTCACCGATTTCGACGCCTCGGGCCACGTCAACAACGCGATCTACTGGGCGGCGGTGGAGGAGGCCGTGGCCGGGCTCGGCTGGCTGCCGGGCAGCGCCGAGGTCGAGTTTCACCGCCCCGCGCTGCCCGGCTGCAAGCCCAGGCTGCTGCGGCACGCCGCACCGGACCAGGCCTGGGCCTGGCTGCTGAACGGCACCAGCCCGCTCGCCTCCGCCGTGCTCGCCCGCTGACGCGGGCGCCGCCAGGGTGTCAGCGCGCTGACGGCCGGCTGTCAGCGCGGCCGCCGACGATGGCGGCATGACGACTGTTATCGAAGCCGAAGGGCTGACCAAGCGGTTCGGCGCCACGCTGGCGCTGGCGGGCGTCGACCTCGCCGCCGAGGGCGGCCGGGTGCTCGCGCTGCTCGGCCCGAACGGGGCCGGAAAGACCACGATCGTGCGCATCCTGGCCACGCTGCTGAAGCCGGACGCCGGCCGGGCCCGGATCTGCGGTTACGACGTGGTCGACGACGCCGTCGCCGTGCGCCAGCTGCTGGCGCTCACCGGCCAGTACGCCTCCGTGGACGACGAGCTCACCGGGACCGAGAACCTCATCATGATCTGCCGGCTGCTCGGCTTCGGCCGGGCCGCGGCCCGAGCCCGGGCGCGCGAGATGCTCGAGCGCTTCGAGCTCGCCGGCGCCGCCGGGCGAGCGGTGAAGACGTACTCGGGCGGCATGCGCCGTCGGCTCGACCTCGCCGCGAGCCTGCTCGGCGACCCCGAGGTGCTGTTCCTCGACGAGCCGACCACCGGGCTTGACCCGCGCGGCCGGGGCGAAATGTGGGACACGGTGCGCGGCGTCACCGCCCGCGGGGCCACGGTGCTGCTCACCACCCAGTACCTGGAGGAGGCCGACGAGCTCGCCGACCAGATCGCGGTGATCGACCACGGCGTGGTCGTGGCGTACGGGACGCCGGCCGGGCTGAAGGAGCGGACCGGCAGCCAGACCCTGGCGGTGCGCGCCGCCGACCGCGGCACCACCGAGCAGGTGGCCGGCATCGTGGCCGCGGTTGCCGGGGTGCGGCCCGACGTCGCCGCCGACAGCGGCCTGGTCACGGTCGCGGTCAGCGACCCGGCCATGGTCCCCGCCGTGCTGCGGCGGCTCGACGACGCCGGGATCGTGGCGGCCGAGCTGAGCCTGCGCCTGCCCAGCCTTGACGAGGTCTTCCTGACCCTGACCGGGCACCGCGCCGAAGAAGAAAGCGATCTTGAACGTAACGGGAGGGTGGCATGACCACACTGCGCGAGCCCATTGAGGGGCGGAAGGCCGCGCGGGGCGGGCCGGGGGCCTCCGGAACCCGGGCCCCGGGCGGACCCGGCCAAGCGGCGCGCCGCCGCATCGGGGTCCGGCAGACCCTTGCCAACGGGCTGACCCTGGCCTGGCGGAACGTGACCCAGCTCAAGCACTCGCCGGAGAAGCTGATGGACGTCACGCTGATGCCCATCGTCTTCCTGGTGCTGTTCCTTTACGTGTTTGGCGGCGTGGTGTCCGGGAGCACCCAGGCCTACCTGGAGGTGCTGCTGCCCGGCCTGATCGGGCAGATGGCCATGTTCGCCACGATGAGCCTGGGCACCGCGCTGTGCGAGGACATCCACAAGGGCGTGTTCGACCGGTTCCGCAGCCTGCCGATCGCCCGCTCGGCGCCGCTGATCGGCGCGGTGCTCGGCGACACGGTGCGGTTCTGCGTGGTGATGGCGGTGCTCACCGGGTTCGGCTCGGCGCTGGGCTTCCGGTTCCACACCGGGCCGCTGGACATCCTCGCCGCGTACGGCCTGGCGTACGTCTTCTACCTGGCGGTGTGCTGGATCTCGGTGCTGATCGGGCTCGTCGCGCCGTCGCCGGAGACCGTGCAGGGCATCTCGTTCATCTGGGTGATGCCGCTGGTGTTCGGCAGCAGCGTGCTGCTGCCGAACACGCGCACGATGCCGGGGTGGCTGCAGGCCTGGGTCAACGTGAACCCGGTGACCAAGCTGGCCGACTCGGTCCGGGCGCTGACCGTCGGCGGCCCGGTGGGCTCGAACCCGCTGATCACGCTGGCCTGGGCGGCCGGGATCGTGATCGTGGTGTTCCCCATCGCGATGCGCATGTACCGCCGCCGCGCCTGACCCGCCCGCCCCGCCCCCGGCTCATGATCGTGGTAGCTGACGAGCATATATGCGCGTTATCTACCACGATCATGGAAGTGGCTCAGGGGGACGCGGCTCAGGGCGGGTTCGGGTGCCTCGGCGGGTGCCGGACTGACGTCAGCTCGGCACGCTGAGCGGGATCATGGGCGCAATGCCAGGGCGTCGGCCCTGGCGCTGTCGCGGGCGCGGCCGCGGGCGTAGGCGGCCTGGAAGGCCGCGTCGCCGAGCGCGGCCCTGGCCGCTTCGGTGGCCCTGGCCACCTCCAGGCTGCGGGCGTCGCTGAAGCCCTGCAGCCTGTGCGCGAGGCCGAGCAGTTCCGCGCCCCTGGCGTGCTCGCCCTTCGCGGCGGCGAGCGCCGCGATCGCGTCCACCACCGCGGCCAGGACCCGGTTGTTGGGCAGCATCGTCCAGTCCGGCTCGGCCAGCAGCCCGATCGCGCGTTCCTGCCAGGCCGTTGCGGCCGGGAGGTCGCCCTCCTGCTCGGCCAGGCAGCCGAGCTTGCTCAACGTGACCGCGGCCACCCCGGCCATGTCCGGCCTGCGCTGCCGGGGTTCGGTGTGGGCCAGGGCCCGCTGCAGCAGGTCTCGCGCCTCGGCCAGGTCCCCCTCGCGCCGCGCGATCTCGGCGAGCTGGACGTAGCCTGCCGCGGCGTCGTCGAACTCGCCGACCCGCTCGGCGCTGCGCGCGCCCTGCTCCAGGTCCGCCCTGGCCCCGATGACGTCGCCGGCCCTGGCCCGTGCCTCGCCGAGCGGCACCCGCATCGTGTCGAGCAGGTTGCCGGTCAGCCCGCGCGCGTTGTCGCGTGCCTGCTCCAGCGCGCGCACGGCCTCGGCCGGGCGGTCCCGCGCCGTCGCCACCTCGGCGAGCCCGGTCAGGCACGCGACCAGCCCGAACCGATCACCGATCTCCGCGAACATGGCGTAGCCGGCGGCCAGCTCGGTGGCTGCCGCGTCGATGTCCCCGTCATGGATGGCGAGATGCCCGGCCAATGCCCGCCGGGCCGCCGCGACCCAGGGATCGGGGTGCGGGGGCGCGGCACGGAGCTGCTGCCGGGCGCCGGGGCCGTCCCCGGCGAAGGCGGTGATCAGCGGCGCTGCCACCGCGAGGATCGGATGGCGAGGGTCCGCTGGCAGATTCAGCCCGCGCAGCGCGTCGAGCAGCCCTTGCTGGTCGGCCGGCGGGTCGGCCACGGCCTTGCTCACCTCCGCGACGATCGCGCAGATCGCGTGCGCGTCGGCGAGCCCGTCCGGCGGGGCGTCACCGGCCAGCCGCAGTACTTGGGCGCCCCACTCGGCGGCCTCGGCGTCGTGGTCGTGCATGATCCAGAACCAGGCCAGCGAGCCGACGAAGCGCAGCGCCGCAGCGGCGTCGCCGGCCGCGATCGCGTGCCGCAGCGCGGCGGAGCAGTTGTCGTGCTCTGCCGACAGCCGGTCCAGCCAGTCGATCTGGTCCGGCGAGCGCAGCCGCGGCTCGGCCCGCTCGGCCAGGTCAAGGAAGTACCCGGCGTGGGTGTCCGAGGCCCGCCCGGTCTCGCCGGCCTCGGCCAGCCGGTCCGCCGCGTACGCGCGGACGGTCTCCAGCAGCCCGTACCGTACCTGGCCGTCCCCCGCGGCCGTGACCAGCGACTTGTCCACCAGCGAGGCGATCACCCCGACGACAGCCGCCGGCTCACCGGCCGCGCCGCCGAGCGTGCACACGTGCTCGGCGGCCTCGGGCGTCGCGCCGCCGCTGAACACCGAGAGCCGGCGCAGCACCGTGCGCTCGGTGCCGTCGAGCAGTTCCCAGCTCCAGTCGACGATCGCCCGCAAGGTCTGGTGCCTGGGCAGCGCCCCGCGGGTGCCGGTGGACAGCAGCTCGAACCTGTCGTCCAGCCGCCCGGCGACCTGCGCCGGGCTGAGCGCGCGCACCCGCGCGGCCGCGAGCTCGATGGCCAGCGGGATGCCGTCCAGCGCGCGGCAGATGCGCACCGCCGGGCCGGCCGAGTCGGCGTCGATCACGAACCCGGGCCGCACCGCCGCGGCGCGGTCGGTGAACAGCCGCACCGCCGGGCTGGCCGCCGCCTGCCCAGGGTCGGCGTCCGGCGGCGGCAGCGGCAGCGACGCCACCGGCCACAGCGTCTCGCCGGTCAGGCCCAGCGGCTCGCGGCTGGTGGCCAGGATCCGCACGCCGGGAGCGCCGGCCAGCAACCGGCCGGCCAGCACGGCCGCCGCGTCGATCACGTGCTCGCAGTTGTCGAGGACCAGCACCAGGCTGCGCTCGGCGAGCACCTCGCCGAGCCGGTCGAGCGGATCCATCGCGGCCAGCCGCGCCGCTTCCAGCGGGTCGGCGGGCCAGCGGCCGTCCTGCGGCCCGAGCGCGGCCAGCACGGCCTGCGGCACGTCGCCGCCGTCCCGCACCGGCGCCAGCGGGACGAACCAGACCCCGTCCGGCAGGTTCTCGGCGAGCCTGGCGCCGACCTCGACCGAGAGCCGGGTCTTCCCGGCTCCGCCGGGCCCGGTGAGGGTGACCAGCCGCGGGCCGGCGAGGAGCCGGCTGGCGACACGTTCAAGATCCTCATCCCGGCCGACGAAGGTGGTGAGCTGGGCTGGAAGGTTGCTGCGGCGCCTGCGCTGCGGCTGCGCCGCGGGCAGCTCGGCCCGGAGGATCGCCAGGTGCACGGCGGACAGCTCGGGCGACGGGTCGACGCCGAGCGCGTCCGCCAGCGCCCGGCGGGTCTCCTCGAACACGCCGAGCGCGTCCGCCTGCCGGCCCGCCGCGTACAGCGCGCGCATCAGCTGGCCGCGCAGCCGCTCGCGCAGCGGGTGCTCGGTCGCCAGCTCCTCCACCTCGGGGACGAGCGCGGCGCCGAGGCCGAGCGCGAGGTCGGCGTCGATCCGGTCCTCGGTCGCGGCCAGCCGGAGCTCGGACAGCCTGGCGATCGCGGCGGCCGCGAACGGCGCGTCGGCGACGTCGGCGAGCGCGGCCCCCCGCCAGAGGCCCAGCGCGCGCCGCAGCACCTCAGCCGCGGCGGCGTGGTCGCCGCTGGCGAGCCTGGCCCGCGCGCCGGCGACGAGCTGCTCGAACGCGGCCGCGTCGACCTCGGCGGGCAGGACGGTCAGCCGGTAGCCCGCCGGCCCGTGCTCGACGATGTCCCTGCCCGCGGCGGCGCGCAGCCGGGACACCAGGGCCTGCAGCGCGTTCGCCGCGTCGGCCGGCCCGCCGTCCGGCCACAGGTCGGCGGCGAGCCGGTCCACCGGCACGGCGCCGCCGGCGATGGCCAGCCGGATCAGCAGGCTGCGCAGCCGGGCGCCGCCGACCGGCAGCAGCTGCCCGCCGGCGTCCCGCACCTCCAGCGGGCCGAGTATGCCGATGCGCACGATCGTCTTCCTGGCTGCAGTCATGGCTGGGCCGCGTAACCCGCGGCGCCTCGGCTTTCACCTTAACGGCTGCCGCCGCCGGCGGATTTTGATAAGGGCGCGCGGCGGCCTGCCCGGCGCGCCGTCCGAAGTTTGATAAGGGCGCGCGGCGGCCTGCCCGGCGCGCCGGCCGAAGAGGTGCAGTCGCCCAGCGAGATGCCGCTGCAGTAGCCGGAGACGGCGAGGCCCGCGGTGGCGCGGCCCGCCACGAAGGCCCCAGGACGTGACGTCCGCCGCCCGGCGCGGCCGGGTGGCCACGGGTTCGGGCACGGGCCGGTTCCTCTCCCGGGAAAGAGTGAGGTACCTGCCACAGTGTCAGCAGGTGCGCGGAATGCGAAGCGCCTGCTGCGGAATCATCCGTTTGCCGGCCGCGTATACCGCCCCGGCGCGCTGGGCGTCACAAGAGAGAACGTCCGCGTGCGCCGTCCGCAGGCCCTCGGACGCTGGCCCCGCTATCTGCAGATGGGTGGTTATCTCCGGTGACATTGGCGTCGGCGACATCGCTGGCTTCCTACGGCCGCTGCTGCGGCCGGCTGACGGCTGCGTGGCCGGAGTTCCTTGCCAGGCGGGAGCAGCGGCTGGCCCAGCAGCGGCGCTTTGGCACGGCGCCCGAGAAGGTGGCCGAGAACATTGTCGAGGACCTGTTCACGATCGTTCTGGATTGGCGCCTGTCGGAAGTGAACAACCAGGTGGGATACGCCGACCTGGTGCTCACCAGGCTGGGCATCAAGCACCTGATCGTGGAAGTCAAACGGCCGGGATCGCTGGCGTGGAATGAGCGCTCGGTAAATCTCGCCCTGGCGCAGGCGTGCCGGTATGCCGCCGAGCAGAAGGTCCATTCGATCGCGGTCAGCGACGGCGTGATGCTCTACGCCCGCGACCTCGTCCCCGGTGGCTACACCGACCGCGTGTTTGCCCACATCGGCCACGTGCAGGCCCCGGTGGACCTGTGGTGGCTCAGCGTCGACGGCATCTACCGGCCCAGGGAAGACACCGCGGGAGCGCGGCTGCGCCTGCTGCCACCCGACCCCGGGGATGCCGCCGCTCCCGGGGATGGCGCCGGAGCCCGACCACTCCACCCGAAGTACTCGCTGCCCGCCACGTGCTTCGCCTATGTCGGCAACGCGGCCGACCCGAGGACGTGGCATCTGCCGTACCTGCGCGCCGACGGCACGCCCGATCTGGCCAGGCTGCCGAAGGCAATCC